>Ga0209062_1000334_pt1 | contig 163364 bp, 139 predicted proteins | sample Coa_R2_2_FD_187158 | JGI IMG/M metagenome (GOLD analysis project Ga0209062, IMG submission 187158) | Surface soil microbial communities from Centralia Pennsylvania, which are recovering from an underground coalmine fire - Coalmine... | ecosystem: Environmental > Terrestrial > Soil >...
CATTCAGCGCTGAGGAGACGCCACGGAGGTCCCGGTAACCATATGCCGCGACACTCACACGACCTGATCTTGACGCGCGCTGCACGAGCGACGCTGCGTCCGATGGGGCTCGTACAACGGGGCAGAAGCCGGCTCTGGATCGACGATCAGGGCTGGTGGCTGATCAACGTGGAGTTCCAGCCGTCATCCTGGAGTCGCGGGAGCTACCTGAACGTGGGCGTCCAATGGCTCTGGCATCGGTCCCCAACCTTCTCCTTCGAGTTCGGCAACCGAGTAGCCGAGGCCGGATTCATGCCCTTTGAGACGCCCGAGGAATTCGACCAGGCGGCGAATCGTCTGGCGGCACTGGCTGCCGAAAAGGTATATGCGTACCGCAGTCTGGTGAGCGACGTTGCGTCGCTACCGCGTGTGTTGGCCACCGGAGGTACGCTCGACACTCGCAACGCTTACCACGTCGCTGTGGCTCTGGCACTCATAGGCGATACGGCCGGGGCCGAGACGTACATGGCGAGAGCGATGATAGCTTCGCCTACTACAGGCTGGCACCGCGAGTGGAATGAGCAGGTCCGAGCGGTCTGCGAGTTGCTATCTGATCCGGCCCGGCTTCGGGGTCACGTCACCAGCGTAGTGCTGGACCAGCGGATGTGCCTGAAGCTGGATCAATCACGCCCAATTGAGCTACCCGGGTCGGACGCTCGTGGAGGGTAAGATTGTTAGCTGTGCCAGCACCATGATATGGGGTCGCAAGATGAAAAGACTCGCCGAGCTTGCTCGGTCAGGCTCGCTACTTTCGGCTCTCGGCGCAGCTATGCTAATCGTCGCCTGCGGCAGCCCCGCCTCTGCACCGGCAGCGCCCACCGCCGTGTCGAAGCCGACGGCGGCGAGCGCCGCCCCGACGTCCGCGGCAAGTAGCCCGGCCGCGGCCGGCCCAGCCGCCGGGGCGCCGCCGGCGGCGGTCACCCCGGTCGCCGCCTCGCTGAAAGCGGGCTCGATCTTCGCGCTCACCGACTCGCCGATGATCCTGGCGCTGGAGCGCGGCTACTTCCAGGAGGTTGGCATCAACCTCGACGTGCAGCAGTTCCAGTCCATCGTGAACATGATCCCGCTGCTCAGCACGAACCAGCTCGACGCGGCGTTCGACGGTGCCAGCAGCGCCGGCTTCTTCAACGCCATCGGCCGCGGCATCGACATCAAGATGGTCGCCAACCAGGGCATCGCGCAGGGCAGCAGCGACGAGCGGCCGTACTACGCCATCGTCGCCTCCAAGCAGCTCGTGGACGCCGGCCGGGTCACGCACGTCGCCGACCTGAAGGGGATGCCCGTGAACGTCCTGGCCGAGGGCTCGCTGGCGCAGCTCCTCGTCGGCCTGGCGCTGGCCCAGGACGGCCTCACCCTCGCGGACGTGGACCAGCAGCAGCTCGCCATGCCGGACACGCTGGCCGGGCTGCAGAACGGCTCGATCGCCGGCTCGTTCTTCCTCGAGCCGTTCATCACCCTCGGGCGGCAGCAAGGCACGCTCGACGTGCTCGTCAACGCCGAGAAGCTAGCGCCCGGCCGCGAGATCACCGACGTGTTCTACGCCTCGGGGCTCGCCCAGAACCGCCCAGTGAGCAACAACTTCGCGGTGGCCTACCTGCGCGGCGTGCGCGACTACCTACGGACGTTCTTTGACAACCAGGGCGACCGCGCGACCGCCGTAGCGCAGCTCATCAAGCACCTGCCCGTCAAGGAGCCCGCGCTCTACGACCGTATGGGCCTGCCCTACTTCAATCCCGACGGCCACATCAACAGCGCCGACATCCGCGCCCAGCAGGACTGGTACGTGTCGCAGGGCCAGGTGCAGCAGCCGATCGACGTGGACCGCGTCGTGGACAACAGCTTCGCGGACTACGCCCTCAGCGTCCTCGGCCCGTACCGGCCGTGAAGGGAGCCGAGCATGACCTGGTCCCAACCTGACGTTCCGCTCAGCGTTAGCCCCGAGGCGCTGGCGCAGCTCGCCGCCTACGCCGAGCTGCCACTATCGGCTGAGCGCGCCGCCGCGCTCGCGCCGCTGCTCACCGGACCGCTCGCCACCATCCGCGCGCTGCGCCCGGCCGGCTACGACGACCTCCAGCCGGCCACCGCCTACCGCGTGCCGAAAGGGGAGCAGTCGTGAGCGCCGACGAGCTGATCTACCTCACGCTGCGCGAGGCGGCCGACCGCTTGCGCGAACGGACGCTCTCGCCCGTCGCGCTGCTCGACGCGATGGAGGCGCGCACGGCGGCCGTCGAGCCGCGGCTGAACGCCTACGTGCGCCCCACGTTCGAGGCGGCGCGAGCCGAGGCGCGGGCCGCCGAGCGGGAGATCGCCGCCGGGCGCTACCGCGGCCCCCTCCACGGCATCCCTGTCGCGCTGAAAGACAACTACTGGACGCGGGGCGTGACCACGGCCGCTGGCTCGAAGCTACTCGCCGACTTCGTGCCGCCGGAGGATGGCACGGTCGTCGCGAAGCTGCGCGCGGCGGGCGCGGTCATCACCGGCAAGACGAACATGCACGAGCTGGCCATCGGCGGCTCGACCACCAACCCGCACTACGGCCCGACCCACAACCCCTGGCGGCTCGACTGCATCCCCGGCGGCTCTAGCGGCGGCTCGGCGGCGGCGGTGGCCGCGGGCTGCTGCTTCGCCGCCACCGGCACCGACACGGCCGGCTCCATCCGCGAGCCGGCGGCCTACTGCGGCCTCGTCGGCATCAAGCCGACCTACGGGCGAGTGAGCATCCGCGGCATCGTGCCGCTCTCGTGGAGCCTCGACCACGCCGGCCCCCTCACCCGCACGGTCGAGGACGGCGCGCTGGTGCTGCAAGCCATCGCCGGCTACGACCCCGCCGACCAGTGCTCGGCCGACGTGCCGGTGCCCGACTTCACGGCCGACCTGGGGCGCGGGCTGCGCGGCCTGCGGTTGGGCGTGCCGCGCCCGTACTTCTTCGACCAGCTCGACGCCGAGGTGGCAGCGAGCGTGGAGACGGCCATCGGCGTGCTGCGCGACCTGGGCGCCAGCGTCGAGGACGTGACGTTCGAGCGCGCGGCGTGGGCGCCGGCCCTCTTCCCGGTGATCAGCCGGCCCGAGGCCGCGTCGTTCCAGGAGGAGCTGCTGCGCACGCGGCCCGACGACTACGGCGACGTGCGGGTGCAGGTGGAGCTGGGCACGCTGGTGCTGGCGACCGACTACCTGCGTGCCCAGCGGCTGCGCACCGCCCTGCGCCAGGAGCTAGAGGGGGTGTTCACGCGGGTGGACGCGCTCGTCACGCCGACCACGCGCACGGTGGCCCACCCAATCGGCCAGCCGTTCACCGAGGTCGCCGGCAAGCCGGTGCCCAATACGTCCCACCTCTGGGTGGGGCTGACCGTGCCGTTCGACCTGACCGGCACGCCGGCCGTGTCCGTGCCGTGCGGCTTCGCGGCAAACGGCCTGCCGATCGGCCTGCAGATCGCAGGACGCGCCTGGGACGAGGCGACCATCCTGCGCATCGCCGCCGCCTACGAAGGCGCCACGTCCTGGCACCGGCAGCACCCGCCGCTGTAGCAACATTCGGGGTGTCGTAGGCCAGGGGCTCGCCCCCTGCCGCCCGGCCGGGGCAGCGACCCGCCGGGTCGTAGCTACCGGCCGGCGTAGGGCAGGGGCTCGTCCCCTGCCGCCCGGCGTGCGACACTGCGCGCCACAACCGGCGGCAGCAACGAAGAGCGCGGCCCCACGCGGTACCGCGGGCCTGCGCTAATGCCCGTAGGACGCCCCCCGCGACCAATCGAGAGACGGCATACCCGGCCCGGGAAGCAGGGCCCAGACGTGAGACGCAACGAGCGCCCCGTCGTCGCCGGGATTCCCCTGGAGTGGCGCGAGTTCCGCGTGCCCGACAGCGACGGGAACCCGGCCGGCGGCGAGGCGGCCTTCGGCCTGTGGGTGCCCGCCTGCGACCTGGACGCGCTGGTGGCCCCCATCACGCAGGAGGAGTTCGCGCGCAGCGACGAGCGCCTGCCCTACTTCGGCGCCATCTGGCCGGCCGCCGCGGCGCTGGTCGCCAAGCTGCTGGCCGGGCCGCCGCTCGACGGCACCCACGCGCTCGACCTCGGCTGCGGGCTCGGCGCCTGCGGCTTCGCCGCGGCCTCCCGCGGTGCCCGCGTGACGTTCTTCGACTGGGAGCCCCGCGCGCTGGCCATCGTCGCCGCCAGCGCCCGCGCGCAGGCCGCGCCCGCCGACCGCTTCGCCTTCGTCGTCGGCGACTGGCGCGCGCCGCCGCCCTGCGGCCCCTTCGACCTCATCCTCGTCGCCGACGTGCTCTACGAGGCGCGCAACGGCCCCGCCGTGGCCGCCTTCCTCGCCCGCCACCTGGCGCCCGGCGGCGAAGCCTGGCTCGCCGACCCCGGTCGCCCCCACGCGCGGGATTTCCCGGCACTCGCAGAGCAGGCCGGACTGGAGCTACTGAGCAGCGAGCAATTGCCACCGCGAGCGCCCAAGGGTCGGAGCAGCCTGCTGCGGCTGCGACAGGCGCGGTAAAGCGGTCGTGCCCCGGCGGGCTAGAATAGGCAGGAATTGAGCGGTGAGAGGGGGTTGACCCCCTCCCCCAACCCAGCGACGCTCGCAGTATTCCGCGTCGCACCCCATAGGGGGCGGGGGCTTCCGGCGGGGGCGGCCGCAGCGTCCTCGTCTTCTCCCCCCTTCCTTCGGAGGGAAGGGGGCCGGGGGGTTAGGTCATCCGGCGTTCTCCCCCTTTCCTCTACGGGGGGAGAGGGGGCTAGGGGGGTGAGGGGTCCGAGGAGCACGATGAGCGAGCCAGAGAGCGGCGGGCACTTGCAGGGCAAGGTCGCGATCGTGACCGGCGCGGGCGGCGACATCGGCCGCGCCATCTGCGTGCGCTACGCGCGGGAGGGCGCGCGCGTGCTGGCCGTCGATCTGAAACCCGACCTGGCCGAGCGCACCGCCGCCACCCTGCGCGAGGCGGGCGGCGAGGGGCACGCGCTCGCCGCCGACGTGAGCCACACGGCGGGCGCGGAGGCGCTGGCGCGGGCGGCCGTCGAGCGCTGGGGCCACATCGACGTGCTGGCGAACGTCGCCGCGCTGTTCACGGGCATCGTGCGCAAGCCGTTCTACGAGTTGACCGAGCAAGAATGGGACGCCGTGATGGCCGTCAACCTGCGCGGCATGTGGCTGTGCTGCAAGGCCGTCTTCCCGACGATGCGCGAGCAGGGGGGCGGGCGCATCGTGAACATGGCGTCCGTGGTCGCCTTCTGGGGCGCGCCGCTGTTCCTGCACTACGTCACGTCGAAGGCCGGCGTGATCGGGCTAACGCGGGCGCTGGCGCGCGAGGTCGGCGAGTACGGCATCACCGTGAACGCCGTGGCGCCCGACCTGACGCTGACCAGCGGCGCGCTGTCGATGACGAGCCGCGAGTGGATCGACCAGCGCGGCCAGGACGGCGCCATCAAGCGCACCGAGCTGCCCGACGACCTCGCGGGCGCCTTCGTCTACTTCGCATCCGACGCCAGCGCCTTCGTCACCGGCCAGACCCTCGTCGTCGACGGCGGCCGCGTCTGCTGGTAATTGCTGACCTAACGATTATGCTGTCGGGCCTCGGCGTCGAGCCGCTCCCTGAGCCATACGCGAAGGAGAGTCTGATAAGGTAGCGCTCGTCGGGCGGCCTCGTCCTTCAGCGCCTCGATCATGTCGACGGGCAGACGGATGTTGACTGGCCTGGTCCGGACGATACGACTCGGGCCGAGGCGTTCATCCTCGCCTTCATTGCTGTCCCAGTAGTCATGGTGATCGTCCCACCAACGAGCCTCCTCCGCCGGCGAGAGCCCGGGAGGCAATCGCGGACTAGTCTTTGACCTGGCGGTCATACAAATTCCTCTCGTGCGGGCGCATCTCCCAACCGGTAAACGGACGGATCACGCCGCGTCCTTTCTGCTGAATTACGATGGCGAGATAGTGGCCCGCAGCGGTACGGCCGAGCACTCGAAAGCGGTCCGGCGCGTCAGTGCCCCCCCGCCGCCGGATGACCGGCCCTTCGAGCATGTCTTCCACTTCGTCGGGAGAGATTCCGTGGAGAGCCAGGTGCTCAACATTATCGTCGTCCCACTCGACCTCTACCCCCTCCATAGTAGACATTGTAAATACGACGTCTCCCGCTCACCATACTCACTGCCGCATCTCAGGCGCGACGCAGAGCGCTATGGCTGGAAGTGCAGCGCACCACGATCGTTCACAGCCCGTAGAACCGGGCGGGGTTGTCGCACATGATGCGCTCCAGCTGCGCGTCGGACAGGTCGCCGCGGGCGCGCATGGTGGCCACGAGCTGCGGCTCCTCGGATGGGTCGTTGTGGCCGTAGTCGGAGCCGATGAGCAGGTTGTCCTCGCCGATGTACTGCATCAGGTACGGGATGTCCTCGTCGGCCTCGCAAGCCACGAACAAGCGATTGTCGCGGAAGAACTGCGGCGAGCGGCCATTCTCCTCGCGGAACCAGCGCTTCAGGTTGTGCAGCACGTAGGGCAGCCACGCCGCGCCCGCCTCGATGATGCCGAAGCGCAGCCGCGGGAACTGCGTCGGGATCCCGTTGGCAATGAGGTCGCGGCAGGCGATGAGCGGCAGCATCCGCGACTGCGGCATGCTGCCGTTGCGGCCGACGTCGAACAGCCGCGTGATCGCGGGGCAGCCGCCGCCGGTGTGGATGCAGATCGGCAGGTCGAGCGCGCTGGCCTCCTCGTAGATCGGGAAGAAGTACGGATCGTCCAGCGTGCGCTCGCCCTCCATGCCGCGGAAGAAGACGCCTACCGCGCCGTGCTCCTTCGCCCAGTGCACCTCGGCCGCCGCCGCGTCGAGCGATTGCAGCGGCGGCACCACGACCCAACGCAGGCGGCCATCGGTCGCGGCGCAAGCGTCGGCCAGGTAGCGGTTGTAGGCGCGGCAGAGCGCGGCCTCCAGCGCCGCATCGTCGGTCAGGTACATCAGGAACAGCGTCGGGTAGACGACCTGCGTGCGCACGCCGAGCGCGTCCATGTCGGCGATGCGCCCCGCCAGGTCGGTTAGCTCGCGGCGGCCCACCGACACCGTGCAGCGCTCGGCGTTGCTCGCGTTGGCCGACGGCGTGATCAGGTTGAAGCTGCCCTTGCCCGCCGGCTTCGGGAAGATCTCGGCGTCGACCAGCCAGAAGGCGTTGCTGCGCCCGTAGAGCGTGTCGTTCGGCACCGACACCAGCACCGGTCGGCGCGGGTACATGTCGGGCTCGACGCGCTCCCACATCTGCGGCGACTCGGCGACGTGTGTATCGACGTCGATGATGGGCCTCATGGTCCCTTCTCCTAGCGGCCGTCGACGCGGGCGCGCAGCCAGCAGACGATCGTCGGTACGGTGTCGGGCGTGTTGCCCATGTGGCCGCCCGGGAAGACGCGGCACGCCTTCGGGTCGCCGTGCTCCATCAGGAAGTAGAAGTCCTCGATCGGCGTCTGCGTGTCGTTCTTGCCGTTCACCAGCAGCAGCGGCGCGCAGGGGCCGTCGACCAGGCCCTGCTCCAGCAGCGACAGGCGCGGCACGAACGCCACGTAGTCGTCGTAAGTCTGGATGCCCATGCTGTTCCGGCGCGACTCGGTGAGGTCGCTCAGGTAGCTGTCGGCGTAGCGCGACTTCGCCGTCCAGTCGGGCTGGAACACCAGGTGGGCGCCGCCGCCCCAGCCGCACACGCCGGCCAGGTACTCGCGGTGGGTGTGCGCGACTTTGTTCGCCCAGTAGCCGCCAAACGAGCCGCCGACGCAGACGATGCGCTGGCCGTCGAGGTCGGGCTGCGCCCGCACCCACTCGAAGACGGGCGTGTACTGGCGCTCCGCATCGACCGAGCCCAGCAGCGGCGACTCGCCGGTGCCCGGCATGTCCATCGACACCACGGCGAAGCCCGCCGCCAGGAACGGCTCGGCGACGTGGTTGCGCTCCTCCTTGAAGCTGTCCACGCCGCCCCAGTTCACCAGCACGGGCGGCCGCGTGACGCCCTTGGGCTTGCGGACGTGGACGACCACCTCGGAGCCCTCGCCGGGGCGGCCGGCGAACGGGATCGCCACGCGCGTGAGCGGCGGATCGAACGCCTGCGCGGCCCGCAGGTAGAGCTGGCGGGCCTTCACGGCATTTGCGCGCTTCGCGGGCGTGTTCGGGCAGGGGAAGCGGCCCAGGAAGTAGAAAGCGTAGGCCTGGAAGTAGGCGGCGTCGGCGGTCCGCTTGTCCCCGCGCGCCTCGGCCGCCTGAGCCTGCGCCTCGAAGCGCGCGCCGATCTCCGCCCACACGCTCGCCCAGTGGTCGGGGTCCAGGCTCGCCAGCCGCTCGATGCCCTCGGCTGCGGCCTGCTGGTCCTGCACGATCATCGGGTTCAGCCGGGCCGCCAGCCGCCGCCGCAGGTAGTCCTTCGACTCCTCCAGCGTCTTGGGGCGCCCTACTACCGTCGTCGTCGCCACGCTGCCACCTCCTCTACCCATGCGGTCGCAGGCCGCGCGCCAGTGGGTCGATTATAGCGGCGCGGATCACCCCCCGCTGAACGGCCGGACCGTCCCGGTCCCGGACACCGAGCTTTCCACGCGCGGATTGCCCAGGTATTCCACGCTGCTCGTCCCGGCAACCTTCGCCTGGAGCGTGTCGCTCACGCGCACGACGGCTTTGCCCGCGCCGCTAAGCGTCAACTCCGCATCCTCCACCGCCAGATCCTGCCCGTTCACCTTCCCGGCGCCCGTGACCCTGACGACGAGCCGCGACGCCGTGCCGCTGGCGTCGAGCGCGCCCGCACCCGCGAGCGTGCTCTCCAGCTCCTGCGTGTTCAGCCCGTCCAGCCGGATGTTTCCCGCGCCGTTCTGGGTCGTCTGCAGGCGCGGGACGGCGAGCCCGCTGGCCGCGACGTCGCCGGCGCCGAGCGTGCTGAGGGCCGCTAGCTGCCGCGCCGTCACCCGGTAGACGATCGGCCGTGTCGGGCGGCCCGCTTGTAGCTCCAAGACGAGCTTGTCCCCGCTCACCGTGGTGGTGATCTGCGGGAGCAAGTTGTCCTCGGCCTCGACGCTGAGCGCTTCCTCGGCGCCCAGCGTGACGAGCGCCTGGCCGACGCCCCGCAGCTCGATCGCCGAAAAGCCCGAAACGGCGCGCGTGTCCGTAACAACTCGGCCCGATCCAGTCGGATCCTCGTCCCGCGCCGGCAGCGCGCGGCACCCAGCGCTCCCGCCAGCCGCCATCGCCAGGAGGACGACGACGGCCAGGACCTTCCCACGGGATGGGACGCGGGGGTAGCAGCGCGGCAGGAGCGGCGCGGCGGACTGGCGCATAAGTCTCCTCCTCGTGCGGGGCGGCCCCCGGTTGCCGGCCGCCGCCCGCCGGAGCATAGCAGAGCCGCGGAGGCGACGCGCAGGAGCGCCAGCGCCGCCCCGGTCCGCGTGCGCGGCCAGCCGCGCGCCCTCTGCCGGCGGCAGCGATCGGCGCGGGTGCCGTCCAGCATGTTGCCGGCCGATTCCCGGCTCCGCTGGCTGCGCCGGACGACGGCTCTTCGCCAATGCATTATCTGTAGAGAGGCCGCGAGGCGCGCCGGAGAGCGCCCGCCCGCGGCGCGACGTGGTCGCGTATCTTGCGCCGTACACGCCTCCCCCCCGCCCGCCGCCCGCGCCCGGCCCGGGGCACTCCCCGCCGGCCCGGCCCGCGGCAGGAGAGCCGGGGAGTATCGTACGGGGCAAACGATGCGACCTTCCGCGCCCGACCAGCACGCGCAGACCCGCGCCCGGCCTAGCACTTAACCACCCGGTCAAGGAGCATCGTTTGACCGTTCCTCGGCTAAACCGTGCCGCAAAATCGTGGGGCGCCCCCGGGCCGCGCCGGCGAGTGGACGGGCCGGGGCGCGGCGCCTATACTGCGGGACAGCGAGCGCCGGGGGAGCGCGCCTCGCCGGCCGCAAGCGGGTGGTCCGGACTTCAGGGGCGGTGCGCGCCGCGGGCAGGTCGAGAGGAGCGAACGATGTACGGACAGCTCGTGAGCGCGGCTCTCCTGACGGTGCTGCTCGGCAGCGCCTGCGCCGGGGCGGCGTCCCGTTCGAGCGGCCCGGCCGCCGCGCCGCCCGCGGCTCCCGCCGCGCAATCGCCCCCCGGTGTGGGTGGATCGGGGCAGTCCGCGCCCGCCAACAGTGGGGGATCGGGCGGGCCGTCCGCGAGTACGGCGGGCTCCGTGGGCGAGGCGGCCGCGGCGAGCCCGGCGGCCGCGCCGGCGAGTGCCGGGGCGCAGGCCGTGCCAGTGCCCCAGCCGATCACCGTGCGCTTCGCCAACGCGGGCATCGCCGCCCAGACCCCCACGTTCCTGGGCATCGAGCAGGGCTACTTCCAGGAGCTAGGCATCAACATCGACGTCCACGAGATCACCTCCACGAACGACATGGTGGCGCTGCTGAGCGGCGACCAGCTGGACGTGGGCCACCAGGCCGTCTCGCCGGCGCTGTTCAACGCGGCGGCGCGCGGCGTCGGCGTGCGCATGGTGGCCGACCACGGCGGCAACATCCCCGGCCGCACCACGCCGAGCCTCGCCGTGCGCACGGACATCCTCGAGCGGCAGCCGTGGACCGGCTACCAGGACCTCAAGGGTTTCAAGGTGGGCCTGTCGAGCCTCGGCACGCTGAGCGAGTATGCGTTCGACCTGATGCTGGCGCGCGGGGGCCTACAGCCCGACGACGTCGAGATGGTGCCGCTGGCGTTCCCCGACATGGCCGTGGCGTTCAGCAACAAGGCCATCGACGCCGGGATGTTCAACGAGCCCTGGGCGACCCAGTTGGAGGATGCGGGCGTCATCAAGAAAGTAGTGTACACCGACGACGTGGATCCGAACGGCAACGTCTCCGGCGTCGAGTACAGCGAGACGTTCGCGCGCAACACGCCGGCCGCGCGCAACTACATGGTCGCCTACCTGCGCGGCGTGCGCGACTACTGGGACGCCTACGACGGCCGGCGCGATTTCCAGATCATCGTGGACGTGCAGAAGAAATTCACGCCGCTCAAGGACGAGCGGCTGATCCGCAAGGTGCCGCCCACCGGCATGAAGCCTGACGGCTACCTGAACCTGGAGAAGATGGCGATCTACCAGGACTGGTTCATCGAGAAGGGGCTGGTGACGCAGAAGGTCGATCTCAGCCAGGTCGTGGACCACAGCTTCCTAGACTACGCCAACAGCATCCTGGGGCCGTACCAGCCGGTCGAGCACCCGCAGCGGCCTAGATGAGTCGGATCGCCCTAGGGCACGTACGGGCGCGTCTCGTGCGCGCCCGCGGCCGTCGAGGCCGCCGCTCCGTTCTGGCCCGCGCTCCCATTATTCCGCGCGATCCCGCGACGCCGCGCGCCGCACGGGCGTGGCGTCAGGAGGTTAGGCAGCCATGTTCGGCAAGACGTGGCAGACGTCCGAGCGGCAGTACGAGGTGCGCGCCGAGCACGGCGTGCGGGTGCGCATGAGCGACGGCGTCGAGCTAGAGGCGACTATCTTCCGCCCCGCCGCGGCCGGCCAATTCCCCGCGATCCTCGGCATGCACCCTTACGATCCGGTGGGGCAGTGGGCACCGATCGGCGCGGCCGGCTTCGCGGCGATCGGCCTGCGACCGGGCCAGGAGAAGGGCAACGGCTTCCTGGAGGCGGGCGACTCGTCGTTCTTCGTGCGTCGCGGCTACGTCCACGTCATCGCTAACGTGCGCGGCACCGGCAACTCCGGCGGCACGTACCAGTTTCTCGACCGGCGCGAGTGCCAGGACGGCTACGAGCTGATCGAGTGGGCCGCCAGCCAGCCGTGGTGCGACGGCAACGTGGGCATGTTCGGCGTGTCCTACTTCGCGCGCATCCAGCTCTTCGTCGCCGCGCTGAACCCGCCCCACCTGAAATGCCTGTTTTCGCCGTGGGCCTCCACCGACCAGTACCGCGACTCGTTCTACCACGGCGGCATCCTGAACAAGAACTGGGCGATCCACTGGGGCCGCGGCTCGCTGTACAACTGCCGTTACGAGAGCGAGGCGCGGCGCGAGTGGGGCGAGGAGCGCTACCGCGCCGCCATCGCGGAGGCGCTGCGAGACCCCGACCTGCGCGCCATCCCCGAGCTGGTGGCCGCGCTGCGCAACGTGGACGAGCCCACCGCCGCGCTGCTCTCGGACATCGTCGTGAACCCGACCGACGGGCCGTTCTGGGACAAGCGACGCCTGAAGTACGAGACGATCGACGTGCCGGCCTACGTCGGCGCCGACTGGTCGCTCTACGGCCTGCACCTGCCCGGCGCCTTCCGCAGCTGGGACAACCTGCGCGGGCCGAAGAAGATGATCGTCGGCCCGCAGGCGTACCTCGACCGGCCCGTCTACCAGCTTCAGTACGAGTCGCTGCGCTGGTTCGACTACTGGCTGAAGGGCAACGACACGCGCATCATGGACGAGCCGCCGATCCGCCTCTTCCTGATGGGCACGCACCGCTGGAAAGCCGCCGACGAATGGCCGCTGGCCGAGACGAAGTGGACGCCGTTCTACCTGCACGAGAACGGCCTGCTGTGGGAGCACGAGCTATATCCCGGCGAGGGCTACACCACGTTCTCCGACTCGCCGTGGAGCCGCGGCTACCTGGAGTTCACCACGCCGAAGCTGGTCGAGGAGACGGAGGTGATCGGCCCCGCCGTGCTGCGCCTCTACGCCTCGACGACCGACGACGACGTGCTGCTGTTCGTGAGCCTGCGCGAGGTGGACCCAAGCGGCAAGGAGCGGGTCCTGACGCGCGGCTGGCTGCGCGGCTCCCACCGCGCCGTCGACCCGGCGCGGTCGACGCCCTGGCAGCCGTACCACCCGCACGACCGGGCCGAGCCGCTGACGCCCGGCGAGGTCTACGAGTTCCAGATCCCGATCGTGCCGACGGCTAACCTGTTCGCGGGCGGCTCGCGCATCAAGCTGCGCGTCTCGTGTACCGACGACGAGCCGGCCCACTCGCTGGAGGCGATTGCGGCCGGCCACATCCGCCGCCAGATGCCCGCGCGCGTCACGGTGTACCACGACGCCGCCCACCCGTCGTGCCTGCTCCTGCCGATCACCCGCGGCAACGTCCTCGGCACCTACATCTCGGGCGGCGAGCCGTATATGTAACTATGTAATGGGGGACGGGGGCCAGGCCATCGCCGCTTCAGCTTCCCTAGCTGTGCCGCGCTGGGCGACGACTGGGAGAGGCACCACGAGCGGGAGCAGCCGCCCGCTCACGGACGAGGTTCGCGAGCACCCGAAGCGCCTCGTTGACGGAGTCGGAGTCGGTGAACACCTCGGCGACATCGGGCGCCAGAACCACGACGTTGCTACCCGCCGCATAGCGCTCGGCGTACTTGCCGCGCACGCCGGTAGTGAAGTCGTACTCAGGCTGCATCCCCGCGTCCGACTCCGATTGACGCTTATGGCTCTTCATACGTGGCCCTCTCTCGCGTGGTCGCCCGGCGCGATTGTCCGCTCCCTAGCCACCTTCGCCATCGCCGAGGCCATTATAGGCACGGGCCTGTGGGCGCCCGAGTACCTCCTAGAAACGAGCTGCTGGCCGGGGTATGGAGCGGTCCGCCACAATAGGCGGCATGCGCGCGAAGGAGAATCCATGAAGATTCACCACCTGTACCCGGACGCCAACGGCGAGTCCCACTTCGAGGACCTGGAGATCGAGTGGGCGGAGCAAGCGCGGGGCAGCAAGCTGTCCCAGCGGTTCCCCGCGAACGGCATCATCTTCCGCGAGGTGGCGCCGACCTACGACCTCGACTGGCACCCGGCGCCGCGCCGCCAGTACATCATCAACCTGGAAGGCGCGGTCGAGATCACGGCGAGCGACGGCGAGAGCCGCGTCATCGGCCCCGGCGAGGTGCTGCTCGTCGAGGACGTGACGGGCAAGGGCCATCTGTCGAAGGCCGTCGGCAACCAGCCGCGCCTGTGCATCTTCGTGCCGGTGGAGTAGCGCTGAGGCCACCCGAGCCACTGGTCACGGGGCGGCGACGCTCAGCGCCCAGCGGCGGCGAGGGCCGCGGCGAGGAGGGGCAGGCCGAGGCCGAGCAGGTCGGCGAGCCAGTGGCCGAGGATGAGCGCCGTCAGCCGTCGGGTGCGCACGTACACCCAGCCGAGGAAGAGCGCCGTGGCGGCGGTCGCGCCGAAGCGCACGAGCGAGACCTGAGGCGACACGAGCGGCAGCACGAGGTGCTGGGCGCCGAACGCCAGCGTCATCAGCAGGACACCACGCCCCGCGCTCCCCGTCAGCGCCTCGAAGCGGGGCTGGCTGTAGCCCCGGTAAACCATCTCCTCCACGAAGCCAACCGCGATGGGGAAGACCAGGACGCCCCACCAGCCGATCCACGGCGGCGGCGGGGTGAAGCCGCTCGCGCCCGACGGCGAGAGGCCGAGCGCCAACGAGAGCGCGAACTGCACGACGAACAGGATCACGAGCATGGCAACGCCCACGCCCAGCCCCAGCCCGACGTCGAGCGGCAGCCGGTCGGCACGGTAGCCGATGAGGTCGCGCAGGCGCAGCCCCTCGGCCCGCGTCCGCCAGACCAGCAGCGCCAGGCAGGGCAAATCGACCACGAGCGTGAACCAGAACAGATTGGACGCCTGGGCGGCTCCCCACGGATCAGCGGCGCCCGTGGCCCTGTACGCGGCGTAGGCGAGCGCATAGCCGATGAGAATCAGGGGCAAGCGCACGAGCGCCAGCGCGACGGGCCACGTCCAGCCGAGCCGCCCAGCCGCCACCCGAGCGCGCAGGCGCTCGACCGAGTTGGGGTCCTCCGCCGGGGCAGGGGGGCCGACGGTCGTATCCGCTGGCAGCGGGGCGTTCATACGCACCTCTCCCGTGCGACGCCAAGCAGTGGCCCAGGTTCGCGTGTGTATTTGGCCAAGCCAAATACACACGCGAACCTGGGCCGGCAACTCAGGGCCGGCAGTGCGTTGTGCAGACGGCGTACCACCGGAAGGCTAGCGCGGAGCGACGGGGGCGCTGCCGGACGTACGTGCCCGCGGCGCCGTCGGCGTACCCGGCGCGGGCGAGGCCGCGGCCCGCGCCGCCCCGAGCCTTCGCACACCCAGGAACAGGATCACCCCGAGCGCCCCGAGGGCGACCGCCCGCAGGACCAGCGCCGGTGACCAGTCGCGGCCCTCCCATGCGTCCGGCGCTATCGGGTACTCTAGCCAGCGCGCGGCGCTCGCCGCGATCAGCCGCGTCTCCTGCCGCGCCAGGTCGCGGAAGGTCACATCATATGGATAGCCGCCGGCCTCGTGGATGCGCTCCGCGCCCTGGCCCACGTGGGTAGCTGCCCAGCGCTCGACGGGCGCGGCAACCGCCGCGTCCGGTCGGCCGGGGAGCAGCACGCGGTCCAGCGCTGGCGCCGACGCCAAATCGAAGCGCGGGAGCAGGTCGAGGCCGTGGCGCGTGCGCACGAACGTCCGCTCGGGCGCGATAGTGTGCACGTCCGCCGCCGTGGAGCGCGGGTAGGCGTCGACGATCGAGGCCAGCTCGATCTCCCGTACGCCCGAGTAGAGGGCGACGCCGATCTGGGTGCGATGCCAGCGGAAGGCGTTCGGCCAGACGGCGACGTCGAGCGGACCGGGCCGGGCCAGGAGGCCGTCGTCCGGTACCGGCCAGGTCGGGTCGTCCAGGAACCGCGTGTAGGGGTAGCCGACGCGCGCGGCCGTGTCCTCGGCGGCATCGCGGCCGAGGAAGCGCTCGAGGGTGTGCAGCGTCGCGTCGATGCCGGAGGTCACGCCCGCCGACGAGATGAAGCGCCCGTCGTCGACGTAGCGGACGCCGTGCACCCAGGTGACCTCGGGGTGGGTCCGTGCCAGAATCGGCAGGTTGGTGGCGTGCGAGGTGGCCTGGCGGCCGGCGAGCAGGCCCGCGTCGGCGACCATCTTCGCGCCGCCGCAGATCGACAGGATCACGGTCTGCTCCCCTGGCTGCGCGAGCAGCCAGGGGAGCACCTCGGCGTCCACGGTGTCCGTGAACGGGATGAAGGGAACGACCACCAGGTCCGGGGCCGCCCCGATCACGCGGTCGTAGTCGGCGAACGAGTAGTGGGGGACCACGTCGAGGGGGCCGCAGCAGTGCGGCTGCGGCACCAGCGGCGTCAGGCGGCGCTCGGGCGCGACGAGGTACACGTTGAAGGCGCCCGACGCGGCAAGCACCTCGTACGGGCCAAGCAGGTCGCTGCTCTCGGTGGCCGCGTTGCCGGCCACGATCACCGCGGTGCGCTTGGCCGGGTCGTGCGCGGGGGGCGCCGGCAGCGGCTGGTCGAAGGCCGGCGGCCGCGGCTGGCTCTGGGCCCGGACGATGATGGCCCCCTGGGCAATCACGACAACGATGAGCGGCGGCAAGAGAAACGCCAGCGCATAGCCCAGCGGCTTCAGGAGCCGCCGGGGGAGACGGGCAACGAGTAGCAATGTCTGTGCTGCCATCCGGACGTTCACCTCCCTCACAGGTTCGTTACTCACAGTATCCTGTTGGAGCCGCCGCCCGGCATCCGAAGGAACGCGGAACGAGGAGCCCACAATTCGCGGATTCGCGCTCCAACAAATGTTGGAGTGAGCAGGTCGTTCCCGTGGCGCCGCCGCACGCGCCCCTCGGCACGCTCCCTGCGGAGGCCCCGATATGGAGACAGACACCCTCGGGCCGGAGGTCGGGGCGCTGCTCGACGCGGCCCGCGACCTGGCCTCCACGCTCGAGCTGCACCCGCTGCTGGAGCTGCTGTTGGACCATCTCGGCATGGTGGTGAACTACAGTGGCACGGCGATCCTCGTCCTCGACCCGGCCGGCGAGTGCCTGACGTTCGCGCACATGCGGGGGCCGGCCTCCTTCACCTGGGAGGAGGCGCGCCGCATTCACTACGCGGTGAACGATTTCCGCGCCTACTGGGATCGGCTCAGCCAGGACGAGCCGATCATCATCGCGGATGTCCGGGGAGAGAGCGCCGAGGCGGCGACGTTCCGCCGTCTGATCGGCGAAGACGAGCTGGATACTACCTATGCCTTCATCCGCTCGGCGATGTGGGTGCCGCTGGTGGTGCGCGGTCGGATCATCGGCCTGCTCAGCATCACCAACCCCGCGCCGCACGCCTACGGTCCACGCGACGCCGCGCTTGCACTGGCGATCGCCCGCCAGGCCGCGGTCGCCATGGAGAACGCGCGGCTGCACGAGCGCGCCCGCCAGGCGGCGGTGCTGGAGGAGCGGCAGCGGCTGGCCCGCGAGCTGCACGACTCCGTGAGCCAGGCGCTCTACGGCGTGTCGCTGTACGCCGAGGCGGCCGGGCGGGCGCTAGCGGACGGGGAGACGGCGCCCGCGGCCGCCCACCTGCGGGAGATCCGCGAGACAGTTCAGGAGGCGCTGGGGGAGATGCGGCTCCTGCTGTTCGAGCTGCGGCCGCCGCTGCTGGAGGAGCACGGCCTGGCGGGGGCGCTCGAAGCGCGGCTGCGGGCGGTCGAGGCGCGGGCGGGGCTAGTGACTGAGTTTCACGGCGAGCACGCGGCGCGGCTGCCGCCCGAGACGGAGCAGGAGCTGTATCGACTGGCGCAGGAGGCGCTCAACAACGTGCTCCGGCACGCACAGGCCACTCGGGTCACGGTGTGGCTGGACGTGGCACCCGACGGCGCCACGCTGGAGATTGTCGACGACGGCGTCGGGTTCGAGCCGGCGCGGGGATGCAGCGGCGGCTTCGGGCTGCGGGGCATGAGCGAGCGGGCCGAACGGCTCGGCGGCACGCTGGCGGTCGAGAGCGCGCCCGGCGCCGGGACGCGCGTGCGGGTCGAGGTGCCGTGATGAGCGAGGCCGGCGAGCCTGCCATCCGGGTGCTGCTCGTGGACGACCATGCGGTGGTGCGGAAGGGGCTGCGCGCCCTGTTCGACCGCGAGCCGGACGTCGAGATCGTCGGCGAGGCCGAGAGCGGCGAGGAGGCGCTGCAACTGCTGGAGCGCCACCGGCCGGACGTCATCCTGATGGACCTGGAGATGCCCGGCATGGGCGGCGTCGAGGCAACACGCCGAATCGGCGCGCGCCATCCCGACGCGAAGATCGTCGTGCTGACCAGCCACGCCGCCGAGGAGGACGTGTTCCCCGCGCTGAAGGCGGGCGCGGTCGGCTACCTGCTCAAGCACTCCGCCCCGGACGAAGTCCTGCGCGCCATTCGCCAGGCCCAGCGCGGGGAGACGGCGCTGCACCCGGCCGTCGCGCGGATGGTGCTGCAAGAGGTGCAGCGCCCGGCCCAGCCGCGGCAGCCCCTCACCGCCGAGCCGCTGTCGGCCCGCGAGCTAGAGGTGCTGCGGCTGCTGGCCCGCGGCCTGAGCAACCAGGAGATCGCCGACACGCTCGTGGTGGGCGAGGCGACCGTGCGCAGCCACGTCAGCGCCATCCTGCGCAAGCTCCAGCTCGCGAGCCGCACGCAGGCGGCGCTCTACGCCCTGCGCGAGGGCCTCGCGTCGCTGGACGACGCCGACCTGCCGCGCTGATTCCTCGAATGGCGACGAGTGCCGACGGGGGCGCCAGGCGGGGCCGGCTGCACGCTGTAACGCCGTGGGGGTAGCCAAGAGCCGGCCTGAGAGCCGGGCCAAGCAGCTACGAGCAGGCCCGCCGTTCACGGCGGCGGCAAGCCAGCCAGCAGGTTAGGTGTGACAGGGCGCTAAGCGAACACCCCCCGCCACTTGGCCAGCGTCTGCTCGCGGAGGGCGTCGCTGGCGCGGCTGACGGGCGGGAACTGGTCCTTCCACTGCCACGGGCGGCAGGCGATGACGACGGCGCGGTTGGTCGTCATCTCGTTGCGGGCGCGCTTGTCGGGCGGCAGGGTAGGGTCGAGGGTGTGCGACGGACACTCGGGGTGAATCTCGAAGGCCACGGCCGGATCGGCGCGCGTGGCGATCGCCCACAGCACGTCCTCGGGCCGCGACGGGTCGATGTCCTCGTCCACGACGACGATCAGGTGATAGAAGGCGTGGACGAGCGCCGAGGCCACGCGCCCAACCTGACGCGCGTGGCCGGCGTACTGCTGCTTGATGGCGACGGTCAGCACCAGGCCACCCTCGCCGCCCAGCGTATCGTAGACGCCGACGACGCCGGGGATGCCCGACTTCTCCAGACCCTGCCAGACGCGCTGCACGCTGCCCGAGGCGATGCCGCCCCAGTGGGCCACCGGCGGCTTCAGCGGCGGGTCGCCCTGCAGGATGGGGTCCGTGCGATGGTAGAGGGCTTGGACACGGATGATCGGGCGCAGCTTCTCGCCGCCGGCGTAATAGCCGGTGAACTCGCCGAACGGCCCCTCGACGCGCTGCTCCACCTCCGGCGGCGGCACCTCGCCCTCGAACACCAGCTCGGCGGTGGCGGGCAGCGGCAGGCCGGTCTTCAGGCCCGGCACGACCTCCAGCGGCTCGCCGCGGATGTAGCCAGCGAAGTCGAACTCGCTGCTGCCCCACGGCAGGCCGTTGCTGGCGGTAAAGAAGAGCGCGGGATCGGGGCTGATAGCGACGGCGATGGGGCAGCCCTTCCCCTGCGCCCACCACTTGCGGAAGTGCAGGTTGCCGTGGTGGTAGGGCGCGACATCGATGCCCGTGGTACGCGCGTCGTGCAGCATACAACGGTAGGCGCCGGCGTTGACCCAGCCCTCGTCGGGGTCGCGCGTGATGACCGCGCAGCCGGTGCCCAGGTAGCGGCCGCCGTCGCCCTCGTGCCAGCGGGGGATGGGGAAGCGCGTGAGGTCCACAGCGTCGTCCTCGGCGACGTTCTGCAGCACCACACCCGAGGACACCGCGACGGGCGGGATGGGGCGGTAGGCGGCGGCCTTCTCCTTCCAGGCCTTCACCAGCGCGAGCGGGGGCTGTGTGGCGTCGAGGCCGAGCGCGACGGCAGCGCGGGCCGGCGTGGCGTAGGGCTTGCCGGCGATGCGGTAGCCGAGCGGGAAGCCCTTGATCTCGTCGAAGAGCAGCATCGGGCCCATCCGCTCGCACATCAGCTCAACGAGCGTGCCGATCTCCAGGTCGGGGTCGGCGCCGGCGACGTGGCGCACCATGCCGCGCCGCTCCAGCTCGGCCAGGAAGTCCCGAAAGTCGCGCCAGCCCATCGCCGCCTCCCGCCTGCACTTTGCGCGGACCATAGCACGGGCATCCCAGGCCGTCAAACGCTATATTGCCCTTAGCGCGCCTCGGATACGCGGGCGCTCTGCCGGAGAGGCGAAGATGGCGACTACCCACAAGCTGATGACCGCGGACGAGCTACTGCGCCTGCCCGACGATGGGCAGCGGCACGAGCTGCTCTATGGAGAGCTGCGGACGATGGCGCCGAGCGGGGCCGAGCATGGATGGGTAACCATGAAGGTGAGCGGCCCCCTGGGGCAGCACGTCGAGGCGAACCGGCTGGGGCTGGTGTTCACGGCCGAGACGGGATTCTGGCTGGCGCGAGATCCCGACCTGGTACGCGCCCCAGACGTAGCGTTCGTACGGCGCGAGCGGGTGCTGGCGGCGGGCGACGTGGAGGGCTACTGGCCGGGTGCGCCGGACCTAGTGGTTGAGGTAGTCTCGCCCAGCGACCTGTATACCGAGGTCGACGAGAAGGTTGCCCAGTGGCTAGCGTATGGCGCGCAGATGGTGCTCGTGGTCAACCCGCGCCGGTGCACCGTGGCGGTGCACCGCCCAGACCGGACGGTGCGCGTCCTGACCGAAGACGACGTCCTGGATGGCGAGGACGTCGTGCCCGGCTGGACGCTGCCTGTTCGCCACATCTTCGCGCACGGGCTGGTCAGTTGAGATCAGCCGCCAGGAGGCCAGATGAGCGCCCGCGCCTTTGGCATCGAGCTGTACGGCTATACGGACGCCCCGACGCTGCTGGAGGAGATCCAGCTGGCCGAGCGGCTGGGCTTCGAGTCGGTCTGGCTGGGGGACTCGCAGCTCATCTGGCGCGACTTGTACGTGATGCTCGGCGCGGCCGCGGCCACCACTTCGCGCGTGGCGCTGGCGACCGGTGTGACGAACCCCGTCACGCGGCACCCGGCGGTCACGGCGAGCGCCATGATGACCATGCAGGAGCTAACGCGCTCCCGGACGATCCTGGGCGTCGGCGTCGGCTTCACGTCGCTGCGCATGATGGGCCAGGCGCCCGTGACGCGCGCGGAGCTGCGGCGCTTCGTGGCGTACGTGCGGGCACTGTGCAACGGCGAGGCGGTGCCCGGGGAGGGCGGCGAGATTCGGCTGGCTTTCGGTAAGCGCGGCGGCTGCCCGCCGGTCGTGATCCCCGCCTCTGGTCCGAAGATGCTGCGACTGGCGGGCGAGATCGGCGACGGCGTGATGCTGCAATCGGTCGTGTTCGGCGGCGACGTGCTGGCGACGATGCAGGGCTGCGTGCGGGCCGGGCGCGAGGCGAGCGGCCGCGCCGACGCGCCGTTCCGCACCTACATCACCATCCCCTGCGCCGTGAGCCACGACCGTGCGGCGGCACTCGCGGCGGTGAAAGCGCACGTGGCGGTGGCGCTGCTGAAGCCGCAGTGGCCGGTGAGCGAGGTGTCGCGCGAGGCAGGGGCAGCGGTGCGCGCCGTCTACGACGCCTACGAGCACATGAGCCCGAGCGCGAACGCGAAGTTCGCCCAGGCGGTGCCCGACGCAGCGGTCACGGAGTTCGCGCTGGCCGGCACGCCCGCGGAGTGCATCGCGCGCAGTGAGGAGCTATTCGCGGGCGGCGTGGACGAGATCACGGTGCGGCCCTACGGCGTGAACGGCGAGTCCCGCCTGGCCGCCATGGAAGCCTTCGCCCGCGACGTCATGCAGCCGCTGCGCCGCTGAGCCGTGTCCATCCAGATATTGGGGGGGCGGGGCATTGAGATGGTCCGGTGGAGTATTGCTGGGCTGATACTGCTGCTCGCGCGTAGCAGCGGTGTGGCGCTGGCATCGCCCGCCAACCAAGACACCGGCGCGGCTGATGTGCGGCCTTGCAGCGCGTCAGACCTCGACGCCTCGGCGGGATGGCAGGGCGCGACAGGCTCCATGCTAGGCGGTGTCGTTTTTACCAACCGGAGTAGTGACCCCTGCCTGCTCACTGGCCGTCCCGTGGTCCAAATCGTGGATGGTCAAGGGGAGCCGTTGCCGGTGGTGCAAACCATCGGACGTGACGAGTCCCCAGGAGTATTGGTGATCGTCCAGCCTCAAGAGCAAGCGTTCGCCTCCATCCACTGGTGGCCACAATGGTGTCAGCCATCCCCGGTTCCGCCTCTGACGCTGCATCTCCGCCTGCCCGGTGGCTCAGAGCTGGTTGCTCCAGTTCGCAATGGCGGCACTCCGCGATGCGACGCGCCCGAGAGAATGACAACGAACTCGGTCATCAACGTGGGCACATTCCAGTGGCCGCCAAACGCCCGTTGACATACTCCCGACTGCCATAGGGGCACGAGATGCCCGCGCTACGGAGGCCCCCCTTCCTTGGTAGGGGAGGAGGGCCGGGGGGGTTACGTCCGTCGCTGGCGTCGGCCGCGCCCTGGCTGCTACCCTGCTGGGGACAGACGTAACTCTGGCGGAGGCGTGGGCGAGGCGATGCGCGATCTACGGCCCCTGTTGGCGCCGCGCAGCGTAGCGATCCTGGGCGCGTCGAGCCGGCCGACAAGCGTGGCCGGGCGGCCGCTGGCGAACTTGCAGCAGGTCGGCTACGCGGGCGCCATCTACCCGATCAACCCGCAGCGCGACGAGATCGCGGGCCTGCGGAGCTACCCCAACCTGGACGCGCTGCCCGAGGTGCCCGAGCTAGCGCTCGTCGTACTGCCGCAGGCGCACGTCCTGCCAGCCGTCGAGCGCTGCGCCGCGGCGGGGGTGCGCGCGGCCATCATGATCAGCGCGGGCTTTGCCGAGGCCGGGCCGGAGGGCGTGCGGGCGCAGCAGCGCATGGGCGAGCTGGCGCGAGCGAGCGGCATGGTGCTCTGCGGCCCGAATAGCCTGGGGCTGCTGAACTACGTGGACCGCGTGCCGCTCAGCTTCACCACCGCCAGCGACATGCTGCGCGGGCCGGCGGGCCGCATCGGCTTCGTCTCGCAGAGCGGCGGGCTGATGACGACGATCGCCAACCGCGCCTGGGACGCGGGCATCGGGGTGAGCCGCGCCGTGGCGACGGGCAACGAGGCCGACCTGACAGCGGCCGAGGTGCTGGAGCACCTGGCCGACGATCCCGCCACCGACGCCTGCGTGCTGCTGCTGGAGGCGGTGCGCGACGGCCCGCGCTTCCTGGCGGTCTGCGACCGGCTGCTGGCGCGCGGCAAGCCGCTCGTCGCCTACAAGATCGGGCGCGGCGCGGCGGGCAGCGCGGCGGCCGCGTCGCACACGGGCGCGCTCGCCGGCTCGTACGCGGCGCTGCAAGCCGTGTTCCGCCAGCGCGGCGTGATCGAGGCGCAGGACATCGAGGACCTGTTCGACCTGGCGGCGGCCGCGTCGGCGGGGCGGTTCCCGGAAGGGCCGGGCGTCGCCATCATGACCTCGTCCGGCGGCGCGGGCGCCATCGCGGCCGACCAGGCGGAGGAGTGCGGCCTGCAAGTCGTGCCGTTCGGCGCGGCGACCGTCGAGCGCTTGCGGGCCCTGGTGCCCGCCTTCGGCTCGGGCGCCGTCGTCAACCCGTTCGACATCGCCGTGGCGGCGATCGAGAACGCTGCCGCGGAGAGTCAGATGGCCGCCGCGGTACTGGACGATCCGGCGGTGGACGGCCTGGTGCTCTGCACGCCGGGCGTGGGCGAGCCGGGCCGGCAGAGCGCGGCGTACCTGGCCGAGCTAGCGCCCGCGACGCCGAAGCCGATGCTGCCGGTCGTGCTGGGCGGCAGCCACGGTGCGGCGGCGCGCGAGGTGCTGCGGCGGGCGCGTGTGCCCGTGTTCGCGTCGCCGCGCAAGGCGGTGCTGGCGCTCGACGGCCTGCGCCGCTTTGATAGCGCCCGCGCCGCGCACGCCGCCGCGCCCGCGCCGAACGCCGCGCCGCTCGAGGCGCGCGTGCGCCGCCTGCTCGACAGCCTCGGCCCGCGGCCGACGGAGTACGACGCGAAGCGCTTCCTGGCGCAAGTGGGCGTGCCGGTGGTCGAGGAGTACGTGGCCGAGTCGGCCGACGCGGCGGTGCGCGCCGCCGAGCTAATCGGCTATCCGGTCGCGCTGAAGGTCCTCTCCCCCGATATCACGCACAAGACCGAGGTGGGCGGCGTGCGGCTGGGCCTGGCAGACGCGGATGCCGTGCACGCCGCCTACAACGAGGTGCTGGCGCGGGCGCGCGCCGCCGCGCCGCGGGCCGAGATCGTGGGCGCGCTGGTATCGGGCATGCTGCCGACGCCGCTGGAGCTGATCGCGGGCATCCACACCGATCCGACGTTCGGGCCGCTGGTGCTGCTCGGGCTGGGCGGTATCTGGGTGGAGGTGTTCGGCGACGTGGCGATGCGACCGGCGCCGCTGCGCGCCGACGATCCGGCGGCGATGCTGGCGGATCTGCGCGGCGCGCGGCTGCTCGCGGGCGCCCGCGGCCTGCCGCCCGTCGCGCCGGCGGCCGTCGAGCGGCTGCTGCACGCCCTCTCGGACCTCGCGGTGGGCAGCGCGGGTCGGCTCAGCGGCGTGGACATCAACCCGCTGGTGTCCACCGCGGACGGCGAGCTGGTGGCGCTGGACGCGACGCTGTACCTGGCAGGATCGAGCGAGCGGGCCTGATAAGCGCACAGAGCGATCGAATTTGATGTAGGGTAGAGGCCGTGGCGCGGTAGCATTCCGTGCCAGACCTGCTACCGGGTTGGCGTAGACGCGCAGGATCGCGCGTGGCCGGGCAACCGTCTGGAGTAGCTTGGCCGCAGGCGCACATGGGAGAGAGGGCGATGGTGGACTTCCCGCAGTACCAGAACGTGAAGGTGGAGCGCGGCGACGGCATCGGCTGGCTGTACTTCAACCGGCCCGAGAAGCGCAACGCGATGAGTCCGCAGCTGCTCGCCGAGGGCGTGGACGCGCTGGACCGCCTGGAGGTGGACGACGAGACGCGCGTGCTGGTCCTTACCGGCGAGGGCGAGGCCTGGTCGGCGGGCATGGACCTCAAGGAGTACTTCCGCGCGCTGGACGACAAGCCGGCCGAGCGCCAGAAGGCCTCGTGGAACTCCCGCATGTTCAACCACTACCGCCTGGTGAAGTTCCCCAAGCCGACGATCGCGATGGTGAATGGCTGGTGCTTCGGCGGCGCCTGGAGCCCGCTCATCTCGTGCGACTTCGCCATCGCCGCCGAGGACGCCAAGTTCGGCCTGTCGGAGGTGAACTGGGGCATCATCCCGGGCGGCTTCGTGAGCAAGGACGTGGCCGTGGCGCTGCCCTACCGCCACCAGCTCTACTACGTGCTGACGGGCGAGACGTTCGACGCGAAGCGCGCGGTCGAGATCGGCCTGATCAACATGGCGGTGCCGCGCGACCAGCTCCGCGCGAAGACGATCGAGCTGGCGCAGCGGCTGATGAAGATCAGTCCCGCCGTGTTGCGCGCGGCGAAAGAAGGGATCCGCACCGTCGCGAACATGGACTACGACGAGGCCTGGGACTACCTGCGGGCGAAGAACGCGGAGCTGATCAGCAGCGACCCGGAGGGCAGCCGCAACCGGGGCATCCAGCAATTCATCGACGAGAAGAAATTCCGCCCGGGCCTCGGCCCCCAGCCGCGGTCGTAGCGCGGGCGGCACCGAATGTTCCGTGCGCGGGCGTACGCGACGCCCCCCGAGAACGTACGCGTCTCGGCCGCCTCCCCGGCCGAGGCAGGGCCGGCCGGGCCGGCGAGACGCCCGCACTCCCCGGGGAGAGCTGGCCCAGCCGCGTAGCAGGCGGCGCCAGGCGGGTGGGATCCGTGGGCTCCCGGGCGCAGCGACAGGCCGGGCTACGATGGTAGAGCAAGGCGTCGCCGGGAGCTGAGCCGGGAGAACAGGAGGCCCTGATGGTCGATTTCGCGCTGAGCGAGCCCCAGGAGATGCTGCGCCGCACGCTGCGCGAGTTCATGCAGCGCGAGTACCCGCCCACGGCCGTGCGCGCCGCCGAGACGACCGAGCGCGGCTACGATCTGGCGATCTACCAGCGGCTCAACGACCTCGGCGTGCTCGGCCTCGGCCTGCCCGAGGAGGTGGGCGGCGCGGGCGGCAGTTGGGTCGACCTGGCCGTGTTCTACGAGGAGGCGGGGCGCGCGCTGCTCGCCAGCCCCCACCTGAGCAGCGTCGTGCTGGGCGGCGGGCTGCTCGCGCGCCACGGCAGCGCCGCCCAGCAGCAGGCGTGGCTCGCCGACCTGGCGCGCGGCGCCCGCGTGCTGGCGGTCGGCTGGCCGCTGGAAGGGGGCGAGGCCGGGCCGAGCGGCATCGAAGCGCGGCGCGACGGCGACGGCTACGTGCTGCGCGGCGAGGTCGCGCACGTCGCGGGCTACGTGGGCGCCGACGGCGTGCTGCTGGTGGCCGAGATGGCGGACACGGGCGGGCGGCAAGGGTTATTCCTGGCCGCGCCGGACACGCCCGGCCTGACGGGCACGCGGCAGCCGCTGATGAGCGGCGAGCCGCTGGCGCGGCTGCGCCTGGACGACGCGCGCCTGGACGCCGCGGCGGCCGTGGGCGAGGCGCTGGCGCCCGCCGCCTTGTGGGGACCGCTGCTGGACGGCGCCAAGGTGGCCCTGGCCGCGTACGCGCTGGGCGCGGCGAGCGCGGCGGTGGACATGGGAGTGGCCTACGCGAAGGACCGCCAGCAGTTCGGACGCCCTATCGGCAGCTTCCAGGCGGTCCAGCACCGGCTCGCCAACCTGCAGATCCTCGTCGAGCAGGCGCGGCTGCTGACGTACCACGCCGCCTGGCTACTCGACCAGGGCGCGGACGCGCGGCGGGCCGCGGCGATGGCGAAGCTGCGCGCCAGCATCGCCGTGCGCGAGGCCGCAACGGGGAACATTCTCGTCCACGGCGGCTACGGGTTCATGCTGGAGGCTGATCCGCAGCTCTACTACCGCCGCGCAAAGCTGCTCGAATTGGCGCTGGGCAACCCCGACGCCGAGCGGGCGCTGCTGGCGCGCGAGCACCAGCCGCTCGTCGCGGCACAGTGAGAAGCTTGTAGACGCGCGGTTGATGGTGTCATCCGATGGATGACACCATCAACCGCGGAGTCACGGACGGGGAGGAGGCCGCGCATGGACTTCTCGTTTACCCCCGAGCAAGAGCAGTTCCGCCAGGAGGTGCGCGCCTTCTGCCGCGCGGCGGTCGCGGACGAGCAGATGCGGTCGCTCATCGGCGTGGGCCACGAGGACCACGATCCAACCCTCTACCACAGGATCGCCGAGCGCGGCTGGATCGGCATGCAGTGGCCACGCGAGTACGGCGGCCAGGAGCGCAGCCGCGTGGACATGTGCATCTTCTACGAGGAGATGAACTACGCGCGCGCTCGCATCGGCCGCTACACGGGCTCGGTGGTGTTCGTGGGCGAGTCGATCGTGACCTACGGCACGGCGCAGCAGAAGGCGGAGTTCTTGCCGCGCATCGCCCGCGGCGAGCTGACCTGCTGCTGGGGGCTGACCGAGCCGGGGTCGGGGTCCGACGCGGCGGCGCTGCAGATGCGCGCCGTCGACAAGGGCGACCACTTCGTCGTGACGGGCCAGAAGGTGTTCACCAGCGGCGCGCATCTGGCCGACATGGGCATGTTCGCCGTGCGCACCGATCCGAGCGCGCCGAAGTACCACGGCATCAGCCTCCTGCTCATCGACATGAACAGCCCCGGCATCTCGCTGCGGCCGCTGCACACGCTCGGCGGCTGGCGCGTGAACGAGACCTATCTGGACGAGGTGGTCGTCCCGAAAGAGCGGCTGATGGGCCAGCAGAACGAGGGCTGGAAGCACGTCCTCACTACGCTGGGTTTCGAGCGCTCGGGCATCGCCAGCGTGGGCGCCGTGATGCGCACGGCCGACGACCTGGCGGCCTACATGGCCGAGCGCGAGGCGGCGGGGCAGCCGGTGGCGCAGGCGCACAAGGACCGCTTCGCCGACCTAGTGGCGCAGCTCCACGCCGCGCGCTGGATGGGCTACCGCGTGGCGTGGATGCAGGACCAGGCGCTGCCCGACCTGGCGCGCTCGTCGATGGTGAAGGTGCTCGCCTCGGACCTGCAGCTCCACATGGCGAACCTGGTGGTGGACGTGCTGGGGCTGGACGGGCTGGTGCAGGGGCCGGAAGCGCCGCTCGACGGCCTGGCCGAGCAGCTTTACCGCGCCGCGCTGTTCCACCACCTGGGCGGCGGCACGATGGAGATGCAGCTCAACGCGATCGCGCTGCAGGGCCTGGGGCTCCCCCGCGGCGCCTGATCCTCAGCCGCGGCCGCATCCCGATCAGTCGCGGTACGCGCGACCGCGCGGCCGAACGCGCAGCACGCGGATGACCCGGTGCTCGAAGTCGTAGACGAAGCGCACGCGCCAGTCGCCGACGCGCAGCCGCCACTCGGGCTCAGTTGAGGTGAGCCGGATCACGTCACCGTATTGCGTTTCGGCGAGACGCCGCACAGCAGTTCGCACGCGTTCGGCTACCTGACGATCCATGTGACGTAAATCGCGGATGGCGGCGGGAGTCCATTCGATTCTCCAGCTCACCAGCCTAGCTCACGATCCAGATCCTCGTCGGCAACATAGCCAACGCGTGCAGCCTCCTCACGCGCCTCCCGCACCGCGGCGCGCTCCTCGTCGGTCTCGGGCTCGTCGTCGATCGGGGCGGTGAGGAGCAGGCGCGCCAGCGGGTCGTCGCGCAGGGCCGCGAGGTAGCGCGCGACCTCGGGCAGGATGTCGTCGGGCAGCTCGTCGAGCAGTTGGTGGACGTCGTCTCGCGCGATCACGGTAGCACCTCTAGCGGCGAATCGGCGCGGCGCTCACAGACGGAAGAAGCGGCGCGCGTTGCCGCCGAGCACGGCGGCTTGCTCCTCGCGCGTGAGCGCGGAGTTATCCAGCGTCTCGGCGATCATGCGGCGGGCGCCGGGCAGGTCCACCTCGTGCGGGTAGTCGGAGGAGTAGGCGAACGCCTCGATGCCCACGCGCTTGGCCAGGTAGGGCAGGCTGTCGTCGTTGCCCTCGCAGCCGATGAGGATCTGGCCGCTCGTCAGGTAGTCGGGCAGCTTGCGCTTCGCGCCGGCGAAGAACTCGCTGTCGCGCTCCATGCGCTCGAAGACGGGCACCGTCCAGGCCGCGCCGCCCTCCAGGAAGCTCACGCGCAGGTCGGGCAGGCGGTCGAACAGGCCGTGGTAGATGAAGGCGACGAGCGCCACCATCAGCGGCATGGGGTGCCACAGCAGGCGCGCGCCCAGACGGTTGGAGAACGTGTCGAGGTGGCAGATGTCGCGGTTCGCGCCGCCATGCACGCCGAGCGGGCAGCCCAGCCGCGCCGCCTCCTCGTACACCGGCCAGTAATACTCGTGCGCCAGGTGCAGCGGCAGGCCGGTCGAGGGCAGCATGGCGCCCGTCAGGTTTAGCTCCTTCACCGCGCGCCGCAGCTCGGCCACCGCCTCCTTGGGATCCTGCATGGGGATGAGCGCTGCCGGATGGATCCGGGGGCTCAGCCGGCGGAAGCGGTCGGCCACGTAGTCGTTGTACGCGCGGCACAGGCGCACGGCGTACTCCGGTACGCCGATGTTGCCCACGGCCAGCCCCTCGCTAGGATACAGGACGGTGTGCTCGATCTCCGCCTGCTCCAGGAACGCCAGCACGTCCTCGCCCGAGCCGGCGCGGTGGCTGCTCGCCCGCACCTTGGCCTCGCTCTCGTCCTCTTGCCGCTCGCTGGTCGGGTAGTGGAAGCCGTCGAGCGACGGGAACACGCCCTGGCGGTTGCGAAGCGGGGTCAGCGCGTTTGCGCGAACCATCGGGTCCATGTACTCCGCGAACTCGGCGACCGACTCAACCAGATGGCCGTCACAATCGATAACCGCGACCTCACGCGCCATAGCCGCACCTCCTGCTCTCTTGCAGTATCTGCCCGGCGCCCCAGCCCCCGCAAGCGCCCAGCGCATCCGAGCGACCTGCCGGGGGCACCGGTAGACGCGCGAGACTCCGTTTGACGTGCCGCGCGGTCCGCTGCCACAATGCCGACGACGCGGGTGGTCAAGCCGGGACGGTGGCATTCCCGACCTCTCAGCCGTTGATCCACGTGCCCCTGTTAGGAAGGACTGATATGGTAGCCCGCGCGACGTGCTTGCTAGTGGTCGTGCTTCTCGCGGCCTGCTCGGGCGGCAGCGACGCGGCGCGATCATCTGCCCCAGCACCCTCCGCCGTCGGGGCGACGGATGCCAATGCGGCTAGTGGCGCGGCAGCGGGGGCCGCTCCGCCTGCGGCGCCGGCCCGTCAAGTAATCAAGTATGGCTCCAATCCGATTCTAACCGGGGCGCCGTTATACCTGGCGAATGATCGGGGCTATTTTGCCGAGCAGGGTATCGAGCTCGACTATACGCCCTTCGACTCCGGCGCGTTGGCCGTGGCGCCCACCTCGGCCGGCCAGCTCGACATGACCCAGTCACCGCCGAGCCCAAGCTATTTCAACGCGCTGGCCCGAGGCGTCGCTCTCACAGGCATCGCGGCCACGTCGTACGCGGAGACGATCCTGCTCGTGCGCCAACCGCTGCTCGATAGCGGCGAGGTGCGCTCCGTCGCCGATTTGCGGGGCCGGCGAGTGAGCTTCAACGTCGAGGGCTCGCCGATCGATTACGCGCTGCGCAACATGCTACCGAAAGAAGGGGTGAGTCTACAGGAGGTCGAAATCCAGCGCCTGACCAATAGTGACCTGCCGGCCGCGCTCGCGAACGGGGCGGTAGACGCCGGTGCGGTCTCCGATCCGCTGCCGATCGAGCGCAGCGGCATCGGCAGGCGCATCCGCAGCAGCAACGACGTGCTGGGCAAACTCAGCGGGAGCACGCTGGTCATCGGGCCCAGCATGCGCGCCCGCGCCGCCGAGGTCGGGGTGCGGTTCCTGGTCGCCTACCTGAAAGGGCTGCGCGACTACCGCGCGGCGCTCCAGAACAACCGCGTCGTCGAGCCCGAGGTCATTGAGATTCTGAGCCGCTGGACGCACGTCCCGGCGGATGCGATCGCGCAGTCCACCGCGGCCGATCTCGTACCGAACGGGCGCATCGACCTGGATGACCTGAATCGCCAGCAGGACTTCTGGGTGCGCGAGGGGCTGGTCCCTACTCGCGTCGACCTCGCTCAATTCGTGGACTATCACTATCTCGACGCGGCGCTCGCGCGGCTCCCATAGCGGCGCTCGCCCTCGGGCGAGAGGCGCGCCGGCGTTCACCCGCCGGGCTGCAGGCCGGCGAACGGAGGAGACAGGACGGATGGCCCAGCAGCGCATGACCACGCGCTTCCGCGAGCTGTTGCGGCGCCCGGAGCCGCTGCTGATCCCCGGCGGCTTCAGTCCGCTGTTCGCCAAGATGACGGAGCTAGCGGGCTTCGACGCCTTCTTCCTCGCCGGCTCCCAGACCTCGGCGTTCCTGTACGGTCTGCCCGACGTGGGCATCATGGGCCTGCGCGACATGGTGGACCACGCGCGCCACGTGGCCGCCCGCTGTAGCATCCCGATCTTCGTGGACGCCGATACGGGCTTTGGCAACGCCGTCGGCGTCTACTTCACCGTGCAGGAGTACGTGCGGGCGGGCGCCGCCGGGCTGCACATCGAGGACCAGGAGGCCCCGAAGAAGTCGGGCACGACGGCCGGCCGCCGCTGCATCTCCGTCGACGAAGCGATCGGCAAGTACCAGGCGGCTGTCGCCGCCCGCGATGCGCTCGACCCGGACTTCGTGATCTGCGCCCGCTGCGACCTCATCGGCGCCGAGGGCGGCACCTTCGACGGCGCGGTGGAGCGCTGCATCGCCTACGTCGAGCAGGGGCACGCCGACATGGTCTGGCTGAACACCATCCAGAGTCGCGAGCAGATCGCCGAGGCCTGCCGCCGCATCCCGGCCCCGGTGCTGCCGGTGTACGGCGGCCCACCACCCGGCCCGACGCTGGAGGAGTGGGCGCAGCTGGGCGCGGCGGCGGTCATTTTCCCCGCGCTCACTACCAGCGCCGCGCTGCAAGCCACCTGGGACCTCCTGCACGACTTCAGAGCGCGCGGGACGGCAGCGCTGGCGGAGTCGCGCCAGCGGGCGCAGGCGAGCCACTGGGGCGTCGCCGACCGCGGCCTGCTCGTCGGCAACGCGCAGATCCGGGAGCTAGAGGACCGCTACCTGCCCGGCGAGCTGCAGCGCGACTACCAGGGCACGTTCGGCTACGTGGACCGGCCGTCGTCTTAGGCGCCGAAACGAGGGTGGTCCTGTATCCCGCCGGACAACGGAGGTCATGGACGCTGGGCGGCAGGGAACGAGCCCCGGCCCTACGCTTCTCGGCCGCTAATTGGCGGCGGCATGGGCAGAAGCGACGAACGCGAGGGAGAAACGATGAACGACAGCCCAACTCGCGCGACGACGCAGCTGCGCGCGCTCATCCGGCGGCCGGAGCCGCTCGTCATGCCGGGCGGCTTCAGCCCATACTTCGCGCGCATGGCCGAGGCGACGGGCTGCGAGGCGTTCTTCTTGGCCGGCTCGCAGACCGCCGCCTTCCTGTACGGCCTCCCGGACGTGGGCATCATGGGCCTGCGCGACATGGTGGACCACGCGCGCCACCTGGCCGCCCGCTGCAGCATCCCGATCTTCGTGGACGCCGATACCGGCTTCGGCAACGCCGTCGGCGTCTACTTCACCGTGCAGGAGTACGTCCGAGCGGGCGTGGCCGGGCTGCACCTGGAGGACCAGGAGGCACCGAAGAAGTCGGGCAAGCACGCGGGGCGGCGCTGCATCTCCGTCGAGGAGGCGATCGGCAAATACCGGGCGGCGGTCGCCGCCCGCGACGCGCTGGACCCCGACTTCGTGATCTGCGCCCGCTGCGACCTGATCGGTGCGGAGGGCGGTTCCTTTGAGGGGGCGATCGAGCGAGCAACCACGTACCTGCAAGAGGGCGGCGTGGACATCGTCTGGATGAACAGCATGAACACCCGCGAGGAGATCCGTGAGGTGTGCCGGCGCGTGCCCGGACCGGTGATGGTGTCGTATTACGGCGCGCCGCCGACGCCGACACTCGACGAGTGGCGCGAGCTAGGCCCGGCCGTCGTCATCTTCCCGGCCATCGTCGCGTCGGTCGCCGCGCAGGCGGCCTGGGACTTCCTGCACGACTTTCGCGAGCAGGGCCCCGCGGCGATGGACACATGGCGCGGCAAGGGCGGCCAGAGCCGCTGGGGCCGCCCCACCGCCGACACGCTGCTGGGCGACGACTTCGTGGTACAGCTCGAGGAGCGCTACCTGCCCGCCGAGCTGCGCCGCGACTACGAGGCCACCTTCGGCCACCACTAGGGGGGTGGAAGCCGCAGCCTGCCCCGTGCACAGTATCTTCACATCGTCTCCGTCAGCTGTTAACTCGCCGCGGCTACGGTAGGAGCAGCTATATTACCACCGGCGAGTACCTGCATGCTGGCCATTCCGCACCGCCTGCGCAAGCCTGCCGCTCGGCTGTCCGTCCCGCTGCTGACGGTTCGCGCCGGGACCGCGTGGTGGCAGCACGCCGTCGCGCTGGGGCCACTGCTGCTCGCGGCGGCGCTCGCCGGCTACCGCCTGGATCAGGAAGGCTACGGCAACCTGTACTACGCGGCCACCGTCCGCAGCATGCTCGCGAGCTGGCACAACTTCTTCTTCGCCGCCTTCGATCCCGGCGGCTTCGTCAGTGTAGACAAGCCGCCACTGGGCTTCTGGGCGCAAGCACTCAGCGCCAAACTGCTCGGCTTCAGTGGCCTCGCCCTACTGCTGCCCGAAGCGTTGGCCGGCGTCGCCGCCGTGGGGTTGCTCTACTACCTCGTGCAGCGCGCCTTCGGCCCGCTCGCCGGCTTCCTGGCCGCGCTGCTCCTCACCCTGACGCCGATCAGCGTGGCCACGAGCCGCAACAACACGATCGACAGTCTGCTCGTCCTCGTCGTGCTGCTCGCCGCCGGGGCGACCCTCCGGGCCGTCGAGACGGGATGGCCGCGCTGGCTGTTCGGCGCGGCGGCCGTCGCCGGCGTCGGCTTCAACGTCAAGATGCTCGAAGCATACCTGGTGCTGCCGGCGCTGTACCTCGTGTACCTGGTCGCCGGCCCGCGGCGCTGGCCCGCGCGCCTGCTGCACCTCGCCGCCGCGACCGCCGTGCTGCTAGCCGTGTCGCTATCCTGGGCGGTAGCCGTGGACCTGACGCCACCGGCTGCGCGGCCGTATGTCGGGTCCAGCGAGCACAACTCGGTCCTGGAGCTAATCGTGTGGCACAACGGCTTGAGCCGCGTGCTGCCCGGGGTGCCGCTGTTCGGCGGCCCAATGGCACTGGGCGCGAATGTGCCGCCGGCGCCCCGCGTCGCCCCGCTGGCGGCGCCCGGCGCGGCGTCCGACGCCCCCGGCGCGGCCTTCGGCGACCGGGGCTTCGGCGCCTTCGGGATCGGCGCGCCCGGACCGCTGCGCCTGTTCACTCAACCGCTCGGCAGCCAGATCGGCTGGCTGCTCCCGCTCGCCCTGTTCAGCCTCGCGGCGATTGCCTCTGACCTGCGGCGGGCGCCCGGCCGGCCGTTGGCCCGGGCCAGCGCCCTGCTCTGGGGCGTATGGCTGCTCTCGGTCGGCGCCTTCTTCAGCCTCACGCGCCAGTTCCAGCCCTATTACCTCGTCATGCTGGCTCCCGCCAGCGCGGCGCTGGGCGGCGTAGGGCTCGCCCTGAGCTGGCAGGCGTACCGTGCGGGGCGGCGCGCGGGCTGGCTGCTGCCGCTCATCCTCAGCAGCAGCGCCGTCGGCGAGCTAGCCTTGCTGGCCAGCTTCCCGGACTGGAGCGCGCGGCTCACGCCGTGGATCGCCGGCCTCGCGCTCGCCAGCCTGGCGGCGCTGGCTCTTGGGCGCTGGAGGCCGTGGGCGCGCCGGCAGCCGGGCTGGCTGCCGGCGCTGGCGGGCACGGCGGGCCTGCTGGCGCTGCTCGCGGCGCCGGCGGTCTGGGCCAGCGCCCCTGCCTGGGCAGGCATGGGTCCTCGGCCTCTGGCGGACCCGACGGCCGGGGCGCGGCGCGGCCGAGCGTTCGCGCCGACGGCGGACGCGGCCGCCTACCTCGTGGCGCACCGCGACGACGCGGCGTTCCTGGCGGCAACCCTCAACGCGAACGCGGCAGCGCCTCTTATCCTCGCCACAGGAGCGCCCGTGATGGCAGTCGGCGGCTTTAGCGGCGCCGATCCGATCCTGACGGCGGACGAGTTCGCGGCGCGCGTGGCCGCCGGGGAGGTCCGCTACGCGCTCTTCCCGGCCCGCGGGGAGCGCGCCGGCCGCGGGCCACTGGGCGACCGCGACCGGCAGCAGCCGCTGGTCGCTTGGGTGCAGGACCACTGCACGGCACTGCCGGCTACGGCCTGGCAGCCGCGCCCAGCCGAAGGCCAGCGCGCCGCGCAGCCGACCCGCGAGAACGTCGCGCCACCAGCCAACGCGGCTGCCCGGCCTCTGGGCTACTTCGGGCCGGGCGCCCCGCCGACGCTCTACGATTGCGCGGTCGCCAGCGCGTCGCCCTCGAGCGGCGGGTAGGCCGGGCCACATCCACGAGATCTCCACGCCTAGCCCGTCCGAAACCCTGGACCGCGGCGGCCGCGACGCCTTACATTGAACTGCTCTCGAGCTGTCCGCTTGAGAGCGGTCCTGCTCACCGCCGTGCTGCACGAGGGAGAAACGGACGGGGAGATGCGCCTGGTACGCCGCCCGCTGTACGCGCTCTTGACGTCGGTACTGGCCGCCATACTGGTGCTGGTCCATCTGCCGGCACCCGAGGCGGCCGGGCAGGGCAGCCCCTTCGCGCCGCCCACAACGCCAACCGCCACCGCGCCGGCGGGGCAAGCCCTCCCGGGCCACGTCATCGGCGCGCTCGCGCAGGCGACCCCCCTCGCGCGTAACCCGCAGGCCGGCGGTGAGCTGATGACCCTGACGCTCGTGCTCAATCGCACCGACCAGGCCGGCTTCGACGCCTTCCGCCAGGACGTCGAGAACCCGCGCTCCCCGAACTTCCGCCATTTCGCCTCGCAGACCGATCTCGCGCGCCGCTTCGGCCCGAGCCAGCAAGCCTACGACGCCGTCCTGGCCTACCTGCAGGCGCAAGGTCTGACGCTGGTACACGGCGCGGCGAACCGCCTGACCCTCACCGTCCAGGGCACGCGGGCGCAGGTCGAGCAGGCCTTCAACACGCCGATCAACGACTATCAGCTCAATGGCCGGACGTTTCACGCGAATGGCGCTGACCCGCGTCTGCCGCCAGCCGTTGCGCCGTTCGTCCAGAGCGTCGAGGGCTTGAGCAACCTGGCCCGGCCGCGCCCGAACGTGGCGCGCACTCAGCGCCCGCAGGCGACCGCCAACACGGCGCCCACCCCCGCCTCGCCGCAGTCGCTCGCCACGGCCTACAACTTCCCCGCCGTTCGCGTCGGCGGTGGCGGGCCGGCGACCGGCGCCGGGCAGACGATCGGCCTCATGGAGTTCGATTCGTTCGTGCCGTCTGATGTGCAGAATTGGCTGAGCTTCGCGGGCCTCTGCGCCGCGACGGACACAGCGTGCATCAACGGCTTCATGGGCCGGCTCACCACCGTTCCGCTGACGGGCTCGCTGTCGCCGCCCGGGGAGGGCGAGACGGAGGTTCTACTCGATATCGACACCGTGATGGGCATGGCGCCCGGGGCGAACTACCGCGTGTACGAGAGCTGCAACGCGTGCCCGGCCAGCCTCAGCTACCAGGCCATGTTCAACCAGATGATCAACGATGGGGTGACGGTCATCAGCAATAGCTGGTCGAATTGCGAGTACTTCGAGATTTCGCCCGCCACCGCCGCGAGCATCGACACGATATTTCAGGCCGCGGCCGCAGGGGGTGTGAGCGTGTTCAACGCCGCCGGGGACACCGGCAGCTTCTGCCTATCGGGCGACGGCAGCACGTTCTTCCCGAACACCATCACGGTGCCCGGCGATGCGCCGCACGGCATCGCCGTGGGCGGGACCAGCCTCACGGTCGGCGCCGGCAACTCGTATCAGAGCGAGACGTGGTGGAACAACACGATCGGCGCGGGCTCGTTCGGCCTCAGTCGGTTCTTCGCCACGCCGTCGTACCAGGCGGGGCTGGTAAGCAGCAACATGCGGTCGGTGCCCGACCTGGTGGCCGACGCGGACCCTAATACGGGCATCTTGATCTGCGAGGCCGATTCGGGCGGCTGCCCACAATCGTTCGGCGGTCAGCTCTACTTGCAGGGCGGCACGAGCATGGCAGCCCCGGAATGGGCCGCGGGCACCGCGCTGATCAACCAGGCGCTAGGCCATCTCACCGGCAATTGGAACGTCACCCTCTACGCCGAACGCAGCACCTCGGGCTTCCATCCCGCCAGCAGCATGGGGAGCGACTTTGCCCACGTCGCCCTCGGCTCGTTCAACCTAGGTAACCTGTTCGCGCAGCTCGCCCCGGCGCCGCCGGCCACGGCCACGGCCTTGCCGCCGGCCACGCCCCTACCGACGGCCACGCCCCCGCCGACGGCGACGCCCCCGCCGACGCCCACCGCGACGCCCACGCCGCTGCCGCCGGTCTGCACGCCGCGGCCCCAGGTCCGGGTGAGCGCGACGCCCAGCGGGTCCGGGCAGGAGCAAGTCACCGTCACGGCGCAGACCGATGCCGGCAGCCCGCCGAATCGGCTGATCGCGCTCCAGTTCGGGCCGGCGACGAATGCGCTGATCGACGTGCCTGGGCAGCCAGCGGGGCAGGCGGGCAACTTCACGGTTGCCCTGCCCGCCGGCTCGCAGCAGGTCACCTTCACTATCCGCCGGGCGACAGCGGGCCAGGCCACCACCGTGCCGCTCACGGTGCAGGACGGCTGCGGCGCCTGGCCCACGTTCGTGGGCGGCGGGCCCGCGGCATTCTAGCCGCCGGCCGGCGCCCGCACCGCGCCACGCGCTCGGCGGGGCGGGGTCACCAGGGGCGGCCGCAGACGGCGCACACCAGCTGGCCCCGGTACGCGTCCACAATGCTAGCCTGTACGGGGGTCAAGCGGGGGCCGGCGGTTGCGGCGCCCGCGTGGTAGCCGTGGATGGCGCTCCGCATGGCGGCGATGGCGGCGGCGGGCCGCTGCCCATTCAAGGTGGCAAGCTCGTCGTCGGAGAGCCCGGGTGACCGGAGCAACTGCTCGAACTCCCAGCGTTCCCAACGCGTGGCTGTCGGCATCTGCCCTCTGTCTGACAGCGGCTCCCGAGGAGAGAGACTCCCCCGCCTAGCCGCCAAAGCCGGGGCCGCGAAAGCCGGGGCCGGGGCCGCGTCCGCCGCTCGGGGCCTGGGTCGCGGTCGTGGGGACCACGACCTGGTCGCCCTCGTCGAGGCCGCTCGTGATCTCGCTCGTCTGGTCGTTGCTCAGGCCGCGCTGGACGGTACGCGTCTCGAGCGTGCCCCCGGGTGTCAGCACGTCGACCACCTGGTCGCGGCCCTGGCGGCGGATAGCCCGGTTCGGAACCGTGAGCACGCCGTCCTGCTGGGCATATACGATGTTGGCGGTCGCCGTCATACCGGGACGCACGTCGCGGCCGTTGTCGATGGCGATGGAGACGAGATAGCTGGTCACCCCCTGTTGGGTGGTGGACTGCGGCGCCACGGCGGTTACGTGGCCGGGCACCGTGCGGCCTGTCAGCGCGTCGAAGGTCAGCTGCACCGACTGCCCCACCTGCACACGGGTAACGTCCGACTCGTCCACCTGGGCGTCGACCCGCAGGTGCGACGGGTTCACGAGCGTGATCAGCCCGCCGCCGACCGTCGCCGCGCCCGTCGCCAGCTCGCCCGCGTGCAGGCCGACGGCGCTCACCGTCCCCCCAAAGGGCGCCAGGAGCGTGGCCTGGTCGAGATTGTACTGGGCAACGGCGACCTGGCCGCGCGCCTGGTCTACGGCGGCCACGGCCTGCGCGACATCCTGGTCGGTGTAGGGTTGGGCCTTGAGCGCCAGATTGGCCTCCGCCTGGGCTACCGCCTGGCGTTGGCCCTCGATGGCCTGCTGGCTCGACGGCTGCTCCTTGAGGGCCAGCTGGTCCTGCGCCTGCACGACCGCCTGGCGCTGGCCTTCGATGTCGGCCGCCGCGCCGGGCTGCTGCTTCGTGGCGAGCGTGGCCTGGAGCTGCGCCACCTGCTGGCGCTGCTGCTCCAGATCGTCCGCGGTGTTGGGCTGTCGTTTGAGGGCCAGCTGCTCCTCGGCCTGGCGCACGGCCGCCTCGGCCTGCGCCACGTCGTCGGCGGTCGGGCTCAGGAGCTGCGCCAGCTTCGCCTGCGCGCTGGCGAGGTCGGCCTGCGCGGTGGCGACGCCGGTCTGGGCAGCCGCCAGGTCGGCCGCCTTGGGCTGAGCGCGGAGGTCGTCGAGCTTCGCCTGCGCGCTCGTGACCGCCACGCCGGCGGCAGCGACCGCCGCCTGCGCCGCCATCACGTCGTCCGTCGTCGGGTTCTGGAGCTGGGCGAGCTTCGCCTGCGCGCTCTGGTAGTTGTTGGCGGCCTGGGTCAACGCATCCTGCGCCGCCGCTACGTCGGCGGGTGCCGGGTTGGCGAGCTGCGCCAGCTTACTCTGGGCGCTGGCTAGCTGCGCCTGCGCCGCCACGACGTTCGTCTGCGCCGTCGCCACGTCGTTGCTGCTGCCGCCCACCTGGAGCGCCTGGAAGGCCGACTGGGCGCGCTGCAGGGTCGCGTCGGCAGTGTTCACGGCTGCCTGCGCGCTGAGCAGGTCCTGGGTGCTGGGCGCCGTGTTGCCGGCGCCGGTACTCGTGGTGCCGCTCGGACTGCTCGTGCTGCCGCTAACGCTACTCGGGCTACTGCTGCTGCTCGTGCTGCTCGCGCCGCGGAACGCGCTGCTCCCGCCGCTGCCGCTGCCACTGGCCGTGGGGTTCGTGAGCTGGGTGAGCGTGTTCTGGGCGATCTGCAGGTTGCGGGCCGCGGCGATCACGTCCTCGCCCGCCGCGACGACGCTGTAGCTATTGGCGCTCGGCTGGTTCTCCACCAGCTTCGACTGAGCCGACCGCAGGCTAGCCTGCGCCTGGACCACCGCCGCCTGGGCCGCGGCGACGTCGCTGTCCGTCGGGTGCTGCAGCTGGTCGAGCTTGGCCTGCGCGCTCTGATAGGCCGAGAGGGCATTCTGCGCGGCCACCTGGGCAGCGAGCACGTCCGCGTCCTTTGGGTGGAGTAGCGTGTCGAGCGTGTTCTGGGCCGCCTGCTGGTCCGACAGCGCCTTCGCCAGCGCGGCCACCGCCGCCTGGATGTCGGCGTCGGTCGCGCCGCTCTGCACGTCTTCCAGTTTAGCCTGGTTGGCCGCGAGCGTCGCTCGCGCGCTATCCACCGCGGTCTGTGCAGCCGCCAGGTCACCGGGGGCGGGATGATAGAGCGCGTCGAGCTTGGCGCGCGCCTGGTCGAGCGCGGCCTGCGCGGCGGCGACGTCCTCGGGCCGGCCCTGGGCCTCCAGCTCGTGCAGCTTGGCGACGGCCGCGTTGAGCTGCGCCTGAGCGCCTGCCACGTCCTCGGGCCGGCCCTGGAGCAGCCCTTGCAGCTTCGCCTCCGCCTGGCCCACGGCAGCCTGCGCCGCCGCCACGTCCTCGGGCCGGGCGGTCGTCATGTCCGCGAGCTTCGCCTGCTCCTGGGCAAGCTGCGCTCGCGCCGCCGCCACGTCCTCCGGGCGCGCCCCGTTGAGAATGGCTTGCAGCTTCGCCTCGGCCTGCGCCGCGCTGGCCCGCGCGGAATCGAGCTGCGCCTGCAGATCGACGCTGTCGAGGTGGGCCAGCGGCTGGCCCTGCTCGACGTGGTCGCCGACCTGCACGAGCACGTCGGCGACCCGGCCGCTGCCCCGAAAGCCCACGTTGCTCGCGTCATCCGCCACCGCCGTGCCGGTTCCGTTGACGCCGGCGATGATCTGGCCCCGCGCAACGGTCGTCGTCTGGACGGCCAGCGGCTTGGGTGTGGTGAACCGGACGTACGTCAGATAACCGAGCGCGAGGCTGAGCAGCAGGGCCAGCAACAGGGCCGCCCGCTGCGGCCAGCCGAGCGGAGGCAGCCCCTGCCGCCAGGCGCCGATGGGCTCGAGGGAGACTGCTCGCATACGTCTGACCGCCTCCTGTACCGCGATACGACGCGCCGGACGGCGCACCCCGCACAACGATAGCCGCTACGGCGGCCGGAAACTGCTAACGCCGTGTGGCGGAATCATGCAGAACTTGTTAAACGGCCGCGCGGCGCTTTTCGCTACGCCGGGCAGCCGCTTCATGTCAGGCGAGCCGCTCGGCGCCGTCTCACTCCCGCCCGCGGGGACTCGGACCATCCGAGGGCTCGGGCTGCCGCGCCGCGGCCCCATAGCCCTCACCCACGTCCCCGCGGACCAGCGAGCCCACGCCCCGCAGCCGCAGCCAGCCGGGCACCCGCGCGCGGGCGAGCGCCGGGACGCGCCCGAGATCGTCCAGGTAGGTATACATGACAGGCACCAGGACGAGGGTGAGCAGCGTCGAGGTGATCAGGCCGCCCAGGAGCACGACCGCGATCGGCGCGCGCGATTCCGCGCCCTCTTCCATCTTGAGGGCCAGCGGAATCATGCTGAACACCATCGTGGCGGTGGTCATGATGATCGGCCGCAGCCGCGTCGGTCCCGCCTCCAGCAGCGCTGAGTTCCGATCCAGGCCGCGCTGGCGCAAGGTGTTCGTGTAGTCGACGAGCAAGATCGCGTTCTTCGCCACTAGGCCCATCAGCATGATCATGCCGATCATGGAGAACAGGTTGAACGTGTTGCCCGTGAGCAGCAGCCCGCCGAAGGCTCCCACGAGCGCGACGGGCAGCGAGAACATGATGGCCAGAGGGTGCAGCCACGACTCGTAGAGTGCCACCAGCAGCATGTAGATCAGCAGGATCGAGATGCTGAGCGCCGACAGAAGGGCCGTGCGCGCCTGGTCGAGCTGATCGACCTGGCCCACCCACAGGAAGCGAAAGCCCGGCGGCATGGGGATCTGCGCGAGCTGCGCGCGGATGGTGCGCGCCGCGTCGCCCACCGAGCTGCCGACCATGTTCGCCTGGATCGTCACCTCGCGCTGGCGCGCGCTGCGCGCGATCTGGGTTGGGGCGTTGTCGGTCTCAAGCTCCGCGACCTGGTCGAGGCGGACGGTAGGCGGCGCGCCGCTGGCCGCGCTCGAGCTGCTCGTGCCCGTCCCGCTGTTCAGGCCCACGGGCACGGGGATGGCGCCGAGCGCGGTGAGGTCGTTGCGCAGGTCGCGGTTGGCCAGCACGGTGATGGCGATGCCGCTCTGGCCCTCGATCTGGAGCTGGGTATTTACGGTATCGCCGCCGATGGCGGTGCGCAGCGCGTTGCCCACCGCGGTCGCGGTCACGCCAAGATCCGCCATGCGATCGCGGTTCAGTACCGCCCGCACCTCCGGCTGTGCCACGTCGGCGTCGTTGTTGACGTCCACGGTGCCCGGCGTGTTGGCGACGATCTGCTGTACCTGCCCGGCGATGCGCTGCAGGGCCTGAGGGTTGTTGCCGAGAATGCGAACGTTGATCGGCACGTTGCCGCCGCCCGGGATGACCAGCGGCGCCTGGACGCTCGTGCGCACGGTCATGCCCGGGATGCTGCCCTGCACCCGGCGCACCTGTTGCATCACCTCGAAGACGGAGCGCTGCCGCTGGCTCTTGTCGACGAGCTGGACGGCAATACGGCCGTCGCGGTCGCTGCCGCCGCCGGCCGCGCCGCTCTGCCCGACCGTCGTAGTGAAGTTGGCCACCTCGGGCATCTGCAGAAGTGCTTGCTCGACGCGCGCCATGGCCGCGCTGTTTGCGGCCAGCGACGTGCCGGGCGGCATCTGGGTGGTCACCGTGAACTGGCTGTCGTCCTCGTTCGGCGCGAACTCCTGCCCAATGAGGTTGAGAGGCAGCGGCACAATGCTCAGCGCCAGCAGCCCGACCGCGCAGGCCACGACGATCGGGCGATGCGGCAGCGCCCAGCCCAGCAGGGAGCGGTAGCAGCGCGACAGGCGGTCGAAGCCCCGCTCCCACGCACCCGCGAACCCTCGCTCGTGGCCCTCCTCGTCGTGCGCCTTCAGCCAGCGCGACGCCAGCACGGGCACCAGCGTGAAGGAGACCATGAGCGAGAGCAGTGTAGCCGAGGCGATGGTCAGCCCGAACTCGCGGAACATCTTCCCGACGTTCCCTTGCATGAAGGAGATCGGGACATAGACCACCACGTCGGTCAGCGTGACCGCGATAGCCGCCATGCCAATCTCGCCCCGGCCCTTAATGGCCGCGACGATCGGGTTCTCGCCCAGGCCGAGATGGCGAGTGGTGTTCTCGAGCACCACGATCGAGTCATCTACCAGGATGCCGATCATCAACGCCATCGCCATGAGCGAGATCGTATCGAGGCTGAAGCCCATCGCGTACATCAGGAGGAACGTCGACACGAGGCAGGTCGGGATCGACACCAGCACGATCAGCGTGCTGCGCCAAGTGTGTAGGAAAAGGAAGAGGACGATGCCCGTGATGACGATGGCCAGGATCAGGTCCTTCTGCACGGCCTCGACCGCGTAATTGATAAACCGCGACGTGTCGTTGGTAATCTGGATCTGCACGCCGGGGGGGAGCGTCGGCTGGATCTGCTGGATGGCCGCCCGGACGTTGTTGGCGGTGTCCAGGGTGTTGGCATCGGGCTGCTTCGTGATGGTAAGCGCGATGCCGTCCACGCTCGACCCGTCGCTGCTGGTGAAGCGCACCAGGCTGGTGGGGCGCTGCGTGCCCATGGTGATCGTGGCGATGTCGCGCAGCCGGACGGGACCCTGCGGCGTCGTGGCCACCAGGTAGCTGCCGATGTCCGAGACAGCCTGCGCCTCGCCCTGGGCCCGCACCTGGAACGTCTGGGTCGGGCGGTCCACGTTCCCGCCCGGCGTGTCCACGTTCTCGCGGTCGATGGTGCTGGCGATCTGGGCCATCGAGATGCCGTAGGCTACCAGCTTGTCGTAGTCCACCTGGACCTCGACCTCGGGCACGTGCCCGCCGAAGAGCTGGACGGCGCCCACGCCAGGCACGGACTGGAGCTGCTGCTCCACGTTGTTGTAGGCAAGCTCGTAGAGGTCTTCCGGGGCGATGGTGCCGGTCAGCACCACGTTCATGACGGGAATGGCCGAGGGATCGGCCTTGCGCACGCTGGGCTGCGAGGCATCGGTCGGCAACTGCCGACCGATGGCCGCCAGCGCCCGCTGGGTATCGATCGTGGCCTGGTTGAGGTCCGTTCCTTCAAAGAAGTAGATGGTGAGCCGCGCGGTGCCAACCTGGGCCGTGGCGTCGATCCGCTGCACCCCGCTCACACCCGAGATGGCGTTCTCGGCCGGCACGATGATCGCCTGCTCGATGTTGTCGGGCGAGGCGCCCGGCCAGTCGATCTGCGCGTACACCAGCGGAAAGTCGATGCTCGGGTAACGATCGACCTTCATCTTCGTGTAGGCTTGCTGGCCGAGCAAGATGAGCGCCAGGAACACCATCACGGTGGCGAGCGGCCGCTGGATCGCCGTGCGGGTCAACCCCATGTATGCTCTCCCTGCTTGTCCTCGCCCCCGGGCGGGGGCCGCACCTTAGGCCGACCCCGGGGCCGCAATTCGCACGGCGTCGCCGTCGTTCAGGCTGTCTTGCCCGGCCGTAATGACCTGGTCGCCCGCGTCGATTCCTGCGACGACCTCGGTGTTCGTGCCGTCGGTGATGCCCAGCTGCAGCTCGCGCTGCTGCGCCTTGCCGTCAACGTCCACGAAGGCCACGCTCTTGCCGCTGCGCTGAACGATCGCGGCGTTAGGGATCAGGACCGCGTCCGGCCGCGCGTCCCCCCGGATACGCACCTGGGCGAACATGCCGTCGTGCAGCTGGCCGCTGTCGTCGGAGGGGACGACCCGCGCCAGGAAGGTCCGGCTGTGCGGATCGACGGTGGGCGACACCAGGGCCACCACGGCCGGGAACTCCTGGCCGGGCAGCGAGGCCACGGTGAGCGTGGCCGGGCTGCCCGCATGGACCTGCCCGCCTCGGGCCTCCTCGACGTTGACGTCCACTTCCACCGCGTCGGTCACCATGCTGACGATGGGGGTCGTGGGGCTGGCGAGGGCCCCCTCGGACATCTGCCGCGCCGACACCACGCCGTCAAAGGGCGCATAGACGACTGACTCCTCGGCCTGCTCGCGCGCCAGCTCGTAGCTGCCCTGAGCCTGGTTAACGTCTGCTTCTGCCTGCTGGAGGTCCTCGGGCCGGTTCGGCTCCGCGGCCAGCGCGAGGTTCGCTCGCGCCTGGTCCACCGCCTGTTGCTGCTGCTCGATGTCTTGCGCCGTATAGGGGTAGCGGGCCAGGGTCAGGGCCTGCTGCGCCTGGTCGACGGCCGAGATGGCCGCCTGCATGTCGGCGGCCTTGGTGCCGGCCAGGGTGTCGGTGAGGCGGCTCTCGGCGCCCGCGAGGTTCGCGGTCGCCGTGTCAACCGCCGCGCGGGCGTTGGCGACGTCGGCCGCCGAAGGCGTGCGCAGGGCCTCGCGCCGCGCGACCGCCTGGGCGTAGTCGCCCTGGGCAGCCTGGATGGCCGCCTCGGCAGCCTGCTGATCCTCGGGGGCGCCGCCGTTGAGCAGCAAGTCGAGCTTCTGCTGCGCCGCGCGCCGCGCACTCGTAGCACTATCCACGGCGCTCTGGGCGTCGGCCAGCGTGTCGGGTGCCGGCTCGTTCAGCAGCTGTTGCCGCGCGATGGCCGCGTCGAGGTTGGCGCGGGCCGTATCGACGGCGGTGCGCGCCGCCTGGACTTGATCGGGCGTCGGGTTGTTCAACTGGTCCACGCGTGCCTGCGCGGCCTTCAGGTTGGCGTCGGCCTGCTCGATCGCCGAGCGGGCCGCGGCCAAGTCGGACGGGCTGGCGCCCTGGTTGAGCGACTGCAGGTTCGCCTGGGCGGTAGCCAGCGCGGTGTTCGCGCTGTTGAGGGCGGCCTGGGCGGCCGTACAGACCGAGGCGCCCGGCGTCGTACACGCGGCCGTCGCTTGCTGTTGGGCCGCTTGCTGCTGCTGCTGTGCTGTCGAGAGCTGCTGGTTGGCCGCGGCGACTTGGGCGGCGTTCGGCGTGTTGCGCAGCAGGTCGAAATGTACGCGGGCCGCGCGCCATGCGGAGGTCGCCGTGTCGAGGGCGGCCTGGGCGGCCTCGCGATCCGCGGGCGTGCCGCCGTTGAGCAGCTCCGCGAGCGTGTCCTGCGCGGCCTGGAGGGCTGACTGGGCGCTCGTCACGGCGCTCTGCGCGCTGACCTGATCGGCGACGGAGCCGCCCGCCTGCAGTTGCGCCAGCCGCTCCTGCGCCGCCTCGAGCGTCGCTTGGGTGGTCTCGACTTCACTGCGCGCCTGGGCGACCTGGTCGGCCGGGGGATTGCGCAGCGCCTCCCGGCGCGCTTGGGCCTGGCGCAGGTTGCCCTCCGCTGCCACGATGGCGGCGTCGGCCGCCCGCTGGTCCTCCGGCGCGCCGCCATGCAGCAACTGGGCGAGCGCTTCGTTGCTGCTCTGCACGCTGGCGCGGGCCGTCTCGACGGCGGCGCGGGCCGTGTCGATGTCCGCTTCCGTCGACCCTTCTTCGAGCTGCTCCAGCTTGGCCTGGGCCGCTTCCAGGTTCGCCTGCGCGGTCGCCACATCCTCCGGCCTGCCACCCTGCTGCATCTCGGTCAAGCGCTCCTGCGCGGAGGCGAGCGCCGCCTGGGCGGCCTGGACGCTCTCCGGGCGGGCGCCGGCCTGCAGCAGAGCGAGGCGCGCCTGCGCGCTGTGCAAGGCGCCCTGCGCCTGCTCGGCCGTGGCGTCGAGCTGGGAGCGGTCCAGCTCCGCGATGACGTCGCCGGCCTTTACGGGGCTCCCGACGTCGACGTTGAGCTTCTCGATCCGCCCCGTCGCGCGCGGCAGCACGTCCACGCTCGCGCGGGCGGTGACGTTGCCCGCATAGCTCAGGACCGCGGCGATGGGGCCGCGCTGCGCGGTGTCCACGCTGATCGGCACGGCGAGAGGCGGCGGTGGGCCGCCGTTGCGCTGACCGGTGGGCACGTGCTGGGCGGACTGGCAGCCGACCAAGAGCGCAAGGGCGGTGGCCGGAAGAACCCTGAGGGATGCTCGAGCAGGTCGCATCGGTTCTCCTCCGCGCGGTCACTTGCCCACGCGATGCATCACGGGCGTGGTCAACGCCGCGGAGCCAGGCGCGTGGAGACGCGCGCCCGGGGCCTCCCAGTCGGATGGCTGCTGATGCGCCGCGCCGCAGAGGATCTCAAGGCCGGCGGCCACCACCCGTAGGTCCGCCACGGACAGATGGCGCAGCAAGGGCGCGAGACTGCTGGCGCCGGCCTGCTGGAGGCGCTCGGTGAGCGCCAAGCCGCGCGGCGTCGGCCGGCACAGCACGAGGCGACGGTCATGGGGATCCTGGTCGCGGCGGACCAGGCCGTGCTCCACCAGCCGATCGACGATGCCGGTGGCGGTCGCCAGGCTCACCCCCAGCGCCCCTGCCAGCCGGCTCATCGACGCGCTGCCGTCGGCGGACAGCAACAGCATTACCTTTAGTTGTGACATCGTGAGGTCGACTTCGAACCACTCTCTGCTTGGGCGCAACGAGCGGTAGAGATCGGTTTGCAAGTCGAGCACCCGAGAGGTAAGGCGCGCACGCAGATCGTCCATGGCAACCCCACGCAGTTCTTGCGCCCGGGCCCAGCGGCCCTGTCCGTCGCCTAAGGTATTCCTTAGGCGTACATACCTCTACAACGGATTATCTGGCGAGACCTGTGGACATCTCATGGAGGTTGTGCTATCGAAATGTTGGGGGTTGCGAAAGCTTCGTCGGTTGCGGCTTCTCCCTAGGATGCGCGGGCGTAGTTTGCGTGTGGTGAACCTTTTGCCCAGCTAAGATGGTCTACCACTCGCGCAGTAACGAGTTGCGTTCACCGATTCGCGCCAGAGTGGCGATATTGTGAGCTACAACCGCTCTCCATCGAGCCTTAACAGCTTCCGCATGGCCCATTAACAGGATGGAGTGAGCCTCATGGGTGAGCGTAGGGATTGCACAATCCCATCACCCAAGCGGCTGTGGAGGCTTACGATGCGTCGTGTGCTCGTGGCAGCAGCCCTCAGTGGGCTCCTGCTCACCGTACCCCGCCCCGTGTTGGCCCTCGACTACGCGGAGCCGTCGGTCCCCGAGGAGTACGGCATCTCCGGCCCGGCCGTCATGCCAGACACGAACCCAGGGGAACAGTACGCCTCCCCCCAGACGGTGCCGGACGACCCGCCGTTCGTGCCCCACAATACGTGGGACAACCAGCGCGGCGGCTGCGCGCTGTGGGACTGGGACACCTGCTAGCGGCGTGCGCCGTGGCCGGGCAGCCAGGGCGCACGTCGCCCGACGAGCGTGAGATCGGATGGGCAACCGTGCGGGGGAGCAGACCGCCCGGCGGCTTACCAGCCGAGCGCGTGCGCCTCACGGCGAGGGTCCGCCCCGCCGCTGTAGGTGCCGCTGGCGCCGTCCACGGCGATCAGCGTCGCGCTGCCGAAGCGCTCCCCATCGGCGCCGGTGTCCGCCACCGTGACGGTGTGCCCGCGCGCCTCCAGCTGCGCGGCGAAACCGGGCGGGAAGCGCGGCTCGAGATAGAGTATAGTGTCGCCCGGGGTGGGCGAGCCACTGACCCAACGCGGTGCGTCCACGGTTGCCTGCACGTCCAGCCCGAAATCGAGCATGTGTACAATCAACTGGAGATTGGTCTGCACCTGGCCCTGGCCGCCCGGCGTAGCCCCGGCCAGCACAGGCTGGCCGTCGCGGCTCACCAGGAAGGTGTTCAAGGTGTGGAGCGGCTTGAAACCCGGCCGCAAGTGGTTCGGCCGGGAGGCATCAAGTGGTAGGTTCGCCAGCCGGTCGTTCAGGACGATGCCCGTGCCGTCGACGACCTCGCGCGCGCCGAACAGGTTGAACAGGCTCTGGATCCAGCAGACGATCCGGCCGTCGCCGTCGGCCACGACCAGGCAGTCGGTGTCCACGCCGCCGGCCGGTGCCCCGTCGCTGGCCGGAATGGCGGCCGGTTGAGACCCGAGCGCCGCGGCGATCTCGGCGCGGCACTCGGCAGCGTGCTCGGCCGAGAGCAGCCTGTCGAGCGGCACATCCACGGCCGCCGGGTCGGCCAGGTAACGCGCGGCGTCGGCGAACGCCGCCAGCTTGCACCGCACCAGCAGGTCGACCAGGGCGGCGCTCTCACGGCCGAGCGCCCGCACGTCGAAGCCGTCGAGGACATTCAACTCTTGCAACAGGATGCATCCCTGCGAGGGCAACGGCTGCTCGTAGACGGCATGGCCGCGATAACTGGTGCGGAGCGGCGGCTGCCAGGCGGTTGTGTGACGCGCCAGGTCGGCGACCGAGAGAAGCCCGTCGCGCTGAGCAAGCGTGTCCACGACAGCCACCGCTAGCGGACCGAGATAGAAGGCGTCGCGCCCCTGGCGACCGACCAGCTCCAGAGTTTCGGCCAGCTCCGGCTGCCGAAACAGGTCGCCGCGCTGTGGCACCGCCTCGCCGGACGGGGCGCTGGCCGCGAGCAGGCGTGCCAGGCTCGGCCACGCCGCCAGCCCGGGCGCCAACGTGGCGAGCGCGCGGTGGAAGGCGCCATCCACGCGGAAGCCGGCCCGGGCGTAGTACACGGCCGGCGCCAGCAGGTCGGCGAGTGACCGCGAGGCATAGCTGGTGGCAGCGAGGGCCCAGGCGTCGGGGAGGCCGGGCACGGCGACCGAGCGCGGGCCGAAGCGCGGCGCGCGCTCGCCGGCGAAGGCCGACGGATCCGCCGCGAGCGGCGCGGCGCCACTGCCGTTCACGGCGACGACCCCCTCGTGCGGCGTGGAGATGAGCCCGAAGGCGTCGCCGCCGACACCGCACCAGGCCGGCCGGACCACCGCCAGGACACCACTGGCAGCGAGCGCCGCGTCGACGGCGTTACCGCCGTCCATCAACATGTGCAGGCCCGCGGCAGTGGCGAGCGGATGTCCGCTCACGACCATGCCCCGGCTCCCGTGGACCGGGTGCCGCGCGTATGGCCAGTCGTTCATGCCGTTCCCTGGTAGCTGAGCAGGAGCCTAGCTGGTCCCGCTCGCACAGCGTCGCTATTCCCGCACGACGGCGATCGCCTCGATCTCGACCAGCATGCCCTCGAACTTCAGTCCGACAATGGCCGTCGAACGCGCCGGCAGCGGCTCCTTGAAGTGCTTGAGATACTCGTCGCTCATCTCTTTGGCGAGCGTGTTGTCGCGCAGGTAGACAGTAGTTTTCACCACGTCGTCCAGCGTAGCGCCGGCCTCGGCCAGGATGGCGGTGATGTTGCGCAGCGACCATTCCGTTTGCTCGCGCACGTCGCCGAGGTGCCCGGTCTCGCGGTTGCGGCCCGCCTGCCCGGAGACGAAGATCAGGTTGCCAATGCGGATCGCTTGGCTAAACGGCCCGGTGGGGGTGGGCGCGTTGGCCGTACGTATACCCTGCTTCTCGCCCGCACCAACATGCATGGCTCGCTCCTCACGAACACGACGCACCGGAGAGTGCGCGTCGGCTCAGGCCGCGTCCCGGCTATGAGACGCCAGACGCGGCACCCCGCTCAGCTTACAGGTCCCAGGCCGCCGCAGGGCAGTTGCCCCAACCGGGGACGATCTTGAACTCCACGAAGCTGGGCGGCAGCGTGCCCACGAAGCCCAGCAGCGCCACGTAGTTCAGGTACTCTGGCGTCGAGTTGCCCGCCTGCATCATGCGCTCGATCGTCACGTCGTTGAGAATGCGGTCGACGTCGCCGCGCCGCATCAGGTCGAGCGCCAATTGGTCGAACTCCAGATCGCGCCAGCCCATCTTGGGGCCACCCACCTCGGTGGACAGGTTCAGACTGGCCAGGACGGCGACGCGCTCGTCGCCCGGCCGTGACTCCACCACCTGGCGCAGCACGCGGCCCATCTCGTAGTAGCGGTGCGGCGTGGGCAGCGGATACGCCCAGACGTTCGTATACACGGGGATGATCGGCAGGTCCTGGTTCGGGGCCACGAACGAGAGGGGCACGCAGAAGGCGTGATCCATGCGGAACTCGCGAGCGAAGGCAAAGTCGACGCCCGCCTCGATGCCCTTGCGCAGCACGTCGGCGGCCAGCGCCTCATGCACCGGCGCGCGGTACCGAGGAATGCGCTGAATCTCATGCTCGTACCAGAACGGCCCCTCCGCCTGGCGTGCCACGCCGATGCAGAAGCCGGGCATGTTGTCGAGGAAGAAGTTGTCGAAGTGGTCGTTGGCGAAGACGATCAGCGCGTCGGGACGCGCGGCCTCGAGCTTCTGCCGCAGCACACCAAAGTTGCCGTAGACGTACTCTCGGTCCTCCGGCTTCGCGGCCTCCGCCGCCTGGTAGATGCGGGGATTGTGGGTCATCGCCACGGCCGCCACGATCTTGCCCATCACTCTGCCTCTTGGGATGATTTAGGCGCTCTGGTAGTAGTCGTAGAACGGATTCGGGATGCCTTTAAGCTGCGGCGCGATCTCCCGCACGTAGGCCTCACGCGAGTTGAGCACCACGGACAGATGGTAGAGCAGGACCGGGTGGACGCCCAGGCGGAACAAGGCCACGAGGTCTTTGCCCGCGAGCGCTTGGCGCTGCTCGGCGGTCAGGGTGAACTGGTCGAGCAGGCTCCTGTCGCCGTCACGATAGGCGAGCGCCTTCTCGCGCTCCACGTAAATCGCGTGAACAGCCTTGCACAGCTCGTAGACCGCGGTCTGGTCCATCATCTCCCCTCTTGTCTGCTGGGTCGGGATGCGGACGGGCGCGCGACCCGTATGGTCGCGGCGGGCGTTCGGTTCTCTTTGAGTGTAGCCTAGGAGGCCCCGCTAATGTAGCGGGGGGCGCATAATTTAGCTTAGGGCCGCGTGGCGCCGGCGATCGGCCGCCCCGGATCGTCAAGCCCAGGATAGATGCCGAGGTCCGCGAGCGCACGGTCCACGAACCGCGTGGTCGCCCAACGCTCAACGGGCAGGTCGACGCCGCTCGGGACGGTTCCCGACTCGGCTAGAAAGCGCGCCGTCTGGCGGTAGTCGTCGAGATTCATCAGCCCGTTCACGCCCCAGCCCGATCCGTAGTACGACCACAGCTCGGCCAGCTCGTCGCGGTCCAACTCGGGGCGCCGCGCCACCATGCCATCCACCCACGCCTGCTGACTTTGCGCCAGGTGGCGCGACGCAGCCATCAGCGCGCGAGTGAGCCGCGTAAGCTCCTCCGGCTTGCTCTGGATGATTGCCATCGGCGCGGCGTTCACCTTGGAGACGAACGGCGCCTGCCGGTAGTAGGCGTCTGCATCGAGCAGAACCCGCACGTTGGGCTCTTGGCGAATGGCTTCCCAGGTCGCGACGGAGAACGACGTCGCGTCGACATTGCCCGCTACTAGCGCCTTCGCGCGGTTCTGTGGCTCTCCGACGCCGATGAACGTGATGTCTATGGCAGGATCGACGCCGAATGACTTCATGACGATCATACTCTGCGTGTGATCGACGCTGCCGACGCGTGCGATGCCGAAAGTGCGCCCTTTCAGGTCGTGCGGCGTGCGCAGGTCGCCGTTGCCCGCGAGCAAGAAGTACTGGCGCGCGTTGGGCGAGTGGACCGCGCGCAAGTCGGCCTTGCCGGTCGCCACCAGCTCGATCACCTCGGGCACGCCAATGTTGGCCACGTCCGCCTGGCCTGACAACAGCGCCGCGATGGCCAGCGGCGTGCCGCTCATCTCCATCAAGTCGACGTCCAGCCCCTCGCGCTCGTAGAAGCCGAGGTCCTTGGCGAGCCACATCACCGCGTTGGGGATGAGCGACACCGTGGGGTCCGTTACCGCCAGCTTGATGCCGAGCGCGGGTGGGGGACTGGGCGCGGCAGTCGGGCTGGCCGCGGTGGACGCGGCCGCGGCGGGGTGGCTAGTGCTCGGCTCCGCGGCAGGCGCGCCGAGCGAGGCCGCTGGCGGGGCGGCGCACCCTGCCAGCCCCACCAGCGTCAGCAGGAGTCCTGTCGCCGTCCCGGCACCGCGCACGATGGACCGCAGCTCAGGGACACCGCGCGGCCGGATCATACGGCCGCTCGGCGACTAGCGACGACAGCATCCCAATCCGCCGCAGTGCGCGCCACGTAGTCGTCCACGTCGGGCGAGCCGCCGCCAACGCCGATCGCGCCAACGAACTCCCCGGCCGCGTAGAGAGGGTAGCCGCCCTTGTTCAGCGTCACCCCGCCTGGGATGATCTCCGTCAGGCTCTGCGCGAACATCGGGCGCTTCTCCCACTGCTCGCACAGCTCGGCCGTCGGCTTGCGGAACGCCGCGGCCAGGCGAGCCTTGCCCATCGCCATGTACGGCCCGTGCCAGGCAACGCTCTTGCCACGCGCCACCAGGACCGGGTGGCCGGCGGGATCGTGGACTGCCACGCTCACCTCGACGCCCCGCTCCTGGCCAATCGCCTTCGCCCGCTGCACGTAGGCCAGCGCTTGCTCGTACTCCATCAGTCTCTCCGGCCCCCACGGGGCGTCCTGGCGCTTTCCTGCTACGACAGGCGCAGATAGCGCGCGGCGTTGTCGTAGAGCAGCTTGCGGATCGCCTGCTGCCCCAAGCTCGTCCAGCCGATCACCTCGGCCGGCGAGTCGGGGAACTGGCTCTCGGGGTGCGGGTAGTCGGACTCGTACATTAGCACGCCGTCGCCCAGGATGTCGACGACCGCCTTCGTCATCGCCTCGCCCTCGTGCATCTCGATGGCGTTGAAGATGCGGCCCATCTGGGCGTACTCGACGGGCGTGTGCTGCAGCGGCCGCACGGAGCCTTTCACGTAGTCGATCTGCTTACCCAGGCGGATCAGCCAGTTGGGCAGCCAGCCGTGGCCGCACTCCACCACGGCGGCGCGGAGGTTCGGGTAGCGGTCGAGCACGCCGCCGCAGATTAGGTACGCCAGGAAACGCTGGGCGCCCCAAACGTGGGCGGCCGTGCGCGCGATGGCCGAATTACCCCAGATGTCGCGGTAGCCGGGAAAGTAGGGCGGTTCGTAGAAGAAGCTGTGGTGGATGAGCGGCAGGTTGGCGTCGTTCATCACCGCCCACAGGGCGTCGAGGTCCGGGTCGTCGACCGGCATGCCCTCCGGCAGGATCAGCCAGACGGCGCCCACCCAGGGCTCCCGCGCCAGCGCCCGCACCTCGGCGACAGCCCACTCGAGGTCGCCGCCGGGGGCCAGGATCAGACCCTTCAGGCGGTTCGGATCGGGGCTGCAGTAGTTGCGCATGTAGCGGTGGTAGCCGCGATAGAGGCCTTCGGTGAGTTTCACGTCGAGGCCGGAGCTGGCCGTGGACCAGGTGCCCGGAATGATCAGGTCGACGTCCACGCCCTCGATGTCCATGTCGTGCAGGCGGCCCTCGGGGTTGTCGTGCTGCACGCGCTCGGTGGCATGCTCGCGGGCCAGGTTCTGCACGTGGGCTTCGAGCGGCCCAGCGCCCCCCGCCTCGATCATCTCCACGCCCGGCTTTTGACCGGCGATGCGCTCGTAGGGGATCGGCCGGACCTTAATGGTGGTCCACTCGCCCGGCGGGTGGCCGCGCCCGGCCGGCGAGCGCATGGTGCGCTGGTAGGGACGCAACTCCTCCAGCCGTGGCCGGAAGCTCGGCTCGACGTATTCGGCCAGCACTTCGAGCGACGGCGTCACGTGGGTATCGATGTCGATGATGCGATAGCCGTCTCGCACGGCTCCTCCTATTGTTGCGGCGCGCGGCGCGCCGCGGAATGGCGGCGCGAGGTAACCGCGCAAAGCGGCGCCGGGGACGCCGCCTCCCCCTGGGGCCGGCTCGGCGCAGCCGAGCGCGCGGTAACTTGTAACCCGATTGCGGATTGCCGCACAAGACGTGCGTTGGGTGGGAATCCATGGACTCGCGTTGGCAGGCTTCACCCCGCGGGGTGAAGCCTGCCAACGGAGACTCACGGAATGGAGTGGCTGACGGGGCGCAGGTAGCCGCGCTGCGGTTCGTGGTAGAGTAGTCCACTCATAATCACAACGAACAGCGACGCGAAGGAGGCACGGACGTGGCGGAGGGCGCGAACGGGGCGGTGGGAGCCCCGACGGCGATCGAGTTCGGCATCTTCGACTGGATGGACCGCGGCAGCGCCGATCTGGGAGCGCAGTACCAGCAGCGGCTACAGATGCTCGAAGTTGCCGAGGAGATGGGCTTCCTCTGCTACCATCTGGCCGAGCACCATGGCACGCCCCTCGGCCTGGCCCCGTCGCCCAGCGTATTCCTGGCCGCCGCAGCCGAGCGTACCCGGCGCATGCGCATTGGGCCGCTCGTCTACCTCTTGTCGCTCTACAATCCGGTGCGGCTGCTGGAAGAGATCTGCATGCTGGACCACCTCAGCGGCGGCCGCTTCGATCTAGGGGTGGGACGTGGCATCTCGCCGTTCGAGCTGGCCACGCTGAACGTGGCCATCGCGGAGTCGCGGGCAATTTTCCACGAGGCGCTCAGCGTGATCCTGCAGGGCCTTGCCACGGGCGAGGTGGACCACGCGGGCCGATACTTCACGTTCAAGAACGTTCGTGTCCAGGTACAGCCCGTCCAGCGGCCTTACCCGCCGCTGTGGTATCCGACGAGCAACGCCGAGACGGTGCCCTGGATTGCGGAGCACGGCTTCAACACGATCTTTGGCCTGCCGACACTGCCGCCGATCCGCGAGCAGCGCGCGATCTACCAGAGAGTCGCCGCCGAGCACCAGGACGATCCCGACCGCCTGAACGGCCACGTGGCAGCGCCGAAATACGGCCTGAATCGGATCGTCTACGTGGCGGAGACGGACGCGCAAGCCCGCGCGGAGGCGAAGGCCGCGTACCCGACCTTCTTCCACAACTTTGAATACCTATGGGCGCTGAATGGCGACCACCGCTACGACGACCTGGCCGACTTCGACGCCCGCCTGGCGCGCGGCGGAGTGATCGTTGGCTCGCCCGAGACGGTGCGCGCGCAGGTGGCGGAATGCCTGGAGCAGACCGGCTGCAACTATTTCTCGGGCGCCTTCGCCTGGGGCAGCCTGACGACGCAGCAGGTTGTAACTTCCGTCCGGCTGTTCGGCGAGCACGTGATTCCCGCCATCCGCACGTCCACTGCCCCGGCCGGCGTTATCCTATAGCGTCGCCGGGCAGCCGCGCGAACATGGCACCGCGCTTCGGGCGTACCGTGGTGCTAGCACTCTGGCAAAACTGGTAAAATCGGGTGGACTTGTCGCGCCCACCGCTCTAGCTAGAGAGCAGCTACATGCCCGGCGACGCCGCGACGCTGCTGGCCACGGTCGCCCCGATGTTCGGGCTCTGTCTGACGCTGACGGGGCTGTGCTTTCTGGGGCTCTGGAACGTCCGTTTGATCCAGCCGGACCCGCGCTGCGCCGCGGCGCTCCTGCTGATCTCCGCGGCGGGCGCGCTCCACGCGCTAGTCGAGGTCAACACGGCGGAGTACGCCGCAGTGCGGTGGCTGCCGTTCGTGGCCGCGCCGTTGCTGGCCTTCGTCGCCGTCTTCACGCTACTGGGGCAGGAGCCGCACACGCCGCAGCGCTAGCGCCTCAGATCCCGCCGAGTACGGCCAAGCACTCGGGTCAGGGACGCTGTGTACGTTCCGCGAAGCCAAACATACACCCTAACCTGGGCGGGCGGCTTAGGACTCCTGGGGTTGCGGTGGCTCGGACTCGTCGACAGCGGGCGGGCCAGGCAAGCGGCGGCGCAGGCCGGCCCACTGGCGCATCCGCAGCCACGCCGGCACCCGCGCCCGCGCAAGCGCTGGGAGCCGCCCAAGCTGGTCGAGGTAGGTGTACATCACCGGCACCAGCACCAAGGTGAGCAGCGTCGAGGTCAGCAGGCCGCCCAGCAGCACCACCGCCATCGGCGCGCGCGACTCCGCACCCTCTTCCATCTTGAGCGCCAGCGGGATCATGCTGAACACCATTGTGCAGGTCGTCATCACGATCGGCCGGAGGCGCGTGGGGCCGGCTTCGAGCAACGCGTCGTAGATGCCCAGCCCCCGCGCCCGCATGGTGTTGGTGTAGTCCACCAGCAGGATGCCGTTCTTGGCGACGAGCCCCATCAGCATGATCATGCCGATCATCGAGAACAGGTTGAAGGTATTGCCCGTGAGCAGCAGCGCGCCAAACGCGCCCGTGAGCGCCACCGGCAGCGCGAACATGATGGCTAGCGGGTAGAGCCACGACTCGTAGAGCGCTACCAGCAGCATGTAGATCAGCAGGATCGAGATGCTGAGCGCCGACAGGAGGGCCGTGCGCGCCTGGTCGAGCGAGTCCACCTGACCGACGAAGAAGTAGCGGTAGCCGGGTGGGAAGGGGACGCGGGCGAGGCCGGCGCGCACGTCGCGGGCCGCGTCGCCGACGGACCGCCCCTCGAGGTTCGCCTGGATGTTCACCTGGCGCTGGCGCGAGCTGCGCGAAATCTGCGTCGGCGCCATAACCTCGCGGAGCGTGGCCACCTGGCCCAGCCGCACGTTCGCGCCGACAGCGGGGGCGGCGCCCGTGCTGGAGCCGACCGAGCTGAGCGGGATCGGGATGTTCGCCAGCCGGTTCAGATCGTTGCGCACGTCGTCGCTGGCAATCGTCACGATGGGGATGCCGATCTGGCCCTCGACCTGGAGGTTCGTCACCGACGTGCCCGTGGCGCCGGCGATGGCGGTGCGCAGCGCGCTGGCGATCTGGCTCGTGGTCACGCCCACGTCCGCCATCCGCTTGCGGTCCACGATCGCGCGAATCTCCGGCTGAGCCACGTCGGCATCGCTGTAGATGTCGACGGTGCCCGGCGTGTCGCGCACGACCTGCTCGACCTGGTCGGCCAATCGCTGGAGCGTCGCCTGGTTGTCGCCGACGACGCGGATGTTGATGGCGACACCGCCGCCGCTGCCGATGAGCGGCGACCCCACGCTGGTCCGCAGCTGCATGCCCGGGATGTCCGCCTGCAACCGCCGCACGTCGGCCACCACGTCGAAGATCGAGCGCTGGCGCTGCGTCTTCTCGACCAGCTGCACGGCGATCTGCCCGTTGCGGTCGGTGCCGCCCGCGCGCGAGGTGCCCGCGCCCACGGTGGTGGTGAAGGAATCGACCTCCGGCATCTGCAGCAGCCCATCCTCGATCTTGGCCATGGCCGCGCTGTTCGCCGCGAGCGACGTGCCGGGCGGCATGAGCGTGTTGATCGTGAACTGGCCGTCGTCCTCCTGCGGCGCGTATTCCTGGCCGATCAGGTTGAGCGGGAGCGGCAGGATGCTCAGCGCCAGCAGGCCGAAGGCCGCGGTCACCACGTAAGGCCGATGCCCGAGCGCCCAGCGGAGCAGGCGGTGATAGCTGCGGGAGAGCCGGTCGAAGCCGCGCTCCCAGACGCCGGCGAAGCCGCCCACATGCTCTTCGTCGTGCGCCTTCAGCCAGCGCGACGCCAGCATCGGCACCAGCGTGAACGACACCATCAGCGAGAGCAGCGTGGCGCAGGCGATCGTCAGGCCGAACTCCTGGAACAGCTTGCCGAGCGTGCCCTGCATGAACGAGATCGGCACGTAGACGACGACGTCGGTGAGCGTGACGGCCATAGCGGCCAGCCCAATCTCGCCGCGCCCGTTCAACGCCGCTTCGATCGGGTTCTCGCCTAACCGTAAGTGGCGCATGGTGTTTTCGAGCACCACGATCGAGTCGTCCACCAGGATGCCGATCATGAGCGCCATGGCCATCAGCGAGATCGTGTCCAGGCTGAAGCCGAGGGCATACATCAACAGGAACGTGGAGACGAGACAGGTCGGAATCGAGACGAGGACGATGAGCGTGCTGCGCCAGGTGTGGAGGAACAGGAACAGCACCACGCCGGTAATGAGGATGGCGAGCAGCAAGTCCTTCTGCACAGCGTCGACGGCGTACCGCACGAAGCGCGACGTGTCGTTCGTGACCGTGATGTGTACCGTCGAGGGCAGCCCCCGCTGGATCTGCTGCAGGGCGCTGCGCACGGCTGCCGCCGTCTGGAGCGTGTTCGCGTCCGACTGCTTGGTAATCACCAGCGCGACGCTGTTGACGCCGGGCTGCTCGTGGGTGCTGTAGCGGACCTGGCTCGTCGGCCGCGCGTGGCTGATGACGACCTTCGCGACGTCGCGGATGCGGATGACGCCCTGCGGCGTCGTCGCCACCACGTACTCTTCTAGGTCCTCGGGCGCCTGGGCGAGCCCCGTGGCGCGGACGGAGAAGGTCTGGGTGTCCACGTCAACGTTGCCGCCGGGCGCGTCGACGTTTTCCCGCTGGATCGCGTTGGAGACCTGCGCGAGCGACAACCCATACGCGTCGAGCTTGTCGTAATCGACCTGTACCTGGATCTGGCGCTGGAAGCCGCCCGACACCTGGACGGAGGCCACGCCGTTCACCGCCCCAAGCTGCTGCGCGAGGTGGTTCGCGGCGAGGTCGTACATGTCGTCGGGCGACATCGTCCCGGAGAGCACGACGTTCAACACCGGAATGGCGGACGGATCCGCCTTGATGACGCTCGGCTGGGAGGCATCGACCGGCAGGGTGCGGCCGATCACGCTCAACTGCCGCTGCGTGTCGATCGCCGTCTGATTGATGTCCAGTCCGTCCGCGAACGTGAGGGTCAACCGAGCCGAGCCTTGCAGCGCGGTGGCGTCAATCCGCTGCAGACCGGAGAGGCCGGAGAGGGTGTTCTCGGCGGGGATGATAATTGACTGCTCGACGCTGTCCGGCGAGGCGCCGGGCCAATCGATCTGCACGAAGACGATAGGGAAGGTAATGTTGGGGAAGCGATCGACCCGCATGCGCGTATAGGCCTGCGTGCCGAGCAGAATCAGCGCCAGGAACACCATCGCCGTGGCGAGCGGGCGCCGAATCGCCGTGCGGGTCAATCCCATTGCCGCGCTCCCGCATTCCAGATATCAGGGATCGAGCTACCCGGGTGCCGCGTTGGGTGCGGTCGCCACCAGCCCGTTCAGAGGGCCGCCGAATCCAGGTAGGTGCGAATGCTATAGGCGTGACGGCAACGTCGCCCGACGACGCCCCGGATCGGAGATTAGCGACGTGATAGTATGGCCTGTCCTAACCGTTCGGTGCGCTGTTTGTGCCCAACGAGACTATGGAGATGTTGTGGAGACTTTCGGGGGGGGGGGGAGCCGTGACGGCGCGCGGTCAGTCCAGGGACACCAGGCCCCGCTGGAGCGCGACCGTCACGGCCTCAGTGCGGCTCTGCACGCCTAGCTTGCTGAAGATGTGGCTGATGTGTGCCTTTACGGTGTTCTCGGACAGGATCAGCCGCTGCGCGATGCTCTTGTTGCTGGAGCCGTCCGCCAGCAGCCGGAGCACCTCCAACTCGCGCTCCGACAAGTCGCCGGCGCCGGCGCCGTCCGCCATGCGGTCCAGCAGGCGCGCGGCCACGCCCGGCTCCAGCGCCGGCCGCCCCTGCACCACGGCGCGGATGCCCTGCATTAGCTCGTCCAGCGTCGCATCCTTGAGCAGGTAACCGCGGGCCCCGGCGGCCAGCGCGGGGGCGATGTACGACTCGGTATCGTAGGTCGTTAGGATCAGGAAACGCACCTCTGGCGCCATGGGGCGCACGTGGCGCATCACTTCCACACCGCTCAGGCCAGGCAGCCGCAGGTCTAGCAGCACGACGTCCGGCCGCTGGTCCAGGATAAGCCGCACCGCTTCCTGCCCATCCGCCGCCTCGCCGACCAGCTCCAGCTCCGGCTCCCACCGCAGCATGGCGGTGAGCCCCTGCCGTACCACCGGGTGGTCGTCGACGACCACGAGCCGAATCATGGGCGCCTCCCAGCGGCAGCCGGCGTCGGCGTAGGCTCGTCCTCAGCGGCCGTCGTACTCGCGGTGGTAGGCAGCCCCGTGCCGGGCACGCGGGTCATCTCGCGCGCGGTGTCTGGCCGCGGCACGGCGGCGACGACCTCGGCGCCGCCGTCGCTCTTGAGGATCAGTGTGCCGCCCAGGGCTGCCAGGCGCTCGCGCATGCCGAGCAGGCCAAAGCCCCTCCACGGGGCCGCGTGGCTCGGACGCTCGCGGAGCGCGGCCGCGTCGAACCCCACGCCATTGTCGCGCACGGCCAGCCGGACGGCGGTCGCGCTGTACTCGAGCGTCACGGCGACCGCCGTCGCGCGGGCGTGCTTCGCCACGTTGGCCAGCGCCTCCTGGCAGACGCGCAGGAGCGCCGCCTCGACGGCAGGTGGCAAGGGCCAGGGCTCGCCCACTTGCGCGAAGCGCGCCGTCGCCTCGGGGCTCACCGGCCGCGCTACCAGCCCGCGCAGCGCGTCGCCCAGGTCGCCCCGCGCCAGCGCCGGCGCGCGCAGGTTCCAGACCGACCGCCGCGCCTCGGCCAGCGACTCCCGCGCCATCCGCTGCGCCAGGTCGAGGTGCTCGTCCACCTCCCCCGGCGCCACGCTTCGCGCCCGCTGGACGGCACCCAACTGGACGATGATCCCGGTGAGGTTCTGGGCCAGCGCGTCGTGGATGTCGCGGGCTAGCCGCGCACGCTCCTCCAGCGTGGCCGCCTCGCGCTCCTGGTGCAATAGCTCCGCCGTTTGCGCCGCCACGCGGTCCTCTAGCTCCGCGCTCAACTGGCTGAGCGCGTGGGCGTGGGCGCGGCTCTGCTGGAGGGCGCGCTGCAAGCTCCCCGCCAGCAGCGAGGTGAGCACGGCGACCGTCCAGAACAGGCCGACCCAGTAGCCGATCGCGAGCAGCGGCAGGCCCGGTGGCGGCTGCGGGGGGAAGGGGAGCCCGGGGGGCGGCGGGACCATCGCGGGCGGTGGCGGGGGCCGGCCTGGCCCGCCGAACAGAGGCCCCAGGTCCCAGGGCACGCGCAACCCCTGGATCTCCAGCCAGGCACTGCCCGCGACGAGGAGCGTGGCGAGCGCGGCGATACCCATGCCCGCGCGACTGCTGAGCAGCAGCGCCGCGGCGCAGATAGGCACGACCAGCGACGCAGGCCAGAAGCTCATAACCCCGCTGCTGAGCGCCCCCAGCGTGTAAATCAGCGTCCAGGTGCCGACCAGCACGAGGGCCGGGGCAGTCGTGCGTCCCGCGCGCACCAGCAGGAGCAGCGCCGCGGACAGCAGCAGCGGCAGCGCGAACTGCCCGAGCAGCATCGGCAGGGCCGACGGCGGGGCGCCGGGCGGCGCGGGCATCCCGGGCGCCGGAGGTGGCGGCTCGCCTTGCGTCAGGCGGAGCACCACGAACATGCCCAGCGCCGCCGCGGCTGGGATGAGCAACGCGGGCAACGTCCGCAGCAGCAAGGCCGCCCGGCGCTGTCCCTCGTCGGTGATCGCGTCTTGCAGCCGCGCGACGTGCTCGGTCACTCGCCCACTCCTTCCCGTTCCCCATCCCCATATGGTAGCGCAAGGCGCCTCGGGCGCCATCCTCCGCCCGGGTCAAGCGCGGTCACCCTTTTGGGTAATCAGCGCGCTACCCAAAGTGACGACGGCCGAGTCACCCCCCTGCCCGATGCCCGGCCCCGCGGCGGCCCCGTACGCTTGGTCCTGTGCCGCGGAAGCGACACGGGTGGCCCCCGGCGGCCGAAATCGGGCGTGATGAGAACGCCCTCGCATCGCGCCTGGCCGCTCGACGCGGGCGCAAGACTACAGCACACGCCACAAGGGCGAGGAAGGGATCAGGAAACGTGGGACTACGCCAGAGACTCGGGCTAGGAGCGGCGAGCGCGAGCTTGGCGCTCGCGCTGTATGCGAGCGGCGCGTTCGCACAGCAGGGGCCGCCGGGCGGCTGTCCGCCGCCCCCGCCCGGGATGAGCGCCGGGGGCCCGCCGCCCGGCCCACCGCCGGGCGCCCCGCCCCCTGGGCTACCGCCGGGCGCCCCGCCGCCGGCCGAGACCGACGTACATGCCAACCAGGCAGCCATGCAGGCGGCATTCGACCTGCTCGGCATCAGCCCGGACCAGATGATGAGCCAAGCGCAGGCCGGCCACAGCCTGGGCGACATCGCCGGGGCGCGCGGCATCGACCTGACGACGCTGGTGCAGACGATGACGAAAAGCGCCACGGACTGGCTAAGCGGCGAAGTCGCGGCCGGGCGTATCTCCCAGGATGACGCCAACACGACGCTGCAGCACAGCCAGCAGTTCGCGCTCCAGATGGTAACCACGGCGCCACCCGCCGGCCCCCCGCCGGGCTGCCCACCGCCCCCGCCGGGCGGGCCGGAGCGGTAGCCCCGATGAGCACACCGTACACGGGCCGCGCGCGGGCGCTCCCGCGCGCCTCGGGGAGCGTTGGCTGGCCGCAGCTCGCGGGGCTGCTCGGCGCGCTGCTTGTGAGCGGCGCGCTCGGCTATGCCGCCTACTTGCGCCTCACGGCCCAACAGCCGGGCGAGATTCAGGTAGTGCGCGTCAGCCGCGGGCCCGTGGTGGCGACGGTGAGCGCCGCTGGCTCGGCCGTGACCGACACGAGCACGAAGCTCACATTTGCTGCCAGCGGCCGGGTCGCCGAGGTACTGGTGAGGGTGGGTGACCGGGTAGCGGCTGGCCAGCCGCTTGCGCAGCTGGATACGACGGAGCTAGACAACACGCTGCGCCAGGCCCAGGCGGCGCAGGCCCAGGCCGAGGCAAAGCTCCAGACGATCCTGAAAGGCGCCCGACCGGAGGACGTGCGAGTCGCACAGCTACAGCTCGCCCAGGCGGAGGCCAAGCTGCGCGACCTCGCCACCCCCCGCGCGGAGGATGTTACCGTGGCGCAGGCGGCGCTCGACAGCGCCCGCGCCAAGCTGCGCGGCCTGGAGGCGCAGGGTCGGCCCGAGGAGCTGGCGGCCGCCCAGGCAACGCTCGACAGCGCCCGCGCGAAGCTGCAGCAGACTCAGAACGGCCCGCTGCCGGCCGACGTGGCGGCCGCGCGCACGGCGGTGGACCAGGCGCGGGCAACCTTGCAGAGCGCCGAGGCGAAGCTGGCGCAAGTGCAGGCCGGCCCGACCGACGCGGACGTGCAGGCGGCGCTTGCGGCGCTCGCCACGGCGCGGGCCAACGAGCAGAGCGCGCAGGCCAAGCTCGACGCGCTGCTCCACCCGTCCAATGCCGACCTCATCGCCGCGCAGGTGGCGGTCGACAACGCGCAGTCGGCCTACGACGCGGCTCAGGCCAAACTCATGCAATTGCGGCAGCCCACCACCAGCGACCTGCAGGCGGCGCAAGCGGCGGTAGCGCAGGCGCAGGCGGGACTTCGCTCGGCACAGAGCACGCTCAACCGCGCCCGCCCCGGCGTCAGCACCAACGACGTGGCGGCGGCAGGCGAAGACGTGCAGGCCGCCGCCCGGAACGTGCAGGTGGCGCAGCTCCGTTTGAGCCAGCTCCAGAATTCGACGGTCACTACCACCGGCAACACAGCCTACAGCAACAATGGGCTCGGCAGCGTTAGCGCTCCGACTACGGGCGTGCCAACAGGCGGCACGAGCACTGGCGCGGCCGGCGCGATCGCCACGAGTGGAACCGGCCCGACGAGCCTCGGGACGACGACCACCGCCAGCGCCGGGCCGAGCACGCAAGACGTGCTGAACGCTCAGGCGGCGGTCAACAGCGCGACCGCTACGCTGCTGCGCGCTCAGACCTCCCTGCAAACGCTCCAAACCGGCGGCGGCCAGAACGACGTCGCGGGCGCGCAGGCGAGCGTAACATCGGCGCTGGCGCAGGTAGCGAGCGCGCGCGCCAAGCTCGGCGCTCTCCTCAATCCCAGTCCGGCTGATCTGGCCGCCGCGCAGTCGGCCCTCGATCAGGCGCGGAACACGTACCAGAGCGCGGTGGCGAAGCTGGACGAGTTGCGCCACCCGCGGCCCGAGGACGTGGAGAGCGCACGGGGTGCCGTGGATGCGGCGCACGTGGGCGTGCAGAGCGCCGCCGCGAAGCTGGCCGACGTGCGCGCCCAGCCGAAGCCGGAAGACCTGGCCGCCGCGCAGAGCAGCGTGGACAACGCCCGGGCCGGGCTGGCGGCGGCCCAGGCGAAGCTCGACCAGACGCTGGCTGGCCCCGAACCGGAGGACGTCGCCCTGGCGGAGGCCGCAGTGCACCAGGCCGAGCAGCAGCTGGCGCTCAAGCAGCAGCCGAACACCGCGGACGACCTGGCGGCGCAGCGCGAGGCGGTGCGCCAGGCGGAGGCGCAGCTAGCGCTCAAGCAGCAGCCGGCGAGCGCGGCCGCGGTGGAGCAGCAGCGGCTGGCGATCGAGCAAGCGCGCGCCGAGGCGGCGCTCAAGGAGCGGCCCTACACCGACGAGGACCTGGCCGCCCAGGTGGCGGCCGTCGAGCAGGCCCGCGCGCAGGTCGCCACGGCCCAGTTCAACCGGGACAATGCCGTGCTCACGGCGCCCTACGCGGGCGTCGTCAGCCAGGTCGGCTACAACGTCGGCGAGCAGGCGGGCGGCGGTGGCGGCGGGGCGAGCGGCAGCGGCAGCTCCAGTAGCAGCTCCGGCACCAGCGCGAGCAGCGCGACCGCCGGCACGAGCGGGGGCGGCGGGGGGATCACCCTGGTCGATCCGGACACGTTGCACGTAGAAGTGAGCGTGGACGAGACGGACATCGCCCGCGTGCAGGTGGGGCAGACGGTCCAGCTCACGTTTGACGGGCTGCCCGGCCAGCAGGCTCGCGGCCACGTGGCGGCACGCGCCCCGCTCCCCGCTACCTCGTCGGGGGTGACCAGCTATCCGGTGCTGATCGCGCTAGACGAGGGCGCGGGCGTGCTGCCTGGGATGACGGCGGTGGCGAACGTGATCGTGGCGCAGCAATCCGACGCGCTGTTGGTGCCGAGCCGGGCGATTCGGCAGCAGGGCCCGATTGCGGTGGTCGACGTGCTTACCGCCGAGGGTGCGACCGAGACGCGGCCGGTTCAGCCCGGCGTGTCGGATGAGACGAACACCGCGATCACGAGCGGGCTGGCGGAGGGCGACTCGGTTGTCGTGGCGCGGATCGAGCCTGGCCAGACGGCCGGGGCCTCGTCTATTCCGAGCGGGATGCCGCCGGGTGGTGTGCCGCCCCCCGGGATGGGGCCGCCCCCGGGCGGACTGCCCCCGCCCGGCATGGGCCCGCCCGGGGGCGGCATGCCGTCCCCGGGCGGGATGCCGGTGGGGGGCGCGGGGCGTGCCCCTGGCGGGCCGGGTGGTCGGTGAGCGCGGTGTGGGTCCGGCGGCTGGGCGAGTTCATCCGGGCGACTGCCCAACCGGCACGCCGCCCGGCGGCGCGTTGACCGGGCACGGAGGCGCGCGGAGGGCTCGTCGCCGGCGGCCCTCGCTGCTGATCACCCTCGGCATCGTCATCGGCGGCCTGGCGCTGGGCGGGGCCGCCGCGCACCTGACCACAGCGTCGCGGCCGGCGCCGCCTCCACTGGTCACCACGCTGCCGAGTGGTGCCGGGGGCGACGTGCCGGGCGGTCCGGGCACCGCCCCCGTCGGTAGCCTGCCGCCCGGCGCCGGCACGCTGGGGATCGGGGGCGCCCCTCCCTTCCCCGGCATGCCGGCGGGCGCGGCTGTCCCGCCGCTTCCCGCCGGCATGCCGGGCGCGGCGCTTCCGCCGGTTGCCGCCGGCGCGGCCGGGGCGGCCACGGTCGGTGGCCGGTCGGGCACACCGCCCAGCGGTGTGCCCGACCCCGCGGCAGCCGCGCCAGCGCCCGCGCTGGTGACCAGTGTCGACGGCGACACCGTTACGCTAATGACGGCCGAGGGGCCGCAACGGGTACGGCTCGCGCCCACGACCCGCGTGCAGAAGCAGGTGCCGGCCGAGCGCGCCGAGATCGCGCCAGGGCAGCTCGTCGTCGTGCGCGGTGAGCCACAGGACGACGAGCTGCTGGCCGGCACCATCGAGATCGTCGGCGGCCCCCTAACCTCGGCCGCCTCACTCGCGCCCGGCCCCGGCGCCGCGCTCGCGGGCCCGTCGCCCGCGCCCTGACGCGCGGCCACGACGCCACCGGCGCCGCATGGCGCAGGCGAGCGGGGCGCGTGGCGGGTCGGCTCGCCGCCTCCGCACTGAAGGCCGGGTCCGAAGGCGGCGCCGTCCTACGCGACGCGTCGCCGGGCGCCAGTGAGCCGCCCCGCCGCGCCACCGACGCCCGCCGGAGCTGCTCAAGCGCGTGTCGGGCGTACGATCGCGCGGACGATCGTTCCTGCTCCCCACGGCCCGTCGCGATCACCCGAATGGGTAAGAGGAGGCCGACTGCTTCGGGTCATTGCCTGATGACCCGAAGCGCGTAGGGCCGGATCACCGTGATGCGCGATGCCGGCCGGCGCCCGCCAACCGTACCGTGGAACGGGGCGATTACCACAGAGAACGCGACCGCACCTACTCGCTGGCGAATGGGATGGAGGGGACCAGCCATGCGCGAACGACTCCTGTACTGGTCGATGGGCGTGCTCCTGTTGCTCGCCCCGCTAAGCGGCCCGCTCGCGGCGCCGCCCGCCGCACTGGGCGCCCAGCAGCCGCCGGCGCTCGGGGCAGCCCGCGCAGTCGCCGACGGGCCGCGGCCTCACTTCAGCTTCAGCAGCGTCGTCGGTCAGACGACGGGCACGTCTACGCCTACGCTGACCGCCACCGCCACCGCGACCGCGACGACCACGCCGGTGGCGACCGGCACTCCCATCGGCGGGACGGGCATCGTGCCGACCACACAGAACGTGCCGACGAGCAGCGGCATCGCGGGCGTCGCCTGCGCCAGCGGCGTCGGGCAGACCTGCACGGCGACGGGCAGCGTAAGCGGCACCTTCACGATCACGAGCGCCATGAGCACGAGCACAGGGCCGACAAGCTTTACCCTCGTCGCCACGGGGCCGGCAAATGCGCTCGCCGGCGGCTACCCGGCGCTGTTCGTCCCGACGACCTACACGGTCGAAGCGTTCCAGTGCGGCGCCGTCACGGCAGCGCTGCAGACCACCTGCACGGGCATGGCCGTCGGCAGCCCACTCCAGAACGCGACGGTCACGGTCCGCTTCCCGCTGGTCGGCGGCGCCACGTCTGACGTGGCCGGCGTAGTGAACCTGGGCGCGACGGCCACGACGACCAGCGTGCCGCTTTCCACGGCGCTCACGCCAGTCACACGCAGCGGACAGGCGGGTGTCCCCTGTGCGACGGTCGTCAGCGCCACCTGCACCGTCAGTGGCTCCGTGACCGGCTCGGGTACCGTGACGGCCAGCATCACCTGGTCGCTCACGGCGACAATCCCCAGCGGGGTTGCCACGGGGATCGTGCCAACGGCGGTGTTCACCACGACGGCGGGGCTGGAAGGGATCACCTGCAATGCCATCGCCAGCGGGGCGAGTAGTGTGACCTGCACCGGTACGACGGTCGGTAACGCGCTGCAGGGCTCGACCGTCACGGTCGTCTTCACGACCGCCCTCACTGCCGTCGGCACCATCACCGGCAGCGGGGCCAACCTGGCGCTCGTCGCCAGCGCCCTGCCGCCGTTGCTGCCCACCGGGCCGGCTGGCCCCGGCCCGATCGCCGCAGCGCCGCTGCTCGGCGGGCCATTCGCCACTGGCCCGCTCCCGCCGCTCGCGGCCGGCCCGCCGCTCGCGGCCAACGTCGGGGTGCGGCCAGGGCCGCTGGCGGAGGTCCCCATCGTCCCAGAGGCCGATCCCGTAATGCTGCTCGTCGCCGGTCTGGCGATCGTCGGCCTGGTGGCCTGGTGGCGCGGCCGTCGGGACGAGGTCGAGCGCGCCCTGGCGGCCGAAGCGCCGACCCCGTCTAGCCGCGCGCCTCACCGGTGAGCGGCCGCTGCCGCCGGGCCGGGCGCGTGGGATGGCCGGCCCGGCGGGCAGCCGCATGGCGCTCTGGCGCGCGAGCACACGCGGTCGCCCGTCCGGAGCGTCAGTACCGCGCCGTGTTCACTGCATTGACAGCGCATCTTTGGGAAGCACACATGGCTACGCACGATCGCGCTGCCCGCTCGCTCGAACTCTCGCGCCCCGGCGCGCTCTCCTGGTCGTGGCCCGCCGCCGCCCTCGGCGCCGTGCTACTTCAGGCGTTCCATAAGTCGTTTAACGATGATCCGGTGGGTCGTGGCCCGCCGCCGCCCTCGGCGCCGTGCTACTGCTGGCCGCCGGGCTCAACGGCTACCGTCTGGATCAGGAGGGCTACGGCAACCTGTACTACGCCGCCGCCGTGCGCAGCATGCTGGAGAGCTGGCACAACTTCTTCTTCGTCGCCTTCGATCCCGGCGGCTTCGTCAGCGTCGACAAGCCACCGCTCGGGCTATGGGTACAGGTCGCCAGCGCCCGGCTGTTCGGTTTTAACGGGCTGAGCGTACTGCTGCCGCAAGCGGTGGCGGGCGTCGCGGCAGTTGCCGTCCTCTACGCGCCGGTGCGGGGCGACTTCGGGGTCGCCGCCGGCCTGCTGGCGGCGCTCGCGCTGACGCTCACGCCGATCACCGTCGGGACGAGCCGCAACAACACGAGCGACAGCCTGCTGGTCCTGGTGTTGTTGCTGGCCGCCGGGGCGGTGCTCCGCGCGGCCGCGACAGGCCGGCTGCGCTGGCTCGTCCTCGGCGCGGCGCTCGTCGGCGCGGGCTTCAACGTGAAGATGTTGGAGGCGGTCCTGCCGCTGCCCGCGTTCTACCTGACGTACCTCGTGGGCGCCCCGCGGCCCTGGCGCGCGCGCCTCGCGCACCTGGCGATCGCCACGCTGGCGCTGCTCGGCGTGGCGCTGCCCTGGGTCGTCGCCGTGGACCTCACGCCGCCCGACCAGCGCCCCTACGTCGGCTCCAGCGCCGACAACACCGTGCGCAACCTGGCGCTCGGCTACAACGGGTTGAATCGGCTGCTGGGCATGCGCCCGCCCGGCGTCCCGGGCAACCCTCCGGGACCGCTCGGGGCGCCACTGCCCGGCGTTCAGCTCGCGGGGACGCCGGCCGGTGCGTCCCCCTCTCCGCGGGATGAGGCCTGGCTCGGACCGGGCGCTGCGCTCCCGCCCGGCCCTCCGCTCGGCGTACCGCTCCCGCCCGGCGTCCCGGGTCCCGGCTTCCCGCCCGGACCACTCGCGGGCGGCCCGGGCGGCGCCGGCGAGACCGGCGCCGCCGGCCCGCTGCGCCTGTTCGACGAGCAGCTGGCGGGGCAGATTAGCTGGCTGCTGCCGTTCGCGTTGTTCGGTTTGGCCGCCGCGCTCGGGCGCGAGCGCCGCCGCTGGCCGTTGGGCCGGCAGCAGCCGGCGTGCATTCTGTGGACGGGCTGGCTGCTGACCGCGGGCGCTTTCTTCAGCGTCGCCGGCATGTTCCATCGCTACTACCTGGTAATGCTCGGGCCGCCGCTCGCGGCGCTCGTCGGCATCGGCGGCCCGGCGCTCTGGGCGGCCTACCGCCACGGCGGCCCGCGCGGCTGGCTGCTGCCGCTGGGGCTGCTCACGACGGCGGTGGTGCAGCTTCACATCCTCGCGGATTATCCCGACTGGAGCGCGCGTCTTAGCCCGCTCGTCGGCGTCCCGTCCGTCGCGGCCACGCTGACCCTCGTTGCCGCGCGCCTCGCGCCACCGCTCCGGCGCTCGGCGGCACCGGCACTCGCCGCCGGCGCGGCCGGGCTCGCGCTGCTCGTCGCACCCGCGATCTGGGCCGGCTACCCGGTCGCGGAGCCGGGCGGCATGCGCAACGTGCTGCCCTTCGCCGGGCCGCTGGACGGCAGGCTCCCACCGTCCGGGGTACCGCCGTTCGGCGCTCCGCCGCCCGGCCCGCTCGGTCTCGCCGGGGCGCCACCTCCCGGCGGGGGACGGCCGCCAGGGCCGCCTGGAGCTACAATCGATCCGCGCCTACTCGACTTTCTGGAAGCCAACCGCGGCGAAGCCCGCTTCCTGTTCGCGGCGCCCGGCGCGCTGGAGACAGCGCCGGCGATCATCGCCACCGGCGAGCCGGTGATGGCGCTCGGCGGCTTCACGGGCGGCGATCCCATCTTGACCGCCGAGGGCCTGGCCAGCCTGGTGGCTCGCGGCGCCGTGCGCTTCTTCCTGCTGCCCACGACGGGCGGCTTCCCCGGCGGCCCGCCCGGCCCCGGCGCCTTCCCCGGCGGTCCGCCGGGCCCCGGTGGCCGCGCCGAGGCGACCGGCTGGATCCGCGACCACTGCGCCACGGTCCCGGCCGCGCTGTGGCGGACCGACGCGAGCGATGCGCCGGGCAGCGCGGGGGGAGGGCCGAGCACTGCGCCCTTCCCGCCACCGCCGGGCGCGGGCTTCGGCATGCAGCTCTACGACTGCGCGGGCGCGACAGCAACCGGCCTGGGCCCATCCAGCTCGCAGCACGACGCGCGTGCAGCAGATCGGGGGTAAGCGGAGACACCGATTGCGCGCCGCGCACGTCAGCACCTCACAGCACGGTCGTCAGAGAGGAGAACCCATGCGACGGCTAATTGTGGGCGCCGCCCTGCTGGCAGCACTCGCCCTCTTGACAGCGCCGACCGCCTCCGCCCAGATGGGCGGCTTTGGCGCCCCGCCCTTCGGCGGCGGCCCCGGCGGGTTCGGCGTGCCCGGCATGCCGGGCGGCTTTGGCATGCCCGGCGGCCCGGGCGGCTTCGGCGGGCCGGGGCGTCAGCTGCAGGGCGGGGGCCCAGGCTTCCTCGGCAACGTCACGCAGGTCTGCACGGACAGCCAGGGCAACCGGGTGCTGGTGACGAACGGCGGCGCGACCAGCGGCTACACCAATTGCGAAGCGGCACCACCTCCGCCCGGGAACGGCTTTGGCGGCGGGCCGGGCTTGGGCGGCCCGCTGGGCTTCGGCGGCCCCGGCCTGGGCGGCGCCGGCTTCGGGGGCGCCCCGCCGGCGCTCACACGCTGCACCGACAGCCAGGGCAACGTGGTGCTGGTGCGCAGCGGCGGCTCGACGACGGGCTACACTAACTGCACGACCCAGTGATCGCGGCGGCCGCTGGACCTGAGTGGTGGCCCGGGCCGCGCAAACTCATCGAGCCACATCAGCCGGGACCACCGCGGACTGAGAAGCGTCAGGTCCCGGTGGTCCCGGCCACCCGGTCCCTCGCCCTGCCATCCGACGCGCCCGCCGGCTCCGGTGCCCCGGCCCGCTCGTGGCGCTCCCTAGCCTGTGTCCCGCGCTGCGCGGCGCTCACGTCGGGGCCGGCCGTTTCGCTCCCCGATCACCCATTTCGGCAATCGCCTGCCCGCCCCAATTGGCGTGCTGACAAATACCCCATCGCCCGATGTACGGGCGTCGAGACCGCCCTAAGCTGAGAGCAGCGCGGCCTCGCGGCACTCGCCACCTACCTGCTGGGCGACCGCTTCGTGTTTCGTGCGGCCCCGCTTGGCGCCGAGCCCGACCGGCGCGGCAGGGCTCGTCACCGCGACCAGGCCACGGAAACAAAGCCGGAGGAGCAACAGCGTGCAGTACAAGATCACGAAAGTCTACCTGCTTGAGGCAGCCGATCGGCACGACGCGCACCGCCGCTTCCTCGCGGAGGGCGAGACGCACCTGAGAATCATCTCGATACAGGAGCTGAAGCCACGGACCGCGAGCCGCCCGGACGACGAGCTAGTCTGGGCTTCACCGGCAGGGTTGGGGCACGGTTCGGGGTCGGTAGGCTAGGCGAACGGCCGGGGCGGCGCCGGGCCGCGCGAACGCGGCCCGGCGCCGCCCTTTCAGTCCCCCACGTCGGGGATCGCGCGCTCCCCCAAAAGTATGGGGTGACAAGCACCGCTTCGGCCGATGCGCGGGTCTGGCGACCGGCCTATGCTAAGAGCAGCATTGCGGAGGGCAGGATGCAACTACAAGCTGACGTCAAGTGCTACCACTGCGGGCGCGTCTCGGGTACCTGGCAGTGGCTCGCGGCCGCCGGGCCGACCTGGGGGAGCTTCCAGCGCGCGCACCACGCCGGGCGCGTCCGCATGGACCTCACCCAGCTTCATTGTGGGCATTGTGGCGGGCCGGTTTTTCTGGACGACGTGGACGAGGTGCGAGCCCCGAGCGTCGTCGTCTTCGAACGGCCCCGACTCGGTCGGCCGCCCAAGGAGACGCAGCGGCGCGCGGGCTAACCCCGCCGCGAGCCGCTCCTACCCCTGCCGGGGGCGACCTATTGCGCGGCGACGCGCGCCGGGGTAACCTGGTCGCACGCGAGGAGGCGGGCGATGCGGCGAATCGTGGGTGGCCGGGGCCTGGCAGTTGCGGCGCTCGTGGTGGGCTGGCTCGCGGCGTGTGGCCCGTCCGGTAGCAGCGCGCCCCCGGCCGCACCGGCACCGCCGCCCGCCCAGTCAGTCGCCCAGCCGCCGACCGCACCCGCTGCTACGACAGTGGCTGCCTCCACGGCCCCTGCCGCGCCCGAGACGGTGTCGCACACGCTTATCAGCCCCGCCGCCCCCTACTGGCCCACCTGGGTCGGCCAGGCCAAGGGCTTCTTCGCCGCTCGCGGCATCACGCTCGACGTGACGATCACGCCGCGCATTCCCGACGCGGCCCGCGCCCTCGCCTCCGGCTCGTACGCGACGGGCGGCTTCATCCCTGACACGGCGCTGCTCGCGGTATTGCAGGGCGCGCCCATCGCGCTCGTCGGCACTCAGACCGAGCGCGCCACCTACAAGCTGGCCGTCAGCCCCGCCACCACCGGCTACGCCGACTTGCGCGGCAAGACGCTCGCCGCGGGCGCGGTGAACGACGTGACGGCGGGCATGCTCATCCGCACGCTGCGCCAGAACGGCGTAACGCCGGGCGAGTACGAGCTGGTCGCGGTGGGCAGCACCCCCGAGCGCTACGCCGCGCTCACCAGCGGCCAGGCCGCCGGCGTGCTGCTCACTCCGCCGATCGATGTGCGTGCCGAGCGCGAGGGCTACCGCATGCTCGCCAACCTTGCCGAGACCCTCCCTCCCTACGCCTACGGCGGCCTGCTCGTGAACCGCGACTGGGCCGCCGATCACCGTGATACCACCGTGCGCTGGCTGGCGGGCATGCTCGACAGCGTACGCTGGCTCAACGACCCTGCCAACCGCGCCGAGGCGGTACGCATCCTCATGGACGTGGCGAAGAGCAACGAGGAGGACACCGAGATCGCTTACACCGCCGCCGTCGAGGGCCGCACCTACCCGGAAGACCTGCGCGCCACGCCCGCGCAGCTCGACGCGCTCCTGGCGCTGATGCGCGAGGTGGGCACGGCGCCCGACCCGCTCCCCGACCTCGACCGCTTCGTCGACGGCAGCTACCTCGACGCCGCCGCGCGCCTCGCGGGATCTGGGCCACAGTAGCCTCACCATTCTCTCTAAGAATCAGCGCAGCAGACGACCAGGGCGCAGCAAGCCGCGCCCTACACGAGGTGCCGGGGCTGGTTACCCTACAGCGGTTGGCAGCCCCACAGAGCGGTCAGTTGACCGGGGGCCTGCGGCCTGCGGGCCGCGGGCGGCCACGAGAGCCGCCCCTACGAGACGCCGGCTGCTGACCTAGCCTGCATGCTGCGCTAGCTCCGGTACGGAGAGCTGGTAGAGCTTCAGGCAGTTGCCCCGGACCAGCTTCGCGCGCACGTCGGCGGGGAGATGGCCCAGGTGGCGGGCGATGACGTCGCGCGAGTGGGGCCATGTCGAGTTGGCGTGCGGGTAGTCGTTCGACCACATGCAGTTGTCCTGGCCCCAGTTGTCGAGCAGGCGCGTGCCGACCGCGTCGTTGAAGAAGCTGGCGAAGATCTGGCGGTCGAAGTACGCGCTGGGCGGCATGGTGATCGGCGGCGGGTTCACCTTGACGAAGCGGTGGTAGTAGTAGTCCCACTGCTGCAGCGTGAACGGCAGCCAGCCGATCTCGTTCTCCACGACGACGAGCTTCAGCCGCGGGTAGCGCTCTAGGATGCCGTAGAAGATGAAGTCGAACAGCGCGTTGGCCGCGTCCGCGGTCTTCAGGTTCACGCTGCCGCGGTACGACTCGATGGTGAGGTTGTCCAGCGTCTTGCTGTAGTTGTGGCCGGTGAGGATGTGCAGGCTGACGGGCGCATCCAGGTCCTGGGCGGCGGCCCAGAAGCGGTCGTAGTGGTCCGAGTAGAACGGCAGGTCGGGGTGCGGCGCCTGCCAGATGAGCGCCCCCTGCAACCCCGCCTTGCGGCAGCGCTCAAGCTCAGCGACCGCGTGGTCCACGTCGTAGATGGCGATGCAGGGAATGCCCACCAGCCGGTTGGTGTCCACCTGGCAGTACTCGATCAGCCAGTCGTTGTACAGGCGGAAGCACGCCTCCTGCAGCCGCGCATCGTCCAGCCCGAATAGCCGCAGGGCGTAGGTGGGGTAGAGCACCTCGGCGCTCACGCCGTCCACCTGCATTTCCTCCAGCCGCGCGTGCGGGTCGGAGCCGCCGGGGCGGCCGTCCTTGGCCTTCGCGTCGTTCGGCCGGCCGCCGAACACGGGCGCCTGGTCCCGGAACTGGCCGGGCAGGTGTGTCGCCCAGAAGTCGGGCGCCTCGGTGACGTGCGAATCGCCGGAGACGAGGATCTCGTCGGTGCGGCGGGCCGTCTCGTTCGGCAGCGTGGTCGGCGTGCTCATGGCTCCGTATCCTTTCCGCTTCGCTCTGCTCACTCCGCGCGTCGATTGCCTGGACATCCGGCCTGGGTGGATGTGGAGATTTGACGGCGCCAAACGCCGCCGCCACCCCACGAACCAGCTTAGAACGGCAGGATGCGCCGCGGCGTCTCCACCATGATGGTCTGGAAGGCCGACTCGGGCACGCCCGCGGCGTAGAGACGCGGCCAGAACTCCGCCAGCAGCCAGGCGCAGCCGTGGCTCGGCGTGGGCTGGAAGGGCAGGTCGAGGCTCCAGCCCTTGCTGTCGCAGGCCAGCACCAGGTGGCGCTCCAGCCCGGCCGCCAGGATCGCCTGCACCAGCTCCACCCGCCGCGCGTCGGGCATCGCGTAGTGCATCGGCGACGTGGCCGGCTCGTAGCCGATGTGGTCGTAGGCGATGAACGCGCCCTGCCGCGCCAGCCGCTTGTCGCGCTCTAGGTCGAGCGCCGTCGGGTCGTCCAGGTGGCTGATGACGATGCGCTCGGGGTCCAGGCCCTCCTCGCGCAGGATGCGGAACTGCTCCTCGGCCCACGGCATGCCGTGCGTGACGACGGCGGCGCCCGTCTGGCGCGCGGCGCGGGCGGCGGCACGATAGGTGCGCTCCTCGACGGGCGTAATGCCCTCGCGGCTATTGCCCACCTTGATGACCCCCGCGCGCACGCCGCTGTCGCCGATGCCGACGGTCAGCTCGCGCACGAACAACTCTACGAACGCATCGATATCGTACCAGTGCTGGTAGCGGGGGAGGATGCCGCGCTGCGCCCAAAAGCCCGTGCAGGCCACGAGCTGCACCCCGGCCTCGCGCGCCACGTCCTGGTAGAACGCCACGTCGCGCCCCAGCCCGATGCCCGTCACGTCCACGATCGTCGTGCCGCCGGCCGCGCGGAAGGCGGCAAAGCGCCTGACCGTCTCGTCCAGCATCGCGTCGCGGGCGAAGAGCGTACCGGCCTCCGTCTCCCAGCCGGGCATGCCGAATCGCACGTGCTCGTGCATATCCACCACGCCCAGCGCCCCCGGCGCCACCGGCCCCAGGACAGTCTGCACTTGCGGCGGCATGTTGGCCCCTCCAACTGGTCGCGCGGCGGCGTGTATGATAGGGGCGCCTCACGGCGCGGGGTATTCTACGGCCGCGCCCCGTGGCGAGCAACGGCCGACGTGGGCGTTCGGCCCACGATGGTGCAGTGCAAGTTATCCGAGGAACGGTCAAACGATGCTCCTTTACCGGGTGGTTAAACGCTAGGCCGGGCGCGGGTCTGCGCGTGCTGGTCGGGCGCGGAAGGTCGCATCGTTTACCCCGTACGATACTCCCCCGCGGTCCCGCCGCGGGCCGGGCCGGCGGGGCGGGGTGCCCCGGGCCGGGCGCGGGCGGCGGGCGGGGTGGGAGGCGTGTACGGCGCAAGATACGCGACCACGTCGCGCGGGATGGCGGGCGCTCTCCGGCGCGCCTCGCGGCCTCTCTAGTATGAATGCATTGACGAGGGGCGGTCGTCCGGCTCAGACGGGTGATACACGATGCAGCCGGGCGGTTGGCCGACCGGGACGGGCCCTCACCCCGACCCTCTCCCAGAGGGAGAGGGGGAGGGACGCGGCGCCGGACCTCACCCCCCTGCCCCTCTCCCTTAGCAGAGAGGGAGAACGAGGGAGACGCCCTCACCCCGACCCTCTCCCAGGGGGCGAGGGGGAGGGACGCGGCGCCGGACCTCACCCCCCTGCCGGCCTCTCCTAAGGGAGAGGGGGAGGACGGGAAGCCTGGGCCGGATTCGCTGAGACGCCGGGCTGGGTGGCGACTGGGCAGGGCGCAGCAAGCAGCGCCCCTACAAGAGAAGACATTGGCGGGGGGCGATCGTCCGGGGGGCGGGGGCCGGGCAGGGCACCGCGAGGAGCAGGCGAGAGGCGAGACATGTGCGGATGCGGGGCCGCGAGGCCGGCTGCAAGACGCAGGGAACAGCCCCGGCGTGGGCACGAGGAGGCCAGACATGTGCGGATGCAGGGAAGCCGCGGGACGATTCTGGCGCATGGCCCGGGAGCGAGGAATTCCAGCCTGGCCGGTCGCGGGGGCCGCTAGCGTTGACGCAGGCGAGACGCCCACGCTCCCAGGGAGGGGACGCTCGGCGTCACCGCTCGCGCTCACGGGGCTCCGCGCTGTCGCGCTGCTGGCCTTGCTCGCGCTGGCCGCCTGCGCCCCGGCGAGCGCGCCGTCCGCCGCGAAGCCTGGCGCGGCGCCGGCGGGCGCGGGGGCGGTGGCCGGGGGCGCGGCCGCGCCGGCGGCCGGGGGCGCCACGGCCCCGGCGCCGACCGCCGCGGCGAGCGAGCCGGCCGTCGTGCCAGTGAAGATCAGCTACACCGTGCCGGGCGGCATCTACACGCCGCTCTACGTGGCCGAGACGGAGGGCATCTTCCGCAAGCACGGCCTGGACGCCGAGCTGATCCTGGGCGGCACGGGGGCGCGCACGGCGCAGGCGCTGATCGGCGGCGACGTGCAGTTCGCCTCCACCGGCTCGCTCACGGTGCCGATGTTGCAAGGCTCGGAGCTGGTGTACATCGCCGGCAGCGCCAATTACTTCGTCAGCTCGATCTACGCGCGGCCCGAGTTCACGCGCATGGAGGACCTGAAGGGCAAGACGATCGGCGCCAACGGCCCGTTCGACGCGAGCCACCTGGCCGTGCGCGTGGCGATCGCGCGCCTCGGCTGGGACCCTGACCACGACGTCGAGTTCTCGTTCCTCGGCGGCCAGCGCGAGCTGGTGGCGGGCATGCTGCAAGGCGTGGTGGCCGCGGGCGACATCTCGCCGCCCACTTCGCTCGAAGCGCGCAACGCGGGGCTGCACGAGCTGCTGAACATCGCGGAGCTGAAGCTGCCGTTCGTGCAGAATGCCGTCGGCACCTCGCGCGCCTACCTGCGCGACCACCCGGAGGTCGTGCGCCGCTTCCTGCGCGCCTACGTCGAGGGCATCAAGGTGGCGAAGGCGGAGCCCGACGCGGCGATGGCGGCCATCGGTAAGTACACCAAGACCGACGATCCGGCCGTGCTACGCGAGGTCTACGACACCTACGTGAACGTGTGGGAGCGCGTGCCGCGGCTCACCGTGGAGGCGCTGCAAGGCCAGCTCGACGCCCTGGCGTTAACGACGCCCGAGGCGAAGACCGCCCAGCCCGAACAGCTCCTCGATATGACCCTCCTCGACGAGCTAGACCGCTCCGGCTTCGTGGACAGCCTGTACCGTTAGCGGTTATCGGGCTCGCCCGGCGCCGGCAGGTGTGCGCGTATCCGCGGCGTCGTGGTGGGTGGGGACGCGGCGCGACGCGGCGAGCCGGCGCCCCCCGCGCGACTCCACCCTCAGGCGCCCGTCTGGCTCGACGATGAAGGCGGCTCCCACAGCCCGCGCGATCGCGACCAGAGTGTCGAGCCGCGGCGGGTGCTTGCCGCTTTCCAGACGCGCGATCGCCGATTGCTTCTTCCCCAGACGGTCGGCCAACTGCTGCTGTGTGAGCCCGGCTGCCAGTCGTGCCTTAATAAGCGCGCGCTCAAGCTCGAACTGCGGACGCTGCTCCTCCCATGCCGCCCGGAACTCGGGGTCCCGCGCCTCTCGCTCCGCGAAATACTCCTCGACGTTCATGATCCCTCACGCGCTTGAAAGTCCCCCATACGACCGATAGCGATAGCGATTTCTCCCCGGGGAGCTTCCTGCGTCTTCTTCGTAAAAGCATGGAGTAGGATTAGCCGCCGACCGCTGGCCGCGAAGTAAAGCACACGATGTTCCCACCCTGCCCGCACACGCAGCTCCCAAAGCTTCCGCTCCAATGGTCGCACATGCGGCATCCCCAGGCGGGAGCCGAACTCTCCCAGCAGCCGTAACCCTCGCCGGACAGCAGCAGCCTCGCGCCCGCCGAGCGCGTCGATATACTCTGCTACCGGACGCCGTCCGGCTGGCGTCTCGTAGAACTCGGGAGTCCACTGGCTCACACCGTCGTTATAACATGCGAGTTATCACGCTGAGACAAGCAGGAGAGTCACGAGACTGATCTGTGTCCCGCTGCGGCGGGTCCCGGCTCCTCGCCGGTGCCCGGCAGGCCGGCGGCTCGTTGTTTGCCCGGCGCCGGGGGCTGTGCTTACAATCCGGATGAGCCGATTCTCCGCCTCGAGCTTGGCGCGCGCCGCGCGCCAGCGGGCCGCGCCGGGCGTGGGCGCGGGCCGCTCCCCAGGCGGGCGGGGTCGTAAGCCACCATGCAGGAGGAGGGACACCATGGCCGTGAAGACCGAGTGGGTCACCGCCAAGACGCCTGAGGGCGACATGCGCGTGTACGTCGCGCGCCCCGAGGGCAGCCAGCCGCTCCCCGGCATCATCGTCATCCAGGAGATCTTCGGCGTCAACGAGCACATCCAGGACGTGACGCGCCGCTACGCCGAGCAGGGTTTCGTCGCGGCCGCGCCCGAGATCTTCCACCGCTTCGAGCAGAAGGAGGCGCCCTACTCCGACGTCCAGGCCGGGTTCGCGCTGCGCCAGCGGCTGTCCGACAACCAGGTAATGGACGACGTGAACGCGACCTGCGACCTCCTCAACAGCCGCTCGGACGTGCAGAAGGGGCAGATCGGCATCGTCGGCTTCTGCTACGGCGGCCGCGTCGTCTATCTCGCGCTCACGCGCAACCCGAACCTCAAGGCGGGCGCAGCGTTCTACGGCGGCGGCATTGCGGCCGACGCGGCCGACGCGCCGGTGAACGCGACGGCGAACATTCGGGCGCCGATCCACCTGTTCTTCGGCGGCAAGGACCAGTCGATCCCGGCGGAGCAGGTCAGCAAGATCGAGACGGCGCTCAAGCAGAACAACAAGCGCTACGAGCTGAGCTGGTACCCCGAGGCGCCCCACGGCTTCTGCTGCGACGCGCGCCCGGGCAGCTACCACGAGGAGTCGGCGCGCGACGCCTTCCCGAAGGCCGTCAACTTCTTCAAGCGCACCCTCGGCGGCGCCGTGGCCGCCGCGGCCTAACGCACCAGCAGACCGGGGCCTGGGGGACCCCCCCAGGCCTCGCGCATGGAGCCAGTCGCCGATGGCGCCCGCGCGCGTGCTCGTCTACCGCCCGGGCGCCATCGGCGATTTCATCCTCGCGCTGCCGGCGCTCGCCGCCCTGCGCGCCCGCTTCCCCGGCGCGCCGCTGATCGTCGTCGGCCCCGCCGCGGCCGTGCTGCTCGCCGCCCACCTGGCCGACCGCCCCCTCGCCGCCGACGATGCCCGCCTGACGCCGCTGTTCGCCCCCGGCGCCGCCATCCCGCCCGAGGTAGCGGCCACGCATGCCGTCATCTGGGCGGGCGCCGCCGCCGAGCCCTTGGCCGCCAACCTGCGGGCGGCCGGCGCCACGGTCGTCCATACCCCCGCGCGCCCGCCAGCCGGGCGCCGGCAGCACGTGGCCGACTACCTGGTGGACACGCTCGCGCCGCTGGGGATCGAGGCGAATGGGCCGGCAGTGCCGCGCCTGGAGCCGAGCGCCGAGGCGCGCGCGGCGGCCGCCGCGTTCCTGGCCGCGCAGCCGGGGGCAACGGCGGCGACGCGCTGGGCGGCGCTGCACCTGGGCAGCGGCAGCCGGCGCAAGAACTGGCCCGTGGCGAGGTTCGTAGCGGTGGCGGCGGCGCTCGCCGCGCGCGGGCTACGGCCGCTCGTGGTCGCGGGGCCGGCCGAGGAGGCGGTCGTGGACGAGGCGCTGGGGGCGCTCGTGGCGTGGCGGCCCGCGCTTGCGCGCGAGTGGCCGCTGGAGCGCCTGGCGCCGCTCCTCGCCGCCTGCGCGTGCTATATCGGCGCGGACTCGGGGATCACGCACCTGGCCGCGGCCGCGGGCACGCCCGTGGTCGCCGTCTTCGGGCCGACCGACCCCGCGCTGTGGGCGCCGCGCGGCCCACGGGTGACGATCGTGCGCCATCCCGTGCCCTGCCAGCCATGCACCTGGGAGGCGATGTGGGCCTGCCCCCATCGCGCCTGCCTGACGGCCCTCGCGCCCGACGCCGTGCTGGCCGCCGCGCTCGGCTGCTTCGGGGGAAGCGGCGGACCTACCCCCCCGGCCCCCCTCCCGATGCGGGAAGGGGGAGGACCGGATGACCTACCCCCCCGGCCCCCCTCCCACTGTGGGAAGGGGGAGTGGGACGAAGCCCCGCGCCCCGGCCTCTCTCCCCCACCGGGCAGAGGGATAGAGATGAGGCCGGGGGGGCTCCCCCCTTCCTTCGGAGGGAAGGGAGGCCGGGGCGGTTAGGTCTTTCCCCCTAGCGCCGAAAGGCGTCGACGCCGGCCTGGGCGATCTCCTCGTCCTGATCAGAGCGCGCGCCGCTCACGCCGATCGCGCCCACGACCTCGTCGCCGTCGCGCAGCACCAGGCTGCCCTGCGCGGGCACGAAGCGGCCGCCCGTGCGCGCGACCATCGCGCTGCCGACGGGATGGCCCGGCCCCCAGGCCTCGCCCAGCTCGCGGCCGGAGCGCCGGAACATGGCGGCGGCGTAGGCTTTGCCGAGGGCGATGTCGGGCGAGAGGAGGTTCGCGCCGTCCGCGCGGGCGGCGGCCACCTGGATGCCGCTCGCGTCGACGATCGCGATGGAGCAGCGGAGATTCATGCTGCGCATCTTCCCCACGCAGACCTGGAGCAGGTGCAGGCTCTCGTCCAGCGTAAGCGGCGCGGCCATGAGTCACTCTCCTCGAGCTAGATGGCTCCCAGGACCTTGCCCCAGGGAATCATCTGGATGGGCGGTAGGCCGCTCGTATCGTCATAGATCGTGGTGGGCATGGGCAGCCCATAGCCGTGAGTATCCGCCCGGTCCTCGGGCCAGTACGCGGCCAGCACGACCGCGTCCAGCATTCGCTGCTCGGTGGGCGCCAGACTATCGCGGAACGCCTTCAGCTTGTGCATGTAGGCGCGCACTTCCTGATCGCTGGGGAGAGTACCTCGCTCTGCCATCGCGCATGTCCTCCTCAACTCGGCCAGGGGCCTGGGCCGATCCAATCCCCACGGTCGTCACCCCGGACGGCATCACGCTGTCCGCCAGATGGTACCAGGTTCCGGAATTTCCCGGCGGCCGTCCTGTGCTAGCGGAGGCTCAGCCAGTCGGCGTCGCAGCCGGGCCGGCAGGGGCATTGGCGCCACCCGTGAGCGGGGCGGCGGCGTGGCCGTTCGCGCGGGTAGGGTCGGCAGACACGGCCCCGGTGGTCGCTGGCGCGCTCGCGGCCGCCGCGGCAGCAGCGTCGGCAGGCGCGGCGTTACCATCCGCGGGGGCCGCATCGGCGGCGGGGGCGCTGGTACCGTCGTAGGCCGCCTCGCCGTCCGCGCTGTGCTTCTCGGGCTCGGGCGGCTGGGGGTTCCAGTAGCTGAGGATGGGCAGGGCATCGGGCGTCGGGTACTCGAAGATGACCACCGCGCCGCGGGCCGGCGCCAACGGCTCTTGCAGCAGCTTCGGCGTCACCGTCTCGCCGCCCGCCCAGAGCGTCAGGACCGCGATGGGGTCGGCGTGGCCGACGCAGACGACCGCCTGGTCGCGGTGTCGTCGGAGCAGCAGGCGCACCAGCCGCTGCTGGCGCGCGAGCACGTCCTCCACCACCTCGTCGTCGGGATGCTTGCGGTCGACGTAAAAGCTCGTGCCCTTGGGGACCTCCTTGTTGGGCGTCCCCTGCCAGCCGGTGCGGATCTCGGCCAGCAGCGCGTTGCGGCGTACCGGCACGCCGGGGTGGAACGCGGCAATGGCGAGCGCGGTCTGGCGCGCGCGCAGCAGCGGGCTGGTGTAGATCGCGGCGACCGGCTCGTCGGCCAGGCACTCGGCGATCAGCTGGGCCTGCTCGCGCCCGCGCGCGCTCAGCCGGAACCGAGGCAGGCGGCCGTAGACGACGTTGCGTGGGTTATGCACCTCGGCGTGGCGCACGAACAGCAGGCGCGTGCTCACCGCACCTCCGGCGCGGGCGGGGTGGGCGAAGAGGGCTGGGGCGTGGGCCAGATCGCCTCGCGCAGGGCGTCGGTTTCCTCGGGCGCGAGCTTCAGGAACAGGCCCGTGGCCTCCGCCACGACCTCCCCACTAGGGAGCAGGGCCTCGCCCCGCGCCTCGACAAAGCGGCCGCGGTCGCGCACCTGCCGCGCGCGCACCTCCAGCGCCGCGCCGACGGGCACCGGGCGCCGGTAGCGTACCTCCAGTCGCGCGGTGAACGACCACGCGCCGTGCAGCGCCACGGCGCGGCCGAGCGTCTCGTCGAGCACGCTGGCCAGCACGCCGCCGTGGACCCGCCCCGGATAGCCCTGGTAGCGGGCGTCGGGCGTGAAGCGCCCGCGCATCTCGTCGGGCGTCTCGCCAAGGCTGAACTGCGCGTGGAGCCCCGCCGGGTTGCTCTCGCCGCAGACGAAGCACTCGGCGTAAGTGCGCAGCGCCTCGGTCATGGCCTCGTCCTTCCCACTGTCGCCCCCGCGCGAGCCGCCGCGCGCTGGGCACGGCGGGAGGAGAGGGCTGGCGGCTGGGACCGATGTCTCTTCAGTATACCGTGCGGGTAGCGACAACCCGAGCCTGCCGGCGGGTGGGTCGCGGTCCCCCGCGGTGCCGCGGGCCACCTGGGGGTCGGACGGGCTCGGTGCGTGAGCAGGGTGGCAGCGGCCCGGTTCTTGGGCGAACCGCACAGCGCGGCCGGCCGTAGCCCCGCGCGGCCGGCGGGCGCTATCATAGCCGGGGCAGCCGCTGGCGCCGGTGGGCGGGCCTGACCGGCGGGGAGGGACGATGGCCCTACAGGTGGGGGACCGCGCGCCGGAGTTTACGCTGCCCCGCGTGGGCGGCGGCGCGGTCTCGCTCTCGGCCTACCGTGGCGGCTCGGTAGTGCTGATCTTTCTGCGCTACCTCGGCTGACTGTTCTGCGCCGAGCACGTGGCGCAGTTGCGCCGTCACCACGCCGACCTCCGGGCCGCGGGCGGGGAAGTGCTGCTCGTCTGCTTCGACACGCGGGAGCGCGCCGAGCGCTACGCGCAGGAGCAGAATTTGTCCTTCCCGCTGCTGCTGGACCCGGAACGGCGGGTCTACCGCGCCTACGGACTGGAGCAAGGACCGCTCTGGCGCTTCCTGATGCCGCGGGTGGTGCTGGGCGCCTTACGCATGATGGAGAACGGGCGCCGCGTGCAACGGCCCCAGGAGGACCCGCTACAGCTGGGCGGCGACTTCGTGGTCGACCCGGCGGGGCTGCTGGCGCTCGCGCACCCGTGCCAGGACCCGGCCGATCGGCCATCGCCCGCGGCCATCATGGCCGCCGTGGCGAGTAGTCAGGTGACCACAATCGGAGGAGACAGCGATGGCCAAGCTACAACTGACGCTCGCCTGCGGTGACTATGATCTCACGCGCGGGCTGATCGAGGCGACGACCCCGCCGCAGGGGATCGACCTGGTGGTGCTCACCATGCCGTCGCCGGAGCGGCACTGGCGGATGACCAAGGGCCAGGAGTTCGACGTCTGCGAGTTCTCGATGGCGTCGTACCTCGCCTCGCGCGAGGCCGGGCTGCCCTTCACCGCCATCCCTGCCTTTCCCCACCGGCGCTTCCGCCACTCGTTCATGGTGGTGAACGCCAAGGCCGGCATCAGCCAGCCGAGCGACCTGCGCGGCAAGCGGGTCGGGCTGCGCACCTGGCAAACTACCGCGGGCGTCTGGCAGCGCGGCATGCTGCAGAGCGAGTACGGCCTGCCCGTGGACCAGGTGCAGTGGGTCGCGCAGAGCGAGGAGGACATTCCGCTGCAGCTGCCGCCGGGCATCTCGCTGGAGCGCCTGCCCGCCGACGCCAACCTCGACACGCTCCTGGCCGACGGCGACCTGGCGGCGGCGTTCTACCCCGAGCTGCTGCCCTCGCTGGCGCGGGGCGACAGCCGCGTGCGGCGCCTGTTCCCCGACTCGAAGGCCGAGGAGCAAGCGTACTTCCGCAAGACGGGCATCTTCCCGATCATGCACACCGTCGTCATTCGCGACGAGATCCTGCGCACGCATCCGTGGGTGGCGCAGAACCTCTTGCAGGCGTTCGAGAAGGCGAAGGAGCAAGCGTACCGGCGCCTGGAGAACCCGCGGACGGTGTCGCTGGCCTGGATGCGCGACCTGCTGGAAGAGCAGCGCGCCGTGATGGGCGCCGACCCGTGGGTGTACGGCTTCGCGCCCAACCGCCACACGCTGGAGACGTTCTGCGAGTACGGTCACCAGCAGGGCCTGACGCGCCGCCGCCTGAGCGCCGAGGAGCTATTCGTCCCCGGCACGCTGGCCGAGATCCCCAAGTACGTCGAGTAGCGCCCGGCTGCCACGCCCCGCGCCCTAATCGCTCGGGGGCACGGCAGCCGCCCGCAGGAGCCGCTCGTAGACCGCACGGTCCTCGGACAGGATGTGCGGGATGCCGTGGACCCACCGCTTGGCGAAGCCCGGGTTGTGGACGCGCTCGCCGTCCGGCAGGTAGACCTCTGGGCTGCCCTCGATGCCGCGCCGCGTCACCTCGTCGTACTCGCGCAGCACCACGCGGCGCGTGCGGCCGCTGTCGTAGGCGTCGCGCAGAGCCGCCGCGTCCACGCTGGCCACCGCGGCGGCGACCTCGAACAGGACCGTGCGCAGCGACAGGTTGCGGTGCTCCAGAAAGAAGGCGCGGCGCAGCGCCAGATCGAGATCCTCGGCCGGCCGCAACCCCTGCTCCTCGGCCGCCTTCACCAGCTCGAAAGCCGGCAGGAAGGTGGTGGGCCACTCGGGGCCGCGCCAGGCGGCGAAGTCGTCGGGCTCGACCTGCGCCAGGACGGGCGTCTCGGCGTCGAGGATGGCGCGCGGGGCACCGCGGCCGTTCACTAGCTCCAGCGGCCAGTAGAGGTGGCGCAGCACGACGTCGAGGCCCAGCGCGTCGCGGGTGCGGAGCAGCCGCAGCACGCAGACGTAGGCCCAGGGGCAGTGGATGTCGGAGGCCACTTCCAGCACCGCGGCCATCGCGTCCTCCCGCGCTTGGTAGGCGGCTCGCCGTCCACAGTATACGGCCCGGGGCACTGCCTGCGCGGCTGGCCGGGGGTGGCCAGCCGGCCGCGCGGCACCACCACCCGGCAGCTGTCAGCGGCCCGCCGTGGCGCGGCGAGCGGCGGCGCGCAAGGCGGGCAGCCAGCACGTTGGTCGGGCCGCCCAGCACGGTGCGCCGCGAGCGACGGGCGCTCGCCAATAGTACTTTGGTCCTGTTCTTCGCCGGAAGGGGCCAATATACCACCGCGTGCCTGATTCTGCGCTGGGGACGGTCGCTACAATGCCCCCGGCGTTCACCGCAGGCATTCCCCTCCGCATGTGCCCCCTGGGCCGGCGTGCGCGAGGCGCAAGCCGCGCGATGACGAGACTAGCTGGACGAGGTAGCAATCCCGTGAAGTTGTGGCGCTGGAACCTGCACGCGGCCATCGCGACGCTCGCCGTGTCGCCGCTCATGCTCGGCTGGGCCTGGAGCCTGCCGCTGCTGAACCAGCCGGATGGTTGGCTCCGCGGCGGCAGGCACGAGCAAACGGCCTTCGCCGCCGAGCGCGTGGCGCTACCGCCGCTGGCGCCGGCGGAGACGCAGCCGCTCGTGGCCCGCGTGACGACCTATCGCACCGAGGCGGGCGACACGCTGACGGCGCTGGCGCGGCGCTTCGGGATCAGCGTGGACACGCTGCGCTGGGCCAACGCCCTGCCGGAGGACGACCGCCTGCCGGTGGGGACCGACCTGCTGGTGCTGCCGGTCTCGGGCGTGCTGCACACGGTGGTGGCGGGCGACACGGTGGCGAACCTGGCCGAGCGCTACGGCGTCACCGTCGAGCGCCTCGTCGAGGCGAACGGCCTGGCCGAGCCCGCCGCGCCGCTGGGCGCGGGCCAGCGGCTGCTGGTGCCGGGGGCGCAGCCGCTGCCGCCGACGCCCGCGACGCAGACGGCCGAGTGGCCGGCGCCGGGCACGGGCGACCACCACAAGCGCCAGTTCATCGAGGCGGCCGCGGCCGCGGCGCAGGACTCGCAGCGCCGCCTGGGCGTTCCCGCGTCGGTCAGCATCGCGCAGGCGATTCACGAATCGTACTGGGGCACCAGCAAGCTGGCGCGCGAGGCCAACAACTTCTTCGGCATCAAGGCGCGCAACGGCGAAGGCTCGGCCGGCACCTACTGGATGGACGCCTGGGAAGTGGTCGGCGGCGAGGACGTGGTCGTGCCGGAGCCGTTCCGCGCCTACAACAACCCGGCCGAGTCGTTCCTCGATCACGGGATGTTCTTCCTGCAGAACTCGCGCTATCACGGCGCCTTCAAGTACAGCGAGGATGCGCGCCGTTTCGCCAAAGCCATCGCGGAAGCGGGCTACGCGACCGACCCGGAGTACGCCGCCAAGCTGATCCACATCATGGACCAGTACGACCTGTATCAGTACGACCTACACTGAGCTGGGTTCCCAGGAGGGGGGTGTGGGGGCGGCTGCGCCGCCCCCACCCCTCTCCTGGACCAATTGCTAAGTGCCGGGCGCCGCGGCAGCGGGGGTCCGCCGCGCTCAGGGCAGCGGGACCGTCGGCACCAGGACGTGCCCGGCCGTGGCCGGAACGCCGGCCAGTGCCTGTTCCAGGGTGGCGATCTCCTCCGGGGTCTTGGCGATGAGGATGGTCGTGGCGGTGCCGTCCCGGCTCAGCAGCTCCATCCCGTCCGGCGTGCGCCAGACCGTTCGGTCCGGCCGCTGCTCGACCGCCTCGGCGCGGCTGCCATACCGCGCCGCCACCGTCTGCGCGTACGCGCCATACCAAGTGCTGGCCGCGTCGGGAGTCTCCCAGCGGCTGCTCACGACCACCGCTACGTGGTCGCCGTTGCTCAGCAGCACGTAGCCATCGCCCGCCCACCCGGCAGCCGCCTGCTCCCCCCGCTGGCGGTCGGAGAACTGCTGGATCAGGATGCGATGGTCCACTTCGCCCAGGACATCCGCTTCGAGCTGCTGCCACCCATCGCCGAGCGCGGCGGCCAGGTCGGGGAAATGCACGGCGACGGGGTTCTCCCCGGCCAGGTACTTCTCGGGGTGGATGATCTGCGCGGTCGAGCGAGGCGGGTCCTCGAAGATCCGGTTGACTCGCGGACCGTAGCCGGCGCCCTGGTCCAAGGCCTCGCGGATGGCGTCCTGCCCCAGGACGGCGCCGATGAAGCGGGGCCCCTGCTCATAGGGGAAGTAGGTCTCCTCCCGCAGCACCAACGGCACCTGGCTCAGGTCCACGCCGGCGGCAAGCGCGTTCTCCTCGCGCTGCTTCTCCTGGCGATCGGCGGGCGACATCGCCTGCCGCTGGTAGATCTCCTCCATGAGCAGCGCATCGCCCTCGAGAAGGGAGGAGACGCCGAGGTCGCGGTCCGAGTTGTCGGAGTTCTTGGGCATGAGGGCGCGGATGTCGTAGTACTGGTCCTGGAGCGCGTGCGTGTACTCGTGAGCGAACGTTACCCGCGCCATCGCGCTAGTCGGGTCGGTCCCGGTGATGACGTAGAGCTGTTTGGTGTCCGGATCGTACTGGCCGAGCACGATGCCCGCGCGGAACGCCAGCTCTAGCGCATAGAGATCGACGTCGGGACCAAGCAGCCCGAGGGCGACCATGAGCTGCCGGCTGTGCTCGATGGACGTCTGGGTTTCGGGGTCGCTCAGATCGTCGACGACGCGGGCGCGGAACTCGTCCGGCGTGAGCACGACGCGGGGCACGTCGCGCCGGGGCGCCAGGCCGCGCAACTGGGAGGCCCGTTGCGCGATGGCGTCGAAGGCCGCGGCCACGTTCGCCGGGAGCGGCGCCTGTCCCGCCGCTTCCTGGGCGAGCGCCACCCCGGGCGTCAGCTCCCGCGCAGAGGACGCACTTGCGAGCAGGAGCGTGAGGAGGACACCCAGGGTCCACAAACGTGGCCGCCGACGCCGGACGTTCATCCCGCTAGCTCCTTTCAGCGCGGGCCCGGCCGCGTAGGGCCGAGCCCGCGAGGGCGCGCACCGCGCCCGCACCTGCCCGGCGCACCGCGTGCGGCCACCGGGAGCCGACGAGCGCATCGGGCCAGCGCGGCCGCACTGGCGAAGGACGAACCGCGCAGCCGCGCCGCGCGGAAGGAGGGTAGCGGCCCCGGTGGTCGTCCGCAAGAGATACCTCGGGTCGGCCCACGCGCGCCTCAGCGCTCCGGCCGCACGAGCTAAGGCGCCGCGACACCCTGGGGGCGGGGGGCGACCGCCAGGGAGACGAGGAAGACGGCGACGGTCAGCAGGACGATGGTCGGAGGCGAAGCTCCGGGCAGACGGCTTTTCGAGCGGGTCGCGGAATCCATGCACCCGGACGCACAGACCGACTAGACTGGGGCCGTCGCCTAGCCGGTGGCCCGCGCCGAGGAGCACGACGGCGTTGGCGGGAGGAGCATGTTAGCCGAGGGGTCGGCACTTGGCTCCCGCGGCGAGTAATGCTGGCGTAGGAAGTGTTGGAGGGATGAGTATGTCAGCCAAGGAGTCGATACCGCCCGATCATTCCCTGTGGACCCGCCGACGCCTGCTGAAATGGGCTGGCGCCGGCCTCGTCGCCACGCCCATCCTCGCCCACGCGACGAGCGACCGCTTGCTGGCCCTGGCCGCCCCCTCCGCTCCCGGCGCAGGACGCCTGCTCGCGCAGAACGCGGCGCCCGAGACGCAGTTCAATGCCGACCGGGCCTGGCAAGACCTCCTGACGCAGGTGGAGGCCGGCCCGCGGGTGCCCAACCTGCCGGGCCACGACACGATCCGCGAGTACCTGCTGGGCCAGCTCCGCGGGCTAAGCGATCGCGTCGACGCGCAGGACTTCTCCTGGGAGGTCCGCGGCACGCCGCTCGCGATGAGCAACATCTTCGGGCTGTTCGGCCCCGACGAGCCGAACAAGGTGGTGCTCGCGGCGCACTGGGACTCGCGCCCGCAGGCCGACCAGGACCCGAACCCCGCCAACCGCCAGACCCCGATTCCCGGGGCCAACGACGGGGCGTCCGGGGTGGCGGTCCTGCTCGAGGTAGCGCGCGTGTTGCAAGCGGCGCCGCCGCCCGTGGGCGTCATCATCATGTTCTTCGACGGCGAGGACTATGGCCCCGGGATCGACGCCATGTTCCTCGGCGCCCGCTATTACGCCGAGCACGTGGTGCCGGAGCGGCCGGGGTGGGGGATCCTCATCGACATGATCGGCGATCGGGATCTGCACATCCCGCGCGAGGCGGGCTCCCAGCAGCTCGCGGCCGCCGTCAACGACCGCGTGTGGCGCGCGGCCAAGGAGCTGGGGCGTGACGAGTTCGAGGACGTGATCGGCTCGCCCATCCTGGACGATCACGTGCCGGTCCTGCAGGCCGGGATCCCGATGATCGACCTCATCGACTTCAGCTTCGGCCCCCACAACAGCTGGTGGCACACACTGGAGGACACGCCCGACAAGTGCTCCGCCGCCAGCTTGCAGGCGGTAGGCCAGGTCGTGCTGCGGACCGTGTACGACGCGTCCTGAGCCACGGTCAGGCAGGCGTTGCCGTTTAGCGGGCGAGCACCGCGGTGACGGGGGCCGCGAAGCGGGCGCGCGGCAAGAGCACGCAGACCAGCTCCTCGTCGGCAGCGCCAATGGCGCGCAGGCGCGCGGCGTGCTGGGCGGTGACCTGCTGGCCGGCGGGGATGAGGAGGGCGCCGCTGCGCGTGCGCACGTCGGTCACCACGACCATGCCCGGCTCGAGCTTCGCGAGCGGGATCTCCTGTACGGCGTCGTTCTGCTCGGGGCTGAAGGCCGTCTCGGCGAAGGCGGCCAAAATCTCCGGATCGTAGTGGCCGCGGCGCTCCCGGCTCTGCATCGCGTCGATCGCCGCGACCGAGGTCAGGCCGCTGGCGACGAGATCGTCGAAGTTCAGGGCGATCTTCAGCGCCCGCGCGCCCCAAGGAATGCCCTTGCCCCGCACGTTGTCGCGCGGGACGCCGCGCCCGTCGTACAACTTGGCCTGGTACGCGATGACGTGCCGCAAGGCCTCGGTGCCCGGGATGGCGGCTAGCCGTTGCGCGGCGGCCAGCGGCGCGCTGTCCACGGCGGCCTGCTCGTCCTCGCGCAGCGCGTGGCCCTCCTGCAGCTTGGCGAGGAGCGCCGGGGGCAGCGTGACGTAGCCCAGCTGGGAGAGGAGCGCGGCAGTCTCGGTCTCCCAGCGCTCGCGGGGAGGGCGCCCCGCGGTGAGGAAGCGCAAGTGCTCGCGTGCCCGGGTGGCCCGGGCGTGCAGCTCGGGGTGCGTGAACGCCTGCAGCTCCGCCAGCGCGCGCAAGCTGCCCTCGAGGAGCTGCTCGAGACGCGCGTACTCGGCAAGCCGAGCGCGGTAGCGGCCGGCGGCGGCTTGCAAGGCGAGGAACAGCGCCTCGGGCGCGCACGGCTTGGGCAGCAGCCGGAACACCTCTGCCTCGTTCACCGCGGCGCGGGCGGCGTGGACATCGGCCTGGCCGGTGAGCATCACGCGCACGGTGTCGGGGGCGATCTCGCGCGCGCGCACGAACAGGGTGGTGTTGAAGATCCCGGGCAGGCAGAGGTCGCCCACGAGCACGGCGAAGGGACCGTCAGTTTCCAGCAGCTGGAGCGCGGTCTCGCCGCTGGTGGTCGTGGTGATCGCAAAATGGCGCTGCAGCGCCTGGGCCACGCTCTCCATAACGCGCGGGTTGTCGTCGACCCAGAGCACCCGGGCGCGGCCGTCCGCGTCCATCCTCGTCTCCCGCCGCGGCCACGCCGCACTCCACGCCCGCCCCGGGCGGCCCCGACTGGCCGCGCCGGGTGGCGCGGCGCCCGACCTACGGCAATAGTCGGCGGCGCGCGAAGGATTGTTGAGCAGCGACGCGGGCGCCAGGCAGGATTCCAGAGATGGGGTGGCGGTTCGGTGCGGGCCAGGCTCCACGCGACCCGTGACCGGAGGCTCAGACGGGCCAGGCGATGGTGGTCAGCAACGCGTGCGGGGGCTGGCGGGAGTCGAGCCGGGTGTGCTGGACCACGATCGGCACCGAGGACCGCAGCACGCTGGAGTAGTCGGTGTCGCGGGGCACCGGCGCGGGGTCGGTGAGGTCGTTGAACCGCAGGTGCTTGGTGCGCCGCGGGTCCACGGTGACGCGGTACGGCCCGACGGGCTCGCGGTCGCTGAAGTAGATCGTGATCTCGACGTCGGCCGGCTGGTCGTTGGGGTTCAGGATGCAGGCGGTCTCGTGGCTCAGCATCGCGCGGGTCGGGTGGGCGTCGTAGCTCTCGCCGGGGATGTAGCCCTCGGCAATTACCCAGACCCGCCGCCCTAGCTCCTCGCTCATGACTCCTCCGATGCGCTGTGCATGGCACGCGCCGGGCGCGGCGTAGGCCCGCCGTGCCCCTTGGCAGCCGCGTGGCGCGCCGGGCCGACCCGCTGGGCCTCCGTCTCGGCCTGCTCCTCGGGGCCGTGCGTCGCGATCTTCGCCAGGTTGACCGCGGCGCGGACCAGCGACAGGTGGGTGAACCCTTGCGGGAAGTTGCCGAGCAGCAGCCCGCGCTTGGGCTCGATCTCCTCCGAGAGCAGACCCACGTCGTTCGCGTAGCCGGCGACGCGCTGATAGAGGGCATGGGCTTCGTCGAGCCGTCCGCTGAGGGCGAGCGCGTCGACCAGCCACAGGGAGCAGAGCGCGAAGCTCGCCTCGCCGCCGGGCAGCCCGTCGGGCGTGTGGTAGCGGTCGACCAGCCCATTGCGCATGAGGTGGGTTTCGATGGCGTTGATCGTAGCGTCGACGCGCGGGTCGGTGGCTGGCAGAAAGCCGATGCGCGGGATGATCAGGACGCTGGCGTCGAGCGCCGAGCTGCCGAACGCCTGGGTGAACGCGCCGCGGTAGGGGTCGAAGCCGCGGGCCAAAATCGCCTGACGGATGGCGGCCCGGGTGGCCCGCCAGCGGCGACGCGGCGCATCCAGCCCCCAGTCGTCGGCCAGCCGCAGGCCGCTGTCCAGGGCGGCCCAGCACATCAGCTTGGAGTAGAGGAAGTGCTGTGGCCCGCCGCGCATCTCCCAGATGCCCCAGTCGGGCTCCTGCCAGTGCTCCGCGGCCAGGTCCACGAACCCACGCAGGAGGTCCCAGCTCGACGCCGGGACGCCGGCGCCGTCGTTTCCGGCCTCACCCTCGTCGGGGGCCTCGTCCGTCGGCCGCCGGTAGTGCAGGCGGGCCGCCATGAGGATTTCGCCGAAGATATCGAGCTGGCGCTGATCGGTCGCCGCGTTGCCGATTCGCACGGGGTGGGAATCGCGGTAGCCGGCCAGCGAGTCGAGGGCGATCTCGGGCGGAGCAGGCTGGGCATCCACCGTGTACATAATGCGCGGCATTTGGGGTGGCTGGCCGCCGCAGGTGTCGTGGAGCCAATGGAAGAAGTCATCGGCCTCGGCGCTGTAGCCCACCGTCATGAGCGCGTACAGGATCAGGGAGGCGTCGCGCAGCCAGGTGTAGCGGTAGTCCCAGTTCCGAACGCCGCCGATCGCCTCTGGCAGCGAGGTGGTCGGCGCGGCGACGATGGCGCCCGACGGCTCGTAAGTGAGGAGCTTGAGGACCAGAGCGCTGCGGAGCACCTCGGCGCGGTAGGGGCCCTGGTACGTGCAGGTGGCGGCCCACTCCTCCCAGTACGCGAGCGTGCGTGCGAGCGCGGTCTCGCAGTCCGGGAGCGCCAGCGCGCGACGGGTGTCGGTCGGATCGTCCGGATGGGCCAGCGCCAGCCAGAGCCGCTGACCGGCCACGACGCGAGGGGTGGCCCGCGCCGCACCCGCGTCATCCAGAGCGAGCGCGACGCCGGGACAGGCGAGCGTGAGCCACTCGCCGCCGCCCTCGGCCACCGCGCCGTCAGCAACCAGGCGAAGGCGCGTGGGCGCGCGCGCGTAGTCCAGGGTGGGCTTGAAGCGCAGCTCTAGCTCCACTTCGCCGCTGAGCCCCTCGATAAGGCGCAGCAGGTGGTGGCTGGTGCCCACGTCGGCGCCGCGCCGGCTCGCCGTGCGGCGGTAGACGGGCATGAAATCGGTCACCCGCACTGCCCCATGGGCCGCCGTGAAGGTCGTCTGCAGGACGTTCGTGGCGCCCTGGTATTGGCGCGCGGCGCCGAACTCGCCACGGGGCGCGACGCTCAGGTAGCCGCCACGGTCGCGGTCGAGCAGGCGACAGAAGACGGCGGGCGCGTCGAAGCGCCGCGGGCAGTACCAGTCGACCGACCCATCGCGGGCGATGAGCGCGGCCGTATGGCAGTTGCCGATGAGCGCGTAATCGGCGATGGGCGGATAGCGCCGGCCAGAACTCGCGGGCCGATGCACTTGGCTGCTCCTGCTCCGTGGCCTGGCGGGCCGCGGCGGTTAGCGGCCCGCCAGGGCGGCCCAGCGGGTACCCCACGGCGCCAGCTCGTCGGGTGCGCGGCCGTCGTGCTCGCCGGGGAGCAGCCGCGCGTACGCGGCCTCGTAGCCGTCGGCCATCGCGGCCGCGGAGAAGCGCCGCACGGCCGCCTCGCGACAGGCGGCCCGGTCGAGGGCGTCGACGCGGCTCACTGCCGCGACCAGCGCATCCTCGTCGTCGCCGATCCAACCGGTCACGCCGTCCTCGATCAGCTCCGGGACCGAGCCGCGGCGGGTGGCCAGCACCGGGGTGCCGCAGGCCAGCGCCTCGGCCATCGCCAGTCCGAACGGCTCTTCCCAATCGATCGGGTTGAGCAGCGCCAGCGCCTCGCCGAGCAGCGCCGGCTTCTCGGCGTCGCCGACCTCGCCGACGAAGTGTATCCCCGGCTCGCGGAGCAGGGGCTTGACGCGCGTCTCATAGTACTCGCGGTCAGCGCGCACGTTGGGGTCTTGGACGTTGGGCAGCGGCTCGCGCGCCGCGATCACCAGCTCGGCGCCCGCCCGCCGGGCGATGCGAATGGCCCGGTCGAGCCCCTTCTCGGGGCTGATGCGGCCGAGGAACACGAGCACGCGGCCCCCCTCGGGATTAAAGGCCAGATGGCGCACGTCCACGCCGTTGTAGACCGTCGCGAGCCAGCGGGCGTGGGGCAGCGGCCGCCGCTGACTCTGACTGATCGAGACAACGGGCGCCTCGGGGTAGGTCGTGTACAGCGGGCCGAGCAGGGGCAGGTCGAGGCGGCCGTGCAGCGTATGGACCGTTGGGGTTGAGCACAGGCGGGCGGGGGCGAAGGCGATGCTATCGACATGCGAGTGAATGACGTCGAATTCGTCGGCGCGACCATAGCAGACACCCAGCGCCATCGAGAGCGCGATCATGGGGTCGACATTGGTCCGCTGCCAGAGCGCCTGGGGCGCGACGGGAACGAGGTCCGCCGCGGTCCGGGAATCGCCGCTGGCAAACAGCGTGACGTGGTGGCCGCGCCGCACCAGCTCCTCCGTCAGGAGAGAGACGACACGCTCGGTGCCGCCATACCGGGGCGGCGGCACCGAGACGAACGGCGGGGCGAGCTGAGCGATACGCAGCATAGGACGTTCTCCCTAGCGCCATTTTCGGACCGTGACGCGAGCGTCCCGGCACCCGCCCGGATAGGGCGCGGACCGCACCGCGAGGGGCTCACGCGGTCGAGCCAGCGCGCGACAGGCGGGAGCACGGCATAGAGCGCCCAACAGGACGAACGCGACGAGCGCACGGCCGTGGCGATTTCGCGGCGGCGAGAAGCCGGCTCGCGGTCGGCGTGCCGACCGGATCAATGCCGACGAAGAAGGCAGGACCCGCACCCGGTGGCGGAATGCAGCCTATCCCCCGAGCGGTGCAACGATTTGAGTCGCGGACTCTCGCCCATTGCCGGCGGGGAGCAAGATGCATACCAGGCTCCACCGGAGGTCAGGCGGGGCGGCGCCTGGCATGGCATGGCATTTGCCCCGTCCTCGGCGAAGCCCCCGGCGAGGCGGCGAACTGCGGCCAGACGGGCGGGGGCGAGGCGATTATCAGGCCAAGGGAGGATCCCATGCCCGAGCTAGAGAACGTCCGCGTCGCCATCATCGCCACGGATGGCTTCGAGGAGTCGGAACTGACCGAGCCGCTGCGCGCCCTGCGCGAGGCGGGGGCGCGCGTCGACGTCATCGCGCCGCACGGTGGCGAGATCCAGGGCTTCCGACACGACACGAAGAGCCAGACGGTGCGAGTCGACCGGACGCTGGACGAGGCGCGCCCGGACGACTACGATGCGCTCCAGCTACCCGGTGGGGCCCTGAACGCCGACGCGACCCGCATGAACCCGAAGGTGCAGGCGTTCGTCCGCAGCTTCCAGCAGGCCGGCAAGCCCATGGCGATCATCTGCCACGCGCCGTGGCTGCTCGTCTCGGCGGATCTCGTCAAAGGCCGCACGCTGACCAGCTACCACACGATTCAGGACGACGTGCGGAACGCCGGTGGACACTGGGTGGACCAGGAGGTCGTGTGCGACGGCAACTGGGTGACGAGCCGCCAGCCGAGCGACCTGCCGGCGTTCAACCGTGAGATGGTGAAGCTCTTCGCGCGCGTGCCGCACGCGGCGCGGCGGTAGCGGTGCGAGGCGTCCGGGACCGCATAGACGCGATGAAGGGCCTCGCGTATATGCTGGGCCGGGCGCGAGGCGCCCGGCCGGACGGCGCCGGACGTGGGAACGGCGCCGACTTCGGATAGACTAGGTAGAGGGGGCGTCGGCCCATTTGCCCCCTTCAGACGCGCGCGGCTGCTCCGCGCGGAAGAACTCGGGAGGCTAGGTCATGGCGGTAAGTCAGCAGGCGAACGCAGGCACGGGCGCGGCGCTCCCGAAGGGGCCCTACAAGGTTCACGATTTCTCGAACCTGAAGGGGCTCACGGGCATCTCCGACACGCAGATCGAGGTCCACCTGAAGCTGTACGAGGGGTACGTCAACAACACGAACCTGCTCACCGAGCATCTGTGGCACATGATCAACAACGGCCAGCAGGGCACGCCGGAGTACGCCGAGCTGACCCGCCGCCTGGGCTTCGAGTACGACGGCATGATCTTCCACGAGTACTACTTCGGCAACCTGGTGAGCGGCGCGAAGCAGCTCGACCCGAACTCGGCGTTCGGCAAGGCGGCCGCGGGCAGCTTCGGCAGTGTCGATACCTGGATGAAGGACTTCCGCGCGCTGGGGAGCATGCGCGGCATCGGCTGGGTGATCACCTTCCAGGACCCGGTGACCGGCTGGCTGAGCAACTTCTGGGTGGCCGAGCACCAGAACGGCGTGCCGGGCGGCTTCAAGCCGATCCTGGTCATGGACGTCTGGGAGCACGCGTTCATGATCGACTACCGGCCGGCGGAGAAGGGCAAGTACATCGACGCCTTCTTCCAGAACGTCGACTGGGCGGCTATCGAGAAGCGGCTGCAGTCGCCGTCGGCGACGCGCCCGATCGGCTAGCGCCTCAGCCCCCGTACCGCGAACGGCCGAGGGAGGCGGCTCCCTCGGCCGTTGGCTTGCCCGCCGAGGCGCGGGGCGGCCTGGGACGGTCGAGCGTCCGGGGATACGACTGGTCGAGATCTTGCAGGGGGTGGCAGGAGCGAGCCGCGGGGGAGGAGAAGCAGATGCCCACCGTCATGGACGAGCGGTACGAGGAGTGGCTAGCCGCCCAGCCCGACATCCCGATGGCCACGATCGACCTGAAGCGCGTGTGGGGCGCGGCGTGGGAGGGCGCGCTCGCAGCGGTGCTCGCGCAGGCGCCGACCGATGACGCGGCCACGGACGCGCTGGCGGCGTGGCGCGACACGATGGCCTCGCAGGACCGGCCGGTGGCCCCCGAGCACCGCACCTGGCCGGTGCTGGATGAGCGGGACCGCGAGGTCTGGCACGCCATCGCCGCGCGGGCTGTCAGCGGTGCAGTCCACCGCGTGCGCGAGCGGCCGGAATCGACGGCCGCCTGAGGCGACCTCAAGGGCGCCGCCACCGACGCGCTGAAGAAGTGCGCGAGCGGCCGGAATCGACGGCCGGCTGAGGCGGCGCTGCGTGGCGGCCGTGGGGAGCGAGGCGATGGACGCCGGCGGGCGCGCGGGCGACGCGGAGGAAGCGGCGGCGCGACACTAGACCGGAAGAGCCATGGACCATGCGCCGACCGGCGACGCCTTCGCCCCGGGACTGTTGGCGCGGCTGCCGGCGCCGCGGCGGGTGGCCCTGGTGCGCGTCTCGCGGCTTGGCGACTTCATCTGCGCGACGCCGGCTTTTCGGGCGCTGCGCGCCGCACTGCCCGAGGCCGAGATCACGTTGATTGGCCTCCCGTTCGCTCGTGAGCTAGTGGCCCGGTCGCGGCAGCTGGACCGTTTCGCGCCCTTCCCCGGCTTCCCGGGTATGGCCGAGCAGTTCTTCGACGCCCGGCGCGCGGCGGCCTTCCTACGACGGATGCAGCGAGAGCGGTTCGACCTGGCGGTGCAGATGCACGGGTCGGGCGTTTACTCCAACCCGTTCACGCTGCTGCTCGGCGCGCGGGCCACGGCCGGCTTCGTTCGGCCAGGCGATCCGTCTGGACGGCTGGACGCGGCGCTGCCGCTGCCGGACGAGCTGCCGGAGATCGAGCGGCTGCTGGCGCTCGTGACGTTCCTGGGCGCCCCGGCGCACGGCGCTACGCCTGAGTATCCGCTCTGGCCAGCGGACCACGCCGCGGCGGAGCGATTGCTGGCCCGGCTGACCCGGCCGCTCATCGGGCTGCACCCGGCGGCGCGACACCCGACCAAACGGTGGCCGCCGGAACGCTTCGCGGCCGTCGGCACGGCACTCGTGGAGCGATTCGGCGGCACTGTCGTGGTGCTGGGCGGCCGGGAGACGCGACCGTTGGCGGAAGCAGTGGCGGCGCAAGTCCGTGCTACGTGCCGGAACCTGGCCGGGCGGACGGGTCTCGGGTCGCTGGGCGCGGTCGTGGCACGGCTGGCCGTGCTGGTGACGAACGATACCGGGCCGGCGCACATCGCCTATGCGCTGGGCACGCCCACGGCGACGGTCTTCGGCGGGACCGATCCGGCGCAGTGGGGGCCGCCAGACGGGCCGCACCGCGTGGCGCTGCATCCCGTAGCCTGCCGGCCGTGCGAGGAGGTGCCCTGCCCGGTGGGTTACAGCTGCCTCGCGGGGGTGACCGTCGGCCAGGTGGTGGAGACGGCGGAGGCCGTGTGGCGCCCCGCGGAGCCGGGCTAGCGGGGAGGCTGTCGGGCAGCCTCCCCGCGGCCGGAGAAGTGGCGGGACGACGGGCGGGTCGGACAGGAGCGGCTATTTGGCGAGCAGATCGTCGATCCGCGTGCGGTCGAAGCCCATCACCACCTGGCCGTCGATGACGGTGACGGGGGTGGCGCGGGCGCCGAGCGCGAGCAGCTCCTGGAGCGCCGCCGGGTCGTCGCGGATGTTCTTCTCGGTGAACTGGATACCCTTTTGAGAAAGATACTCTTTCTCGCTATGGCACGGCGCTCACCCGGTCTGCGTGAACAGCGTTACCTGTTTGGCCATCACTCCTCCTCGCCGCGGCTCCCTCGGCGCGTCCGGCGGCCGGGCCGGCCGTGTGGCGGGAGTCGCGCCCTGATCAACGTCTTTCAAGCCGCGTGCCAGCGTGGGCCCGTGGCTCGCTGCGCCGGCATTATAAACCGCGTGGTATGGCGACGGTGGGGAGTAGAATGCGCGGGGACATTGCCAGGGCGCCGGCGCGGGCGCGCCGGCGCGTCAAGGGAGGCATCCATGCCACAGGTTACCGCTATCGGTCGTCGCTTCGTGGGCGTTGCCCTGATCGCGCTCGGCATGACAGGAGGGCTCGGGCTCAGCGCGGCCCGCGCCCAGGACACCGATCAGCTCGCGGGCGGCCCCGTCGTCGCGCTGGCGAACGGCCAGGCCATCGTCGCTACGCCGACCGGGCCGGTAACGGTGCAGCTCGAACCCGACACCCGCTACGAGATGGACAGCCCCGGCACGCTCGCCGACGTGCAGCCGGGCGAGGTCGTGGGGGTGACGGGCCACCCGGAGAATGGCGAGTTGACCGCTGTCGAGATCCACGTCTTCCCGACGCTGCTGAACATCCGCCAGGCGCAGACTCAGATGACCGGCGCGAACGCCGGGAACCTGATGACGAACGCGCGCGTCGAGAGCTTCGCCAACGGGGTGTTAACGCTGAACCTGGCGGGCCAGCTGATTCCGATCAACACGTCGCCGGCGACCTCGGTCACGCACCCCGTGCCGGTCGGCCCGGACAGCGTGCAGCAGGATAGCCGCATCGCGGCCAGCGGCCCCGTGGGGCCGGATGGGGTCATTCAAGCGCGGGTGGTGTGGATTCCGGCGCTCCACTGACGGCGCCGAACGGGCAGCCGGCGCGCGGGCGCGGGTCAGCGCAGCGCGACGCCAACGGGCGCGGGAACCTGAACGGCGGCCGCGCCGCCCGCCCACTGCGCCGCGCCCCCGGCGGCCACCGCCGCGAGGACCAGGCTCAGGATTATCGCGTGGCGGGCCAGTCGCGCTCGCATCGTCGTGCTCCCTTGCATCGCCCCAGGCGGGCGGCGCGTCGCGCGACGCGCCGCCGGGCCACCCCGCTGGTGGCAAGGCATTACTTTTGCAGACAGCGTGCCAACGTGAGCGCTGAGAAGGCGATGGGCTCAGGAATCAGGACACCATACTGGGAGGGGACATGGACGGGTTCGCGGAGTTTGGGCTGCGGCGCGAGCTGACGCGCGCGCTGGCCGAGATGGGCTACGAGGAGCCGTCGCCGGTGCAGCGCCAGGCGATCCCGCTGCTGCTCGAAGGCCGCGACCTGATCGCGCAGGCGATGACTGGCACCGGCAAGACCGCCGCCTTCGGTATCCCGATCGTCCAGCGCGCGGACGCGCGGCAGCACGACCCGGAGGCGCTGGTCCTGACGCCCACGCGCGAGCTGGCGATCCAGGTAGCGGGCGAGATCACGCGGCTGGCTCGTTTCCGCGACCTGTGCATCCTGCCGATCTACGGCGGCCAGCCGTATGACCGGCAGCTGCGAGCGCTGCGGCAAGGCGTGCAGGTGGTCGTCGCCACGCCAGGCCGCCTGCTGGACCACATCCAGCGCGGCACCGTGCGGCTGGAGCACGTCAACTTCCTGGTGCTCGACGAGGCCGACGAGATGCTGAACATGGGCTTTCTGGAGGACGTGGAGGCCATTCTCCAGGCGGTGCCCGCCGAGCGGCAGACGGCGCTGTTCTCCGCGACGATGCCCGAGCCGATCGTGCGGCTCGCCCAGCGGTACCTACACGACCCCGCCCGCGTGACGCTGTCGCAGCCGCGCGCGCTCACCGTGCCGGCGATCGAGCAGTTCTACTATCAAGTGCCGCGCGGCCATAAGGTCGAGGCGCTGGCGCGACTGCTGGACCTGAAGGCGCCGACCTTGGCGCTGGTGTTCTGCGCCACCAAGCGCATGGTGGACGAGCTGGCCGAGGAGCTGCGCGCGCGCGGGTACCGGACGGAGGCGCTGCACGGGGACTTGAGCCAGGCGCAGCGCGAGAAGGTGCTGCGGGCGGCGCGCGCGGGGAAAGTCGAGGTGCTGGTAGCCACCGACGTGGCGGCGCGCGGGCTGGACGTGGAGCAGATCAGCCACGTCGTGAACTTCGACCTGCCGTACGACGCCGAGGTGTACGTCCACCGCATCGGGCGCACCGGCCGGGCCGGCCGGGCGGGTGAGGCGATCACGCTGCTGGCGCCGTGGGAGCGCAACCAGGTGCGCGCGATCGAGACGGCGACGGGCGCGCGCATCCAGCGCGCCGAGGTGCCGACGGTGGCCGAGATGGAGGCGCGCGAGCGGGAGATGGTGGAGGAGCGGCTGCTGAAGACGCTCCAGGGGGGCACCTGGGGCGGCTACCGGGAGCTGGTGGCGGAACTGGCCGAGGAGCACGACCCGCTCGACCTGGCAGCCGCCGCCATCGCGCTGGCCGTTGGCCCGCGGCGCGAGCTGGTGGAGATTCCGCGGGTCACGGAGCTGCCGCCACGCGCTGCGCGCCGGCTGAGCGAGCCCGGCCGGGGCGCCCGCGGCGCCGCCCGCGAGCGCCCCGGCCGATTCCGCCCCGAGGCGCGTCCCGGCCCACGGCCGCACCGCGCCCGCCCGCAAGCCCCGGGCGGGGCGCGGGCACGGCGCTCGCGGCCGTAGGTCGGCGGCACGGATGGTACCCCCGCCACTCCGCCCCGCGAGACTACGCGGACACGGCCGGACGACGTCGCGGGTATCCTCCAGGTAGCGGTGCCCGCGGCGGTGATCGGCTGGCAGGCGAACGGCGATGCCGCCGGGGCGAAGGCCGCGGCCGCGAGAGGGAGAGAGGGCGATGGCGAGCGACGGCGCGGTGCGCTTCACGCGACAGGGCGGCATCTGGACCGCGACTCTGGAGAATCCCGAGGCGGGCAACGCGATCACCCGCACGATGCTGGAACAGCTCGCCGAGGGGCTGCTGGAGGCGGCGCGCACGCCGGACTGCGCGGTGCTCGTGCTGCAGGGCGCCGGGGAGCAGTTCTCGCTGGGGCGCATGCGGGGCGCGGGCCACGAGCGCCTGACGCCCGTAGGCATCCGGACGGAGCTGGAGGTGATCACCCGCGCCAACGCTCTGCTGGTGGAGGCGCCGTGCGTGACGATCGCCGCCGTGCGGGGCCAGGCGCTGGGCGCCGCCTGTGGGCTCGTCGCGCGCTGCGACCTCGCCGTGGCCGCTGCCGACGCGCGCTTTGGCTTCCCGGAGATCAAGGCCGGCATTCCGCCGACGATCGTCATGTCGTACGTGGCGAAAGCCTTACCGACGAAGCAGGCGTTCGAGTTGATCATCACCGGCCGCGAGCTAAGCGCCGTCGAGGCGCAGGCGCTGGGGCTCGTGAACCGCGTCGTGCCCACGGAGCAGGTGTTGCAGGAGGCGATCGTGCTGGCGCAGGCGATCGCGGCGGGCGACCCGCTGGTGGTGCGGACCTGCAAGCAGTTCTTCCGCGAGGCGCAGGAGATCAGCTACGCCGCCGCGGCCCGCTACGGCGTGAACTTGCTCGCCACGATCCAGGCCGACCAGCAGGCCCGCCAGCAGTAGCCGCCGCCTACAGCGGCTTGCAGCCAGACTGAGCGATCGGCTGGCCGGGGGGTGGCGGCAGTGGCGCTTGCAGTATTCCGCGCCACAGGCCGCGGGCGGCCACGAGAGCCGCCCCTACGAGACGCTGGCCGCTCATCTTGCGCGCAAGGCGCTCTAAGCCCTTGGCCAGGGATATGGTGGTGGTCTGGCTTCGCCAAACCACACCCCAAGCTGGGCCGGCCGCTTAGAGCGCCCGCTGGCGCACGAGCGCCTTGCCCGCCAGGTCGACAATGACGGCAAGGACGATCGCCCCGACCAGCGCCGGCAGCAACGGGATGCTGAACAGCACCGGCCCGATCCGGTGCCAGCCCAGCATTGCGAATAGGCCAACACCGAGCCAGCTTCCGACGAGGCCGGCCGCGATCGCCCCGAGCCATCCATAGGCATGGCGGCCGGGCATGACCTGGGTGATGATCCAGTCCGCCAGCCAGCCTACGAGGCCTGCCACGAACAGCATCAGCAGTAACTGTACGACGGCCCCGACCATCCAGAAGAACACCGCAATTGCGAGGATCACCAGCACCGCCAGCAGCACTAACGGCATGGCTCGTTCCTTTCCATGAGTACCCCGCGCCCCTCCCTGACGAGCGAGCACGGCGGGAGCAGGCCTGCTGCCTGTCCCCAGGAGTAGTGTAGCAAGTGGCGAAGCGGGCAGCCGGGATTATCGGCTCAGTGGCCGGTCGGCGTCTCGGGGTGAAAGCGCGGCCAGAGCCGGTCGTAGGTCTGCTCCAGCGACTCGGGCAGCACCTTCGTGTCACCCACGACCGGCATGAAGTTGGTGTCGCCGTTCCAGCGTGGCACGACGTGCAGGTGCAGGTGATTGGGCACGCCGGCGCCCGCCGCCTGGCCGAGGTTCATGCCGACGTTGAAGCCATCGGGATGATACTCGGCGCTCAGCGCGCCGACCGCGCGCTGGGTGAGAGCGAATAGCTCGTCGGCCGTCGGCGCGGGCAGCGCGACAAGGTCGCCGCCGTGGGCGTAGGGGGCGACCATCAGGTGGCCGGAGTTGTACGGGTAGAGGTTCATCAGCACGTAGGCGCGCGGGCCGCGATACAGGATCAGGTTCGCGTGATCGCGCGCCGCGCCCTCCGCCGGCTTCGCACACAGGAAGCAGGCCGGCCGCTCCGCCGGGGCGGCCGCGCTCGCCTGCTCGATGAACGCCATCCGCCACGGGGTCCACAGCCGATCCATCCATCCCCCTCGTGCCCTCGTGGATACCGAGCGAGTCTGTCGCCTCACCAGCTACAGTATGGTACAGGCAAGTAGACGCGCGCCCGTGGCGCGGCCCGCGCAGGGGAGACGACGATGACAACGACCGATACACGCCCGGCGGAGGACTTCCGGGCGATCGCCGCGCGCATCGAGGGCGAGGTGGCGCGGCGGCTGGTAGGCCAGCAGGCCGTGCTGCGCCACGTACTGATCTGCCTGATCGCCGGCGGCCACGCGCTGCTGGAGGGCGTGCCGGGCCTCGGCAAGACGATGCTCGTGCGGACGCTGGCCGACGTGCTCGACCTGCGCTTCAGCCGCATCCAGTTCACGCCCGACCTCATGCCCGCCGACATCGTGGGCACCAACGTGCTCACCGAGACGCCGGAGGGCGGGCGCCGCTTCCAGTTCCAGCCCGGCCCGGTGTTCGCCAACCTCGTGCTGGCCGACGAGATCAACCGTGCGACGCCGAAGACACAGTCGGCGCTGCTGGAGGCGATGCAGGAGCGCACGGTGACGGTGGCGAACACGATCCACAGCTTGGAGCCGCCGTTCTTCGTGCTCGCCACGCAGAACCCGATCGAGATGGAGGGGACGTACCCGCTGCCCGAGGCGCAGCTCGACCGCTTCCTGTTCAAGCTGCAGGTGGACTTCCCGCAGCCCGACGAGCTGGTGGAGATCCTGAACCGCACGACCGGCGGCGACCTGCCGCCGGTGGCGCGGGTGACCGACGGACCGACGCTGCTGTGGATGAGCCAGCTCGCCCGGGACATCACGCCCGATCCCGCTATCGTCGACTACGCCGTGCGCCTGGTGGTGGCGAGCCATCCGACGAGCGAGCTGGCGCCGTCACTGCTGCGGCGGTACGCGCGCTACGGCGCGAGTCCGCGTGGCGCGCAGGCGCTGGTGCTGGCGGCGAAGATCGTGGCGCTGCTCGACGGGCGGCAGCAGGCGGAGATCGACGACGTGCGCGCGGTGGCCCCGGCGGCGCTGCGCCACCGCGTGCTGCTGAACTTCGAGGGCGAGGCCGAGGGCATCACCGCCGATGCCCTGGTCGCGGACCTACTCCACGCCACTCCCGCCGGCGTCTAGCTGGGCGGCGCTCACCGCCGCAGGCCGTCACCGCGCGAGGAGCTGCCGCGCCCGCTGGATGTAAGTTGGGTCGCGCCACTGGCTCGCCGGCGGCATGTCGGTGATCGTCCCCTCGTCCTGCAGGATGCGCACGACCGAGTCCACCGGCTCGGTGCGGAGATCGTCCACTCCCATGATGCCCGGATCGGTGACGATGTAGAAGTTGTAAATGCGCTCGGCCACCGCTTGGGAGGCCTTCGTCTTGTCGACGATCAGGTCAATGAGCGCCTGCTTGTTGGCGGGGTCCTGCGCCCAGCGGCTGGCCGCCGCCTGCGCTACCTGGAAGCGCACCAGCACATCGGGGTGATCGCCCTGACTGAGCCAGTCATTCGTCACCCAGTCGGAAGCGAACGAGTACTGGGGCACCACCTTCGAGAAGTCCATCAGGTCGCGGTAGCCCTCGATCATCGCCTCGAAGTTGGCGGGGTCGGAGAGCATCGCCGCGTCGACGCCGCCCGACTGCAAGGCGGCGTAGCGCTGAGGATTGCCGCCGGCCTGCACGAGCGTGTAGTCCGCGGGCTGCAGTCCCTGCGAGCTGAGCATGATACGCGCGAGCGAGCCCGAGCCGGTAGTGAGGCTAGACACGCCGATCTTCTTGTCGCGCAGGTCGGCGAAGCTCTGGATCTCTGGGCGGGCCATGAGGTTGTAGGGCGCCTGGGTGAGGTAGTCGTTCACCATCTTCATCTGGGCGCCCTTGGCCACCGCGGTCACGCAGGCGTCGGTGGGGCACATGAGCACGTCGAGCGAGCCGCTGACCGCCGCTGCGACGGCCTCGTTGGTCTGGAGCGTGGTGAGCTGGATGTCAAGGCCCTGCTGGGCGCCGAAGCCCTTCTCGGCCGCGATCCACATCGGATAGAAGTAGGAGACGAAGGCGACCACCCCGAGATCGAAGGGGCGGGCCGGTCCGGCGGTGGCCGGCGGCGCGCCTGCGGCGGGCGCCGGCGCGGCGCTGGGTGCGGACGTGGCGGCGCCGGCGGCCGGGGCGGCGGTCGCGGGCGCGGCGGGCGGCTGCGCGGTCGGGCCGCTGCACGCGGCCAGCAGGCACACCACGACGAGGACGAGGAGCGGGGCGCGGTGGGCGCGATAGGGATGGCCCTGCATCGTTCACCTCCGCCAGCCTGATTGGTTCGGATGGCCTCTATACTAGCGCGATGGCGCCGCGCCCGCGCGCCTCGGCACCGAGAGCACGGGCCGTCCCGCAGGTTGCGCCTAGGATACACTGGTTCGCACCCGCTTGCGTTCAGTATTGCCAACTGGTCATCGTTTCCCGCGGCGCCCTTCTTGTTTCGACTCAGTTAGCAGATTAACCTAACAGGAGATTGTTCCACACGAGCCCTCCGACGGGAGAGCGCCTATATGAACGGTCAACAGGGCATTCGCACTCGCCTGCTGACGAGTTTCGCGGTGCTGCTCGCGCTCCTGTTGCTCGTCGGTCTGATCGGCTGGAAGAACACGACCGATCTCACGAGCGAGTTCCACGCGCTCTACGCTGACGGCCTGGAGCCCTCGCTGCAGCTCGCCGACATCGAGCAAGCGCTCGGGCAGCTCCGCATGGGCAGCCTGCTGTACGGCATCGACGACGCGACGGAGCGGGCGCAGGTGCGTGCCGACGAGGCCCGCTGGCTGAAGCAGATCGACGACAACACGCGGACGTACGCGGCGACCAATCTCACCCCCGACGAGCAGGCGGGCCTGCAGCGGTGGAACGAGCTATATCCCCAGTACGTGGCGGCTCGCAATCGCTACATGGCGCTCCAAGACGCGGGGCAATCGGCCGAGGCCGACGCCGAGCGCGCAGGCACCGCCGCGAACCTCTTCACTCAGGCTAGTCAGGCGATCGACGAGCTGCAAGACCTACAGCGCCAGAAGGGCATCGCGATGAACAACGCCGTCGCGGCCCGGGCGTCCATCTCGCTGCCGTTGCTGGGCGGTGCGCTCGCCCTCGCGCTGCTGCTGGGGCTCGCGGTCGCCTGGTGGGTGACGCGGAGCATCACGGCGGGGCTGGCCGCACGCATCCGCGAGAACGTCGCCGCGCTCTCCACCTCGACGGCGGAGATCGTGGCCGCCGTGGCCCAGCAGTCCGCGGGCGCCACCGAGCAGTCGGCCGCCATCGCCCAGACGACGGCAACGGTGGACGAGGTCAAAGCGTCGACCGAGCAGGCGGTACGCATGGCCGAGACCGTGGCCGACTCGGCACAGCAGGCGAACCGCGTGGCGGGCGAGGGGGTAGCGGCCGTGGCCCACGCCACGGCCGGCCTGAGCGCCATCCGCGAGCAGGTGCAGTCGATCGCCGACAATATCCTGGCGCTCTCGGAGCAATCGCAGCAGATCGGGGAGATCATCGCGACGGTCAACGACCTGGCGGACCAGTCCAACTTGCTGGCGCTGAACGCGGCGATCGAGGCCGCGCGCGCCGGCGAGCACGGGAAGGGCTTCGGCGTGGTGGCCGGCGAGATCCGCACGCTGGCCGAGCAGTCGAAGGGCGCCACCGCACAAGTGCGGACGATCCTCTCGGACATCCAGCGGGCGACGAACGCGGCCGTGATGGCGACCGAGCAGGGCACCAAGGGGGTGGACGCGGGCGTCCACCTGATTGAGCAGGCGGGGCACACCATCGAGGACCTGTCGGGCATCATCGAGCAGACGGCGCAGGTGGCGCAGCAGATCGCCGGCGCGGTGCGCCAGCACGCCGCCGGCATGGAGCAGATCGCGGCGGCCATGCTGAACATCAACCAGGCCACGGGCCAGAGCCTCGCGGCCACGCGCGACACCCAGCAGGCGACGGAGCACCTGAACGACGTGGCCGGTCGCCTCAAGCTGATCGTGGCGCAGTCGCAGGCCTAACGCCGCGCTGACGAGCGGACGCGCTCAAGCGCGCCGTACAATGGGGCAACGCCGACGCGCTGCCGGGCGGCGGTCCACGACGGCGGCGCGCGACGCACAGCGTGGAGGGACGAGGCATGGCCGTGGAGACGAGCCTGAGCTACGGCAAGCAGCTGGTCGCGGAGGCGTGGCAGACGCATCCCTGGCTGCACCACCCGTTGTTCCAGGCGATGGCCGCCGGGCGGCTCAGCCCCGCGCAGCTTCGCGAGGTCATCAAGCAGCAGGGAGCCTTCTTCCTCGACACGGTGCGCCACGCCGCCGTGCGCCTGGCGGCGATCGGCGGCACGCGGCCGAGCCTGGACGACCTGCGCCTGCAGCGCGCGATCATTCCGGTGCTGCTCGAAGAGGCCGGGGAGGACCTGGTGGGCGGCAAGGAGTCGGCGCACGCCCTGCTGTACGTGCGGCTGGCCGAGGGGCTGGGCATCGGCGAGGCGGAGCTGTTCGGGACGACGTACCTGCCACACGTCGTGATCGAGAAGAACGAGCTGTTCCAGCTGCAGCGCGATGGGCTGCTGGAGGCGCTGTGCGGCGGGGCGCTCGCTACCGAGTCGATCAACGCGGAGGCATCGCGCCGCCTATACGAGGCGTTCCGCACGCACTACGGCATCGCCGACGAGTACCTGGCTTTTTACAGCGTCCACGCGGGCGTCGAGGAGGAGCACGGGGCGAAGGCAGTATTGCTCGTCGACCGCCTCGCGCAGACGGACGAGGCCCGAGCGCGCGGCTGGCTGGCGCTGCGCCGCGCCATCACGGTGCGCTGGCTGGCCGCGGACGGCATTGCCCAGGCCATCGGCCTGCACGCCTAAGCACTCGGCCAGGCATAGTGTGTCCGTTTGGCGAAGCCAAACCCACACACCGGCCTGGGCCGCGGCTCCCCCAGCCGGCGCGGGCGCGCATCGGGGGACCGACCGCGCGGCGGGCGGGCAGACGAAAAACCGGGGCCTACCGGCCCCGGTTCGTCGCAGGTTTGTGGCCGCGCCTGGGCGCGGCTAGATTGTCGACCGCCGCGGGCTCACCGCGCGAGCGATGGCGATGACGATGATCGCGCCGACCACCGCGATAACCAGGCTCGTGACGTTGAAGCCGGTCACGTCGATGCCGAGCAGCGCGCTGCTGATGAAGCCGCCGACGAGCGCGCCGATGATGCCGAGGATGATGTCGCCGATGATCCCGTAGCCGCCGCCGCGCATAATCAGCCCGGCGAGCCAGCCCGCGATCAGCCCGAGGATGATCCAGCCAATGATACTCATCGGAACCCCTCCTTACCGCTCTCGCATCGGCCGTTGCGAGTTTCGGCCGACTGCTTCGTCATCCCCGCTAATGCAAGCGGCGTGCCATCCCCCCGGCGCACGCCGCGAGGAATATTGCCCGGGGCGCGCAGCGCTAGGTTTGGCGAGCGGAGCCGGAGGGGTGGGAGCCGGCGACGGTCTCGATGGACAGGGTCAGGCACGGCGCCAGCGCAGCTCGCGCACGACGATGAACGTGCGGGTGGACTCGACCATCGGCATCGCGTGCAGGCGGTGGAAGACGAGCGCGTCTAGCTCGTCCTGGCCGGCGACCTCGGCCCGCGCGATGATGTCGGTCTCGCCGTAGATGACGCTGGCCTCGGCGATGGCGGGTATTGCCTGCAGCTCGGCCAGCACGGCTTCGACGTGCTTCGCGGGGGTCTTGAGCAGCACGTAAGCTTCCATAGACGACGCCTCTTCTCCCGCCGCGGACGCGGCCGCCCCGCGCTCCACCCAGCGGGCCACGTGGAGGACGAGCGGCGCGGCCACCACGGCGCGGCGGCTCACCAGGCGGCTCAGCGCCTCGTACACTTCGCTCTCGGCGGCAACCTCTAGCTCGGCGAGCGCGTCGACGTCGGCCCCGTAGAGGAGGCACGCTTCGCGCACCTCCGGCAGTCCGCGCAGCGCGGCGAGCGTCGCGGGGCCGTCGTGGGAAGGCACTTGCAGCAGGGCGTAGGCGCGGTGCCGTGGCCGGGCGACTAGCTCTTGCGCCGCTTGCAACGAGTAGCCGCGCTGGTAATAGCGCCACAAGTCGCGGATGCGCTGCACGTCGGCCTCGGCGTAATCGCGGCGGGCGATGCGGCGCTTCGGCACGCGCGTAGGGCGGATGTAGCCGAGCGATTCAAGGTAGTAGACGAACCGCTTCTCCAGCCCGGGAACCCGCGCCAGCAGCTCCTTCAGCTCCACGGGCTGGCCCCCCTTTCCGGAGTGACCTAACCCCCCTACCCCCCTTCCCTCCGAAGGAAGGGGGGTAGATGCCGGGGGCGACCTACGTAGTATCCCACGACACGGGTTGGAGGAGTGGGCCGCGGTTAGTTCGGGTAGACGCCGAGCACTTTCAGGGCATTCTCGACGTAACTTGTGTCGACGATGCGATCGAGGTCGACCGGGGGACCTTCCAGTAGGCCGAGCGCGGCGAATTCTCGCTGCTGCTCCTTCAGGTTGTCCACCTGCAGGTGGCCGTTCGGGTTGACCCAGGACATCTCCATCTTGTCGTAGAGCGCCGGGTCCTTGATCGAGGTATGCTTGATCAGGGCCGCGACGACCTCGGGCCGGTTGGGCCGCATCTTGAACATGCCATCGTTGTACTCGCGCACGCCGCGTAGGTAGGCAATCATGAAGCGGTTTGCGGCGTCGGTGTGCTGGGCGAAGCCCTCGGAGTAGAAGACCTGGGCGATCTCCAGGTCCGGGAAGGTGTCGATCGCGCGCTGCCAGCGCACGGCGATACCGCGCTCGACGCTGGCCGTGATTAGCGGCTCGATCATCACGCCCATGTCGAGGGCGCCCGAGCTGAGCGCCGGCACCATGTCCGAGAAGCCCACGATCTTCTGGTCCACGTCGTCCAGCGTCAAGCCGGCGGAGGCGAGCCCACGGACCAGCGCCAGCTGGGCGCCCGTGCCGGTGCCGTTGTTCGCCACCGGCCGCCCTTTGAAGTCCTGCCAGCCGGCGATCTGCCCGCTGTCGATCAGCTCCTTGCGGACCATGAAGCTGAGCGCGCCGTTGACGAGTGTGGCGCGGTCGGCCACGATCTTCAGCCGTACGCCGCGACCGATCGCGTTGAGCAAGCCGGCATTCAGCGACCCGACGCCGACGTCGAGTTGATTGGTGCCCAGCGCGCTGACCTGCAGGGCGCTCGTGTCGAACGGCGTCATCTCGACGTCGAGCCCCTCCTCGGCGAAGTAGCCCTTGTCGAGCGCCAGATAGAAGCCGCCGTCGGCGGTGGACTTGATGTCTGCCAGGACGACCTTCACGCGCGGATTGAGCGGGGCGCTCGGCTGGTAGGACGCGGGCGTCACCGCGTCCGGCCCGGGAGCCGGGGTGTTGGCGCCGCTGATGGCAGCCGCGGTGGGCGTGGCCGGGGCGCTGCTCGCAGGTGGGGGGCTAGGCGCGCGGGCGCCGGGCGCCTGACAGCCGACCGCCGCGGCCAGAAGCGCCAGCACGATCGTGTAGGAAAAGCGGGAGCCTCGCATGCACGTCTCCTGCGGGAATTGGTGCCATGAAGCGGGCGAATCTGCCGGCGGGCGTCGAGCCGGCGATCCGAGACCATCAGTCGGACCAAACCGGCGGGGGGCCATCCTACCCGATCGCGCGCGACGTGAACACGATGGATCGCGCCGCCACGACGGGCGCGGCGGTAAGTTGCAGCGCGCCCGCGGGCTGCTGGCCGCGCCGCCCCAGTATAGCCGCTTCCTACGCGGGGCCGAGGACGCGCCGAACCACGCGCTTACTGGACGAAGGCACGCAGGCTGGGCAGCGCGGCGACCAGGGCGCTCTGGTGGTCGAGGCCGGGCAGCAGCTCGAGACGGATCTTGGCGCCGTCGGCCTTGAGCGCCTGGGCGAAGGTCTCGGCGCCCGCGGCCGGGGCCTCACCGTCGTTCAGTCCGTGGACGAGCAGGAAGGGCGGCGCGCCCTTTGCAACATAGTGCAGCGGCGCGGCCAGCGCCCAGCGCGTCGGGTCCTTGCCGAACGCGGCGTAGAAGATCTGCGCCAGCGGCGACGCGGCGTAGCGCGCGTCGAGGTCGTAGCCCGCGCCCGAGACGCCCACGACGCTGCGAATCACACTCGGGCTGAGGCCCTCGGCGCCCAGGAAGGCGTCGTCGAGGGCTACCAGCGATGCCAGGTGCGCGCCGGCCGAGTGGCCGCCGATGTAGAGCCGCTGCGGATCGCCGCCGTAGCTCGGGCCGTTACGATACAGCCAGGCGACGGCGCGGGCGACATCCTGGGCGTGCGCGGGGTGCTGAACGGCCGGCGAGAGGCGGTAATTGGTCACGGCGACGAGGACGCCCTGCTCCGCCAGCTTAGCGCCGAGCCAGCTTAGCTCCGTCTTGTCGCCGATGCTCCAGCCGCCGCCGTGGACAAACAGCAGCATGGGCGCTGGCCCGCCGCCGCGCGGCTCGTAGAGATCGAGGCGCTGCAGTGGGTCGCTGCCGTATGGCAGATCGGCCAGCAGGGTTCCCCACCCGGGCGACGGCGCGCCCGGCATGGGGGCCAGCCCCGGTCCGGCACCCGGCGGGGTGAGCGGCAGCATCGGGCTACCGGGAAGCCCCGGCGGCTGCACGGGGCCGCCCGGCAGGCTCGGCGCCAGGCCGAAGCCCCCCGGCGGGACCGGCAGCGTTGGCGGCAGGCCCGGCGCGGGCGGGAATGGGATGCCTGGTCCCGCGCCCGGCGGCAGCGGCGTCTGCGGCCCCCCCGGCGGCAGCGCGCCGCTCGGCGGGAAGGGCCCCGGCGCGAATGGCGGCTGGCCCGGCGATGCCGGTGGGGCCGGCGGCTTGGCCGCCTCGGGCGGCGCGGGCGCGGTCGGGCTGTCCGGCGGGATCTTGGCGTCGGGGGGGGTGCCGGTGTCGGGCGCCAGCGCGGGATTGGTCAGGCCCGCAGCTGCGTCCGGTCGTGGCGCCCACAGCGTCTGCGGCGCCCCCGAGCGGATGCTGGCGACGAGCATGGGAAGCTGCAAGCCGATCACCACGCCAAGGCCCAGCACTACCACGCCAACGAGCGCTCGCCACCTGCTTGCCATGCTCCCTCCAGTGGCCCCGCGGGCGGCTGGAGCGGCTGGCCCCTGGCCCGCCGCCTGGCTCCCGCGCCGGATACGGGCGAGCGCTGCACCCGCCCGCGAACAGTTTCCGTTACGAGCGCGACCGCTCACAACAAATTGTCCGCGCAGTGACGAGCGAGCGGCGAGGAGGCCACCCGCCGCCGGCCTGGCGCGCGGCGAGTAGCCTGCCCCGCCCTAAGCTGCCGGCCCAAGTCGGTGTGTAAGTCTGGCTTCGCCAAACTTACACACCATCTCTCTCTGGCCGAGTGCTTAGGGAAAGCACGGCGCCTCGACGATGGCGCGGAGCCGCGCCAAAACAAGCTGCCGCTGCAGGAGCGTCACCAGCTCCGAGAGCTGAGTGTTTTGGTCGCTCAGATCCTGCACCAGGTCGATCAGGGCCTCGATCTCGTCGTCGCGGCCGGCGGTCGTGACCAGCTCGGCTGGCCGGGTACGGATCTCTTCGTACATCGTGTCACCCTCTTCGTACGACGGGCTCCGTGGCCGTCTGTACTGTGAGTCTAGTCTGCGGGCAGGCCGCCGGCTCATCACGGTATCGCCACACGCGGAGCGACGAAGCCATCGCGCCCTGACGGCGACGGTGATGATCGGATGCCGACCGAGCCTACAAGCTCGGGGGGACTCCCGAGCAAGTCGTCGCCGGCGGCGCGGGCGGGGCCCTCATCTTCACGGCGCCGCAGCTCGCGGCGCTGCGGCGCGTCGCCGTCCATCGGCGCGCCCGGGGCGATCTCTGCCGGACCGTCTCCAGACCTGTTCACTGGCATAGCGTCTGCATTCCCGCTGCATGCTGCCGGCATCATTTACAGAAGGCGCAGGACCGGCGGCGGGTTGAAGGAAGTACGGGCCTGCAGACTACCGGCTAAGCACTCGGCCGCGGAAACCGTGTAAGTTTGGCGAAGCCAAACCTACACACCAACCTGGGCCGGCAGCTTAGGAGAAGCCGGCGAGCATGAGGAGCAGCAGCCAGAGGTCGTAGCCGGTGTGGGTGACGGCGGACACCGTGGTATTGAAGCGCCAGCGCACGACGCCGAGCACGAGCCCGGCGAGCAGCACGGAGATCAGCCCTTCGGGGCCGTACTGGAAGGCGTGCATAGCCGCGAAGCCGACGGTCGCCGGGACCAACCCGTAGCGGGGCTGAATCACCCCGCGCCAGATCAGCTCCTCGCCCACTCCCGCGCTCACCGCCGCCGCCAGCGCCCCGCCGACGCCAAAGGAGTGCCCGAAAAGCTGCTCGATCCACGCGTTCGACGTGGGCTGGAGCCCGAGGGCCTCGACGGCCGCCGCGGCCAGGTGGTCGACCCCGATGAACACGGGCACCATCATCAGCGAGATGAGTATGCCGACGCCGAGGGCGCGCCAGCCCGGCCAGGTGAGCCCCAGCCGCGCCAGGGCATGCGGCAGCTTCACCCAGACGGGGAAGCCGACCGCTACCAGGCAGAGCAGGACGGTCCAGCCCACGCTGTAAATGAACTCGTACCAGAGGGAGAGCACCGGCCCGCGCTCGGCCTGGCGCTGGAGCACCGGCTGGAGCTGGGTGACCACCTCGAACGGCGCGCGGCCGTCGAGCACGGGCAAGGGCGTGAGCGGGATGAAGGTGAACCAGAACAGCGCCACGAAGCCCAGCCAATGGCGAAAGTTATCGGGCTCGACGGCGTGGTAGCGAGCCAGCCACGTGCGCACGGGCCGAATGAGCAGCAAGAGCGGCGCCGCGAGCAGTCCGAGCAGCACCCAGATGAGTGGCTGCAAGACTGGCTTCACGCGCAGCACGGTCTCGGCAGGCAGCGGCCAATGCCAGTTCTCGGGTCCTACGAGGTAGAGCGCCACCAATGCGAGGACTATCGTCACCAGCGCCTCGCCGGCGGCGTAGAGTAGCAGCAGCGCGCCCACGCGCGCGAAGCGCGAGCGCGGCGCCTGCCACGACAGCAGCGCGAGCGCCAGGAGCGGCAACTGGCCGAGGCTCAGCGCCGCCTCCAGGAACGCGCCGACCTGATGCGCGAGCACCAGACCGACGAGCAGCGCCAGGCCGGCGGCGACCGCGATGGCGCGCACCACCCGCGCCCGCTGATGCGGTGGGGGCGGCGCAACCGAGGCCGTCGAGGTGCTCATGGGGCCATCTCCGCGGGGCGTGGCGCGAGCCGGCGCGCCCCACCGGCGCATTCTCGTCTCGGGAGCCATCCCCTTGCACGGTTTAGGCCGGCTTCAGGCGAATCGGCAGTCGAGGTGCAGCGCGCGTGCCAGCAGCCGGTCGTACTCGGCGGCCGAGACGTAGTAGGCGCCGAGGCTGGCGAGGTGGTCGGTCATAAACTGCGTGTCGAGCAGGAGGTAGCCGCGCTCGCGGAGCCGCGCGGCCAGGTGGGCGAAGCAGACTTTCGACGCGTCGGTGACGTCGTGGAACATCGACTCGCCCATGAACGCGCCGCCGATCGCCACGCCGTACAGACCGCCGACCAGCGCGCCGTCCTGATACGCCTCGACGCTGTGCGCGAAGCCGCGGGCGTGCAGCGCGCCGTACACGCGCTCGACCTCGGGCGAGATCCACGTCTCGGCCCGCGCGGCGCAGGCGGCGATCACGGCGGCGAAGTCGGCGTTGATCCGCACGTCGAAGGGCCCGCTGCGCACGGTGCGCAGCAGTCGGCGCGACAGGTGGATGCGGTAGGGGTCGAAGATGGCGCGGGGATCGGGCCGAAACCACTCAATTGGGCCGCGCCGGCTGCGGGCCATGGGGAACAGCCCTCGGCAGTACGCCCCCAGCACCAGCTCGGGCGTCAGGCGTGGCATGGCAGCGTGCGGAGTGGGGTGCTCACGCGGCGGCGATCTCCACAGCGAGTGATTAGCTGTCAGCTGTCAGCTGTCGGCAGGGAGGATACCCCCGGCTGATGGCTGATGGCTGATGGCTGATGGCTGACGGCTACTCCCGCTCGTTGCTCGCGGCGATCCGCACGTCGAGCACGGCCGGCTGGCCGGCACGCACGGCCGCGACCGCGCGCCGCACCGCCGGGCCGACCTCGGCCGGGTCGGTCACCCGCTCGCCGTGGCCGCCGACCAGCGGCCCGAGCGCGGCGTAGTCGGGTGGCGGGGCGATGCCGGCACCGTGGTAGGTGCCCGTCTGCGCCGACCAGCCCTCGGGGTAGAACTTCTCGATGCCGCCCTTCATCGACGCGTAGGACTGGTTGGTGAAGACGATAGCCAGCACCGGCAGGCCGTACTCCTGCTGGTAGCCCATCGCCGCGAGCACCGGGTTGTAGTTGAACGCGCCGTCGCCCAGGATGGCGACCGTCACGTCGTCGGGCCGCGCCGTCTTCACGCCGCAGGCCACCGACAAGCCCACGCCGAGGCCCGCCGTCATGCGCGCGAAGTAGCGGCCCGGCTGGCTATGGGGCAGGTGGCGCTGGAGGAAGACGCGCGTGCTCGTCGTCTCCTCGACGACGTTGACATCGGGCGGCAGCGCCTGGCCGATGGCGTAGGCTGCCCAGCGCGCGTCGATCGGCGTGGCGCTCTGAGCGCCCCGCGCCGCCCGCTCCCACTCGGCCTGCATGGCCGCGTGCTGCTCGGCCCAGTGCGCCCGCCGCCGCGCCACCGTGTCGGCGTCCAGCTTGCGCTCGCGCAGCCGCGCCAGCAGGCCGTCGAGCGTCGCGGCCAGCGAGCCGGCGGCGTACTGGTCGACGCGGTAGTGCCACGTCGGGTAGTGCAGCTTCTCAGGGTTCTCGTCGGCCAGCAGGATCGTCGCGTCGGGGTCTGGCCCGCGCGAGGCGGGGTGCCACGAGCCGCGCGCGGCGCAGAGGAAGACGACGTCGGCCTCGCGCAGCAGCGGCCGCGCGCCGTAGCCCAGGTGCAGCGGGTGGTCGGCGGGGAAATTGGTATAGCCCATCGTCTGGGCCTCGGACACCGGGGCGCCGAGCAGCTCGGCGAGCGCCACCAGCCGCGCGACGTTGGCGGGATCGCGCCCCGCCTCCTCGGCGAAGATCACTGGCGCCCGCGCGCCGGCCAGCGCCTCGGCCATCGCGTCGAGCACGGACGGATCGGGCAGCAGGCGGGGGCGCGACACGGGCGTGCGCGGCAGCAGCCGGCCCGGCACCGTGCCCATCATGCGCTCCATGGGGATCGAGAGGTAGGCCGGCCCGCGCGGCGGCGCGAGCGCCACGCGGCACGCCTGCTCGACCATGCCGGGCAGGGCCTCCTGGCTGGGCACCATGTCCGACCAGCGGACCAGCGGCGTCATCAGCCGGGCCGCGCCGCCCCGCTCGGCCAGCGAGCGCAGCCACTGGCCGCCCGGATCGAGGCCGTCGCGCTCGCCCCAGGTGACGCTATCGCCGGAGAAGATCACGAGCGGCGTCTGCTCGCGGTCGGCCATCTGGATTGGCATGGCGCCCTGAAGCGGGCCGACCGAGCTGTGCAGGAACACGGCCGGCAGCTCGCCGGTCGCCTTGTGATAGCCGGCCGCCGCCGCCACGGTCAGACTCTCGTGGCGCGTGTTCAGGTAGCGCAGTGGCCGCTCGCCCTCGCGCGGGGGCCGCGCCAGCGCGTCCCAGATCGCGGGCCACTCCGAGCCCGGCGACGAGAAGATCGTGCTGATGCCGTTCAAGCGCAGCACGTCGAGAATCGCCTCGGCCGCCGGCACCGCCTCCGGCACCGTGCCCACCGCGCGTCCATCTAGCGTAATCATGCGTAGCTCCTCACGCGCTGTCAGCCGTCAGCGATCAGCTATCAGCAGCTCGGCGCCTCGCCTGCTGACGGCTGATAGCTGATCGCTGACCACTACCGATTCCCGAACGCTCGGCCGAGGGCGAGCACCTGGTCACGGTCGCCGCTGGCCTGGATCGTGCCGTCGGCGAGCGCTTGCTCGAGGGCCACGCGGCCCCAGACGAAGCGGAGCAGCGTCTCCAGCGGCAGGCGGAGCGTCACGTCGGCCTGGCCGGCGGCGCCGCGCGTCACCTCGCACTGGCCGTTGCGGCAGGCGATCGTGATGGGACCGCCGCCCGGCCCGCTCGTCTCGCAGCGAAAGGTGGTGTCGAGCCCTTGCAGCGCGTCGGCCTTCGCCATGCGCGCCGCGTTGCCCAACACGTAGTCGGCGACGAGCGCCGCGCTCTCCGGGTCGAGCCGCGCGTCCGGCCGTGTAGGCGCCAGCAGGTCCCAGTGGTGCAGCAGCAGCTCGTTCAGGCGCAGCGCGGCGATCTGCGCGCCCGTGAGCGTGCGGCCCGGCCCGAGCGGCACGGCGGGGCGGCCGAGCGCCGCGTCCTCGCGGGCCTCCAGGTCGTCGAAGAACACTTGGTTGCGCCGCTCCAGCTCGGCGAGCATCTCGGCGGGCGGCATGGCCTTGACCTGAGCCCGCCGCGCGTTGCGCTCTTCGGGGCTGAACTCCGGGACGGGCTGGCCGTCGAGGCCGGCCCGCGTCTGCAAGTAGAACCGCTCGGTGCCCTCGGTCAGGTGCGAGGTCACGTCGCGCAGCGACCAGCCCTCGCACCAGCTGGGCGCGTCCCAGGCGGCCGCGTCCTGGCCGCGCATGTGCGCGGCGATCGCGCCCGCCTCGCGCCGCACCGCCGCGCCGATGGCGCGCACGCCCGCCTGCAAGCCTCCGTCCGCCATCGCCCCTCCTCGTCGCCGCGCGCCCCAACCCTGCGGCGGCGCCCGGCCCTCCTGCTCGCCCGGCAGTGTACACGGCATGGGCGTCCGCGGCCACCGCGCCGGCCGGGAGGCGCGGTCGGCCTGAAACCGGCGTGGGGGACGGCGCGCGCCCATGATGATTTGCCGAGGAACGATCAAACGATGCTCTCCGGATGATGAGATTTCGCGTTGGGGGTAAGCGAAACCGGCGCGCGCTCCGGTGGGGCGCGCGAGCGGGAGGGTGGCGGCTCCCGGCCCGGCGGGTCGGGCGGGCCGGGAGCGCGCCGCGCGCGGCGCGGTGGTCACTCTCCGCCAGCGCGGTCCGTCAGGCACCGGTGCTCCCGGCGGGGACGTCAGGCCGCCGGGCGGTGCGCGGAGCAGGCGCTTCCTTGCTGCCAGGGCGTAGTCGCGGCCGGGCGGAGCGATGGGGTGGCCTTACCGCAAGGGCAGGGAGGCCCGCATCTGGGAGGGCCGCGACGGGTGGGAGCGGGGCGGCCGCGCCTGGGACGGCCGGGACCTACCCCCCCCGGCCCCCCTTCCCTGATAGGGAAGGGGGGAGAGGGACAGTGGCCCCGCTCGGGTGGCTCGGGCGGACTGCCAGGCTGGATTCTGTCGGGGCACCTCCTGTCGTGAATAGGGTGTGGGGGTTGCTATCTATAGAGACGATTTCGGGAGGGGCGGGGTCCGGGTGGCGCGCGTGGGCCGTGGTGCGCGGCGCCGGGGTGGCGGCAGTGGCGCTTGCGGTATTCCGCGCCCCAGGCTCCCGCTGGGCCGGCCCTCCCGGTAGCGCCGGCGCCGGGACGGGGGCAGTGGCGCTGTAGTATCCCGCGCCCCAAGCCCCCGCTGGGCCGGCCCTCCCGGTAGCGCCGGCGCCGGGACGGGGGCAGTGGCGCTGTAGTATCCCGCGCCACAGGCCGCGGGCGGGTAGGAAACCCGCCCCCACGAGTCATTTCCGCCGGTGGCTGGGCGGTGGGGCGGCCGGGTGCGGCGGCCGGGCGGCAGGGGACGAGCCCCGGCCCTGCCTCTCCTGCAGCGGTTTGCAGCCAGATTGAGCGGTCGGCGGACGCCGGGGGCTGCGGCCCGCGGGCCGCGGGCGGGCACGAGACCCGCCCCTACGTGACCTTGGTGCCCAGCCCCGGTGGCGGGCATGCCCCCCTCCTACGAAACTTCTGAATTGGTTGGAGCAGATGCTACGAGAGCCGCTCCTACGAGACGTGGCGGGCAACCACGAGGGCCGCCCCTACGAGACGTGGCGGGCGATCACGAGGCCGCCCCTACGAGACGTTGGCGGCTCGCCTTGCGCGCCCGCGGGGGCTAGAGGAGGTGGGAGAAGCGGGGGTCGCCTTCGAGCCACTCGACGAGGCGCTTGACTTCCTGGGTGCGGCTGCGCGGGCAGATAAGCAGCACGTCGGGCGTGTCGACGACGACGAGGTCTTCCAGGCCGAGGGCCACGACGGTCCGGCCACTCGTCTCGCTGTAGATCAGCGCGCCGGTGGTGTCGAGCGCGAGATGTTGGCCGCGCAGGACGTTCTGGCTGCCGTCGTGGGGCAGCACGTCGTAGAGTTCGCTCCAACTACCCACGTCGCTCCAGGCGAAGCGGGCCGGCACCACCGCGACGTCGGGCGCGCGCTCCAGGATGCCGTAGTCGATGGTCTGGACCTCGATGGTGGGGTAGGCGGCGGCGAGGGCAGCGGCGCCCTCGGGCGAGCCGAGGGCGGGGCCGAGCGGGTCGAGCGTGGCGTAGAGGTGGGGCATCAGCTCGGCGAACTGGGCGAGGATGGTGTCCGCGCGCCAGATGAAGATGCCGCTGTTCCACAGGTGGCGGCCGCCGCGCAGGTACGCCTCGGCCACCGGCCGGTCGGGCTTCTCGACGAAGCGCGCGACGTGGTAGATGGGGTAGCCATCGACCTCGGAAAGCTGCTCGGCGACCTCGATGTAGCCGTACTGCGTGGCAGGCTGGGTGGGCTGGATGCCGAGCGTGAGCAGGTAGCGGCCCTCGGCGGCCGCCGTCGCGGCTACGCCGAGCGTGCGGCGGAACTCCGCGGCGTTCGGGATGACGTGGTCGGAGCTGAGACAGGCGATGACACCGTGGGGGTCGCGCTCGCGCACCCACAGGGCCGCCAGGGCGAGCGCACCCGCCGTACCGCGCCGGGCCGGCTCGATGAGCACGTTGGCCGCCGGCACCTCGGGCAGCTGCGCGCGCACCTGGGGCGCGAGGGTCTGGTCGGTGAGGACCAGCACGCGCTCGGGCGCGACCAGGGGCGCCACACGGTCGAACGTGTCCTGAATCAGCGTGCGCTCGCCGGCGAGGGGCAGGAGCTGCTTAGGCCGCTGCGTGCGGCTGAGCGGCCAGAGCCGCGTGCCGCTGCCGCCGGCCAGGATGGCGACGTACAGGCGCTCGTGGGCGCGCGGGGCGTCGGGGGGGCCGCTCATCGCGCGGCCCCAGGGGGCGCGGTGCGTCGCACGCTAGCTACCCTCGGGCAGGACCGGTGCGGGCGCCTCCCGCTCGGCCGGCTTGAGTAGTCCGAGCTTCAGCTTGACGATGGTCGGCTGGTCCTTGGCCAGGCGCCGCAGCAGGTGCGGCAGCGACTCGCCGTGCGAGTGGTAGACGGGCGCGCCGGGCTCGTAGACGATGGCGTAGCTCTGGGCCTGGACCTGTTGCGCCCAGGCGAGGTCTTCGGCGCCAAGCAACCGCTCGTCGAAGGGGAACGCGCGGCAGAGCCGACGACGGAAGGCGCCGTTGGCGTTGGAGAACATCATGTCCTGCTCCTGCCAGCGGCGCCGCGTGCTGGTGACACCGGACAGCGTCATGCCGAACAGGTCGAAAATCGAGGCATTGGCGCGCGGTATCTGGCGGCCGTAGACCCCCGCGACACGCGCGTCGGCGAAGTTGCGGACCAGGTTGGCCAGCCAGCGCTCGTGAGCAGGCAGCGAGTGGGCGCTCAGGCTAACGACCACGTCGCCGCGGGCGGCGGCCACGCCGAGGTTCAGCGCCCGGCCATACGTGAACGTCGCGGGCGGGATCTCGATGAGCCGGACCGGAAAGCGGCGCACGATGTCCAGCGTGCCGTCCGTCGAGCCCGAGTCGACGACGATTACCTCGACGCGGCTCACGCCGTCCTGGCGACCGATGGCCTCGAGCGTCTCCCCGATAAACCGGGCTTCGTTCTTCGCCCGGATGACGATGGAAACGTCCAAGCCGGTCCTCCTCGACGTTGCGGGTGTGCCGCGAGGATCTGGCGCGCGGGAACGTTACCCCGTCACGGGCCGCGGCTGTCCGGGCCGCATGGCTCGCAGTGGCGCGACGCCTCGGACGGCCTGGGCCGGGCTGGCCCGGCCACAGCACATCGCCGTATGGCCACTGGACCGCAGTCGCCGTGCCAGCGTCCACGCGAACTGCTCGCCGCCAGATTGTACGGCGCGGCCGCTCGCTCGGCAAGCGCGCGGGCGCCGCGACACGCCACGTCGCGGGTCAGAGCGCGGTGCTGGCGAGGGGCGGGCTGGGCGCGGACGCAGCGGGAGCCGACGGCAGGCTGCTGTCGACGACGCGGCCGTTGGCGAGGCGGATGGTGTAGGGGAAGGCGTGGCGGTCGAAGGGGCCGCCGTGCGAGATGACGAAGATCTGGGCGAAGTGCTGCGCGACGTAGCCGGTCGTCAGCAGCTCGACGAGGGCGCGGGCGCGGGGCGCGTCGAAGGCGCTGAGCGGCTCATCGAGGAAGAGGAAGCCGGGGCGGGCGCCCCGTTCGGCGGGCAGAGTGGCGAGCGCGAAGGCCAGGCGCAGGGCGAGCGAGAACTGGTCGCGGGTGCCGCCCGAGAAGAGGTGCTTGGCGACGTAGCGGCCGGCACGCTCGTCCCAGACGCGGATGCGGTAGTCGTCGGTGATCGCGGCGTCGCGGTAGCGGCCGGCGGTGAGCAGCGGCAGCAGGAGCTGCATGTGCCGGACGGTGTTCGGAAGCACGCGCTGCACGAGGCGGTCACGCGCAATGGCGATGATGCCCTGGGCGCGCGCGCGCACGGCCAGGTCGCGGCGCAGGGCGGCCGCCTCGGCCGCGCAGGCGGCGCGGTCGAGCGGCGTGGCGGCGAGGCCCCACCGCGCTTCCAGCGCCGCCTGGCGATCGCGGAGCGCGCCTAGCTCGGCCAGGAGGGCGTCGCGGCGCGCGGCGAGCGCGTCGGGGGCGGCGGGGGCGGCGGCCACGGCGGGCAGGAGATGGGCGATCGCCCCGACGGACAGCTCGGCGGGCGGCGGCAGGTCCAGCGCGTCGAGGGCGCGGGTGATGGCATCGCGCCGGGCGGCGGCCTGCTCGACGGCCGCGGCCTCGCGGGCGGCCGCCTCACCAAGCGCGCGCTCGACGGCGGGGAGACCTACCCCCCCGGCCCCCCTCCCGATGCGGGAAGGGGGAGAATCGGCGTCGGCTCTACCGACTCCCCCGGCGCCCTCGTGGCGAGACAGGGTAGAACCTGGCGTCGTCTCTACCGGCTCCCCCCTTCCTTCGAAGGGAAGGGGGGCCGGGGGGGTTAGGTTAACCTCCAATGCGGCGAGGCGCGCGCGGCAGTCGGCGAGGGATTCGGGCGGGACGGTGCCGAGGACGGCGAACTGGGCGGCGAGGTCGAAGCGCGCGGCCTCGTCGATGCCCAGCTGGGCGGCGAGGTGGGCCCGGGCGCGGGCGGTGGCGAGCGAGTCGGCGGCCGTGGCGGCGGTCGCCTGGGCGACGGCGCGGGTGGCGCGAGCGCTGGCCCAGCGGCGGCCGAGCCAGAGGGCGGCGGCGGCGAGCACGAGGCCGAGCGCGGCCAGGCCGGCGGCGAGGCCCGGTGGGCGGGTGGTCGAAGCGGACTGGCCGAGGGCGAAGGCGCTGGCGAGGAGGAGCACGGCGGCGGCGCCGCTGACGAGCGTCTGGGTGGCGCGAGTCCGCGCGGTGGCGGCCTGGGCGGCCAGGCGAGCCTGGGCGGTGGCGGCGGCCTGTTCGGCAGCGGTGAGACCGGCGGCGCTGGCCGCCGCGGCCTCCAGGCGCTCCCACTCGCGCAGCAGGTTGCGCTCGGTAGCCGCGGCCTCGGCCGCCCAGCGGTCGACGCGCGCGGCTTCCAGGCGGCGGCAGTCGGCACGCGCGGCAGCGGCGTCGGCCTCGTGCTGGGCGAGCGCGTCCAGGTCGCGGCGCAGGGCGGCGGCGCGCAGGGCGCGGACGATCTCGGCCTCCTCGGCCTCGCGGGCGGGGATGGCCTCGCGGATCGCGGCCAGCTCGGCGCGGGCCTCGGCGGCTTCCAGCGCGCGCTCGTCGGCGCGGCCGGTACGGAAGCGGCGCTCCAGGGCGGCCAGGCGGTCGAGGTTCAGCAGGCGCAGCAGGGCCGCCTCGCGCTCGCGGGCGTCCATCGCCTCCAGCTTCTCCAGCTTCTTCTGCTCGACGAAGCAGGAGTCGAGCAGGGCGGCACCCTCCAGGTCGCCCATCTCCTGCACGATGCGGCGGTTGATGGCGGCGATCTGGCCGACCTCTTCCTCGCGGCCGTCGGGCGGGCGCAGGCGCAGGCGGGCGCGGCTCGGCTTGCCGCGACGGATGATGCGCGTGACTTCGAGGCGCGTGTCGCCGACGCGGAAGGCCAATTCGACGCGCGCCTCGGCGGCGCCGTAGCCGATGGCGCTCTCCAGGCCGCCGCGGTTCTCCTCGCTGGCGAGGAGGCTGCCGTAGAGGGCGAAGTAGACGCTCTCGAAGAGGGTGGACTTGCCGGCCTCATTCAGCCCCTCGACGAGCACGCTGCCGCGCTCGGGAAAGACGAGCGCGACGTCGCGCAGGCCCTTGAAGCGGTCGACGCGGAGGCGTTCGAGGAGGATCACGCCCTCACCCCCAGCCCCTCTCCCAGGGGGAGAGGGGAGTCAGTCTGCCCTCTCTCGCAAAGGGAGAGGGTCGGGGTGAGGGCTCGCGGCGACGACACGCCTAGCTCACTCATTGTCGTACGCCGCCAGGACGGCCGCGCGGGTGGCGAGGAGGAGGTCGCGCTCGGCGGGGTCGGCGGTGGCGGCGAGCAGCTCGTCGGCGCAGCAAGCCAGCTCGTCGCGCGGCGCCACGCGCACCGGCTCGCCGGCCGGCAGCAGCTCGTCGGCGAGGGTGAGGCCGTCGGCGTGCAGGTCGAAGAGGGCGCAGCGCGCGGCGCCGAAGTCGCGCGCGCCGGCCAGGTCGAGGGCGTGGTAGGCGTCGCGGCTGACCTGGCCCACGAGCTTCACGCGCACGAGCGCCTCGGGATGGCAGACGGGCTCGATGCGGCGCAAGAGCGCGGCGGCCAGGTCGTCGCCGTCGAGCGTCTCCAGGCGCACGGTCGTCTCGTGGCGCGGCTGGCTGGCGACGGCGCGGTGCTCCAGCCGCTCGACGCCGCCGGGCGTGAGCTCCAGGTAGACGAAGCCGGGCGTCTCGTCGCGCTCGCCAAAGGTCATGCGCTCGGTGGCGCCGGGGACGACGACCAGCCGCCCGTCGAGCGTGAGGCGCGCGTGGTGGTGGACGTGACCGACGAAGAAAGCGTCGGCGGGGAAGCGCGCGAGCGTTTGTTGGGCCAGGCGCGGCTCGTTGGCGCCGGGATAGATGTGGCCCTCGACGCTGTGGTGGAGCAGGAGCAGCCGCAGGTCGGCAGCCACGTCCCAGGCCTGGTCGGCAAGGGGGTCGGCGCCGGGTGCGAGCGCGGGGTTCCAGCCGAGCCCGCCGATGGCGACCCGCCAGCCGGCAATCTCGCGCAGGTGCGTGACGATGCGGCCGGTGGCGTGCAAGAGCTGCAGGCGGCCGAGGCCCGCGTAGACCGCCTGGGGCGCCGCGCCGCCGTGGTCGGTGCGCTGGCGGGGCGTGTCGTGGTTGCCGCCGATGGCGAAGCAGCCGACGCCGGCCGCGTCGAGGCGGGCGAGCGCCTCGGCGACGGCGACGCGCTCGGCGTTGCGGGGCTCGGGCGTGTCGAACAGGTCGCCGGCCTGCAAGAAGAGATGCGCGCCCTCGTCGAGCGCGCAGGCGACCGCGGCCTCCCAGCCCTGCCGCAGCCAGGCGCGGCGCGTCTCGAGCGCGCGCGGCGCGAGCCGGTCGTAGTAGCGGCCCAGGTGGTTGTCGGACGTGACGACGACGCGGAGAGGTGTTGGCATTCGCTACCAGCCCGGCGCGATTTCGCGCGGTTCGACGGCGCGGGTGGCCTGGAAAATGCGAACAGGCGTTCCCCAAATTGTACCTGGCGGGGACCGCGTAGTACCATTGTCGGACTATGGGGGGCGGACCCCTCACCCCCCTGCCCCCCTCTCCCCCGTAGGGAGAAAGGGGGAGGACGCCGGGGACGGCGGAGCCGGAGGCTCCCGCTCCTTGTGGGGGAGGGGGTTGGGGAAGGAGGTCAGCGGGAGCACTGTGGACGAGCGGTTCGGTCTTCGTCCTGTCGGGGTCGTGCGGTCGCCGGTGAGCGACGCGGGCGCGATGCCGGTGAACGGCGTGCCGGCGAGCGTCGAAGTGTACGAGGCGTTCGCGCCGGCGCTGGCCGAGATCGCGAGCAACACGCACGTGTGGATCCTCGCCTGGCTGCACGGGGTGACGGGCGAGGCGCCGCTGCAGACGCGCGGGCGGCACGCGCGGCCGGGCGGCGCGGGGCGGGGGGTGTTCGGACTGCGCCACGCCGCGCGGCCGAACCCGCTGGGGCTCACGGCGGCGCGGCTGCTGGGGGTGGAGGAGCGGGTGATCCACCTGGACCGCCTGGACTTCGTGGACGGCACGCCGGTCGTGGACATCAAGCGCTACGCGCCCGGCTGGGACGCGATCTTCGCCGCGCGCACCTACTACGAGACGCTGCCGCGCGACGACGCGGCGGCAGCGATCGCGGCCGATCTGTTCTTGGAGGCGGTCCACTTCCACGGCGAGGCCTGCGTGGGGGCGGCGCTGGCCGCGCGGATGCTGACGCACGTCATGCGCGCCTGGGGCGTCGCCGCGAAGGACCCGGCGCTCAGGGTGTGCGTGGGCGCCGACGGCTGCCTGGCCGATGGGCTGCAAGCGGTCACCGGCGCCACGCTCGGCAGCGGCCGCCTGCAGGTGGGCCACGAGGCCTCGATTCGCTTCACGCACGGCTGGCAGCGCGTGCGCCTGCTGCCGCGCAGACAACTGCCGCTGCAAGCCGACGCGGTGCTGGCGGCCCCCGAGAGCGCGTTGTTCGGCGTGCAGGAAGAGGCGGTCGCGGACACCATTTGACATCGTGGCGGTACCTAATCGAGCCGGGTTGACGAGCGTCGAGCAATTGGTTGATGAGCGTTGAGCGATTGATTGGGTAATGGCCACGGAGCCACGCCGCCGTGAACGGCGGGCCAGGGACGCCAGCCGGCGCGAGCGGTACGCAGGCGGCGGGGCGGTGGTCCATTGCTAGCTGGCGGAGGGAGGTGCCACGTGTCCGGTTTCCGGTACGCGCTCCTGGCGCTCACGGCGCTCCTGGCGCTCGGCGGTCCGACGGCCGCGGCGGTGGGGCGGCCCACGCCCGCGGCGGCGAGGGGCGGGGCCAGCGCGCCGGCGGCCCCGCTGCCGCAGCTGACGCGCATCCGGACGGGGCTGATTCCGATCATCCCGAGCGCGGTGTTCTTCGTGCCGATGGACAAAGGCTACTTCGCGCAAGAGGGCATCGAGGTCGACTGGCAGCCGATCCAGGTGACCAGTGAGGCGATGGCGCAGGTGGCGGCCGGCAACCTGGAAGTGGCCTCGGCGACGGTCGGCGCGGCGGTGCTCAACGGGTTCGCGCGGGGCGTGGATACCAAGATCCTCTCGGGCCTGCACGGCAACCCGCCGGCGGGACCCGGTGGCGATCCGTTCGTCGTCCGCAAGGACCTGTACGACAGCGGCCAGGCACGCGACGCGGCCGGCCTGCGCGGCCGTAAGGTGGCCACCAATTCCGCTGGCGTCTTCGCCGAGTATGCTGTGAACGGCGCGATGCAGACGGCCGGGCTGACCGTGGCCGACGTGGACTTCACGCCGATCCAGTTCCCCGACATCCCGCAGGCCCTGGCCAACCAGGCGGTCGACGCGGCGTTCGTGCCCGAACCGTTCGGTACCGCGGCCATCGAGGCGGGTTACGCCGTGCAGATCGTGCCAGAGTTCCTGCGCGGCGCACAGATCACGGTGCTGGTCGGCGGCCCGACGTTCCTGCGCGACCGCGCGGTGGCCGAGGCGTTCATGCGCGGGCTGCTGCGCGGCCTGAACGATCTGGTGACGCAAGGCTGGACCTCGCCCGAGAACGCGGCGATCATCGAGAATTACACGCACGTGCCGGCCGCCACGATCGAGAAGACCATCCCGCCGTACAGCGACCCGGACGGCCGGATCAACTGGGACTCGCTGATGGACCAGCAGCGCTTCTACATGGAGCGGGGCGAGGTGACCTACAGCGAGCCGCTGGATCTGCTCCAGTGGAGCGACGACAGCGTGCGGCAGGCCGCGCTGCGGGCGCTGGGGCGGTAGGACCCCCTCCTCTCCCCCCTCCCTGAAGGGAAGGAGGAAGAGGAGGGGTAGGTGGGGGGACACCGCCCACCCCCCCGGCAGGGTGTGGCGCGGAATACTGCGAGCGCCACTGCCCCTGCACCCCCGGATGGGAGCCGGGGAGCAGCCCCCGGCAGGGGAGCGCCTCGGCTCCCCCGGAGTGAGGAGGGGGGGCAGCCCCCGGCAGGGAGCCCCCTGGACGCCCGAAGCGGAGACGAGGGACTGCCCCCTGGTAGCGGCTTGCCCCCAGCCCGATGGCCGGAAGGGCACCTTCCGGCCATCGGGCTGGGGGAGGTATGTGCGTCGTTCGCGCCACGATGTAACGTTTTCTCGGGTGGACACGTTTTATGTTTGATGGGGACTTCGCCGCGGCGCCGCCAAATCGCGCCCTGGCCGTCGCGACGCCCGCCTACGCCGTGCACGGCGTGGCTGGAGGCGTCGTGAAGGCCGCGGAGAGCACGATGGGGGACCGACGTCGTGCGTTGCCACCGATCGCGGGGCTGGTCGTGCTGCTGTGCGCGACGAGTCTGGTGGGCGCACTCGCGCTACTCGGCGGCTGGTCGCTGGGGGCCGTGCTGTGGGGCGACGCCGACGCCAGCGGGGCCGCGGGGCCGCTCGCGAGCCTGCCGCTGCTGGGCGGGGGGCCGGGCGCGCTGAGCGCGTTGGCGCAGCCCCAGGCGACGGCCACGCCTGCTGCCACCCCGACTCCAGAGCCGCCCCCCACCCCCGTCCCCGTCCTGGCCACCCGCCGCCTGGTCACCTATTATGGCAATCCGTACACCGATGCGCTGGGTGTGCTGGGCGAGCAGCCGCGCGATCGCATGATCGCGCGCTTGCGCCAGCAGGCGACCGCCTACCAGGCGGACGGCCGGCCCGTGCAGCCGGCGCTGCACCTCATCGCCACGGTGGCGCAGGCGGCCTCCGGCGACGACGGCATGTATCGCTTCCGCATGCCGCCCGAGATGATCGACGAGTGGGCCAACCTCGCGGAGGAGAACGGGTTTCTGCTGATCCTCGACGTGCAGGTGGGCCGGAGCAGCGTGCAAGAGGAGGTGGAGGTCTTGCGGCCCTTCCTCGAGCGGGAGCACGTTCACCTGGCGCTCGACCCGGAGTTTGCCATGAGCGCGACGACGATGCCCGGCCGGCAAATTGGCAGCATCGCGGCCGAGGACATCAACTGGGCCATCAACTACCTGGCCGACATCGCGGTGACGCACCGCTTCGAGAACCGGGTGCTGATCGTCCACCAGTTCACCGACGACATGATCCAGCACAAGGATGCCATCGAGCTGAACGATTTCGTGGACCTGGCGGTGATGATGGACGGGTTCGGCGGGCCCACGCTGAAGATCTCGCAGTACCGGCGCTACATCACCGACGATCCGCTCGAGTACGCGGGCATCAAGCTGTTCTACAAGCAGGACCACCCGTTGATGAGCCCGGCGGACGTGCTGGCGCTCGACCCCGTTCCCGACGTGGTTACCTACCAGTGACCGCCCGCTAGTCGCGGCAGTCGACCCAGATGCTGTAGCCGCCGGCGTCGGCCACGATGCGGACGTGCTCGTGGTCGTCGTTGCGGCTGTACTCGAGCACTCCCTGGGGCTGGTTCATACGCGCGGAGTCGAAGCCGTCGAACTGGTCCGGATACTGGCCGGGGAGCTGGGTGACGGGGGCCCAGCCTTCGTTCGGCAAGACGGTGTAGTAGAAGGCCTGGATGTCGAGCAAGGAGGCGTTGGTGGCAATGAACGTGTTGCCGGCGGTGACCGGCATGTTGGCGCCATCGCCCGCCGGGGCCTGGGCGCCCGGATAGACGGGGATCGACGGCGCGGGGCAGGCGTGGGCCGGCGCGGCCGGCAGGCCGAGCGGCGCGAGCAAGACGGCGGCGCACAACAGCAAGGCGCGCATGGCGAGGCTCCTCTCTGGCAGACCCGGCGCGCTGGCGGCTCGCGGCGGCCGCGCGGCCACCGCGCGGGCCGCGGCGCCGGCCCACTCCACGACGCGGGGGCGGCGCGGCGCGAGGGCGCGACTCGCGCACCGGATTGTACGCGGTGGCGATACAGCTGCCCCAGCGGCGTCGATCCGCGGAGCGGTCTCCGGAATGATTGCCCCTGGCAGGGACGGCCGGGCGGTGGGGAGCTGAGTCAGCCGCCAGACGCGGCCTGGCGCGTGGGGCCGAGGCGCTCGGCTTCGGTGCGGGGCGCCTGTTCGGGGCCGTGCCGCGCGGCGTGGGCCAGGTGCGCGGCCGCGTTGACGAGGGCCAGGTGGGTGAAGCCCTGCGGGAAGTTGCCGAGGAAGGCGCCGTTGCGGGGGTCGATCTCCTCCGAGAAGAGCCCGACGTCGTTGGCGTAGCCCGCCAGGCGCTCGAAGAGGGCGCGCGCCTCGTCCACCTGGCCGCCGAGCGCCAGGGCGTCCACGAGCCAGAAGCTGCAGAGTAGGAAGGCGCCCTCCCCACCCGGCAGGCCGTCTGGCGCGGTATAGCGGCGCACCAGGCCGTCGTGGGTGAGCGTGGCGCGGATGCGGGCCACGGTCGAGCGCACCCGCGGGTCGGTGGCCGGGAGGAAGCCGACCCGCGGGATGGCCAGGGCGCTGGCGTCGAGGGCCTGGCTGCCAAACGCCTGGGTGAAGGCGCCCAGCTTCGCATCGTAGCCGCGCGTCTCGATGGCGGTGCGGATCGCGTCACGCGTCGCGCACCAGCGGTCGAGCGGCGCGTCGAGGCTGTGCTCCTGGGCGAGACGGACGCCGCGGTCGAGCGCGACCCAGCACATGAGCTTGGAGTAGAGAAACGGCTGCGGGCCGCCGCGGGTCTCCCAGATGCCCTGGTCGCGGTCCTGCCAGCGGGCGGCCGCCTGCTCGACGAGGCCGCGGAGGAGCGTCCAGACCGCGGTCGAGGGCCGCCGGGCGGCGGGGGCGTCGGAGGCGCCGACGGCCGGCGCCTGGGCGCGGTAGCGGAGGTAGGCGGTCGCCAGCACCTCGCCGTAGATGTCGAGCTGGCGCTGCTGGGCGGCCGCGTTGCCGACGCGGACGGGGCGCGAGTCGCGGTAGCCGGCGAGGTGGGGGAGGGTGACCTCGGGCAGGGAGCGGCCGCCGTCGATGGTGTACATGATCTGGAGCGACGCGGAGTCCGCGGCGAGGTAGACCCGCTCCAGCCAGGCGAAGAAGTCGGCCGCGCTGGCCTCGTAGCCCACGGCGAGCAGGGCGAACAGGATGAGCGAGCTATCGCGCAGCCAGGTGTAGCGGTAGTCCCAGTTCCGGACGCCGCCGATCTCTTCCGGCAGGGAGGTGGTCGGGGCCGCAACGATGGCGCCCGAGGCCTCGTAGGTAAGGAGCTTGAGGGTGAGCGCGCTGCGGAGCACGGCCGCGCGGTAGGGGCCGGCGTAGGTACACCGCGCGGCCCACCGCTGCCAGTAGTCCAGGGTAGCCGCGAGGGCCGCATCAGCGTCGCCCACGTCGAGCGGGGCGGCCGCGTCGGAGGCATCCGCGGGAGAGGTCAGCGCCAGCCAGTGGCGCGCGCCGGCCCGCACGCGCAGCTGGCCCTGCAAGGTCCCCGCGGCAGCGGGGGCGAGCGTGACGCTGGGGCAGGCGAGGGTGAGCACGCTGTCGGCGGCCCGCGCGACCGCCCCGCGCTCGGCCACCACGGCGAGAGTGGTCGCGGCGCGGGCGAAGTCGAACGTCGGCTTGAAGGTCAGGGTGAGGTCGACGGAGCCGGCGAGCCCTTCCACTAGCCGCAGGACTCGCCGGGCGGGGCCGATGTCGGCGCCACGCGCGCCCGCCGCGCCCTGGACGGGCATGAAGTCGGTGACCCGCACCTGGCCGCTCGCCGTGGCGAAGGTGGTTTGCAGAACGTTGGTCGGCCCCTGGTAGTGGCGCGCGCTGGTGTAGCGGTCCGTTGGCGCCAGGCGACAGTACCCGCCGCGGGCCGCGTCGAGCAGCCGGCAGAACACCGCGGGGCCGTCGAAGCGGCTGGGGCAGTACCAGTCGAGCGAGCCGTCGCGGGACACGAGCGCGGCGGTGTGGCAATCGCCGATGACCGCATAGTCGGCGATCGGCGCGTAGCTAGCGGCCGCTTGCGCTGTGTCAACCACTACGCGTCAATCCCCCCCCCCGTTGGTGAGCGGCGGCCTGCCTCGTGGTCGGCCGCCGCTCCGCGAGGAGTTCGCGGCGTTGTAGCGGACGACACCAGGAGCCGCCAGCACTATACTATGCACGGTCCGAAGCCCGCTCAGCCTGGTCCGAACACGGATGGCTACGCTAAACATACACGCCAACGGGTGCAGGATGCTCACCGGCGGGCACGAGGCGTAGCGCGGAGACGCCGCGGCGGCCCGCCGCGCGAGAGGAGCAGGCGGTCGCATGGCAGAGAGTGTCGCCGAGCTGCTGGTCGAGCGTCTCAGCGAGTGGGGCGTCGACACGATCTTTGGGTTCGCGGGCGATGGGATCGGCGAGATCCTGGAGGTGCTGCGACGGCAGCCGGAGCGCATGCACTTCGTGCAGGTGCGCCACGAGGAGGCCGCGGCGTTCGCGGCCTGCGGCTACGCGAAGTTTACGGGGCGTCTGGGGGTCTGCATGGCCACCTCCGGCCCGGGCGGCATCCACCTAGCAAATGGGCTCTACGACGCGAAGGGCGACGACCAGCCGGTGCTCGCGATCACGGGCCACACCTGGACGCACCTGATCGGCACGCACTACCAGCAGGACGTGGCGCTCGACCGCCTGTACATGGACGTGGCGGCATACACGGAGCGCGTGGCGAGCCCGAACCACCTGTACCGCGTGCTGGACGAGGCGATCAAGACCTCGCTCAGCCGCCGCACGGTCTCGCACATCAACCTGCCGCGCGACATCGCCAAACAGCCGGTCACGGAGGGGATGGCCTCGGGGCGAGGGCTGCCGCGGCTGCTGCAAGACCTGCTCACCACGCCGCCGGCGCTGCCCGCGACCGCCGTGCTGCAGGAGGCGGCCGCCGCCATTAACGCGGGGCGGCGCGTGGCGATCATGGCGGGCCGCGGCGCCATCCCCGCCCGGGACGAGGTGATCCAGCTCGCCGAGCGGGTCGCCGGGCCGATCATCAAGCCGTTGCTCGGCAAGACCGCCGTGCCCGACGATAGCCCCTACACGACGGGCGGGATCGGGCTGCTGGGCACCGCGCCGTCCGTGGACGCCCTGCGCGAGTGCGACACGCTGGTGATCGTCGGCAGCGCCTTCCCCTACCTGGACTTCTATCCCAAGGAGGGGCAGGCGAAGACGATACAGATCGACATCGATCCCACGCACATCGGCTTGCGGCACACGGCCGACGTGGGGCTCGTCGGCGACAGCAAGGCCGTGCTCCAGGCGCTATTGCCGCTCGTTCAGCGCAAGGACGACCGCGGCTTCTTACGGCAAGCGCAGCAGCGCATGGCGCGCTGGAACCAGCTCATGGAGACGCGGGGGTCCAGCCGCGCCGTGCCGATGAAGCCGCAGGTCGTCTTCCACGAGCTGAACAAGCTGCTCGCGGACGACGCGATCATCACCTGCGACAGCGGCACGGACACCACCTGGCTGTCGCGCCACGTCCGCATGGGCGGCCAGATGCAGTTCTCCCTCTCCGGCACGCTGTCCACGATGGGCTGCTCGCTGCCCTACAGCATCGGCGCGGCGACCGCCTATTCTCGCCGCCAGGTCGTCTGCGTGGCCGGCGACGGGGCGTTCACGATGCTGATGGGCGAGCTGGCGACGGCCGTCAAGTACAAGCTACCGGTGAAGGTGATCCTGGTGAAGAACGACACCCTGAACCAGGTGCGCTGGGAGCAGCTGGTACAGTTCGGCTATCCGGAGTTCGCCGTCGAGCTGCAGCCGATCGACTTCGCCGGCTTCGCCCGCGCGTGCGGGGCGGTGGGCTACACGCTGACCGATCCGAACCAGGCGGCAACGACCCTGCGCGAAGCGCTGGCCCAGCCGGGGCCGGCGCTGGTCGAGTGCGTGGTCGATCCGAACGAGCCGCCGATGCCGGGCAAGATCACCACGCAGCAAGCCGTGGAGCTGGCCGAGGCGCTGGCGAAGGGACAGCCGAACCGCTTCCAGCTCATGCGCGAGGCGATCGCCGAAACGGCGCGCGAGCTACGTCACGCCCCCGAGGCGCTGCTGTGACGCGCCCCGGCGACGGCCCGCCAACGACCAGCCGGGAGAGGTTGCCATGCCGCCACAGACGATTACTCTGACGGAAACCGACTGCGTGCTGCGCGCGGAGCCGATCTGTGGCGAGTCGCCGATGTGGTCGGTCGCCGAGCAGGCGCTGTACTGGGTGGACAACGCCGGCGGGAAGATCCACCGCTTCCACCCCGACCGCGGCACCGACGACGTGTTCGCGCTGCCGGACGAGGTCAACAGCCTGGTCTTGCGGGCGCGCGGGGGACTGGCCCTCGCGCTGCGCCACGACTTCGCGTTCTTCGATCCAGCGACGGGCCAGCTCGAGCGGCTGACGGACCCCGAGCGCGGCGAGCCCAGCCACCGCTTCAACGACGGGAAGTGCGACCGCCAGGGCCGCTACTGGGCCGGCACGATGGACGACGTACACTGGGCGGCGCCGGTGGGGGGCCTGTACCGCCTCGACCCGGATCGCCAGGTTAGCCGGCTGTGGGGCGAGGTGGCCTGCGCCAACGGCCTGGGGTGGAGCCCGGACGACCGCGTCTTCTACTTCGGCGAGAGCTTCCGCTTCGCGATCTTCGCCTACGACTTCGACCCCGACCGCGGCGCCATCGCCAACCGGCGCCTGTTCGCCAGCATCGACCGCGCGGGGGGCGCCTTTCCCGACGGGCTCACGGTGGATGCGGAGGGCGGCGTGTGGAGCGTCCACAACAGCGTTGGCCGGGTCGTGCGCTACGCGCCGACGGGGGCGGTCACGCACGTCGTAACGGTGCCGGTGCCGCAGCCGACGAGCTGCATCTTTGGCGGCGCGCGGCTGGACACGCTGTACGTTACGACCTCGCGGCAGAACATGACCGCCGCGCAGCTGGCGGCGGCGCCGCTCTCGGGCAGCCTGTTCGCGGTACGGCCGGGCCTGGTGGGGCTGCCCGAACCCAGCTTCGCCGGCTAGCGGCAGCAGAAGGGAGGACTATGGCTCACGATACGCACTACGACGTGATCATCATCGGGACGGGCGCCGGGGGCGGGACGCTGGCGTATCACCTGGCCCCGTCGGGCAAGCGCATTCTCTTGCTGGAGCGCGGCGGCTACCTGCGGCGCGAGCGCGACAACTGGGACTCGCTGGCCGTGTTCGTCCAGGCGAAATACCGGGCACAGGAAACCTGGTACGACAAGGACGGCCACACATTCCATCCGGGCATTCAGTATTACGTCGGCGGCAATACGAAAGTGTACGGCGCGGCCCTGTTCCGGCTGCGGCCGCGCGACTTCGGCGAGATTCGGCACTACGGCGGCATCTCCCCGGCCTGGCCGCTCAGTTACGACGACTTCGAGCCCTACTACTCGCGGGCCGAGCAGCTTTTCCAGGTCCACGGCCATCACGGCGAAGACCCGACCGAGGGTTCCTGGAGCCAGCAATATCCGCACCCGGCCGTGGTCCACGAGCCGCGCATCCAGCAGCTGAGCGACGACCTGGAGCGCATGGGGCTGCACCCGTTCCACGCACCCTGCGGCGTGCTGCTGGACCAGGACGAGCACGGACAGGCGACGCACACGAGCCCGTGCATACGCTGCAACCGCTACGACGGCTTCCCGTGCCTGCTGCACGCCAAGGCGGACGCCGAGGTACTGTGCGTCGCCCCCGCGCTCCAGCACCCGAACGTAGAGCTGCTCCTGAACGCGCGGGCGACGCGCCTGGAGACGAATGCCAGCGGCAGCACGGTGACGACCGTCCACGTGGAGCGCGACGGGCAGGCCGAGCAATACTCGGCCGACATCGTGGTGGTGTCGTGCGGCGCGATCAACTCGGCGCTGCTGCTGCTGCGCTCGGCGAACGACCAGCACCCGAACGGCCTGGCCAACCGCTCGGACGTGGTGGGGCGCTTCTACATGCGGCACATCAGCTCGGCGGTGATGGCGCTGAGCATCGAGCCGAACCCGACGCAGTTTCAGAAGACGCTCGCGCTAAACGACTTCTACGCGGGCGCCGACGATTCGGAGTACCCGCTGGGCAACATCCAGATGGTGGGCAAGTCGGACGGCGAGATGCTGAAGGGCGAGGCGCCGTTCTGGGCCGGCTGGGCGCCGGTGATGCCGTTCGAGGACATGGCGCGGCACTCGGTGGACTTCTGGCTCACCTCGGAGGACCTGCCGCTGCCGGAGAACCGTGTCACGCTGAACGCGCAGGGCGACGTCGTGCTGGCGCAGCACGACGTGAACATGGAGGCGCACCGGCGGCTCACGGCCAAGCTGGAGCACATCGTGAGCCACGCCGGCATGCACAAGCACCTGTTCCCCCGCAACCTGTACCTGGGCAAGATCATGGACATCAGCGCCACGGCGCACCAGAACGGGACGGTGCGTTTTGGCCGCGACCCGCAGACGTCGGCCCTCGACCTAAACTGCAAGGCGCACGACCTGGACAACCTGTACGTCGTGGACGCGAGCTTCTTCCCGTCGTGCGGGGCGGTCAATCCGGCGCTGACGGTGATCGCCAACGCCCTGCGCGTGGGCGACCACCTGCGCGAGCGCCTGCGCTGACGCGCGCTTCAGCGGCCCCTAGGTCGCTCGTCCCAGCACTGCCGGCCGATGCCGAGCCCACACAGTAGGCTAATCGCCCGGCGGCGCGGGGCTGGTCGTGGCGAGCAGGGCCGCCCGGCAGAGGGTGAGGGCGGCGATGGGGCCATGGGCGTACACGACCGGGCCCTCGGGCCCCATCACGGTACAGGTCCAGACGGGGTCGTCGCGCTGCAGGCGCCCGTGCAGGAGGAGAGACCAGCCGCGGGCCTGCAACTGGTAGACGATGCGCCAGGCCGCCGCGATGTCGGCGCTATAGGCGGGCGGGTCCGCGGTGGGAGGATCGCCAAAGACATGCGTGGCGACCGCCCGATCGAGCGCGCGGCCTACTGCCCAAGTCTGGACGCTCATACCACCCCCACCTCCACCAGTTGTCGGGGCCGCGGTGACCAGTGCGTATGATAGGCGGCGCCCGGAAAAGCCCGGTCGCGGCCGGGTCGCATTGCGGTTGAGGCGCCGTGCGGGCCGCGGGGGCGAGCGCGGCTAGCGCGCCCGCCCCGGGGCGCGGGCGCCCGGGCGGACGGCGAGGGCGCGGCGGCGCTGCCCGCACAACTGACGGAGCCGCAGCACCTCGGCGTCGGGCGGCAGCCGCAGCAGGCGCCGCTCCAGCATCCGCAGGGCCGCCCGCGTCCGAGCGGCCCGCAGCACCTGCGCCCAGCCAGTGTAATCGCGCGGATGCACGCGCGTCTCCTCGGCGGCAATCGGGTCGTGCGGCCCCCAGTGTAGGCGGCGCCAGTCGCGGCGCCGTTGAGCGCGGGGGCGCCCCCGCGCGGGCGTGCCCGGCTGCCCCGCGTGGCCCGGCCCGCCCCGCGCCCCCAGCGTGTGGACGGCGGCGCCGGGGTTAGCGTCGGTTTAGAACGGGCTAGCCTCAACCAAAAGGCTACCGGAGGCCCACGGCCACGTCACCGGTCGCGCCCAGTATGAAGGTAGCGCAATTGCGACTGAATTCTGTGCGGGCGGGACGCACGAGGGCGACGCCGAGGCGCGGCCGGCGCACACTGGGGGGCTAGGATGAGGGATTATCGGTGGGCCACGCGGGTTGCACTCGTCATCTTCCCGCTGCTCGTGCTGCTTGGGGGGGCGCGGTCCGCCCCGGCGCTCGCCGCGAGCTGTACGCCCCGGCCGGCCGTAGGGGTGACCGTGACGCCGACCGGCCCGCAGCACGCCGATCTCGCGGTGACCCTGACGGCGGGGACGTCCGCCGGGGTGCCGAACAACCAGCTGGACGCGGTGCGCTTCAACGCCATCGGCTACGGCTGGATCGAAGCCGGCAGTCAGACCGGCGAGCGCGGCAGCTTCGACGTCGCGCTGCCGGCGGGCACGGAACAATTTAGCTTCGTCCTGCACGCGGACTCCCCCGGCACGCCCCCGACCGCGCATCTGGTCGTGCAGGACGCCTGCGGCGCCTGGCCCACGTTCGTCGGCGGCTACAGCCCGCCGCCGCCCCCACCGCTGCCCGCGTACTGCACGCCCCGGCCCCGGGTCGAGCTGGCTACCGTGCCGCAGGGCCTGGATACGCTGCTGGCAACCCTCCGGGTCAACGGGGACGGCAACACGTTGCACGCCGTCGAGGTGGGCCCGGTGACCAACGCGGACCTGGATGTCGCGGGCCAGACCGATGTGACGGGCAATGCCGCTATCACGCTGCCCGCCGGGACGCAGCAGCTCAGCTTTACGATCCACCACGGCGACGGGGCCTACAACGTGGGGCTGACAGCGGTGGATGGATGCGGCCGCTGGCCGACGTTCGTGAGCGCCGGAGCCGGCAGCTTCTCGCCCCCGCCCCCGCCCCCGTATGACCCACCCCCGCCGCCGCACGACCCGCCGCCCCCACCGCCGCACGACGACCCGCCCGCGCCCGCGGCCACCCCGGAGCTGGACAGTCTGCTGCTCTTCGTCGTGGGCGCGGCGGGACTCGCCGGCGCGGCCTATCGCCAGCGACGCTCCCGGGCGCGGCGCTAACGCGGCGGGCTCTCTCCGCGGGCATCCGGCCCCCAAGAGGTAGCGCTAGCGGCCCGGCGGGGCCGACCCAGACGCCGGGTCACTCCGCGCCGCGGGCGCGGGGGCGGGAGGCTCGGCGGGGGAGGCGGGGGGCGCGCCGGCGGCCAGCTGCGCGACGGTCCGGGAGGTGAGCGGGAGCGCGCCGATGGAGCTGACGATGTTCGGCGGGAGGACGAAGTCGAGCGCCCAGTCGATGCCGACGCGCGCGCGGCGGTCCCAGCCGGGCAGCTTCGCCAGGTACACCGTGCGCCAGAGCACCCAGGCCGGCAGCCCGGCAAAGCGCAGCCCGAAGACCTCGCCCACGGCGCTCCGCCGACCGAGGGAGGCCAGCATGCCGACCGGCCGGTAGTCAAAGCGGCGCAGCGGTGCGCCAGTGCGGGCGGCGAGCACGTTGTACGCGACGACCGGCGCCTCGCGCTCGGCGTTCTGCGCCGTCGGGCCATAGGCGCCGCCGCGGGGGTTGGGGACGTGGGCGCAGTCGCCGAGCGCCCAGACGCCCGGGTGGCCCTGCACGGCGAGGTACTCGTCCACGATCGCGGCGCCGTGGCGGTCGCAGGGCACGCCCAGGCGGCCGATCAGCGGGTCGGGCGCCACCCCGGCCGTCCAGAAGACCGTGCGGGTGGGCACCGTGCCGCCAGGCGCTAGCTCGACGCTGTCCGCGGCGACGCCGGTTACGCCGGTCCCCAGGCGCACGGCGATGCCTCGGCGGCGCAGCAGGCCGAGGGTGTAGGCGGCGGCCGGGGCGGTCAGCTCCTCCAGGAGCCGCTCGCCGTGGTGGGCCAGCACCAGCCGCAGCGGCTCGCGGGCCAGCGGGGGATAGTAGCCGCGCAGCTCGCGCAGGAAGTCGGCCAGCGCGGCCGTCAGCTCCACGCCGCTGTAGCCGCCGCCGGCCACCACGAACGTGAGCAGCGCGCGGCGCGCGGCGGCATCCGTCTCCATGGCGGCCTGCTCGAAGCACGAGACGACGTGGGCGCGGGCGATGGCCGCATCGCCGAGCGTTTTGAAGCCGAGCGTGTGCTCGCTGGCGCCGGGCACGTGGTGGTAGCTGGTCACGGCGCCGAGCGCGAGCACGAGCTGGTCGAAGGGCGCGGTAACCTGCTCGCCGGTGACCGGCTGCTGCACGGCGACCTCGCGACGGGCGAGATCGACGGCGACCACCTCGCCCTCCCAGACGCGCACGCGGCGCAGGAACGAGCGCAGCGGCGTGGCGACGTGGGACGGGGGGATCTGGCCGGTTGCCGCCTCGGCCAGCAGCGGCGTGTAGAGCAGGAAGTTCTCGCGGCTGATGAGCGTCACCTCGACCGAGCCGTCGGCGGGCAGCGCGGCCTCCAGGTGGCGCGCGCTGCCGAGCGCGGCGAAGCCGCCGCCGAGGATGACGACGCGTGTGGTGGCTGGCACGGCTAGAGCCCCTTGTTCCAGCGCGTCATGCCGCCGTCGACGTAGTAGGTGCAGCCGGTCACGTAGGACGCCTCGTCGGAGGCGAGGAACACGGCCACGGCGGCGACCTCGGCGGGGGTGCCGAGCCGGCCGAGCGGGATGACGCTGCGCAGCTCGTCCAGGAGCTGCGAGCTCTCCAGGGTGCGCTCGTTGATCGGCGTGGCGATCGCGCCGGGGGCAATGTTGTTGATGGTGATGTTGTAAGGGGCGAGCTCCTGGCAGACGGTGCGCGCGAACATGCGCATGCCCCCTTTGGAGAGGCAGTAGGAGCTGTAGTTGAGGAACGCCACGTCCTCGTGGATCGACGAGATGTTGATCAGGCGGCCGCCCCTGCCCTGTTTGACCATCTGCTGGGCGGCGGCCTGGGCGCAAAAGTAGGCGCCCTTCAGGTTGACGTTCAGCACGAGGTCGTAGTGCGCCTCGCTCACCTGGAGGAACGGCTCGCGGATCTCCAGTCCGGCGCTGCAGACGAGCACGTCGAGCCCGCCGAGGGCCTGCACGGTCTGCGCGACGAGCGCCTGGACCGAGGCCACGGAGGCCGCGTCGGCCTGGAGCGCGACGGCCCTGCGGCCGAGCTTCTGGAGCCCGGCCACCAGCTCTTCCGCCTCGGTCTGGTCCCTGTGGTAGTGTACCGCGACATCGGCGCCCGCCTGGCCGAAGGCCTCGGCAATGGCCCGCCCGATGCCGCCCGAACTGCCCGTGATCAGGGCGCGCTTGCCCTCCAGTCCCATCGCCCCCTCCTCGCGCCTCGCGCTCGCCCGCGGCGCCCGCGACGCGACGTCGGCTGACGCCGCGCGGGTTGCAGGCTGGCGAGGCCGTACTTTCTATCCAGCACCGTGGCGCCGCGGCTACGGCGTGGGCGGCCGCGGCGTCATCCCCACTTTGGCGCACTCCTCCACGTAGGTCTGCCAGATCCGCGTCCGCAGGCCCTCCTCCAGGTCGGTGTAGCGCAGGATCGTGCCGCCCTCCGAGACGAACTTGTGCGTCTTCTCGTACAGGTGGCTGATCGGGTGCTTGCGGCTGCGCAGCTTGATGGCGAGCTGGAGGGTGCGCGGGCTGGTCACGAAGTGGCCGTGCCACCACATGTTGGGGGGCACGACGACGCCGACGTCGTCCTGGGGCCAGTCGAAGCGCACCTCCTCGCCGCCGTCCTGCCACATGATGGTATAGCCGGTGCCCTCGAGCACGCAGACGAAGGCCGACGGCCCGTGGCGGTGCGGGTTGAAGAACTGGCCGCCGCGAATCTCGGCCATGTGCGCGGAGATGGGGGCGTTCGCCAGCTCGAAGTAGACCGTGTGGCTGCCCTCGCCGTGCTCGACGAAGCGGCTGCGGGGCACGGCGTACACGTCGGGCACGAACATCGTCTCGTACAGGTCGACGGCGGTGCGGTCGTGCGCGGCATCGGGCTGGTAGAGCACGGCGTCGGTCGCGGTGGCGCGGGGGCTGAGGCGCTTCGAGTCCCAGTCGGTGCCGTAGATGAAGCGCTCGTCGCGGAACAGGCTGTAGACGATGGGCAGGGTGTTCACGCTCAGGAAGCGCACCGGCTCGCGCCCGGTGCCGTTGTGGAGCTGATAGGGGTAGTTCAGGGGAATCGTGAACAGGCTGCCTGGCCCCCACTCGAAGGAGATGGGGCCGTTCGGCGTGGTGACGGTCGTGCTGCCGCGTCCGGCGACGACGTAGATGATCTCGTCGTAGAGCTGGCGGGTGCGCTCGCTGGAGCGGGCGGGCGCTAGCTCGGCGACGTAGAGCCCGGCGAGCGACTCGGCGCCCTTGATGTCCCAGAACGCCGCGTCGATACCGCGGCCGGGCCAGGGCCGCAGCTCGCTCTGGCCGAGCGCGGCGGCGTAGCCGCGGTGCAGCCGCAGCCGCAGGTCGTCCTCGACCCAGCGCTCGAATGGAGTGCGCGAGTCCCAGGGGATGCCGACGTGCGTCTCCTGTGCCTGGAGCACTTGAATCCTCCCTGATGCCAACACCCAGTCGTGGATGCGCGCTTGAAAGCTCCACCCGAAGAGTGAAGCTTTCAAGCGCGACTCACGGAATGGGGCGAACACTGCACCGCGCCGGCCGCCGCTCGCCGCGAGCTTAGCGGCCCCAGATGCGGTCCAGAAAACCCGATGCCTGAATCGCGTCCATGTACGACGGGTCGGCGACCTGGTCCGGGGTGAGGGTCGCATAGGCGGCGGGGTCGATCTCGCGCAGCGCGTCGATGATCGTCTCCGCGCCCTCGCGGTCGGGCCGCGGGTTGCGCGCCAGCCGGTCGTGGTAGAAGTCGTAGGCGTCCGCGACCGCGGGATCGGCGGGGTCGAGCTTGAGCTTCTGGGCCATGACCGGCAGCACCAGGGCGCGATTGCTCGGATCGGCAAACAGGCGCTCGGCCTCGATCATCCCCTCCAGGAAGGCGCGCACCGTGTTCGGATTGTCGCGGCCGAAGCTATCGGCGATCAAGGTGGCCGTGCTAACGTAGGGGATCTGCTCCTGCTCCAGGCTGATGAGCACGTGCATGCCCTGGGCGACCGCCTGATCGACGAACGCCTCGGACAGCAGGGCCGCGCTCACTTGCCCGCTCAGCAGCGCGGCCAGCCGGCTGGGGGAGTTCCCGGCCGAGAGCGCCTGCACGTCCGCGCCGACGACGATGCCCCGCGGCTGGAGGGCGATACGGGCGGAGACGTCGGTCGTGTCGCCCGGGCGCAGCAGGGCGATCGTCTTGCCGCGCAGGTCGGCCGGCGTGGCGATCTCCGGGCGGGCGACGACGGCGTAGGGGTTGCGCTTGTTGAAGTAGGCGACGATCTTCAGCGGGGCGCCCGCGGCGATGGCGCGGATGACCGATACGCCCTCGTTCACGTTGACCTGCGACTCGCCGGAGACGACCGCGGCGACGCCGGCGTTGCTCTCGGCGTAGTCGACGTCCACGCTTAGCCCGTACTTTTGGAAGAGCCCCTGGTCCACAGCGAGCCAGAGCGGGGTCATCGAGCCGCTGACCGAGCCGTAGGTGACGCGGAGCTGGGCGCGCTCGGGCGGCTGGGCAGTCGGCGCGGCGGGCTGGGGCGTGGGGACGGCGCGGGCGGGCAGCGCGGGCGTCGGGGCGGCGGGCGCCGCCGGGGCGCCGCACGCCAGGAGCACCCCGACCGCGAGCGCCGCGACCAGGGCGAGCGCGGGGCTCCACCGACCGGCCACCGCCTACTCCCCACGAATGTCGACGATCCGGGGCGGGGCGCGCGGCGGCGCGCCCCGCGTGCCGCCAGCGCGAGACAGGCTGCGAAGAGTGTAAGCGCGCGGCTGGCGCGCGTCAACGCACGGTGGGTCGCTGTCGCGGGCCGCCATCCCCGGCGTCCCGAGCGGCGCCGGGGACGGCTCTAGCAGCGGCGTCGCGGCTGGTAGCGGATTCGGCCGGAGATGGTCTACAGTACGCTACACCATCGCGCTCTGGTAGTTCGTCAACCCTGACATGATGGTCTGCTCGCGCCGCCGTGGACGGCGGGCCAGCAGCCTGTACGCGGTGGCCCGGCCGTTAGGCGGGCAGCCGGACCTAACCTTTAACGCCTGACCGACTACTAGCGCGGCGAGACGGAGCAGCGGGTGGCCGCGTGTCGCGGGGACGCGGCGGGGAGTAGGACGATGGCAACCGGGATCACACCCGAGGCGGGCGCGGCGCGCGAGCGCGCCGAGGCGCTCCAGGCGTTCGAGGCCGAGCTGGCGAGCCAGAGCATCGAGGGGCACTGGCAGGAGGCCGTCTACCTGCCGGACCAGCCCTACGTGCGCATCCAGCCCCACTTGTGGAAGTGGGAGCTGATCGAGCGGCAGCTCTTGCGCGCGGGCGAGCTGGTGCCCATCCGCGGCGGGGACGCGCGGCGCACCCTACGCCTGCTGAACCCGGGCCGCAAGGCGACCACGCATACGATTCACATGTCGGTGCAGCTGGTCCAGCCCGGCGAGGTGGCCGAGGCGCACCGCCACACGCTGGCGGCGCTGCGGTTCATCGTACGCGGCAACGGCGCCTCGACGACGGTCGAGGGCGAGCGCTTCCGGCTGTACCCGGGCGACCTGATCCTGACGCCGCAGTGGACCTATCACGACCACGCGAACGACACGGCGGAGCCGATCATCTGGCTGGACGGGCTGGATAGCCCGCTGGTGATCGGCGCGCTCGACGCGCTGTTCCTGGAGCAGTTCCCCGCGCCGACGCAGCCGCTCACGCGGCCGGACGGCTGGACGCTGGCGCAGAGCGGCCTCGCGCGCCCCGTGCGCCACGGGGGCACGCCGGCCTCGCCCACGGCGTACTATCCCTGGTCCGTCGTCGGGCCGGAGCTGGAGCGGCTGACGAGCAGCGCGGGGTCGCCCCACGACGGGGTGGTGCTGGAGTACCTGAACCCGTTCACGGGCGGGCCGACGATGCCGACCATTGGCTGCTGGCTGCAGCTCTTGCGGCCCGGCGAGCGCACGCGCCGCCACCGCCATACGTCGTGCAGCATCTACCACGTCGTGCGGGGCCACGGCTGCACAGTGGTGAACGACACGCGGCTGGAGTGGGGGCCGGGCGACGTGTTCGTGGTGCCGAACTGGAGCTGGCACGCCCACGAGAACGCGGCGGCCGGCGCCGACGCGGTGCTGTTCTCGATGAACGACATCCCGGTCTACCAGGCGTTCGGGCTGTACCGCGAAGAGGGCGAGTAGGCATGGGCTCGGCGCGCGGGCGGGGCCTGGCGGCGCTCGCCGCGGTGCTGCTCACCGCCTGCGGGGCGAGCGCCCCGGCCGCGCCCGCCGCCGGGCCGGCCGCCGCCACCGCGGCCCCGGCCGCGGCGGCGGCCAGCCCGGCCCCCACGCCGCTGCCGCCGCTCGACGTGACGGTCGCCATCCCCGCGAACTCGCTCTCGCAGTTCCCGCTGGCGCTGGGCAAGGAGGCGGGCATCTACGAGCAGCGGGGCATCAACCTGTCGATCAACGCGATGGCGACCAACGCGGCCATCGCCGGCGCGATCAGCGGCAGCGTGGACTACGCCACGCCGGCGGGCAGCCTGATCCGCGCCATCGCCTCGGGGGCGCCGCTGCGGGTGGTGATGACGATGACGGACCGCTCGACCCACCTGCTGCTGGTGAACCCGGCGACGGTGCCCGACGGCGCCGCGCTGGCCGGCAAGCGGATCGCCATCAACTCGCCCGGCGACAACACCGACCTGGAGGCGCAGGCGGCGCTGCAGCACTTCGGGCTGGACAAGAAGGACTACAGCTCGGCGGTGATCCCGGACGACGCGCCGAAGCTGGCCGCGCTGCAGGCGAACGCCGTGGACGCCGCCATCATCAGCATCCCGTTCAACTTCCGTGGCGAGGCGCTGGGCTTCAAGGTGCTGCTGAACTTCGTGCAGGTGTACGAGCAGCCGACCGCCGTGCTGGCCACGACGCTCGGCCGCATCGCCGGCCAGCCCGCGGCCGTCCAGCGCATGGTCGACGCGACGCTGGCGGCGACGCAGTACACGCGGACGCAACCGGCGGCAGCCACGCGGCTGATCGGCGAGGTGTACAACCTAGAGCCGGCGCAGGCCGACGCCGCCTACGAGCTGGTCAAGGAGAGCTGGTCGGCCACCGGCGTGCTCAGCGACACGGCGTACCAGAACGCTACCGAGCCGCTCGACCTGAGCCCGCCGCCGCCGCGGGACACGGTCGTGGACGACCAGTTCGTGAACGCAGCCCACGCGGGCAGCTGAGCTGCCCGCCCAGGTTGGTGTGTAGGTTTGGCTTCGCCAAACCTATACAGCATCCTCGGCCGGGTGCTTAGCGCGCGTGGGCAGAGCGCGTGGAGAGGGTGACATGGAAGCGTTGAGCCCAGAAGCGGCCCGGGCGTACGTGGACGGGCTGTACCGCAAGGTAGCGCAGCGCTGGCAGGAGCGGGTGAACGAAGGCGAGTTCATGCAGCAGTTCACCGCCGGCACGCTCCCCCGCGCGGTGCTGGCGCTGTTCTTCAAGAACTGGGGCGCGTACACCATCGAGATCAACACGATCGTCGCCTCGACGTACCACAAGTACGTCCACTTCTTTAAGCAGCACCCCGACCTGATGGCGGCGATGGGCGACAAGATCGCGGACGAGTTCATCCACCCGAAGCCGCCCGGGCACGTGCTCATCATGCTGCAGACGGCCGAGGCGCTGGGCGTGAGCCGCGAGGAGGTGTGCGCCCAGCCGCTGCTGGCCGAGTTCCGCGGCAAGCTGGACTTCGCCCGGACGATCCTGTACGAGGGCACGGCCGCGGAGTGGTTCTCGCTGAACTGCGGCGAGGAGATGATCGGCTACTGGGCCGGCGAGTGCTACCGCACGCTCACCAGCAAGTACGGCCTGACGCCGGAGCAGGCAGTCTACTTCTCGAAGCACGAGGAGGCCGACCTGGAGGAGCACGACGCGGGAGTGATGGGCCACGGCCAGTTCAACCGCGCGGTGCTGCAGCGGCTGCTGGAGACGGGCCAGGGCTGGGAGCGCCCGACCTACGGCATGGAGTACTGCGCGCTGACGTTCATCGACCTGCACGGGCTGCTGCTGCAGAGCACGCTGGACGCGGCGCGGCGCCAACAGCTCGTCCCCGCCTAGCCGCCCGCGTCGCTCGATATCCTGCACGCGAAAGGTGCCGCGATGCAAGTGTCAAGGTTGCGACTCGGCTCGTTGAGCGCGCTCCTGCTCGCGCTCGCGGCGTGCGCGCCCGGCGCGCCGCCGGCCGCCGCACCCGCGGCACCCGCCGGCACCGCCGCGCCCGCCGCGAGCGGGGCAGCCACCGGCCCGACGGCCGGGCCGACCGCGGCCGCCCTGGCCGCGCCGACGCCGTTCCGCTGGGCGGGGCAATTCCCCGCCACCGACGCTGGCATCTTCGTGGCGATGGACCGCGGCTACTTCGTCGAGCAGGGCGTGGACCTCGACTACGAGAACTTCGCGTCCGCGTCGGAGATGGTGCCGGCCCTGGCGACGCGGCAGGTGGACGGCGGCGGCATCGCCGTCAACGCGGCGACCATCAACGCCGTCGCCCGCGGCGTCGAGATCAAGGCCGTGGCCGACAAAGGGTCGATGCTGCCGGGCTTCGGCTGGCAGGCGTTCCTGGTGCGCAAGGACCTGATGGACAGCGGGCGGTTCAAGGGGGCGGCCGACCTGAAGGGGCTGGTGTTCGGGACCACGCCGCCGGTCAACGGGGGCGCGGGGTTCCCCACCCTGGAGCGCGTGCTGCAGTCGGCCGGCCTGACGGAGGACGATCTACGGATCGAGGCGCTGAGCTTCCCCGACGTGAACGCCGCGCTAGCCGCCGGCTCGCTGGACGTGGGCATCCAGATCGAGCCGCTGGTGCAGGCGGCGGTCGATCAGGGCATCGCGGCGCGGTGGCTGGGCCTGGACGAGGTGCGGCCGAGCCAGCAGATCGCGGTGATCGGCTACGGACCCTCCATCACGGTGGACAATCCGGCCCTCGGGCGGGCTTTCGTGCTGGCGTACCTCAAGGGCGTCCGCGACTACCACCGGGCCTTTACGGAGGGCGTTGGCAAGGCGGAGGTGGTCGCGAGCATCGCCAAGCACAGCACCGTGAAGAACCCCGCGACCGTCGAGGCGATGGCGCCGGTGGGCTTGAACCCGGACGGCCGCATCAACGTGGACAGCCTGATCGAGGACCAGCGGTTCTACGTCGAGAAGGGGACGGTCACCACGCCCATCGACATGCACCAGATCGTGGACGATAGCTACGTCGAGGCCGCCCTGCAAGCCTTGGGCGCGGGAGGAGCACGGTAGATGGTTTCCCAGCAGCTACGCGATGGCACCGAGCTGTACGTCGAGCAGGTGCGCTTCGGCAAGGAGGAGCAGCAGCGGCGCAAGGACTCGCCGATCTACGTGGACGGCGACGAGATCGCCCGCGCGCACGCCGCGGCCGACCACATCGTCTTCATCGTCGATCCGCGGCTGGGCTTCAACAACCGCACGCACCGCTTCTGGATCAACCGCCTGCCGCCGGGCGGCGAGGAGGGCCAGCTGTGGAAGACGCTGGGGCACCGGCACACCGTCGAGGCCGTCATCCACTGGCTGCACGGGCACGGGCACAGCATCATCGACGGCCAGCGCTACGACTGGGAGGCGGGCGACTTCATCTGCGTGCCGATGTTCTCCTGGCACCGCCACGTGAACAGCAGCGACGGCCCCGCCATCTACGTCGCCTCGACCACCGGGCCGCTCTCGATGGGCATCGGCCAGGCGGTGTACGAGGACGAGCTGTACCCCGAGTTCTGGGTGTTCGCGCAGAAGGGCGAGGACGCGCTGCGCACGCTGGTGCCCGGCGGCGCCGAGGCGCTGCCCGAGCTGCCGGCGGCCGAGGGGCAGAGCGAGGCGGCGCGGCTGTATGCCGAGCAGGTCCGCTTCGCCTTCGACGAGGAGCACAAGCGCCGGGCCAGCCGCGTGCTGGTGAAGGGTAGTGAGCTGAAGTTCGAGCCGACCGCGATGGGCGCGCTGGCCTACGTGGTGGACGCGCGCCTCGGCTTCCACGCGAAGGCGCTGGCGACGGTGGTCGCCGAGATCCCGCCGGGCAAGCACTCGGGCGCGCACCGGCACCTGTACGACGAGATCGACTACGTGCTCGCCGGCAGCGGCCGCTGCATCATCGACGACCAGACCTTCACGGTGAAGCCGGGCGACACGCTGGCGATGCCGGTGTTTGCCTGGCACCAGTACTTCAATGACGGCGACGAGCCACTGCGCGTGCTGGCGCACAGCACGCGGCCGGCGATGGAGAACCTGGGCCTCGTCCTGACGCAGCAGGGCGAGCTGGCGAACTACTAGGATGAACGTCCCTCACCCCCCGCCCTCTCCCAGGGGGAGAGGGGGCCACGAACCTCCGCCCGCTCCCAGGGGGAGAGGGGGCCACGAACCTCCGCGCGCTCCTGAGGGGAGAGGGGGCCACGAACCTCCGCGCGCTCCCAGGGGGAGAGGGGGCCAAGAGCCTGCGCGCGCTCCTGAGGGGGGCGGGGGCCAGGCGCCGGAGCCGCCCCGCGCCCCCGGGGGGTGGCACCAGCACGGGGACGGCGTGCTCCACGCGCACGGCGAGGACGCCGCGCACGGCGCCGACCACACGCACCATGCGCCGGGGCCCGACGCGCAGACATTGTGGAGCGTGGGCATCGACGTGGGCTCGTCGACCACGCACCTGACGGTGTCGCAGCTCGTGGTGGGCCGGCCGCAGAGCGTCGTCCACCGCAAGCCGGAGGTGCTGGAGCGGCGCCTGGTGTACCGCTCGCCGATCAGCTTCACGCCGTTCGTGGACGACGTGACCATCGACGCGGCGGCCATCGAGCGGCTCGTGGCCGCGGGCTACGCGGCGGTGGGCATCAGCGCGGCGCAGATCGACGCGGGCGCGGTGATCTGCACTGGCCTGGCCGCGCTGAAGCGCAACGCGGCGGCCATCACCGCGCGGCTGGCCGCCGCGAGTGGCCGGTTCGTCTGCGCGACGGCCGGGCACCACTTCGAGGCGATCCTGGCGGCGCGCGGGTCGGGCAGCGTGGCGCAGAGCCGGCGGCTGGCGGGCACGGTCGCCAACCTGGACGTGGGCGGAGGCACGACGAAGCTGACGCGCGTCCGCGACGGCGAGATCGTGGACACCGCCGCCCTCGCCGTGGGGGCGCGGCTGGTGGTGACCGACGACCGGGGACGGGTGGCGCGGATCGAGCCGGCCGCCGCGCCGCTGCTGGCGGCAGCCGGCCTGACGCTCGCTGTCGGCGAGCCGCTCGCGCCCGACGCCGGAGCGCGACTGGCCAGGGTCATGGCGGCGGCGATCTGCGCCTTTGCCGGCCTCGCCCCGGATGGGCCGCTGGCCGACGTGGGCGCGCGGCTGGCAAGCGAGGTACGCCTCACCGACGCGCCCGGCCCCGGCGGGGCGCCCGACTGGGTGATCTGCTCGGGCGGGGTGTCGGAGTACGTGTACGGCTGGCAGCCGGCGGCCTGCAACGACCTGGGCCGGGCGCTCGGCACGGCGCTGCGGACGGCGCTGGACGCGCGGCTTCCCGCGGGGCGCCTGCTGGAGCCGCTAGAGGGCATCCGCGCCACGGTCATCGGGGCGTGCCAGTACAGCGTGCAGGTGAGCGGCGACACCGTGTACCTGTCGGACGCCGGGCTGCTGCCTATCCACAACGTGCCGGTGCTGCCGGTGCCGCTCGAGTGGCGCGGGCTGGCGGCCGAGACGGTCGCGCAAGCGGTGACGCGGACGCTGCAGCGCGCGGACCTGACCGGCCCGTGCGCGCTGGCGTTCCGCGGGCCGCAGCTGTACGGCTACGGCAGCGTGGACGCGCTCGCGCGCGGCGTGGCGGCCGCGCTGGCGGCGCGCGCCCCCGACGCGCCGGTGGTCCTGGCCTTCGACCAGGACCTGGCCAACACTGTTGGGCGGGCCGTGGCCGCGCGAGTGGCGGGCGCGGTCCCGCTGCTGTGCGTGGACGAGCTGACGCTGGGCGAGCTGGACTACCTCGACCTGGGCGAGCCACCGCCCGGCGAGACGTACGTGCCAGTGGTCGTCAAGAGCCTCGTCTTCGCTGGGTAGACGAGCGAGCGGTCCCACAACGGAGCGCCGACCGCGCGCTAGCTCCGGCGGGCGGGCTCGGGCATCGTGGAGGAAGGCCGTATGGCGAGCCACAACAACGCTGGCCGCGGTGGTCGCGCGCGCGTCCTGGGGGCGCTCGCCCTCCTGGCGACGCTGCTCGTCGCCTGCGCGCCGGGCGCGCCGAGCGGCAGCGCGCCGGCGACCGGGGCGGGGGCGGCGCGCGCCGCGAGTGCGGCCCCGACGCCCACCAACCCGGCGAGCGGACCCGCGACCCCGACGGCCGAGCGCGTGACACTCGCCGTATCCGCCCGCAGCCTCTCCTTCCTGCCGCAGTTCCTGGCGAGGTCGCTGGGCTACTACGAGCGCGAGGGGCTGGACGTGGACCTCGTCACCATGCGGAGCGACCTGCAAGTGGCGGGGATGCTGTCGGGCGAGCTGGACTACAGCTGCACGGGCGGCGACCCGGTCGCGCTGGCCGTCGTCGAGGGGGCGCCGCTGCGGACGATCCTGGTCGCCTTCGACGCGACGCACTTCACGCTGGTAGGCCAGAAGGGGATGACGCCCGCGCAGCTCAAGGGCGGGCGAATCGGCGCATCGCGCTTGCAGTCGGTCAGCCACCTCATCGGGCGCGCGATGGTCAGCTACCTCGGCTTCGACCCGGACGCCGACGTGACCTTCTTCTCCACCGGCGAGACCGCGACCAGCTTCGCCGCGCTCGAGGCGGGGAACATCGACGCCGCCGTGCTGTCGCCGCCGTTCAGCAGCGAGCTGGTGAGCCAGGGCTACGCGGCGCTGGCGCACGCGAGCGACCTGCCCGACCGCGTGCCGTTCACGGGGCTCACGGCCAGCGTGGACCACCTGCGCGCGAAGCCGGAGCAGGCCGTGCGCATGAGCCGCGCCGTCCTGCGGGCGTTGGAGGTGGTGGCGCACGACAAGCCGCGCGTGGTGGACGTGCTCGCCAAGGAGTGGGACGTCGCCCCGGAGGCGGCCGAGGCGGTCTACGACGAGGTGGTGGCGCCCATCCGCCCGGACGGCCGGATGAGCGACGCCGCGGTCCAGCAATATCTCGATCGCATCCGGCGCGAGGGGCTGATCAAGACCGCGCTCCAGCCGAGCGACGTGATGGACTTCAGCTACCTCGAACGGGCGGCGCGGGGAGGATAGCAGCCATGTGCAGCGTCAAGCGCCGAGCGGCGGCCGCCCTGCTGCTGAGCCTGGTCGTGGTCGCCTGCGCGCCGGCCCCGCCGCCGGCCGCGCCGAGCGCGGGCGCCGCCAGCGGGACACCGCCCACCGTCGGGGCCGCGACCGCGCCCGCCGCGAGCGCGGCGCCGACGGAGGCCGCCGCCCCGGCAGTTGGCCCCGCCCCGGCGACGCAGGTGAAGGTCGGCACGATCGCGGCGATCAACGACGCGGGCCTCTACCTGGCGCTGGACCGCGGCTACTTCGCCGCCGAGGGGCTCGACGTGGAGCTGGTCCCCTTCCGCGCGTCGGCCGACATGATCCCGCTGATGGGGAACGGCCAGCTCGACGTGGGCTCGGGCGCGGCGATCCCGAGCATCTTCAACGCCATCAGCCGCGGCGTGGCGCTCCGCATCGTCGGCGACAAGGGCAGCTACCTCGGCTCGTGTACTCCCGCGCTCGTGGTGCGCCGCTCCCTGGCCGACACGGTGCACACACTCGACGACCTGGCCGGGCGCAAGGTGGCCGTCGTCAACCTGAACGTCGCCACGCACCTGGACCTGGTAAAGGGGCTGGAGGCGGCGGGCGTGCCGCTCGACCGCGTGGAGGTCGTGGCCATCCCGTTCCCCGAGATGAACACCGCGCTGGCGAACGGCGCCGTGGACGCGGCGCTGCTCAGCGAACCATTTCTGACCCAGGGGGCCGAGCAGGGCATCTCCAGCCAGCTCCTGTGCGGTGAGGACCTGAACCCGGGGCGGCAGTACGCCATGCTGACCTACGCGCCGCACTTCGTGGCGGACGAGCGCGCGGCGGGCGAGCGCCTGATGCTCGCCTACCTGCGCGGCGTGCGCGACTACACGGACGCCATGCGGAAGGGGATCGATCGCGACGCGGTGATCGACGTGCTGGTGCGCTACGCGCCCGCGGACCCCGACCTGTACCGCCGCATGCGCCCGGTCGACCTGGACCCCGACGGGCGGCCGAACCGCGCGTCGATCGCGTTCGACCAGGCCACCCTCTTGCGGCTGGGCGCCATCCAGCAGCCCGTCGACCTCGACGCGGTGATCGACAGCAGCTTCGTCGACTATGCGCTCGCGCGCCTTGGCCCGTATCGGTAGGTATTATGGCGGTTGGCAGGTTGGGTTCGCTTGACCGAACCCGGGGCGGCTGGTATACCACTTCGACCTCAACAGTGATTACCGAGGGAGCGGCGTGACCGTGGGCGGGCCGATACTGCGGCTAGAGCAGCTGACCAAGTATTTCGGCGCGTTCAAGGCGCTGGACGCCCTCAGCCTGGAGATCGACGAGGGGGAGGTCTTCACGCTGCTCGGGCCGTCGGGCTGCGGCAAGACGACCACCCTGCGCATCATCGCCGGCCTGGAGCAGCCCGACGCCGGACGCATCTGGCTGGGCGACCGCCCCATCGTCTCCGTCGGCGACCGGATCAACGTGCCGCCGCACAAGCGCAACATGGGCATGGTGTTCCAGTCGTACGCCATCTGGCCCCACAAGACCGTCTTCGAGAACGTCGCCTACCCGCTGCGCGTGCGCCGCGTGGGCGACGCGGAGGTGCGCCGCAAGGTGGAGTGGGCGCTGGGGCTGGTGGGGCTGGAAGGGCTGGCGCAGCGGCAGGGGCCGCAGCTCTCGGGCGGGCAGCAGCAGCGCGTGGCGCTGGCGCGGGCGCTGGTGTACGAGCCGAGCGTCCTGCTGCTGGACGAGCCGTTCTCGAACCTGGACGCGAAGCTGCGCGAGCAGATGCGCGTTCAGCTCAAGCTGCTGCTGAAAGACATCAAGATCACCGCGGTGTTCGTGACGCACGACCAGGTGGAGGCGCTGAGCCTGTCGGACCGCGTGGCGGTGATGAACCAGGGCCACGTGGAGCAGCTCGGCGCGCCCCGCGACCTGTACGAGCGGCCGGCCACTGCCTTCGTGCGCGACTTCCTGGGCAGCACGGTCCTGCTGCGCGGCTACACCGGCGACGGCGCGCCGGCGGGGCAGGTAGCGATCCACCTGACCGACGTGCCGGGGGTGGTCCTGCACGCGGCGACCGACGAGCCGGTACCGCCCGCGGGGCGCGAGGTGCTGGTGGCGGTGCGGCCGGAGGACGTCCACGTCCGCGCGGAGGCGAACGGCGGCGGGCCGAACGCGCTGGTCGGCACGCTGGAGGCGCTGCTGTTCGTGGGCGACCACTACGAGTGCCGCGTGGTACTGCCCGGGGCGCAGACCGTGTTCCTGCACGCGCCGCGCGCCACGCGGCTGCGTGAGGGCGACGCGGTACACTTGTCGGTGGCGCCGGAAGCGGTCAGCGTATGGCCAGCATAAGCCTGCCGCTGGCGCGGCGCCGCTGGCAGCTCAACGGCACGACGCTCGGCTACACGGCGCTGCTGGGGCTGCTCGCCCTGCTCGTGCTATATCCGGTCGTCATGGTCGTGCTGAGCAGCTTCCAGACGAACCGGCCGGGCCAGGCCGTGACCTGGTCGCTCGACGCCTGGCGGGTCGCGCTGAGCGATCCCAGCATGGTGCAGGCCGTCTGGAACACCATCCTGCTCATGCTGGCGCAGCACGGGCTCTCGCTGCCCATCGCCGTGGCGCTCGCCTGGGTGCTGGCGCGCACGGATATCCCGGGCGCCCACTGGCTGGAGTTCGGCTTCTGGATCGCCTTCTTCCTGCCGGCGCTGCCGGTGACGCTCGGCTGGATCCTGCTGCTCGACCCGGAGTACGGGCTGCTGAACCAGGCGGTCGCCGCCATTCCGTTCGTCGGCCATCCGATCTTCAACATCTACTCGTTCTGGGGCATCGTCTGGGCCCACGTGGCGCACAGCAGCATCGCCGTGAAGGTGATGCTGCTCACGCCCGCCTTCCGCAACCTCGACGCCCCGCTGGAAGAGGCGTCGCGCGTGACGGGGGCCAGCACGCTGGGGACGGTGTGGCGGATCGTGGTGCCCGTGATGGCGCCCGTGCTGCTGGTGGTGGCGCTGCTCTCGGCGATCCACTCGATGCAGGCGTTCGAGGTCGAGGCGATCCTGGGGCCACCGTTCCAGTTCTTCATCTTCAGCACGAAGGTCTACCGCTTGATCAACCAGGAGCCGCCGCTGTTTGCCGCGGCCACCGCGCTCAGCACGAGCGTGCTGGTCCTGGTCGTGCCGCTGATCTTCCTGCAACGCTGGCTGACCACCCGCCGCAGCTACACCACGGTGGGCGGCCAGTTTCGCGCCGCCAAGGTGCGGCTGGGGCGCGGGCGCGCGCTGGTGTTCGCCGGGGTGCTCGCCGCGGTGCTGCTGACCACGGCGGTGCCGTTCACCTTCCTGATGCTGGGCACCTTCATGAAGCTGTTCGGCTTCTTCAACCTGCCCGCGCCGTGGACGACGGAGCACTGGGGCCGCGTGTTCGGCGACCCGATCTTCCTCACCTCCGTGCGCAACACGCTGGCGATCGCGCTCGGCACCGCCGTAGTGGCGGTGGCGCTGTTCAGCCTGATCGCCTACGTGGCGGTCCGCACGCGGTACGCCGCGCGGGGCACGCTCGACTTCATCTCCTGGCTGCCGTCCACCCTGCCCGGCATCATCCTGGGGCTGGGCCTCCTCTGGGTGTTCCTCGGCAACCCGCTGCTGCGCCCGCTGTACGGCACGCTCGCCATCCTGATCATCGCCACGGTGATCAGCACGATGACGCTGGGCGTGCAGATCATCAAGAGCCACCTGGTGCAGTTCAGCTTGGAGCTGGAGGAGGCCGCGCGGATCGGCGGCGGCTCCTGGTGGCACGTCTACCGCCACGTGGTACTGCCGCTGCTCACGCCGGTGCTGCTCCTGGTGGGGGCGGTCAGCTTCATCTCGGCGGCCCGCAACGTGAGCACCGTGGCGCTGCTGGCGACGAGCGGCACGCGCCCGCTGTCGCTCTTGCAGCTCGACTTCATGGTGGAAGGCCGCTACGAGGCGGCGGCCGTGGTGGGCGTCATCGTCGTGCTGCTCACGACCGGCATCGCGCTCGTCGCCCGCGTCTTCGGGCTGCGGGTGGCGGTGCGGGACTAGCCCCGCGCCTACTCGGGGCTGGGCACCTGGTGGGCGAGCATGATCTCGCGGCGCTCGCGGGCGGACTGCATGATCGCCAGCACGACCTCCAGCGTCGCCTCGCCCCAGCGACCGTCGTGAAACACCGGCCGGTCGTGGCGCACGGCCTGATACATCTCCTCCAGCTCGGCGGCGCGGCCGCGGTCGGCCTTCGGCACAGGGATCTCCCAGCGGCGGTCTTCGCCGTAGACGAGCAGGCCGTGGGGCGACTGCCGCACGTCGCCGCGCTCGCAGCTCACGATGGTGATGCCGAAGATCGAGTGGGGACGGTTCGGGTCCTCGCGCCAGGCCCGCTGCTGCGCGCCCGCGTAGCGCTCGGCCTCCTTCATCGCCCACTCGTCCTCGGGGCGGGCGGCGGCGGCCACCGCGCGCCGGCGGCGCAGGTTGTAGTCGGGGTCGCGCGGCTGCTCGCCGGCCCACTCCGAGAACTCGGCCGTATCGAAGTGGCCGTAGCCGTTGTAGACGAGCGTGGCCGGCGTGCCGTCCGCGAACTCCAGGTACGCCGTGTAGGCGCCCTCGGCGCGGCGCGCGGGGTCCCAGATGCCCGTCATCGCGCGCACGCTGCGCACCAGTCCGCCGCCGATCAGCCGCACGATGTCCACCTGGTGGGGGCCCTGGTTGAAGATGACGTTGCCGCCGCGCGCCGCATCCAGCTCGTGCGGCATACGCGGGCGGTACATGAACTCGTTGAAGTGCCAGGTGTTGATCATCCGCAGCGGGCCTAGCTCGCCGCTCGTTACCAGCGCGCGCATCGCCCGCACGGGCGGGTCGAAGCTATGCGTATGGCCGCAGAGCAGCCGCACGCCGTGACGCTCGGCGGCGGCGTTCATAGCCTCGCACTCGTCGAGGGTGAGGGCCATCGGCTTCTCGACGATGACGTGCTTGCCGTGCTCGGCGGCGCAGATGACGTGCTCGGCGTGCAGGTGGTTGGGCGTGCAGACGTACACCACGTCCACGTTCGGGGACTGGCACAGCGCCTCGACGCTCGCGTAGGTCTCGCCGCCGACCTCCTGCGCGAACTTGTCTCGCGCCGCCTCGCGCGGATCGGCGGCGGCGGTGAGCGCCAGGTGCGGCCGCCTGGCGAACTCGGGCACGATCTGCGTGCTGGCGATGCCGAGGCCGGCGATGCCGAAGCGCAGGGGCTTGGTAGCAGTCATTTCATTACACCTCCTGGCGCGCCCACCTCTAGGATCGCAGGAGAGATTCATATCAGGTGCGTAAGCGAGCAGCCGTGCGCCTGCCAGATCGTGTGCCCGCAATGGTCCGCGGGCGCGGAGCAGCGCCCCCGTTTCTCGACGACCGCTTGGATTGTCGCTTCGGTCAGCTCATGTGGGTCATCGAAGGGCGGCCGCAGTTCGGCCGAGCGGAGACTGTCCGTAACCTTCGATGTCAACGTGCGCTCGCTGCCCCACAGGATAGTCTGGGCGAGGACGGCCTGGAAGGTAGTGAGATCAAGCAACGGAAGCATCTCCTGGGCTCCGGCTGTACCCGCACTGCGCCTGGTCCTGAAGGCCATCCGTCACGCTCGCCCGGCGAGGATGGGTATCGGTTGGTCAAGAATACAATACGCCTTCCCCGTCGGCGGGGCCTGCGCTATGCTTATAGCAGCCGTCGTCCTGGCAGGGTTGGAGTAGCTGCATGGCCGTCGTCACCGCGCCCCCCGCGCCGCTCACCTACGCGCAGCTGGTGCGCCTACGGGAGAAGCTGGATGACCACAACCGCTACGAAATCATCGGCGGCGAACTCGAAGTGACCCCGGCGCCCGCGCCGCGGCACCAATGGGTCAGTGCGCACCTCTTCCGGATGCTCGTGAATCACGTACTAGACCATCGTCTGGGCATGGTGTTCTTCGCGCCCCTGGACGTGATCCTGACCGACCACGACGTGGTCGAGCCGGACATCGTCTACTTGACGGCCGAGCAGCTTGCGCGCGTGACCGAGCGGGCCGTCGAGGAGCCGCCCACGCTGGTGGTGGAGATTCTCTCGCCCAGCACTGCCCAGCGGGACCGCACGCGCAAGCAGCAGCTGTACGAGCGCCAGGGCGTGCCGCACTATTGGCTCGCGGACCCGGTGCTCCACGTGCTGGACGTGTACGAGCGGCACGAGGGGCGTTATGAACTGGTCGCGTCGCTGACGGGCGACGCGGAGTTCCGGCCGGCGCTCTTTCCCGGGCTGGTGATCCGGCTGGCCGACGTCTGGCCCCCGCCGGGCTGGCGGGCGCGGTAGCTTGGTTACCCGCCGAGCGGGCGCAGGAACGCGGCCGGCTACGCCAACCAGGTGCCCTGGGGCTGCCGCTAGCCGCCGAGCGTGCGCAGGAAGGCGAGCTTGTCGGCCCACTTGGCGCGGACCTGCTCGGCGTAGGCGCGCGGCACCTCGTTCACCCGCGGGAACTCGTCCTTCCAGTGGTAGGGGCGCACGGCGTACAGGATCGCGCGGCTGTTCGTGATGTCCATGCGCTCGCGCTTCACCGGATCGAGCAACGGGTCGATGTGGCCGGTCCAGCAGCCGTCCACGATGTCGGTGCCGCTCTTGGGGTCCCAGCGGGTCGCCAGCGCCCACAGCACCTCGGTGGGGTTCGTGATGTCCACGTCGTCGTCCACCACGATGGTCATGCGGCCCAGGTAGGCGGCCGGGCCACAGCCGGTGGCGACGAGGCCGGCCATCTTGGCGTGGCCGGGGTGCTGCTGCTCGATGGCGACGACCGTGATGAAGCGCGAGCCGCCGCCCTGGAGCTTCCATACCCCCTTCACGCCGGGCACACCCGCCGCCTCCAGCGCGTCCCAGATGGCGGCCGACGTGGGGACGTTGTTGCCGTGGCGCCCCGGGTAGGTGGGCTTGGCGGGCGGCTGGCCCGTCATGATCGGGTCGTCGCGGTGGTAGACCGCCTTCACCTGGAAGACGGGCTCGGGCCGCGTGTTCGAGCCGTAGTAGCCCGGCCACTCACCGAAGGGCCCTTCGCCGCGCGTCTCCACCTCGCGCGGCGGCACGTAGCCCTCGAAGACGATCTCGGCGTCGGCGGGGAACGGCAGGCCGGTCAGCTTGCCGCGGACGACCTGGATGGGCCGGCCGAGCCGCCCGCCGGCGACGTCGAACTCGCACTCGCCGTAGCGCGAGCTGGAGCCGGCGAGCCGCCCCAGGATCGGCGCCTGGCCCGCGACCACGACCATCGGGCACGGCTCGCCGCGGTCCCAGTACTTCTGGCGGATCAGGTTGCCGTGCTTGCCGGGCTCGATGAACACGGTGAGCGTCTTCGCGTCGTGGACCTGCACGCGATAGGTGCCCACATTCACCCAGCCGGTGTCCGGGTCCTGGTTGATGATCAGGCACTCGGTGCCGATGTAGGGGCCGCCGTCCAGCTCGTGCCACTGGGGCGTGGGGAACGCCAGCACGTCCACGTCGTCGCCCAACAGCACGTTTTCGAAGACGGGGCCGCTCTCGACGACCTCGGGCGGGATGGTGGGCGCCTGTTGCTGGCGCTTGCGCGCGCGGAAGGCCTGCACAGCGGCGATGCCCCGCCCCTCGTCGAGCAGCCGGGAGGTGCGGATGTTGCACAGGATGCGGTAGCCGGGCGGGAAGCCCTTGATGCGGTCGAAGAGCAGCACCGGCGGATAGTCGTGCTCCAGGCTCAGCTCGTAGAGCGCGCCGATCTCCAGGTGGGGATCGGCGTCCTCGACGACGCACAGCTCGCCGGTCTCTTCGGCCAGGCGCAGGAACGTGCGCAGGTCGCCTTCGGCGGCCTGGCGCTGGGCGTCGAGGGTGGGGCGGGCCTTGGGGGCGGGCTCGGTTGCGGTCATCGGCTCCTCCGTGCAGCCATCGCGCTAAACGGTCGTCAGCGGGGCGGCGGGCACCTCTTCGCCCGCGAAGGCGGCCACGGCCTGCCAGGGCATGTCGATCGGTGCGATGCGCTCGTCGGTGCTCAGGCGGTCGTAGGGAATCGAGGGGTCCAGGCCCGGCGGCAGGGCGCCGGCCTGGTGGGCCCGCACGGCCTCCAGCAGGCGGCGGCGCATGCGGATCACGGCCACGTCGCTGGCGCCGAGGTGCTCGCGGGTGCGGTCGACGATTGGCCCCATGCTCTCCACCACCGCGAAGTCCTGGCTGTTCACGCCGTCGATGCCCGACCAGCTCGTGCCGGCGCGCATCGCCGCGCGGTCTTGCAGGTGCAGGTTCGCGCGGTTGCGGGCGGGGCGGAACGCGGCGTCCATGCGGAACTGGGCGGCGTGCGCCTCCGCCAGCGGGCCCGTGCGATTGTAGCGCAGGCTGAAGAAGTAGTTGTGCTCGTCGTCGATGGGCACCCACGCTTGCTGCACGAGCACGTCCTGGCCGGCGCCGGCGCTAGACGAGATGCCGGCGCGCTGGGGCGGGGTGAACACGTAGAACGGCGCGACCCAGATGGTGACGCGGACGTACTGGTGGGTGTCGGCGTGCGCGTCGGGCCGGCGGATGGCGGCGTAGCGAAAGCCGTAGGCGGTGTCCTGGGTCTCCAGGCGGGGAGCGTGGTCGCGCGGGCGGCCACGGATGTTCGAGGAGTGCAGGTAGTCCGAGTGGGCCGAGTCGATGCTGCCCTCCACCCCTTGCAAGTAGTTGCAGTCCTGCAGCACCTTCGTCACGGCGCAGTGCTCGCGCGGCGCCAGCGTCCAGGGGAAGGCGGGGAAGGGCGGCTGCTGCTCGGGCGGGCCCATGTAGGCCCAGATCACCTCGCCCGCCTCGTGGGTGGCGTAGGCCACGTGGCGCAGGCGGTCTTTGTAGGTGCTCGTGGGCGGCTCGGGCGGCGTCTCCAGCACGCGGCCGTCGACGTCCACCAGCCAGCCGTGGTAGATGCAGCGCAGGCCGCACGCCTCGCTGCGGCCGTAGGCCAGCGACGCGCCGCGGTGCGGACAGTACTCGGCGAGCAGGCCCACCCGCCCGTCGGCGGCGCGGTAGGCGACGAGGTCCTCGCCCAGCAGGCGCACGCGCTTGGGGTCGCCGCCGGGCTCGGGCAGCTCAGAGGTCAGCAGCGCGGGGAACCAGTAGCGGCGCAGGAGCGCGCCCAGCGGCGTGCCCGGCCCCACGCGCGTCAGCAGCTCGTTCTCTTCGCGGCTCAGCATGGCGTCCCCCGGTGCTACAGCTCCAGCGTGCTGGGCGCGAACAGGTCCTCCAGCTTCAGCTTCTCCGGCGTCAGCCCCTGCTCGTGCGAGTAGTCGACGATCGTCTGCAGCATCGGGCGATTCGCCCTCAGGCCGTAGGGGAATGGGTCGTCGCCGAAGATCGCGCGCGTCTGGGCCAGGTACTCGCGCCCGAACACGAGGCCCGAGGGGATGCTGTCGGCCAGGCGCTCCTGCGCGTACTCCTTGGCCTTCACGAACGCCATGTACAGGTTGAACGCCAGCCAGGGGTACTGGCGGTAGACATCGCCGCGGATGACGTAGGTGTGGTTCGCGGGGATGTAGCCGTGCTCGCGGTAGAAGCGGGCGCCCTCGGCGATCGGGTCGGGGAACAGCGGCCGCACCTTGCTCCAGTCGCCGCCCGTGCCGCGGATGCGGGTCGAGCGGTCGATGACGTTCGTCTCGCGGCGGAAGGCGCGGCCGACGGGCGCGGCGTCGATCTCGTGGTTCACGAGCATGGACGCCAGGCTCTTGTCCGGGGGCACGCGCTGGAACGAGATCCCCTCGGGCGGCTTGAAGCCCGTGGCGCCGCCGTGGCTCAGCTCCTCGGTGCGCTCCATGTACCAGTGGACGCGATACTGCGACACGCCGAAGTCGTGCTCGAGGATGCCGCGCGTCCACAGCGCCGCCGTCTGCTGGTACTCGCCCACGCCGATGCGCTTGTCCACGAGGTCGTGGGGCTCGCGCACCCCCGCGTCGGCGTGGACCGACAGCTCCATGTGCATGAACCGCCGCGCGGGGAAGGCGGGGATGGCGATCATGTCCATGCCGCGCGAGCGGGCGATGAGATACGACGACAGGGACATCTCGGAGATCTGGAACTCCTGGAAGTTGAGCTGGCGCCAGAACGTCTCCGACGGGTCGGACAGTGTGGGGACCAGCTCGACCCCCTCCGGCTGGATCGTGCCGTCCAGCAGGGGGCGCACCCGCTCGTTGGCGGCCGAGATGATGGAAAGCGCGATCCTGGCCATGGCACCTGCCTCTCCCGCGCTCGGTGGGGCGCGGCTCGTCCTGACGCGCGCCGGGGCCGCGTGCCGTTGCGGCCGCCGGGAGTCTACGGGAACGCCCGGCGCGGGGTCAAACACTAGCGCCGCGCGACGGTTGCTGGACAGGGCGCCCCGACTTGGATACCATCGCATCAACCGCAATGTGCTCGGGCGGGCCTGATCGTCGTTCGGAGGCAGGGGGGCCGGCGGCAATGTCACCACGGGCGCGCGGAGAGCCGTGGCGTGCTCCAGCCGATGCGCCGGCAGGAGGGGGGGCGGGATGCTGACCCAAGAGCAGAACGAGCTGCTGACTCACACCGGGCCCGGCACACCGGGCGGGGCCTTGCTGCGGCGCTACTGGCAGCCGGTCGCGCTGGCCGAGGAGCTGCCGCCCGGCGGGGCGCCGCTGCCGGTGCGGGTTCTCGGCGAGGACCTGGTGCTGTTCCGCGACGAGCAGGGCC
>Ga0209062_1000335_pt1 | contig 163251 bp, 151 predicted proteins | sample Coa_R2_2_FD_187158 | JGI IMG/M metagenome (GOLD analysis project Ga0209062, IMG submission 187158) | Surface soil microbial communities from Centralia Pennsylvania, which are recovering from an underground coalmine fire - Coalmine... | ecosystem: Environmental > Terrestrial > Soil >...
AGGTGATCGCGTCGATATTGTTGTCGGGTGGTTTCAGTCCAAGCCATTGTGACCTCCATCGAATCTTTGCAAATCCGACGGAATCACAAAGGGCTGAAATCACTCAATTACTTTTCGGCCAGGCTCTGAGGTTTGGCCCGAGTGTCGGCGCGCTCGATGGCCGCGTCCAGTTCCTCCAGCCGCCCCGCCAATTGCACGAGCTGCCATTTGCGGGCCAGCGCCGCGGCCTTGGCAAAGGTCGGCCGCTGTCGGGCAAGCGATGGCAGCGGAGCCTTTTTGTCCATCGTGGCGATGGCGCGATAAAGCCTCAGATCGTCGGCCCAACGCGCGAAGCGGCCGGCTTTCAGGATTGCAGCAAGGCTGCCGTGTTTCTGCAAGAGCGACGCCGCGCCGGTCGCGCCGACACCGGGGGCGCCGGGCAATTTGTCGGACGGATCGCCGCGGAGCGCGATGAAATCCGGCACCTGTTTCGGCTCTACGCCATAGCGCGCCCGCACTTCCGCGGGCCCGATCCGCGCCATCTCGCCCGCGCGCACCGGATAGAGGATCGTCGTCTTGTCCGACGCGAGCTGAAACGTATCGCGATCGCCGCTCGCGACCAGCACCGTACCGCCGCGCCGCTCCTCGGCCGCTGCTGCGGCCGCCAGAAAATCATCGGCCTCGTAGCCGGGGCGCTTGGCATTGGCGAAGCCGCAGGCGGCGACAAATTTCGGAAGCAAATGAAGCTGCTCGACCAACTCGTCGTCGAATTCGCGCCCGCTCTGATAATCGGCGAATGCCGCATGCCGATAAGTCTCCGCCTCCAGCGTGTCCCAGCCGACCAGCACCGCACGCGGCCGCTCGGTCCGGTAGAGCTGCAACAGTCTGTTGGCAAAGCCAAGAATGGCGCCGGCCGGCCGATCGCCGTCACGACGAATTGTCTTGGGCAAAGCATGATAGGCGCGATGCGCAAAGGAATCGCCGTCGATCACCAAAAGCGGCCGGCACGCTTTTTCCGCAGCGGATGTCGCCGCGCGCCGCGGCGGCGCCGGGCGGGCCGCCTCACGCGGCAAGGTTGCGCCCGTTGATCGCCTCCCATACCCGCCGCGGCGTCGCCGGCATGTCGATGTGGCGCGCGCCGTTCTTGTGATGCAGCGCGTCGACAATCGCGTTGATAACCGCTGGCGGTGCGCCGACCGCACCCGCCTCGCCCGCGCCCTTGACGCCAAACGGATTGGAGGTCGAAGGTACGTTGTGCGTCTCGAAGGAAAACGACGGCAGATCGCCGGCGCGCGGCATCGCGTAGTCCATGAACGAGCCGGAAAGCAGCTGCCCGGAATCGGGGTCGTACACAGCGTGCTCGAGCAGCGCCTGGCCGATGCCCTGCACCACGCCGCCATGCACCTGCCCTTCCAGCATCAGCGGATTGATGGTGCGGCCGAAATCGTCGACGATCGTATAGCGCAGGATTGCGACCGCGCCGGTGCTCGGATCGATCTCGACCTCGACGATGTGGCAGCCGTTGGGAAAAGTCTCGGCCGGCGGCACGCGCTTATGCGTGGTGTCGAGACCGGGCGCCATGCCGGCCGGCAGTTTTTTCGGATCGCGGGCCGCTTTCGCAAGCTCGAACAAATCGACGCGCAGATCGGTGCCCGGCACGCCGAACACGCCGTCGGCAAAATTCACGTCGGCGGCGGAGACTTCGAGCATATGCGCTGCGAGTTCCTTGCCCTTGGCGATGATCTCGCGCCCCGCCTCGTGCAGCGCCGAGCCGGCGACCGCAATGGCGCGCGAGCCGCCGGTCAGGCCCGACGGCGTGCGATCGGTGTCGCCCATGACGACATCGATACGGTCGGCATCAATGCCGAGCTGATCGGAGACGATCTGCTTGTAGGACGTGATCAGACCCGTGCCGTATTCCTGATTGCCCATCACCAGCTCGACGCGGTCGTCCTTGAATTCGATCGACGCAGTCTCCGGAAAACCGCCGCCGCAGCGCTCGGTATAGGTTGCCATGCCGATGCCGCGCAGCATGCCGCGCCGCTCGCTCTCGCGCCGGCGCTGCTTGAAGGTCGACCATTCGGCCGCCGCCATGGCGCGGTCCATTACCTTCTCGAACTCGCCGGAATCGAGCACAAGATTTGTCGCCGACGTGTAGGGCATGACCGACGGCGGCACGAAATTGATGCGCCGGATCCTGTCCGGGCTCATGCCGAGATCGCGCGCTGCGGCATCGACCAGCCGCTCGAGCAGATAGGCGGCTTCCGGGCGTCCGGCGCCGCGATAGGCGCAAACCGGCACGGTGTTGGTGCACACGCCTTTGACATTGATGTGGATCGCACCAAAGCGATAGAGACCGGAGACGAGATCGGTCGAGCGCGTCGGCACGAAACAGCCGAAGGGCGAGAGATACGCGCCGATATTGGCCAGGATCGAGACGCGCAGGCCGAGAAAACGGCCCTTGGCGTCGAGCGCAAGCTCGGCATGCGTGGCGTGATCGCGGCCTTGATTATCTGAAAGGAATCCTTCGGAACGATCCTCCTGCCACTTCACCGGCCGCTTGAGCCTGCGGCTCGCCCAGATCACCAGCGCGTGTTCGGGATAGACGAAGGCCTTCATGCCAAAGCCGCCGCCGACATTGCGGGTGATCACGCGCAGGTTTTCCTTCGGCATCTTCAGCACGACCTCAGCCAGCGGATCGCGCACGAAATGCGGGCCCTGCGTGCCGGTATAGAGGGTTGAACGGTTGCTCGCCGCGTCATATTCCGCAATGGCGTTGCGCGGTTCCATGGAATTGGCAACCACGCGATTGTTGACGACGTCGAGCGCCACCACTCGCGCGGCCTGGGCAAAAGCGGCATCGGTCGCCGCAGCGTCGCCGCGATCATTATCCCAATCGAAGACGATGTTGTTCTTGATGTGCTCGAACAGTTGCGGCGCGCCGGGCTTGACCGCGTCCTTGGCCTCGGTTACGGCCGGCAATTCGTCGTAGTCGACCTGGACGGCCTCTGCCGCGTCGCGCGCAGCGGCGAGCGTCTCGGCCACGACCAGCGCCACCGGCTGACCGACATGGCGCACCTTGCCGCGCGCCAGCACTCGCCGCGGCGTATCGTGGCGCGGCGAGCCGTCGCGATTGTTGAGCGGGATCACACAAGGCAGATCGCCGAGCCCGGCGAGATCGTCGCCGGTCGCGACCAGGAGCACGCCGGGCATGCTGCGCGCCGGTGTGGGGTCGATGCGCCTGATCGACGCATGCGCGACGGGAGAGCGCAACACAAAAGCATGCGCCGCCTGCGGCAAGAAAATATCATCCGTATAAACGCCACGCCCGGTAACCAGCCGAAAATCTTCGCTGCGCCGCACGGGCTGACCGATACCGAACTTCACGCGCTGCTCCCCCATCTCCGGTTGGCTCAAAGCCCTAATCTATGCATTGGCGCGGGCTTTGCCAGTTCGCGGCTTGCGCAATCCATGCACGGTTGGCAGCCTTGCGTAAGCCAAGAGCACGCTGCACGCGCCGTCGGTAAGGGAGGTGTCGAATGTCCAAGCGGTACGCCGCGGCCGTTTGTGCCGCCATCGGACTGTTGGCTGGTGGACTTCGTGCGCCGGCGGTGGCGGCTGACGCTGCAGCACAGGCACAGGCTTGCGATGCCTGTCACGGCGGCGACGGCCTACCCATCTCGGCCACGATCCCGATCATCTGGGGTCAGCAGAGCAGTTATCTCTACAAGGAGTTGCACGATTTCCACAGCGGCGACCGCAAGAGCCCAATCATGGCCCCGCTAGTCCACGACATCTCGCTCGACGACCTGCGCACGCTGGCGAATTACTTCGCCGCCAAGGCTTGGCCGACCAGCAATACCGCTCCGGCAGGACGGGTTGCCGGCCCCAGTTCGGGCGATGCCACGCCGCCGCCGGCCGAGATCGCCGACAAGATCGAAATGTGCAAAGCCTGCCACCAGCCGAATTTCACCGGCGGCGATCCGGGCCCACGCCTTGCGGGGCTGAGCGCCGAATATCTTGCAAGTCAGATGCATGCCTTCGCCGACGGCACGCGAACCAACAATCTCGACATGCCGGGCTTCATGCGCGCGCTCACGGTGAGCGACCGCGAAGCAATCGCGAAATATCTCTCGGGCCTGTGACCACTTGCTCCCAACAAAGCAATAGCCTTGCAGGGCGGATGCGCGCTGGCGCCCGGTCGCGCTATACACACAGGAAAGGACGGCAAGATAAAGCAGGACGCGCATGAATCTTCTCATCCTCGAAGGCGACGGCATCGGCCCAGAGATCGCGAACGCCACCGTGCGCGTGCTCACGCGCGCCAATGATGAATTCGGCCTAGGCCTGCAATTTCCCACCATGCCGATCGGCTTTGCCGCGCTGGAAAAATTCAAGACGACGTTTCCGGCAGCGACGCTCGACGCTGCCAAGCGCGCCGACGGCACGGTGCTTGGTCCGGTGTCGCATAACGAGTATCCACAAGCCGCGCTAGGCGGCGTTAATCCATCCGGGGCGCTGCGCATCGGTCTCGATCTCTACGCCAATATCCGCCCTGCCCGCACGCGCGCGGGCTTCACGCCCCCCTGCGGCAAGCCGCTCGACCTTGTCATCGTCCGCGAGAACACCGAAGGCTTCTATTCGGACCGCTCGATGTTTTTCGGCCCCGGCGAGATGATGCCGACTCCCGATCTGGCATTGTCGTTCCGCAAGATCACCCGCCTCGGCTCGACCCGAATTGTCGAAGCTGCCTTCGCGCTCGCCCGCCGCGAGGGCCGCAAAAAAGTCACTGCCGTGCACAAGGCCAATGTGCTGCGCGTCTCAGACGGGTTGTTTCTCGAATGCGCGCGGCAGGTCGCGGCGAAATACCCCGACGTCGCTTACGAGGAAAAGATCGTCGACGCCATGGCGGCGCTTCTGGTGCGCGACGCCAGCCAGTTTGACGTGATCGTCACAACGAACATGTTCGGCGACATTCTTTCCGATCAGGCTTCCGAACTCTCCGGCAGCCTTGGGCTCGCGGCTTCGCTCAATGCCGGCGACCGCTACGGCGTGGCCCAGGCGCAGCATGGCTCGGCGCCCGATATCGCGGGCAAGGACTTGGCCAATCCCTCGTCCCTGATCGGCTCGGCCGCAATGTTGCTCGGCTGGCTTGGACAAAAGCATGGCCTGGAGAATTTTGGGCTTGCGGCGGCGGCGATCGAAAAGGCGCTGGACGCCACCATCGCCTCGCCTGCCGAGCGCACGCGCGACCTGGGCGGCAGGCTCGGCACCAAGGCCTTCACGGACGCCGTGATTGGCCGATTGCGCAAGACCTGACACTCGTCGCTGCCGGACCCCAAAATATGCCCCGCCTCGACCTGATCGACGCCCACCATCACATCTAGCGTCGCGCCGACCAGCCCTGGCTCAACGGACCGATGGTGCCGCGCATTTTCGGGCCCTATGACGCGATCCGCCGCGATTATCTGATCGACGAATATCTTTCCGACATCAAAGACAACGGCGTGGTCGCCTCGGTCTATGTGCAGACCAACTGGCACCCCTCGCGCTGCGTCGAGGAGGTCGCCTGGGTGCAGCAGATTGCCGACGGCAATGGCTTTCCGCATGCCATCACCGGCTTTGCCGATCTCGCAGAGCCTGATCTTGCGACGACGCTCGATACCATGCAGCGCTTTCCTAGGCTGAAGGGCATTCGGCAGCAACTGCATTGGCATGCAAATCCAAGTTATCGTTTCGCCTCGCGGCCGGACGTGATGCTGGAGGAGGAGTGGCAACACGGCTTGGCGCAGCTCACCCCGCGCGGTCTTCTGTTCGAGCTTCAGGTCTTCAGTGGGCAAATGCCGGCAAACGCCGCGCTTGCGCGCGCCCTTCCGGAAACGACTTTCGTGCTGCAGCACGCCGGCATGCCGGAAGACTCCAGCAGCGCCGGCCGTGCCGCTTGGCGCGCGCCGGCATGCGCCGCCTCGCCGACTGCCCGAATATCTTTGTCAAGCTTTCGGCGCTCGGCACCTTTGTCCGGCGTGCTGCGCTTGCCGATATTGCGCCAATTGTCAGCGATACGGTAACTTTGTTCGGCGCCGAGCGCTACCTGTGGGGCTCGAATTTTCCCATCGAGAAGATTTGGGCTGACTATGCGGCGGTTGCAAACAATATCCGCGCCGCCGTTGCACATCTGCCTGTGCGCGAGCAGCGCTTGATACTGTCAGAAACAGCCCAGCGCCTCTATGCGCTGTAAGGGTACGAATTTCCCGTGACAAATTTTCTTCGAGACAAATTTCCTCTATTTTCTCTTCGAGACAAATTTTCAATGTAGACGACGGGACCGGCCGCCTGCAGCTTACCTCCACGTGGACCGGTCCCAACGAATTTTAGGCCAATCGAGCCTGGCGATGCCGCGGCTCACATTTTCTGATGCGACTTCCGAGTTGTGTGGTGCCGCGTCATCTTGGAACTCATGCCATGCCCGCCCGTGCTGGCAGCGGGCGGGTTCTTGCCTGATCCGCTGACGACGCCGGGCGGGGAGCCTTCCGGGCCGGTGCCCGACGGACCGTTCGTGCTGGGTTGGGCAAAAGCCGTTCCGATCAGACCGATGCTGATCGCGGCGGCCAAAAGACCTGTGCGCATCTTTTCCTCCAAATGAAGTTCCGCGTCGGAACGCAAGCGTCGGTTCAACTGCTCGTGGCGCAAATTGTTTCATGCAGTCTGCGTGAATTCCCCGTGTGTCGGATGTGGCACATAGATGGCCCTGTTAAACAATGGCCAGTATTCGCGACGCCTTCCGGCCGGACGCGAACGCTGGGCACGATGAACGGATGAACAGCTGTCGATCACACGACGTGTTCGTAGATTCCCGGCCGGTTCAGGCGGAATGCAGTATTGGGATCGCGCCGGGCAAGCCTGCGCGAGCGCCGCGGATCACGTCCTTGCCGAACGCGGCAGTTCGACCTGGAAGCCTTTCACCAGCCAGTCGAACAAGAGGCCATAAACGATCGCGAGCGGGATTCCGACGATGGCGGTTGCCGCCATGAGCGCCTGCCAGTAGTAGATGTCGCCGCGGATCAATTCAGTCGGCACGCCGGCACTCACGGTGCGGCTCGCCGTCGTGCTCACGAACACCGCTGCATAGATGTAGTCACTGAGCGACAGCGCGAAGGCGAAAACGACGCAGGTTGTGATGCCTGGGACGGCGAGCGGCAGCGCCACTCGGAAAAACACGCCGACGCGGCTCCACCCGTCGGTTAGTGCCGCTTCCTCGACCTCCCTCGGAATGGAACGAAAGAAACTGAGCAGGAGCCATGTGCAGAATGGGACCGTGATCGTCGGATAGACCAGGATCAGCGACCACACCGTGTTTGCGGCACCGATCATGGTCACGATCTCGTACAGCGGGATGAACAGAAGGGTCGGTGGAATGAGATAAACCAGGAAGATCGCGATACTTGAACGCTCGCCCGAATGTCCCATCAGCCGCGCCAGGCTGTATGCGGCCGGCACCGCAAGCGCAAGCGTGATGGCGACGACAATGATACCGATGAAGAACGAGTTCCAAAGGAAGATCGGGTAATTGGTTTGTCTGAACAGGAAACTGATGTGGCTGAGTCTCGGCGGAAGATTGAACAGAAACGGATTATTGTTCGGATCGTAGAGGTCGCCGTTGCGCTTGAATGCGGTTATCACCATCCACAAAGCCGGGAAGATAGCAAACAGGCAGAGCACGGCGAGCCCTGTATAGAACCCGATCGTCCGAACCACCGGCGCCGTTCTCATTGTCATTGTCCCTCGCTGCGATAGGCCATGCGCAAGGCCAGGATCGAAGCGGCGAGCAGCACCGGAAACAGAAACAGCGCGATCGCCGCACCCTGGCTCAGTGCGCCGCCTTGAATGCCTTTCAGATAGGCCCAGTAGGGAAGAATCTCGGTCGTGTAGCCGGGCCCACCGCGCGTAGTCAGAGCCACCACCGTCATGTCGCCGAAGATGACGAGAACAGTGAATAGGATGGCGACGATGAGCAGCGTTCCCAGTGCCGGCAGGGTAATCTGGAGCAGGGTACGAAAATAACCGGCGCCGTCCAGCTCCGCTTGCTCGAACAACTCGTTCGGAATGGCGGTGCGGCCCGCCAGCACGATGATCGTTGACAGCGGCAGTGTGCGCCAGACATTGATGACCACGACGGCACCAATGCCGAGCCATTCGCGGCCAAGATAGTAGAGATTGTTAGCGGGGCCGAGCGGAGTGCCGGGACCGAGCAGGCCGACGGCGCGCAGGATCCAGTCGATCGGGCTGAATTCGGAATCGAGCAGCCAGAGCCAGCCGACGGCGGCAAGCGCCACAGGCATCGCCCACGGCAGAATCAGCAGGATCTCCGCAATCCGCTTGCCGGTGAAATTTCGAGCCAACAATTCCACCTGGAGTATCGTCAGGATCGTCAGCAGGACCAGAGTGGCCGCCGTGATAATGATGCTGTTGCGCAGCGCGAACACAAATGCAGCTTCACGGACTACGCTGATGAAATTAGCAAGCCCGACGAAATGATGAATTCCCGGGTTGCCGACCGTTGCATCGCTCAGGCTGAGCGCAATGGCAAGCAAGAAGGGGATAGCGACCAGCGCGAGCACGTAGATCACGGCGGGTGCCAGCATGATCACGCCGACCACGCCATCGCGGTCGGCTATTCCGATCCGCTCGCTTGGCTCGGACGGCGACCTGTGCCCGCCCCCCGCGTTACCGCCAGCCATCTTGTCATGCCTCACGGATATCGCCCTTACGCTATGTTTCTCAGACCGCTCCACTTATTCAAACCGTAACGGGAGCGGTGCGCAGACCGGTGTCCTTGTCGAAAAAGCGGACCAAAGCGCGAGAGACAACGAAATCCTGGATCTCGCCCAATTTGACTTTGCCGATTACGTCCTGTTGCAGCTTGCAGAGCACCTTGGCGTTGTCGAAGGCACCATCAATGCTGCCGTAAGCGAGCCACTCAGAGCCGAGGAACTCGGTTCGCGTGACGCGGATCGCGAACGTGGCGACATCTGCGAGGTCGGGTGCGGCCGCGCGCGGCAACGCATGCTCGGGACGAAAGCCGACGATAACCCCGTCGCGGGGCAGCAGATTCATCGGCGGCGTGCCGATGAAACTGGCAACAAAGGTGTTGGCCGGCTCGTAATAGAGCTCCTGCGGCGAGCCGATCTGCCGCAGCGCGCCTGCCTGCATCACAGCGACGCGGTCACCCAGTCCAACCGCCTCGATTTGGTCATGGGTGACGTAAATTGTGGTTACGCCGGTGCGGTCATGCAGCTGGCGAAGTTCGGCGCGCGCCGCCGCGCGGACCTGGGCGTCGAGAGAGCTGAGCGGCTCGTCGAAGATGAAAAGCGCCGGCTTGCGTACCATTGCGCGTGCCAGCGCCACCTTCTGTTTTTCGCCGCCCGAGAGCCGTGCCGGGCGACGATGGAGGAGAGCCTCAATCCCGAGGACTTTCGCCGCCCAGCGGATCAACGCTTCCCGTTCGCCCTTCGCCACTCCGCGCGCCTTCAGCGGGAAGGCGATATTGTCCGCGACGGACATGTGGGGATAAAGCGCGTAGCTTTGAAACACCATGGCGATGTGGCGCGCCCGCGGCGGCAGCGGGGTGATGACCTTGCCGTTGAGCATGACATCTCCCGCCGTCGGCTTTTCCAAGCCGGCAATCACGCGCATCAGGGTGGTCTTGCCGCAGCCGGATGGGCCGACAATGGTGACAAACTCTCCGTCGCGCGTCGCCAAGTCGATCCCCTGGAGGGCCTTGAAATCACCGAAATGCTTGGCAAGCCCTCTGACCTCGAGTACGGCCACGACTTCGTCCCGTCCTAATCCTTGCTGGCCGCGTGCTGCCCGCATCCGACGTAGCCGAGCCGCTTCCATTTTTCGGCAATCTGTTGCACCTGGGCGGCGGTGTCCTTGACGGCCTGTTCTGGTGTTTTCTCGCCGCGCGCCGCCTGCGCCATCATCGTCGACAACAGGAAGGTGTTGTAGACCTCACTGGTGGCCGGATCGGCGTAGCCCGGATAACCAAGCCAAGCAGTCCAGTCGAGCGCGCCCCTGAGCACCGACAGCTTGTCGGGCGGGTTTGAGCCCCAGGGATCGTGATCGATCCAGCCGCCCTTCTGCGCGAGCTCCGGCACCGTGGGCGGATAGGCCGGGAAGTCATAGAGCTTGCTGTAGTAGGTATCGCTGGCGTAGTTCGCGGTCAGATCGAGCAGGAACTTCTTTGCCGCCGCGATCTGATTTTTGTCGGTGACATAGTTGGGAAGCACATAGATGAACCAGACGTGCGCGGTTTGGTGGACTGCGCCGGTCGGACCCTTCAGTCCGGGACGGAAGCCCGTGTCGCTTGCAACTTTGGCATTCGAGTCCTGGGCCGTGCGATAGAACGAGATCGAGTTCTGGATGTAAGACGCCCGACCAGAGACGAACGCCTGATTGTTTGAGGCCGCGTTCCAGGAAAACACCTCCGGCGTTTCCGCCGCGTGGAAGAGCTTGGCCTGATATTTGACCGCATCAATCACCTGCGGGGAGTTCAGCATTACGTTCCCGCAAGCGTCCTGCACTTGGCCGCCGAATGACCAGATCAGCGAGCGGGCATAAAACTCCGAATCGATTTCGGGCGACATCCCCACCCCGACCGGAATACCGGTCTTCTGATAGATCGCCTGGCCGCCTTTGAGGAGATCGTCATAGGTAGTCGGCCCCTGCGGATAACCCGCTGCCTTCCACAGCGAAATGCGATAGTCGCCCGGATCAACGACCCAACCTTCACAGTAGCCATACCATTCCTGTTTGACCGGAAGATAGGTCTGGTGCGTGCACGGCTCGACGCCGGTGCCGTAAACAGTCTTGGCTGCCTCGTTGATGTCGTTCAACGGCTGCAGCCCTTGTATGAAAGCGGCGGGGGTTGCATTCATCTGCATCAGCGTCGGCCCGTTGTGGGCCGCAATTGCCGCGGCGAGCGTCGAATTCAGATCGGCGTAACTGATGTGCTGCACCGTCACTTTGACGTTGTTTTCCACCCCCCATTGTCGAGCATAGGCGTCGAACCACTTGTCATAGCTCGGAACGAAATGGCTCCATTGCGTGATGGATAGGCTCGTGCCGGCCGGAAATTTCTCGGGAAACGATAGGGCGCCGAATTTTGCCGGGAATTGGACCGGCGGTGGCTTCGAGCCGACATTTGATTGATCTGAGTTTGCGGCCGCAAACACGTTGGCGCCCGCACCCAGCGCGCAGAGCACCGCAACGGCGATCGATGCCGCTATAGGCGTCGACTTCTGCCACTTCCTGGCCATAGCTTTTCTCCCTTTGCTGGAAACTCCGTTGGATTGGGATCGAACCCCTAGCCCTGCGATTGTACATGTTTTGTTCGGTCTATCCTCCGCTCGGAGTTTGTTTGGTCCTTGCTCACCTCGAAGTGACACCCCCGTTTGGTTAACGGGAGACAGCCGCAAGAGTTCGCAGCGACCGCGACCAAGCGCTAAACTGTCACAGGCTGCTGAAGCGTGGCGGGCGTTTCTTTCTTCGGCGCGATTGAATCGCTTCCGCGTCTTCGCCGCCGACCCGCCTTGCGGCTTCCTACAGCTTCACCATCGGCCGCTTGCCCTTGGCCGCTTTTTCGCTCGGCACTTTGACCAGCGCCTCGCCGTCGAGCACCACGTCGCCCTCGACCGCGCAGACGCAGGACAACCGCGCGCGTGATTTCTCCGGAATGAGCTCCTGTACTGTCACGCTGACCACAACCGTGTCGCCGATCTTCACCGGCGCGCGAAAGTTCAGCGTCTGCGAAATATAGATCGCGCCTGGTCCTGGTAAGCGGGTGCCCAGCACCGCCGAGATCAGGCTCGCGGTGTAGAGGCCGTGCGCGATGCGTTTGCCGAAAGCGGTACGCGCGGCGAAATGTTCAGAGAGGTGAATGGGATTGCGGTCACCGGTGAGCTGCGCAAAGCCGACCACGTCGGAGGACGACACGGTCTTTTCGAGGGTCTCGGTCATGCCGACCGAAAGATCCTCGAAGAACAGTGTGCGCAGCGGCGGCAGATTCATGCCGCTACTATGAGCCTATTGCTTGGGCGGCGGCGCCGCCGCGGCCGCGCCGCCAGGCGCGGGCCCGCGCGGGTCATTGCGATTTGCCATGCATTTCTTCAGGAACGCATCGCGCGCCGCGCCCTGCAATTTCTGGTCGTCGGCGCCGAACTTGCACGTCGCCATCTTGTCCTTGGCGGTGACCGCAAAGCACGGTGTAACGGGCAGCACTATGATCAGCGCTGCCGCAACACGCGCGTGGTAACGCAGCCGCGGACGAAAAGACGAGCGTAAAACAGCACGCATGAATCGAACCCCTCTACGGTCCCGCCCTGCCAAGTCTAGCATTGAAACCTGCCGATCCGAAACGAGCCTTGACGCCACACCTGATACCACAACGGACAACGCAATTCCCGCAATAACATGTCGAAATCGCGGAAATTGGCGCTATAAGGCGCCATGACCGATCCGTCCACCACGGCGCCTGGCCGCGCCAGCCCCGTGCTCGCCAAAGTCACACCCGGCCTAACCGGCAGTTCGGAGATCGTGGTCGGGCATCAACATACCGCGCCCTTTGTCGGCTCGGGCCGGATCGAGGTTCTGGCAACGCCGGTCATGATCAATGTCATCGAAGCGGCAGCGCTTGCCGCGATCGAGCACCTCTTGCCGTCTGGACATCAGAGCCTCGGTATTCACCTCGACGTCAGTCACACGGCGGCGACCCCGGTCGGGCTGCGCGTCACGGCGACCGCCGAGGTGGTGCAGGTCGAAGGCCGCACCGTCACATTTCGTGTCGACGCGCGTGATGAATTCGAGCCGATTGGCGGCGGCACGCATCGGCGGGTCGTGGTGAGTGTCGCCCGCTTCGATGAGCGCGTGCAGCGCAAAGTGCGGCGTCAGAGGTAACCGGCGGCTTCTAAACCCGCGCTGCAAATTTGCCGATGCCAAACAGCACAACTGCCGCGACAACGGCCGCGATGCCGTGGGTGGTATGAATATGCGCAGAGCCCTCGATATAGCCCGGCATGAAGGTCGGCAATTGGCCGGCCGGCATGACGAAATACATGATGGCGGCAATGACGCAAAGAATAGCAAGGAGATAGGCGATCATTTTCATTGCTGTTTTCCCTCATCACTGGCGTGCGAATCCCTCCCCCTGCGTTAGCAGAGTGCCCGGGTCTTTGCGAGTATCTTGGGGAGCGGCGCTGAACCGGATTGCTCCCTCGCTATCGCTCCTCGCCATGCGGCCATACGGCTTTCACTGCACGGCGATCTCATTCACTCGCGTACCCGCAGCGCCGTGCGCCGCTTCGCCGCTCGCGAGCGCGGCGAGAATTTTCTCCGCCAAAGCGCGCGCCGAATCCGCGGACAGTTCGACCGCGACCCGATCGCGTCCGCCCTCGCCTTCATTGGTGAAATCGATGGCGAGCACATGATCGAGCGTCGAGTAATACGGATGATCGAAATAGACGTTGGCCGTATCGATCCGCATCCAGCCTTTGCGGCCTTTGGCGCTGCCGACCAGAGCCACCTTTTCGACGATGTAGGAGCACATCAATACCTCCCGCGAAATTGTGCGACGCGCGCTTATTCGGCGGCGATGCTGGTCGCCGATGCCGCGAGGTGGTGCTGCAAGAATGCGAGCACTTTACGCCAGCCATCCAGCGCCTGTTCAGGCCTATAGGCATCCCGCGTGGGGTTGAAAAAGGCGTGGCCGGCGCCGTCATAACGGTGGAATTCGTAGTTCTTGCCGAATTTCTTGAGCACCGCTTCGGTGCGATCGACCTGATCGGCCGTTGGATTGGCATCGTCGTTGCCGAAAATGCCAAGCAGCGGGCAGCTCAGTTTTTCTGTCAGGTCAATCGGCGCGACAGGGCGTTTTGCATTGAGATCCTTCGGATTGTCGACAATGACATTGCCGCCCCAGCAGTCGACCGCTGCATCAATGCCGGAAAGCGTGCACGCCGCGAGATAAGTGTGGCGGCCGCCTGAGCAGAAGCCGATGACGCCGATCTTGCCATTGGCATGCGGCTGGGACCGCAAATAGCCGATGGCACCTGCGACATCGCCCATGACCTGCGCATCGGCCACACCGCCGGCGGCGCGCACGCGGGCGCCGATATCGTCGGGACTGTCCGACCCTTCGCGGAAATACAGATGCGGCGAGATCGCGGCGTAGCCGTGATGCGCGAATTTGCGCACCACTTCGGTAGTCCACTCGTCCCATCCGGGCAAATGATGGATTACCACAATGCCGGGAAATTTTCCGCCGCGGGTCGGCCGCGCGTAATAGGCTTCGCCCTGATCGCCGTTGTGGCCGCGAAAGGTTACCGTCTCAGCCTGCAGGCCTTGATAATGGCTCATGGCTCGACTCTACTGCTTGCCAGGCAAAAATGGGGCTCCCGTTTAGCAAAGACGCTGCGCGGCTGGCAGCGGGGTTCGCTACTTGCTCGGGCAGCGATAGAGCCGAGCCTTGTATGTCATGTCGCGATCGACGAACTCGACCGTGTTGTCCGGATGCGGCGTGAAGGTGATATCGCCCATCAGCGGCCCACTCGGAAACTTGCATTCGACATGCGCGAGGACGCTGGCGCCGTCTTTCCTCGAATCAAGGATGGTACAGACGCCGACATTCGAGACGATTTCCTGCGGCGATATCGTCACTTTGGCGGTTGGAGCATCGGAACCATCGCCCTTGCAGGCGACGTTCTGGGTATAGCTCCCGGCAAGCGGAGAAATGTTGTCATCTGCCGCAGTTGCTTGCGAAATGCCGAGCGCGGCCAACACGAAGGCGCCGCATCCGGCAACCGGACGTACGATTTTGAACACGCGATCTCTCAGTGTTTTGTCCACTCAGTGTTTTGTCCAGTCGCCGCCATCGGCAACACTGGAACCAAATGCCCCGCCGCATGAACTGTAGCGAAAGTCGCCGCACCGGCCAATACATTCCCGACGATCCGCGAGCTTTGGGGAACTCGGCGCAGGCGTTACTTGCGAAAGCCCTCGCGGATGACTTCGGTCCTGGCCGCCGAGAGCGTTTTCGATCCCTCGTTTGCCGCCTGAGAGAGCGCCTGCACGCAATCGACATGGCCATTGTCGGTGAATTGACCGTCCTGATTATTGAAGAACAGCTGATGACAGGTCAGTCCGACATTCGGATAGAACACGATCGAGCCGGTGTAGCGATGGCCGTCCTGGAACGCGGCGGCGGCGGCCGCCGCGTCGCGCCGCGCCAGATATTCGTCGGCGCCGAGGACGCCGAGCGCAAGGCAAGCCGTCAGCGCGAACACCGCTGCCGCAGCCTGCTGCAGCGTGCTCCAGGAACGCCTGCGCCGCTTCGGCGGTCGCGGAAAGCGCGTGACTGACTGGCCGGGCGACACGCGGGTTACATAACCCGGCACGCGATAGGCGGCGTGGGTGGGAGCCGCCGCACTCGGAAGGACCGAACTTGGAACGGGAGGCGAAATTGAACTTGGCGAGCCAGTCATGCCGGCGACCATACACGCGCCTGCGCGCGCCGCCCTAATTCGGACAAGACATGGCTAAGCGTTCGATAACGATCGCCGGACGCATTTCGCGGCTAAAAACCGCATTTCCCGGACAAAAAAGCGGCGTCCCGACCGAACATCGGCACGCCGCCTGCAATTTGTAATAGTTTGATTTAGTGCGCGGTAAGGCCTGGAGAATCTTCCTCCACCGCCTGGTCCGGAACATCGACCGGCTTGGCGGTCGCCTCTTCCCACACGATCGGCTCGGGCTTGCGCGTGAGCGCGCGTGAGAGCACCTCGTCCATGCGCGAGACCGGAATGATGTCGAGGCCACTCTTGATGCTGTCGTTGATCTCGACCAGATCCTTGGCGTTTTCTTCCGGAATGAGTACGGTTTTGATGCCGCCGCGCAGCGCCGCAAGCAGCTTCTCCTTCAAGCCGCCGATTGGCAGTACGCGCCCGCGCAAGGTGATTTCGCCGGTCATGGCGACGTCGCGATGCACCGGAATGCCGGTCATCACCGAGACGATGGCGGTGACCATGGCGACACCGGCCGACGGGCCGTCCTTCGGCGTCGCGCCTTCCGGCACGTGCACGTGGATATCGCGCTTGTCGAAGGAAGGCGGCTCGATGCCGAAGGCGACCGCGCGCATGCGTACATAAGAAGCCGCCGCCGAGATCGATTCCTTCATCACGTCGCGCAAATTGCCGGTGACGGTCATCTTGCCCTTGCCGGGCATCATCGCGGCTTCAATGGTGAGGAGCTCGCCGCCGACATCGGTCCAAGCCAGACCGGTGACGACGCCGACCTGATCCTCATCTTCGATCTCGCCGAACCGGTATTTCGGCACGCCGAGATAATCTGGCAGCGTCTTCTCGGTGACTTCCACCGCAGCCTGTTTCGAGATCGTGAGCTCCTTCACCGCCTTGCGGATCAGGGTCGACAGCTCGCGCTCGAGATTGCGGACGCCCGCTTCGCGGGTGTAGCGGCGGATGATCATCAACAGCGCATCGTCGTCGATCGACCATTCCTTCGAATCGAGACCGTGCTTGGTGATCGCGTGCGGAATGAGATGCTTGCGCGCGATCTCGACCTTCTCGTCCTCGGTGTAGCCGGCGATACGGATGATCTCCATGCGGTCCATCAGGGGCGGCGGAATATTGAGCGTATTCGCCGTGGTGATGAACATCACGTTCGACAGATCGTAGTCGACCTCCAGATAGTGATCGTTGAAGGCGTGGTTCTGCTCGGGGTCGAGCACTTCGAGCAACGCCGATGACGGATCGCCGCGGAAGTCGGCGCCCATCTTGTCCACCTCGTCGAGCAGGAACAGCGGGTTCGAGGTCTTGGCCTTGCGCATCGACTGGACGATCTTGCCCGGCATCGAGCCGATATAGGTCCGACGGTGACCGCGGATTTCGGCTTCGTCGCGTACACCGCCGAGCGACACGCGCACAAATTCACGGCCGGTCGCCTTCGCAATCGACTTGCCAAGCGAGGTCTTGCCGACGCCGGGCGGTCCCACCAGGCACAGGATCGGACCGGTCAGCTTGTTGGCCCGCTGCTGCACGGCGAGATACTCGATGATGCGCTCCTTGACCTTTTCCAGGCCGTAATGATCGGCATCGAGAATCTGCTGCGCGAGCGGCAGATCCTTCTTGATCTTCGACTTCTTGCTCCACGGGATCGACAAGAGCCAGTCGAGATAGTTGCGCACGACGGTGGCTTCCGCCGACATTGGCGACATCTGCCGCAGCTTCTTAAGCTCGTGCTGCGCCTTCTCGCGCGCTTCCTTCGAGAGCTTGGTGCGCTTGATCTTCTCCTCGAGTTCGGCGAGTTCGTCCTTGCCGTCCTCGTCGCCCAGCTCCTTCTGGATCGCCTTCATCTGTTCGTTGAGGTAGTACTCGCGCTGCGTCTTCTCCATCTGACGCTTCACGCGGGTACGGATGCGCTTTTCGACCTGCAGCACCGAAATCTCGCTCTCCATCAGGCCGAGCACCTTCTCCAGCCGCTCGGTGACGGTCGGCGTCTCCAGAATCATCTGCTTGTCGGGAATCTTCACGGCGAGGTGCGAAGCGACCGTGTCGGCAAGCTTGGCATAGTCCTCGATCTGCTGGACCACACTGACCACTTCCGGCGACACCTTCTTGTTGAGCTTCACATAGCCTTCGAATTCGTTGACGACGGAACGCGCCAGCGCTTCGGCCTCCACCTGATCGCCGGACGAATCCGCAAGCACGCGCGCTTCCGCCTCGAAGTAATCCTCGCGATCGGTGTATTTCTTCACCTCGGCACGCGCGGCCCCCTCGACCAGCACTTTCACCGTGCCGTCGGGGAGTTTCAGAAGCTGCAGCACGCTGGCCAGCGTGCCGACGCTGTAGATCGCGTCGGTGGCAGGCTCGTCGTCAGAGGCGTTCTTCTGCGTCGCGAGCAGAATGAAAGTGTCCGAGCGCATCACTTCTTCGAGCGCTTTGATCGACTTCTCGCGACCGACAAACAGCGGAACGATCATGTGCGGGAAAACGACGATGTCCCGCAGTGGCAGCACGGGATAGGCCCGGCTTTCTCCGGTGCTCAGGAGCGGCTTTGGCTTGGCGGCACTTGTCATGGCCCCACTTCCTTATTGTTGTGCACTTCCCTCATGACTCGCAGGATGCGCTGTCACGACGGACTGCGTTGGCCGGGAGGGGAGTCACTGCCCCCTCCGTGCAGGAGCGGGAGCGCTCAAGGGGTACGAAACCCTGCCCGGTTCTAACTACGCGATTCCTCGTACGCTTTTCTCGTTCATACACTATAGGTGGCGCCGCACCGCCACCCTGTCAAGAAAGCCTGATTTGTCGTGCCAAACCGCGCGTTGCGGCTGCGGAGCGGTCGCCGCGCGCCGAATCGTAGACGCCGGGTCGGCCCGCCCGTCAGGCGCTCGCCCCGCCGGCGTCGCCGGCGCGATCGGAGCGGTCGGCATAGATGTAGAGTGGCCGCGCGCTGCCTTCGACGACTTCCTTGGAGATGACAACCTCTTCCACGCCCTCAAGGCTCGGCAGGTCGAACATCGTGTCGAGCAGGATGCTCTCCATGATGGAGCGCAGCCCCCGCGCGCCGGTCTTGCGGTCGATCGCCTTGCGCGCGATCGCCGACAGCGCCTCCTCGGCGAGTGTCAGATCCACCGTCTCCATCTCGAACATGCGCTGGTATTGCTTCACCAGCGCGTTCTTCGGCTCGGTGAGGATGCGCTTGAGCGAAGCCTCGTCGAGATCTTCGAGCGTCGCGACGACCGGAAGCCGCCCGACAAATTCCGGTATCAAGCCGTATTTGAGCAGATCCTCGGGCTCGACATCGCGGAAGATTTCGCCCTGCTTGCGGTCCTCAGGCGCCATCACTTTAGCGCCAAAGCCGATCGAAGTGGAGCGGCCGCGCGCCGAGATGATCTTTTCCAGACCGGCGAAGGCGCCGCCGCAGACGAACAAAATGTTGGTGGTGTCGACCTGCAGAAATTCCTGCTGCGGATGCTTGCGGCCGCCTTGCGGCGGCACGCTCGCGATCGTGCCTTCCATGATCTTGAGCAGCGCCTGCTGGACGCCCTCGCCCGACACGTCGCGGGTGATCGAAGGATTGTCCGACTTGCGCGAAATCTTGTCGATCTCGTCGATATAGACAATGCCGCGTTGCGCGCGCTCGACATTGTAGTCGGCGGACTGCAAGAGCTTGAGAATGATGTTCTCGACGTCTTCACCGACATAGCCGGCTTCAGTGAGCGTCGTCGCATCGGCCATGGTGAACGGCACGTCGAGGATGCGCGCCAGCGTCTGCGCGAGCAGCGTCTTGCCTGAGCCGGTCGGCCCGATCAACAGAATGTTCGACTTCGCCAGCTCGACGTCGTTGTGCTTGGACTGATGATTGAGCCGCTTGTAGTGATTGTGTACGGCGACCGAGAGCACCTTCTTGGCGTGATCCTGGCCGATGACATAGTCGTCGAGCACTTTGCGGATTTCACGCGGCGTCGGAATGCCGTCACGCGACTTTACCAGCGAGGACTTGTTCTCCTCGCGAATGATGTCCATGCACAGTTCGACGCATTCGTCACAGATGAAAACGGTCGGCCCGGCTATAAGCTTGCGCACCTCGTGCTGGCTCTTGCCGCAGAACGAGCAGTAAAGCGTGTTTTTAGAGTCGCCGCCGCCAACTTTGCTCATTCCATTCTCCGTCTTCGCGCGCGCAACCTTTCACCGCAACCATTTCGCCGCAACAGTATAGTCTAGGTTCCAGTGCGCTAAGATTTCGTAGCTCAAGTCCCGCTTGCACCCTAACTCTTAGAGCCGCGGCCTCACTGAACAATCCGAAGCATTTGCACACAAGCTGACATGCTAGGGGCGTGCCAATCAATAATCCATTAACGATACCGCGACATAGCACCACCCGGTTCCGGCTCACGTGTGTTTTCTGGATCACACTCGGAGGAACCACTCAACCAGACCGCGGCGGACCCGCAGGCCCGCCCTAAGCCCGCTTAGGGCCGAAGGAATCGGCCCATTTCAAGGCACCAGCCACAATTCGATTTGCTGGCCGGCTAGCTGACCCCCTTCAGCACCGGTTCCGACTTCAAGGTCGGCTCCTCGGGCCGCTTCTCGATCACCTTGTCGATCAGACCGAAATCCTTCGCCATCTCGGCCGTCAGGAACATATCGCGCTCCAGCGCATCTTCGATCTTCTTCAGCGGCTGCCCGGTATGCTTGACGTAGATTTCGTTCAGTCGCCGCTTCAAGTTCAGGATCTCTTGGGCGTGGAGCATGATGTCGGTCGCCTGCCCCTGGAAGCCGCCCGACGGCTGGTGCACCATGATCCGGGCATTCGGCAGTGCAAAACGCAGGTCCTTTGCGCCCGCGGCGAGCAAAAGCGAGCCCATCGAGGCCGCCTGGCCGGTGCACAGCGTCGACACCGCCGGACGGATGAACTGCATCGTGTCGTAAATCGCCAAGCCGGAGGTGACCACCCCGCCCGGCGAATTGATGTACATCGATACTTCTTTTTTCGGATTCTCAGCCTCGAGGAACAGAAGCTGCGCGACCACCAGCGAGGCCATGCCATCCTCCACCGGGCCGGTGATGAAGATGATCCGCTCTTTCAGGAGCCGCGAATAGATGTCATAGGCTCGCTCGCCGCGATTGGTCTGCTCGACCACCATGGGAACGAGATAGTTCATATAGGTTTCTTTAGGGTCACGCATCGCTCACCTGATCTAGTCTGCTCGTCCTCCGATTACCCGGGGACAAGTCCGGACGCCTGCGTCCGGGTTACTCCGTGGGCCCCGCGTCTCTCGCCTGTTCGGCCCAATCTGGCTTGAGTCGGCCGGCTTGTCATAGCCCAGTTTGGCCGGTTTCGCCGACAAGCCGCGGAAAGAAATCGCCACGCCTTGGTCTGTGCAACTGTTGCAGATATGCGTGGGGAATTCGTGCAGCTATAGGTAAGCTTCGCCAACAGTTATCGCAAGCTAGTCCTCGGGACTAGCTCTCATTCGTCATCGTCCTTGAACAGCTCTTCGCGCGAGACCTGCTTGTCGGAAACGTCCGCCAGTTCGAGCAGGAAATTGACCACTTTGTCCTCGAAAATCGGCGCGCGCAGCGCGGCCAGCGCCGCGGGATTGTTACGGTAATAGTCCCACACCTTCTGTTCCTGCCCAGGCATCATGCGCGCCTGCGCGACGACCGCCTGGGTGAGTTGGTCCTCGCTGACTTTGATGTTGTTCTTTTCGCCGATCTCCGCAATGACCAGACCGAGCCGCACCCGTCGCTCGGCGATCGCCCGGTATTCCTCACGCGCCTTCTCCTCGGTGGTTCCCTCGTCGGCGAAGGTCCGGCCCTGCTGCTTGAGGTCGTCCTCCACCGTCGACCACACATTGTTGAACTCCTCCTCGACCAAGGTCGGCGGCGGCTCGAATTTGTGCCGCGCATCGAGCTGATCGAGCAGCGCGCGCTTGATCTTCTGCCGCGAGGCTGCCGCATGCTCGCGCTCAACACGCTCGCGCACCACTTCGCGCAGCTTGGCCATCGACTCAAGACCGAGCGTCTTGGCGAAGTCGTCGTCGAGCGCGACCTGCCCGGGCGCTTCGACCGTCGTGGCCGTCACCGCAAAGCTTGCAGCTTTGCCGGCCAGCGTCGCCACCTCGTAGTTCTCCGGAAATTTCACATTGACGGTCCGCGTGTCGCCAGCCTTGATGCCGATGAGCTGATCCTCGAAGCCGGGAATGAATCCGCCGGCGCCGAGCTGGATCGGCACATCCTTGCCGGCGCCGCCCTCGAACGGCTGGCCATCGATGGTGCCTTGGAACGAGATGGTGACACGATCGCCCTTCTCCGCAGCATCGGATTTCGGCGCGAACGGCTTGTTCTGATCGGCAATGACCTGGATAGCCTCGTCGATCTCAGAGTCTTGCACAGGTGCGGTCAGCCGCTCGAGCTTGATACTCTTGAAATCGGTGAGCGTGATCGGCGGCACAATCTCCATTTCGACGGTGTAGGAGAGATCGGACTTCCCTTCGACCACCCGCTCGACCGCGCCGTCCTCGGATGGCAGCACGACTTTCGGCTCGGTCGCGAGCTTCAGACCATTGTCGGTGACGATCTTGCTATTGGCCTCGCGCACGGCGGCTTCGATCACCTCGGCCATGGCGGACTTGCCGTAGAGGCGCTTGAGATGGGCCACCGGCACCTTGCCGGGACGGAAACCGCGCAGCTGCACCTTGCCCTTAAGGTCGTCGAGCCGCTGGTTGACTTTGGCTTCGAGATCGGTCGCAGGCACCACCACGCGGTATTCCCGCTTCAAGCCGGCGGCGGCAGTTTCAGTCACTTGCATAGGCACTACTCTTTATCGGCTCAATACCGAGCATGCGTTGGCCAAATATAGCTGGCCGATTTTTGGAAAAACCGCACCGCTGGTGCGGGCGGAGGGACTTGAACCCCCACGTCTTGCGACACTGGAACCTAAATCCAGCGCGTCTACCAATTCCGCCACGCCCGCGACACGCTGGGCGGTCCGGTGGCGCGGCTTATATCATTTGCCGCCCCCGTGCCACCACAAAAATAGGCCGGTTAATTGGACGAGTTCAGAGATCAGCTCCGTCCATCTGCATCGACCACCTTTCCATCTGCATAGGCCGGCTTTCGGCTGCTCAAAGCGCTGGACGACGGTTGGGAGCCGTTCTGGCGCGATACGTTCCGGCCCCGTCGCAAGGCAGGGGTGCGGATCGCCTTTGTCGCCGACAATCCGGGCACTATGGCTGATCAAAGGTCTGAGCGAAGGCGCGGACGGGGCGGGTTGAAGGTGACTTGAAGTCAGCCCAGCAAGGCCTTGTAGACGCGAGGCAATGCCTCCGGCAGATCTTCCGAAATGAGCCCCGGGCCGAAGGCGTTGGCCGCTTCCCCATGTAGCCAGACCGCGGCAGAAGCGGCCTCGAAACCGCCCATGCCTTGCGCCAACAGCCCTGCCGTCATGCCTGTGAGCACATCGCCGGCACCCGCCGTCGCGAGATAGGGCGGGGCGTTAGCGGCGATCGAGGCGCGGCCGTCGGCTGCGGCAACGACCGTGTCCGCCCCTTTGAGCAGGACGGTCGCGCCGGTCGATTGCGCCGCAAGACGCGCCCTTTCGAGCTTTGACCCGACAGTGGTCTGGGCGTCGAGGGCGCCAAAATAGCGCGCGAATTCACCCTCGTGCGGCGTGAGGACGGTCGGCTGATAGCGCCGCCGGAGCGCCTGCGCCAGGCGGTCCGGTTGTTTGGCGAAGCTGGTCATTGCATCGGCATCGAGCACAACGGCGCGTTCGCCCGCCAGCGCCGCCAGAACGAGCTCGCAGGTGGTCTCATTCACGCCAATTCCCGGGCCCAGCGCCACCGCATTGAAGCGGCGGTCCTGAAGCAAGGCGCCGAGCGCTTCGGCGCCGTCGACCGGCCGTACCATAATGGCGAGGTTCGACGCGGCGTTCACGGCGAGTGCTTCGCGCGGCGAAGCGATGGTCACAAGCCCTGCCCCGGCGCGCAGCGCGCCGCGTGCCGCAAGCCGCGCCGCGCCGGTCGACCACGAAGGCCCGGACACCACCACCGCGTGGCCGCGGCTATATTTGTGGCCATCCTCGCGCGGGACGGGAAACTGCCTGCGCCACAGCGGCGGCAGGTTTTCGAACGTCTTTGGCGCAATTCGCCCCAGTACCGCATCGCCAATCCCGATATCGGCAACCGCAATCGATCCGCAGTGAAGGCGGCCGGGCAGCAGCAGATGCCCCGGCTTCTTGCGAAAGAAAGTCACTGTTGCGGCGGCGTTCACCGCGGCGCCCATGACCGCGCCCGAGGTGCCGTTGACGCCGCTGGGCAGGTCGACCGCGATGATGGACGAGGTCTCGGAGCGCCCGTTCATAGCCTCGATCATCGCGCCTGCCTGTCCTTGCACGGGCCGGTCCAGGCCGGCGCCAAATAGCGCATCGATGATGATTTCGGCCCCCTCCAAGCGCGCTGGCTCGGCGGCGATGACCGGCCCGGTCCACTTTTTCGCCGCAAGGGCCGCGTCACCCTTGAGCCCGGCCGCATCCCCCACCAGCAAGACCCTGGCCTCATAGCCGCGGGCAGCCAAGACACGCGCGGCGACAAAGCCGTCGCCACCGTTGTTGCCCGGCCCCGCCACGACGGCCACGTGACAGCCGGCGGACTTGCGGCGCGCAACCGCTTCGGCCACCGCCCTCCCGGCGTTCTCCATGAGCTCGATGCCCGGAACGCCCGCGGCGATCGTCAGCCGGTCGGCCTCGGCCATTTCCGTGTTGCTCAGAACTTCGTTCATGGCGCGGACAGAATATCCAATCGCGTGTTGCTCAAATATCGCGCTGTATTGTGCTCTATCGGCCGGTCATGCAGGGCGCGGCGATTGCCACCGCGCCCGTGTCTAGTTTATAGGCAGTCAGCCCAATTTAGGGGCATGGCATTGCTGCGCGGCTTCGCAGTCGCGCTTGAAATGACGTCGAAAGCCTTGATGCAATGTCGCTTTTCCGGTGTGCATGGCCTTGGCACGGGTTCTGCTAACAAAAGCACGGTTCCCGGGGATGCGTTTTGCGTATCTGGGGCCGGGAGATGAGACGCGATGAAGAAAATCGAGGCAGTCATCAAGCCGTTCAAGCTTGACGAGGTGAAGGAGGCGCTCCAGGAAGTCGGTCTTCAAGGCATAACGGTCACCGAAGCGAAGGGGTTCGGCCGCCAGAAGGGGCATACGGAACTCTATCGCGGCGCCGAATACGTCGTCGATTTTCTGCCAAAGGTGAAGATCGAGATTGTGCTCGGCGATGACATGGTCGAAAAAGCCATCGAGGCGATCCGTCGCGCCGCCCAAACCGGGCGGATCGGTGACGGCAAGATTTTCGTCTCGAACATCGAAGAAGCCATCCGGATCAGGACTGGGGAATCCGGCATCGACGCCATCTGAATAACTGGCCCGACCACTCACGCCGGCCAGTCGTGAGCCGAATTGAGCCAGCAAGAGGCATTAAACAGCACCACGAAAGGGTACGCATTCTATGACGACGCCAAAGAATGTCATGAAGACGATTAAGGACAGCGACGTGAAATACGTCGACTTCCGTTTCACCGATCCGCGCGGCAAGTGGCAGCATGTCACTTTCGACGTCAGTCAGATCGAGGAAGAGACCTTTGCCGAAGGCATGATGTTCGACGGCTCGTCGATTGCCGGTTGGAAGGCGATCAATGAATCCGATATGTGCCTGATGCCGGATCCGGCGACGGCCGCCATTGATCCGTTTTTTGCCGAGACGACGCTGTCGCTGATTTGCGACGTGCTCGAGCCGACCACCGGTGAGCCCTATAACCGCGATCCGCGCGGCATCGCCAAGCGGGCCGAGGGCATGGTCAAGTCGCTCGGCGTCGGCGACACGGTCTATTTCGGCCCGGAGGCCGAGTTTTTTGTGTTCGACGACGTCAAATACAGGGCCGATCCCTACAATACCGGCTTCAAGCTCGACTCGACCGAATTCCCGACCAGTTCGGATGCCGACTACGAAGGCGGCAATCTCGGCCATCACGTCGGCACCAAGAAAGGCTATTTCCCGGTGCCGCCGCAGGATTCCGCGCAGGACATGCGTTCGGAAATGCTCGCGGCCATGGCCAAGATGGGCGTCAAGGTCGAGAAGCATCACCACGAAGTGGCGTCCGCGCAGCACGAGCTCGGCATGAAGTTCTCGCCGCTCACGGTGATGGCCGACCAGCTGATGATCTACAAATACTGCATCCAGCAGGTGGCGCAGGTCTACGGCAAGACCGCAACCTTCATGCCCAAGCCCGTCTATGGCGACAATGGCTCGGGCATGCACTGCCACCAGTCGATCTGGAAGGATGGCAAGCCGGTCTTCGCCGGCAATAAATATTCCGACCTGTCGGAGACCTGCCTGTCCTATATCGCCGGCATCATCAAGCACGCCAAGGCGATCAACGCATTCTCGAATCCGACGACCAATTCGTATAAGCGGCTGGTCCCGGGCTTCGAGGCGCCGGTGCTGCTCGCCTATTCGGCGCGCAATCGCTCGGCCTCCTGCCGCATCCCTTATACGACCAATCCCAAGGCCAAGCGCGTAGAGGTGCGCTTCCCCGACCCGCTTGCCAATCCGTATCTCGCCTTCGCGGCGATGCTGATGGCCGGGCTCGACGGCATCAAGAACAAGCTCGATCCGGGCGAGGCGATCGACAAGGATCTCTACGATCTGCCGCCGGCGGAGCTGAAGAAGATCCCGACGGTGTGCGGCTCACTGCGTCAGGCGATCGAGGAGCTCGACAAAGACCGCGCGTTCCTGAAGGCAGGCGGCGTGTTCGACGATGATTTCATCGACAGCTACATGGATCTGAAGATGACCGAGGTGATCCGCTTCGAGCACACGCCGCATCCGGTCGAGTTCGATATGTATTACTCCGCATAGCGTTTGCTGCAGCGCGTAGTGTTTATTACTGCGCGTGGCGTTGCTCATCCTCCCTGCATTGCATCGACAATGCGAACTCAAAGGGCGCCGCAAGGCGCTCTTTTTTTGCGTCGTCATTTTTCCAACGCCGTTATCTCGGGCGCGCCGAGCGCGGATCCGGGAAGTCCATAGTCCCAGACATCGTGGGGCACGCGCCGGCCAATACCCCGAATCGGCGGTGCAATCCCGCGTGCCGCATCCCGTACCGGCATCGATGGCGTGTGACGTATGTTGTGCGGGACCCAACATGCTTGGCTGCGCCCACGCCCGGCCGTCGCGCACAACGGCCACTGTCCTTTTCCGATCAAATCAGGCTGTCAAGGGCAAAGCTGCTGCGCGGCGCCGAACGGCGTCTGGCCCTAGCGAAGTGGGATTGGCGCTTGGCTCGCGGCTCGGGGTGCGGGCGCTGCTGCTTTGGCACCAAGGACTCCAGCCGCACCAGCGACGATCATGTCTTCGGCCGCGGCCACTTGGTTGCGGCCGTTTTCCTTGGCGCGATAGAGCGCGGCATCGGCGCGCTCGATCAGCCGGTCGAGCGCGACATTCGGCCGTCCGCAGGCGACGCCGATGCTCACCGTGACCGGAACTCCCGGGCTGTCCGGTGCAAGGGCCGCCGCCTCGAAGGCAACGCGCACGCGCTCGGCGGCAATGCACGCGTCGGCGAGGCCGCCGGAAATCACCGCGATAAATTCCTCGCCGCCGAGCCGCCCGACCACGTCTTCACCCCGCATGGTTTTCTTCACGGTCTTGGCAAACATGTCGAGCACTGCGTCGCCCATCTTGTGGCCAAAGCGGTCGTTGATCGATTTGAAGCGATCGAGGTCGAAGGCGAGCACGCAAACGGGCTCGAGCGTCTTGAGGTTGCGCGCCATCAGGGCGCCGGCGACCTCAAATAAGCCGCGCCGGTTGAAGAGCCCGGTCAATGGGTCGGTCTGCGCCGCGGCCTTGTAGCGATTGACGGTGCGATCTTTGGCCAGCAGCAGCACGATGAAGGCGGCACCGACCATATAGAGCACAACCTCGATGGCGAAGACCGCGATCCAGCCCCTGGCCAGGCTGTGCACGCCAAGATTGGCGAGCGCCACCGGAAACAGAAAAATAGCGCCGTGCAGCATCGGCACGAGCAGCGCCGGCCAGCGCTGGCGGATCACTGTCTTGCGCCGCTCGCGCCAGAGCTCGGCGGCGATCCAGAACGTGTAATTGGCGACAATCAGCGAGCTCAACACCGTACGCCCGGCTGGCCATTGCGCCAGCTCAGGCGAAAGATTCGCCGCGGACCATACAACAGCGCCGTAGCACATTGCGCCGAAGCGCACCTTGCGGCCGTGAAAGACCCGGGCCGCAGTCCAGATCATGCCGAGCGCGATGAAGAGTAGAATGTCGGCCAAGTCGTCGGAGAGTGGCAGCGGCACGACGCCGTCAAGACGCCATAACAAGCCGGAGAAGCCCCCGATCAGGTAGGCCGCGCCCCACCACGCCAGCGCCGCGACACGGTCCTGCAGCCAGGCGAACAACAGGAACAGCCCGAGCAGCGCCGCGACGCAGGTCGCAATGACGAACAGCGTACCGATATCCAGTGTTGTCGACGCCTCGGCAAGACGCGCAAACATTTTCGGCGAAGCTCCTCACTCGTGAGCATTCATAACACGCTTTGCCGGCCCGCGCCGAAGCTTTGCCAATCAGGCTTTGCTCGCGGTGTCATAGATGAGGAGCTTTTCGCAAAAAAGCCTTTGAAAATTACATTATCGGCAGCCGCAAGTTTCAAACGTGTTTGCGCAAAATTTGTCGCAAAGGCCGCCCGATCATCCTCTGCGCAGGCGCCCACCATTCCGTCCGGGAGCGGCATGGCATCAAGATCGGTCGCCGCCGCGTAATTCCGTGCAAGGCGATTTCATGTACGGCACGAGGCGAAGCATGAAATGGCCGGCGATTTTCGGCACTTCACCTTGGCGCAGGCGACACTTAGATTAGGGAACGACAGGCTCGACGGGAGACGGAAGATGGCCTTGGCTGCAGAACTCGATACCGCCCCTGATACCATCGAAGCGACGCTCAATTACATTGTCGACGACGGCACGCCGGTCTTCACCATTGTTGCCGCTCCAGGCGGCAGCGACGCGCGCTCCGGCGGCAAGCCCGATCCGCGGCGCGTGCGCATCCACAACGGCCGCCCGCACGCCGGCGAGTTTAAGTTGGACCGCAACGGCTTTCGCTTCGTGCGGCACGACACGAAGGTCACCGATTTCTACGACGAAGAGGAGATCAAGCGCATCTACTACCCAGAGATGGAGGCGCTGATCAAAGCGGAAAGCGGCGCCAGACGCGTCGTCGTGTTCGACCACACGTTGCGGACGGCAGACAAGGAGATGCGCGAGGCCAAAAAAATCCGCGAAGTGGTCAGCCGCGTGCACAACGACTACACCGAATGGTCGGCGCCCAAGCGCGTGCGCGACATTCTCCCCGACGAGGCCGACGACCTGCTGAAGCGCCGCTTCGCGATTATCCAGGTGTGGCGGCCGATCCGCCATCCGGTCGAAACCAATCCGCTCGCCATGGCGGACGCCCAGACGCTGTCGCCGTCCGATATGATCATCTCGGAGCGGCGGGCGCCCGGTCGCATTGGCCAGACCTATGCGATCAAATTCAATCCGGCGCACAAATGGTATTGGTTCCCGCGCATGCGGCGCGAGGAGGCTTACATTTTCAAAGTGTTCGATTCGGAGAAAGACGGCCGCGCGCGCTGGACCGCTCATACGGCCTTCGAGGATCCGACCACGCCGCCCAATGCACGGCCGCGCGAGAGCATCGAAATCCGCACGATGGCGTTTTTCTGAGCGCGTCGCATAGGGTGGGTTGAGCGAAGCAAGGCGCCCGCGCGCCGCCACAGCTGGTCATGGGTTCGCTTACGTTCAACCCATCGCTCGCCTGCGCCTTTTCACCCGCTCATTCCCGCGCAAGCGACAATCCGGAAGCGTTCGCATGAACGACTGCGCCCAGCTTTCGCGCGGACCAGCCGGCGTTGCAGGAGCGCGCCTTACCGCTTCGAGAACTGGAAGCTGCGACGGGCTTTGGCGCGGCCGTATTTCTTGCGCTCGACTACGCGCGAGTCGCGGGTCAGGAAGCCGCCGCGCTTGAGCACGCCGCGCAATTCCGGATCGTGGCGCATCAGCGCGATCGAGAGGCCGTGCCGCACCGCTCCGGCTTGGCCGGAAAGGCCGCCGCCGGAGACCGTGCACACCACATCATATTGGCCCTGCCGGTTCGACACCGCGAGCGGCTGCTGGATCATCATGCGCAGCACCGGCCGCGCAAAATAGGCTTCGACCGGACGATTATTGACCGTGATCTTGCCGGAGCCGAGCTTGACCCAGACCCGAGCGACGGCGTCCTTGCGCTTGCCCGTGGCGTAGGAGCGTCCCTGCTTGTCGAGCTTCTGCACATATTTCGGCGCTTCGGGCGCCGCGGCAGGCTTCAACGTGGATAGATCACTGAGCGTTTGCACGGTCTCGGCCATCAGGCGGCCCTCTTGTTCTTGCGATTCATCGACGCGACGTCGATCTTTTCCGGCTGCTGCGCGTCGTGCGGGTGGCTTGGGCCTGGATAGACCCGCAAATTGGCGAGCTGCCGCCGGCCGAGCGGCCCGCGCGGCAGCATGCGCTCCACCGCCTTTTCAACAATGCGCTCGGGGAAGCGGCCGGCCAGAATCGCTTTGGCGCTGCGCTCCTTGATGCCGCCGATGAAGCCGGTGTGCTTGCGATAGATCTTTTGCTGCACCTTGCGGCCGGTCAGCACTACCTTGGCCGCATTGACGACGATGACATTGTCGCCGCAATCGACATGGGGCGTGAAGGTCGGCTTGTGCTTGCCGCGCAGCCGTAACGCCACGATCGAGGCGAGCCGGCCGACGACCAGGCCTTCGGCGTCGATCATGACCCATTTCTTCTCGATTTCGGCTGACTTGGCCGAAAAGGTTTTCATGGCTGGATCCGCTGGATTTTGCGCCAAAAGCAGCGCGTCGCGCAGGCTTGTAACGTCCCGGAGTGTCCCGGTCAACCACCTCAGCACTGATTTCGAGATATTTCTCAAAAGGTTGAGATATAGGTATCATATTACCGTGCAGTGCTAAGTGTTTGGTTCGGGGATTGAATAGGTCGAGGTGACATGCGCTACAAGCGCATCGTCGCCATCAGAGCGTAGACCGACCTCCCCCACCGCAAGTCTTTTCCCGAGCTTCATCAGCCGAGCCTCGGCCAGCAGATCGCGGGCGCCGGGACGCTTGAGAAAGTTGATGGTCAGATTGGTGGTCACCGCAAGCGGCACCCAGCCGATCGCGGACAGCACCGCCAGATACATGGTAAAATCCGCAAGCGCCATCATGACCGGGCCCGACACTGTCCCTCCCGGCCGCAGTGATTGCCCATGATGTCGCCGGCGCACCCGGCAGCCGCCGTACCAAATCTCTTCGATGTCGTAATCGCCGACCGCGTGGCTCGCTTCCGGGAATTCGGCCTCTAGCCGCCCGATCAGCTCTTCGCGCGTCAATCTGGGAGCTGCGCCGTCCTTGCCGCTCATTGAATTTTCCCCCGCAATGCATAGGGAATAGAATAGTCGCGACATGATCGCAAAGTCCGCGACACCGGAGACGCCGATGAACCCTGCCGCTGCCCCCGTAACCGCCAAGCCAGCGACCAAGACGGCAGATGATGCTGCCGCGCCGATCCTGCTGCGTGAGGATCAAGGCGGGATTGCGATCCTGACGCTCAACCGGCCGCAGGCGCGCAACAGCTTGTCGGAAGCGATGCTCAAAGCGCTCGGCGAGGCACTGAGCGCGATCGCGGGTGAACGCAGGGTCCGCGCCGTCGTACTCGCCGCGAACGGGCCGGCCTTCTGCGCCGGCCATGATCTGAAAGAGCTCAGTGCGCGTCGCTCAGACGCCGATCGCGGCCGTGTCTATTTCAAGCGCATTATGCATCTGTGCAGCACGGTGATGCAGCAGATCGTGGCGCTGCCGCAGCCGGTCATCGCTTCCGTTCACGCGACTGCAACCGCAGCAGGTTGTCAGCTGGTCGCAAGCTGCGATCTCGCTGTTGCCTCTGAAAGCGCCAAATTCGCAACGCCTGGCGTGGATATCGGGCTGTTTTGTTCGACGCCGATGGTGGCGCTGTCGCGCAATGTTTCCCGCAAGCACGCAATGGAAATGCTGCTCACCGGCGAATTGATTTCCGCCGCGGACGCCGCCCGCATCGGTCTTGTCAATCGCGTCGTCGCGCCTGGGCGCGAACGCGCTGAGGCGCTGGCGCTCGCCCAAAAGATCGCGGGAAAGTCGACCCTGACGGTCAAGATCGGCAAGGAAGCGTTCTATCGCCAGGCCGAGATGCCGCTCTCCGAGGCCTACGCTTATGCTTCCGAAGTCATGGTGCAAAACATGCTGGCGCGCGATGCCGAGGAAGGCATCGGCGCGTTTATCGAGAAGCGCGAACCGAAATGGGAGGATCGGTAATAGGTCCGCGCGCGGCCTTGTACCGAACTAATCGGTACCCGGACAGATCGGGCTGTTAGTGGCAAAGCTGGTAGGCGGGCGCCCAGGGCGCTCTTGACAGCCCGGTCTGTTCGCAACCTTTGTAGCCGTTGCGATCGACCGCTGTCTGTGACCGGGGGCCCGTCATGACTGATTCGGTCGGCTGCAAACGGGCACCGCGAGCAAACAACATGGATCACAACTCCTATTCCGACAGCTACATTCGCGGCATTCTCAACACCGTGAAAACCATCGCGATGGTCGGCGCCTCCGAGAAGGAAAACCGGCCGAGCTATTTTGCCTTCAAATATCTGCTCGAGCGCGGCTACAAAATGATCCCGGTCAATCCTGGCCAAGCCGGCCATACCATGCTCGGCCAGCGCATCTATGCGCGGCTTGCCGATATTGCCGAACCGGTGGATATGGTCGACATCTTCCGCGCCTCGAAATACGCGCTGCCGATCGTGCAGGAAGCGCTCACGCTCAAGCCGCGGCCGCAAGTCATCTGGATGCAGCTTGGCGTGCGCAGCAACGAAGCGGCGGCACTGGCGGAAGCGAATGGCTTGAAGGTCGTGATGAACCGCTGCCCCAAGATCGAATATGGCCGGCTGTCGTCGGAGATCGCCTGGCTCGGTGTCAATACGCGCACGCTGAGCTCCAAGCGCGCCCCGATCGGCGGCGTGCAACGCATGTCGCTTAACCGGACCAGCGCGCCCGGCGGCGTAACCGCGGCCGCCGACCGCGTGCAGCGCGAAGAACGCGACCGCTGAGCAGTTTTAGGCTCGCTTGAGCGAGCGACGCCGGCCTGCTCAGCAAGTACTACCTAGGCGAGAGTCCTGCGATGGTGGCGCTGCGCGCCGGGACGGCGCCCTCAAGCGGCGCCTTTGCCTGTTAACACGTCAGCCTTTGCGCGCCTTGACGGCTCTGACCGGTCCTATAAACCGGCATCATCACGGCTTTCGAGCTTCGGCGCCAAAGGATGAGGGTATGACCGAACGTATCCCGGGATTCTCCACGCTTGCCATTCATGCCGGCGCGCAGCCCGATCCGACCACCGGCGCGCGCGCGACGCCGATCTATCAGACCACGTCCTTCGTATTCGAAAGCGTCGACCACGCCGCCTCGCTGTTCGGCCTGCAGACCTTCGGCAATATCTATACGCGGATCGGCAATCCGACCAATGCCGTGCTCGAGGAGCGCATCGCCGCGCTCGAAGGCGGCACCGCGGGCCTTGTGGTTGCCACCGGCCATGCAGCGCAAGTCATCGTCTTTCACTGTCTGATGCAGCCGGGTGATGAATTGGTCGCATCGAAAAAGCTTTATGGCGGCTCGATCAACCAGTTCAATCACGCCTTCAAGAACTTCAATTGGAATGTCGTATGGGCGGACCCCGAGGACATTTCCTCTTTCGAGCGCGCCATCAGCCCGAAGACCAAGGCGATCTTCACCGAATCGATCGCCAATCCGGGCGGCGTCATCACCGACATGGAGGCGGTCGCGCAGATCGCACGGCGCGCCGGTGTACCCTATATCGTCGACAACACGCTCGCCACGCCCTACCTCTGCAAGCCGATCGACCACGGCGCCGATATCGTCGTGCACTCGCTGACCAAATTTTTGGGCGGGCACGGCAATTCGATGGGCGGCGCCATCGTCGATGCCGGCACGTTCAATTGGTCGCGCGAGAAACGTTATCCGATGCTGAGCGAGCCGCGTCCCGAATATCACGGCGTGGTGATGCACGAAACGTTCGGCAATTTCGGCTTCGCCATGGCGTGCCGGATGCTGGCGCTGCGCGACATCGGCGCGGCCCTGTCGCCGTTCAATGCGTTCCTCATTCTCACCGGCATCGAGACGCTGCCGCTGCGCATGCAGAAGCATTGCGATAATGCGCTCGCGGTCGCGCAATGGATCGCGCAGCATCCCAAAATCGCCTGGGTCAGCTATCCAGGCCTGCCCGGCGATCGCTATCACAGCCTCGCCAAAAAATATTGCCCAAACGGCGCTGGCGCAGTCTTCACCTTTGGGCTGAAGGGCGGCTACGAAGCCGGCGTGAAGCTCGTCTCGAACGTGCAGCTGTTCTCCCACCTTGCCAATATCGGCGATACCCGCTCGCTGATCATCCATCCGGCTTCGACCACCCATCGTCAACTCACCGACGCACAGAAGATTCAAGCCGGCGCCGGGCCCGATGTTGTGCGCCTGTCCATCGGCATCGAGGACAAGGACGACATCATTGCCGACCTCGAGCAAGCGCTGGCCGACTAGATAGCGTGCGTTATTTTACATTGAAGTATTCTCCGCTCATTCCCACGTAAGCGACGCGTAAGCGGAGATTTGACTCTTCCTTGGGCAGGCAGGGGTCCGCGCTGCGGGACGGGCGCAGTATGAGACCGACTCTACACCAGATGATTACGCTCTGAGCACGAGACAGGTGCGCTCGATGATTGCCGGTTTCTTCCAAGGCACCGAAATGCCGGATGCTGATTGGTGGCAAGCGCTGTGGCCGGATCCGGCAGGCGTCCTCACCAAATCGGGATTGGCAGCCGGGACGACCGCGGTCGATTTGTGCGCCGGCAACGGCTGGTTCACGCTGCCGATGGCGAGGGTCGCCCGCCGCGTCATTGCCGTCGACATCGATGGCGCGCTTTTGGACATCGCACGCCGTCGCGCCTGCGAAGCGCAGCTGAGCAACTGCGAATTCATCATTGCCGACGCCTATGATCTCGCCAAAGTCGTTGTCGAGCCGGTCGACTATGTCTTTTTGGCCAACGCCTTCCATGGCGTTCCGGACAAGGTGCGGCTGAGCAAGTCGGTTGCCGACAGTCTCGCGCCCGACGGTCAATTTGCCGTCGTGAACTGGCATCAGAGGCCAAGAGAAGAGACGACGGTCCTCGGACAGCCGCGTGGTCCGAAGACCGAATTGAGGATGAGGCCCGACGAGGTGAAGGCTGCGGTCGAACAATCGGGCCTAAAATTCGCGCGCCTCGTCGAAATTCCGCCCTATCACTATTCGGCGGTTTTCCAGAAGGTGCGCGCGCTGGCCGGCTGACGTCGCGGGTTGCGTTCGGCGACGGTGGCTGCATGTAGGGTCGCAATCGTCAGCACCAGCATCGCCACCGCCTGATGCGCGAGCGCCAGCGGCAGCGGCGCGACCAGGAGCAGGGTCCAGACGCCGAGCGCTGCCTGCAAGGTCACCGCGGCAGCCAGCAGTGCGGCGCCGGCGACTACCGACCCTTTTCTCAAGCCGCGCGCAACGGCGAAAGCATGGGCGAGCGCGACAACAAAGATCGTGTAAGCCAGCATGCGGTGGTCGAATTGCACGGTGAGAGCATTTTCAAAGAAATTCCGCCACAGTGGCGCATTGAAGAACAGGCGCGATGGATCCGGCAGCAGCGACCCGTCGATCAGCGGCCAGGTATTGTAGATGCGGCCGGCGCGCAGCCCGGCGACCAGCGCGCCGAGATAGATCTGTCCGAGAACAAGGAGCAGAAGCGCAATCGCACCGATGCGAATGCGCGGCGGCACTGGCGCCGATGGCTCATCCTCGAAGCGCTGTGCCGTCCACAGCAGCGCCACATAGATCAGACAGGCGAGCAGAAGATGGGTCGCGAGCCGATATTGCGAGACTTCGATGCGCTCGGCGAGACCGGACGCGACCATCCACCAGCCGACCGCGCCTTGCAGCGCACCCAAGCCGAAGATCAGCCATAGCCGCCTGCGCAATCCCGGCCCAATCCAGCCGCGCCAGAGAAACCACAGGAACGGCAAAAGGAACACGATACCAATGGTGCGGCCGATCAGCCGATGCGTCCATTCCCACCAATAAATGGACTTGAACGCGTCGAGACTCATGCCCTCGTTGAGCGCCCGATATTGCGGGATCACCTGGTATTTTTCGAATTCGCTCTGCCATTGCGCCTCGCTTAGCGGCGGCACAACCCCCGTCACCGGCCTCCATTCGGTGATCGAGAGGCCGGATTCGGTCAGCCGCGTCGCGCCGCCGACCAGCACCATGGCGAGCACCAGCGCCGCCATGGCACAAAGCCACAGCCGGATCGCGCGCGTCTGTTGCAGCGAAGGTTTCTTAGCCGGCATGCTGATCACTTGTCGCAAGCGGGCGGACCATATAGTGCTGCGCCCTGCTCTCGCAACCGAACTGATGCCGCTGCACAACCCCGCCCGCCATGTCAATCCGTTTGCGCAAATTCATTGGTGCCATTGCGCTGTTCGCGCTGGTCGCGGTGTGGGCGCTGCTGGCGATGGCTTTGGCGCAAGCGCCGGCCATTCGCGACAGTTCCGTGCTGTCGGTCGCCTACTATGTGATCGCAGGCCTTGGCTGGGTTGTGCCGGCCATGCCAATCGTCGCCTGGATGGGACGCAAAGGGATGCTGGACGAGAGATGACAGACGACGGAGCAAAGAGCTCTTACCTCTGTTGTCTGCGTCGTTTGTCGTCTGGCGTCTGTCCTCTTTTGCCTGCGCGCCGCGGCAAGCGCGGAACCACGCCGCAGCGATGGTGTTGAGCGGCAGAGCGCAGCTCGGGGGCTTAGGCTGCACGCATAAGGGTAGTTATGAAGGCTCTCGCAATAACGGCTGTCCTGCTCGCCGCTACGCCGGCTGCAGCGCAATTCGTAGCGCCGAACGGTCAGCGGCAGATCGGCCCGACAGCAAATCCCTCTGCGCAGCGTAGCCCCGCGAGTTCCGCCATGGACGTAATCTGCAACGAGTTGATTGCCGGTACATTCTGCACGTCAGGCCGATCGAGCGGCCAGGGCTATGGAACGGTGAACGCCGGTACCTCTGCCAATGCTCCGTCGCTACCCGCATGCACGTCCGACACGCCTGCCAACGAATTGTGCAACTAAGTTGGTTAGGGTCATAATCCATAAATGACAGCCTCTCATCGCTTCGCGGCGTCGGTCCTGGCCGCAGCCAGACATGATCGGTCGATCCTCACGGTCCGTGTTGTCCCGCCTTTATGAGTTCCCAAGTTTAATGAATATCGCGTCCGACAAACGGCGCCATCAGGCCATCCAGCGAGACCAAGTGCTCGACATAGATAAGGGCGCCCACCGCATACACCGCCGCGGCCACCACCGTCGTCCATAACAGCTTCCGGCCGAGCCGAAAGACCATGGGGGCGCCCGGGTCGGTACCCGGCGCCATCTGGCCGGCCTCTTCGCCCCCCTCATGTTGGCTGCGCACGCCCCACGGCAGGACCGCAAACAGCGCCACCCACCAGATCAAGAAATAGATCGCAAGCGCAGTGGCGATGGTCATCCTTGCTCGAGTTCCACCAGAGTGCCGGAAAAATCCTTCGGATGGAGGAACAGCACCGCCTTGCCGTGGGCGCCAATCTTCGGCTCGCCGTCGCCCAGCACCCGCGCGCCTGAGGCTTTCAGCCTATCGCGGGCGGCGCGGATGTCGTCCACTTCGTAACAGATATGATGCATGCCGCCGTCCGGATTGCGCTCGAGGAACTTGGCAATCGGCGAGCCCTCGCCGAGGGGCTCCAGCAACTCGATCTTGGTGTTGGGCAGCGTGACGAAGACCGTGGTCACGCCGTGGTCCGGCTGCGGCACTGCGGCTGAGACCTCCGCGCCAAGGACATCGCGATAGACCGCCACCGCCTTGCCAAGGTCGCGCACCGCAATTGCGACGTGATTGAGCCTGCCGATCATTGTTTTCATCTCCTCAAGCCCGGCAGAATGCGCTCCTTCGCGACTATACCGTAAGCACATGCACATGACAGATCGGCTTCTTATCCCAGCGCTCGGCGATCGCCGAGCGGACGCCGCGCCGCACCGCCTCCGTCACCGCCTCCGGGTCGCGCTGGCGCGGCTTGGGCAGTGCATCGAAGGCGATCTCGACCGCGTCGCGCGCAATCTCGGTCATCGAGGCGCCATTGGCGTCGGTCTCCGGCAGGCCGATGAGCTCGACTTCGGGATCGGCGACCAGCGCGCCGTTATCGTCCAGCGCCAGCGCCACCGAAACCATGCCGGAGAAGCTCAGGCGACGGCGCGCCGCGACGGTACGCGATTCTGCGCTGACCATGAGCTTGCCGTCCTTGTAAAGGCGGCCGCAGGGAATCTCATCGACGATCTGCGGTCCATCGGCTGACAGCCGCACCAGATCGCCGTTGCGGCACACGAGCACGTGCGGCACGCCGGCGCGGCGGGCGAGTTCGGCATGTTCGGCAAGATGCAGCGCCTCGCCGTGCGCCGGAATCACAATTTTCGGCCGCACCCAACCGATCATCTCGCGCAATTCGTCGCGCCGTGGATGGCCGGAGACATGCACCAGATGCGTTCGGTCGGTAATGACCTCGACGCCTTGCAGCACCAGGCCATTGATGACCTTGGCAATCGCCTTTTCATTGCCTGGGATCGGACGAGCCGAAAAAATCACGCGGTCGCCGCGTGAGAGGGCGACGTCGGGGTGTTCGTCCTGTGCGATGCGCGCAAGCGCGGCGCGGGGCTCGCCCTGGCTGCCGGTAAGAAGCGCCAGGACCTTGTCGGGCGGCAGATAACCGTAGCTTTCAACACCACGAAATTCCTGCACGCCGCCCAGATAACCGGTCTCGCGCGCGACTTGGATCACCCGCTCCATGGCGCGGCCGACAACGACGACTTCGCGGTCAGCGGCACGGGCGGCTTCCGCCACCGCGCGCAAGCGGCCGACATGGGAGGCAAACGTGGTCACCGCCACACGCCGCGGCGCGGTCTTGATCAGGTCAGCGAGCGTCTTGGCGACGTCGGCTTCGGACGGCGAGCGGCCGTCACGCACGGCGTTGGTCGAGTCGCCGATGAGCGCGAGCACGCCATCATCTCCGAATGCGGTGAGCCGTGCCGCATCGGTTGGCGTCCCCAGCGTCGGCGTCGGATCGATTTTCCAATCACCGGTATGGATCACGGTGCCGGCCGGCGTGCGGATTGCAAGCGCATTCGATTCCGGGATCGAATGCGCTACGTTGATGAAATCGATTTCGAACGGGCCGAGCGTCAGGTGCCCGCCGAGCGGCACCACAGCGATTGGAATCTGCGGCGCTCCGGGCTCCGAGACGCGCCGCGCCTCGAACAGCGCGGCCGTGAACGGGGTCGCGTAAAGCGGCACTTTGAGCTGCGGCCACAGGTCGAGCAATGCGCCCATATGGTCCTCGTGGCCATGCGTGAGCACGAGGCCCAGAATGTTTTTGCGCTCCTCGATCAAATAGCGGATGTCCGGCAGGACGAGATCGATGCCGGGCAATTGCTCCTCAGATGCAAAGGACACGCCGCAATCGACGATGATCCATTGCCGGCGCCGCTCATCGCCAAAACCATAGATCGAGAGGTTCATCCCGATCTCGCCGATGCCGCCAAGCGGTGCGAAGACAAGGTCGTTGGGCGCCATCAGTCCGCCTGGCCTTTCTGGTCCAGCGAAGAATTCAGCGGCGCGCCTCGGGCGACCGGAAATACATCGCCGGCGGCGATGGTCTTGAGCGTGCCCTCAGGCAGACGCAGCAGCAACCGGCCGGCTTCATCGAGGCGCTCGAACGCGCCACGGAGCTCGCGGCCGGCAAGCCGCACGGCGACCTCGCTGCCGAGCCCGGCGGCACGATCAAGCCACTCGCCGCGAATCAGAGGGAAGCCCTTGCCGCGGTTCCACTGATCGAGCCGGTGCATCATCCGACGGGACAACGCGCAAAACAGCGTTTCAGGCGAAACCGACCTGCAAGCTTCCGCGAGATCGGTAGCCGGAAATGCGGTCCGCTCGGGATGGCGCTCGCAATTGATGCCGATCCCTGTCGCAACCGCGAGCCTGGCCCCCGCCGCTTCGCTTTCGATCAGAATGCCGGCAAGCTTTCGACCGTCATGGAGCACGTCGTTGGGCCATTTCAGCGCAAGCTTGTTGGCAAAATTGCGCGCGCAGTCGACGATCGCATCGCAGACAGCAAGGCCGGCAACAAAAGCGAGTTGCGGCGCGATTTCGGCCGGCGCCGGATCGAGCAAAAGAAGCGTCGCATAGAGATTGCCCGGCGGGGAGACCCATTCGCGCCCACCGCGCCCGCGACCTGCGGTTTGTCGGCGTGCGACCACCCAAACCCGCCCATCGTCGCCGTGCCGGGCGAGAGCCAAGGCCTCCAAATTGGTCGATGGCAAAACGTCCTGGTCGAGCAGGCGAAAACCTGCCGCGGCGGCGGCTGGATCAAGCCGCATCAGAACAGAGAACTTGCGGCCGCACTCGCCACACCAACGAGAGGGCCGGGATAAACAAAGAAAAGAATATTGAACAAGCCGCACACAATCAGCACCAGCCGCAATTCCGCAGGCATGCTGTAAAAGCTTTCGGCAGGCTCGTCAAAATACATGATCTTGACGATGGCCAAATAGTAGTAAGCGCCGACGACGCTGGTAACGACACCGATCACGGCGAGCACATAAAGCCCGGCCTTGATGGCGGCGAGGAAGACGTAGAACTTCGCGAAGAAGCCGGCGAGCGGCGGAATGCCCGCCAGCGAGAACAACAGCATCGCCATGAAGAAGGCCATGGTCGGGTTGGTACGCGCCAGCCCTGCCAATTGATCGATCGTCTCGACCATGCCGCCGGACCGGCGCATCGCCAAGATCACCGCAAACACGCCAAGCGTCATGGTCACATAGATCGCGGCATAGATCAGCACGCCTTGCACGCCCTCGGACGTGCCGGCGGCGAGCCCGATCAGCGCAAAGCCCATATGACCGATCGAGGAATAGGCCATCAGCCGCTTGATGTTGCGCTGGCCGATGGCGGCGAACGAGCCGAGCGCCATTGAGGCGATAGAGACGAAGACCAGAATCTGCTGCCACTGGCCGGTAATGCCGGGAAAGGCCATGACCGCAGTGCGCACGAACATGGCGATACCGGCAACCTTCGGCGCGGCGGCAAAGAAAGCAGTGACCGGCGTCGGCGCGCCTTCGTAGACATCGGGCGTCCACATATGGAACGGCACGACCGAAACCTTGAAGCAGAAGCCGGCAAACAGAAAGACAATGCCGAAAATCAGCCCGGTACCGCCAGCTCCAGTCTCCTGCCCCGCCGCATGCGCGATGCCGGAAAAACTCACCGTGCCGGTAAAGCCGTAGACCAGCGAGGCGCCGTACAGCAGCATGCCCGACGACAAAGCGCCGAGCACGAAATATTTCAGCCCGGCTTCGGTCGCGCGCAAGGAATCGCGATGGCTCGCCGCCACCACATAGAGGGGCAGACTCATCAGTTCGAGGCCGAGATAAAGCGCGATCAAGTCGGCCGCCGAGATCAGCATCAGCATGCCCAGCGTCGAGAGCAGCACCAGAACCGAAAATTCGAAGCGCTGCTGCCGCTCGCGCTCGGCATAGTCGAGCGACATCAGGATCGCCGCCGCCGAGCCGATCAGCGCCAGGACTTTGAGGAAGCGAGCGAAATCGTCGACCACAAAGCTGCCGCCGAAAGTCGTCAGCTTGCCGGGCGGCAGCGCGACGAGGACCGCGCCGGCGACCACCAGGAGGACAATGGCGATGAAATCGACGACGCGTCCAAAGGACTGGCCACGGAATACGCCAAGCATCAACAGCGCCATGGCACCGATGCCGAGCACGAGTTCCGGCAACAGCGGAACAAGACTGGGAAGTTGCGCGCCGTACATCTCAACTGGTCCTAACGTCCGAGGGAAGCGGTTTGCCCCGCGGTCTGCGCGGCGGCAAGCGCGTGCCGATAATTGTCGATCAATTGCGTCACCGAAGCGGAGGAGAAATCCAGCACCGGCTTTGGATAAACGCCGAGAATGAGGGTCAAGACGATCAGCGGCACAAAGATCGCCAGTTCTCGCCAACCCATGTCCCTGATGCTGAACAGACTCGGCTTTTCAAGCCTGCCGAAGACGATCTTGCGATAGAGCCACAGCGCATAGGCGGCGGACAGGATGGTGCCAAGCGTTGCCAGCGTGGCAACCCAGGTATTGACGCGGAACGTGCCGATCAGGGTGAGGAATTCGCCGACGAAGCCCGAGGTGCCCGGCAGGCCGACATTGGCCAAGGTGAACATCATGAAGGTGAAGGCATAAAGTGGCATGCGATTGACCAGCCCGCCATAGGCGGCGATCTCGCGCGTATGCATCCGGTCGTAGACGACGCCGACGCAGAGGAAGAGCGCGGCAGAGACGATGCCGTGGGAAATCATCTGGAAAATGCCGCCGGCGACGCCCTGCGCGGTGACGGCGAAAATCCCCATTGTGACAAAGCCCATATGCGCTACCGACGAATAGGCGATGAGCTTCTTCATGTCCTCCTGAACCAGCGCGACCAGCGAGGTGTAAACTATCGCGACCACCGAGAGCGCATAGATCAGCGGCGCCAGCTGCTGCGAGGCTTCCGGAAACATCGGCAGCGAAAAGCGCAAGAAGCCGTAACCGCCCATCTTCAACAGAATCGCGGCGAGGATCACCGAACCCGCGGTCGGCGCCTCGACATGCGCGTCAGGAAGCCAAGTGTGCACCGGCCACATCGGCATCTTTACTGCAAACGAGGCGAGGAATGCCAACCATGCCCAGGTCTGCAGGCTGCGCGGGAAGGCATGATGCAGCAGGGTCGGGATGTCAGTCGTGCCGGCATTCCAGTACATCGCCATGATGGCGAGCAGCATCAGCACCGAGCCAAGCAGGGTATAGAGGAAGAACTTGAAGCTCGCATAGACGCGGCGCGGCCCGCCCCACACCCCGATGATCAGGAACATCGGAATGAGGCCGCCCTCGAAGAACAGATAGAACAGCACAAGATCGAGCGCGCAGAAAGTGCCGACCATCAGCGTCTCGAGCACCAGAAACGCCACCATATATTCGCGCACCCGGCTCTCAATCGCGGTCCAGCTCGCCAAGATGCAGATCGGCATCAATCCCGTGGTGAGGATCACAAAGGGCAGCGAAATGCCGTCGACACCCATTTCATAATTGATCGTGCCGCCAAGCCACGGATGTTTCTCTAAAAACTGGAAGTCGCCGTTGGATGGATCGAAACGCCAGACCAAGATCAGCGAGATGGCGAAGACGATAAGGGTGGTCCACAGCGCCACCCAGCGCGCATTGCGCACGCCCGCCGGGTCCTCGCTGAGAAAGGCGATGAACACCGCGCCGGCGAGCGGCAGGAAGGTGACCACGGAAAGAATCGGCCAACTGGTCATCAGTGCGGCCCCGCGAACATGAACCAGGTGACGAGCGCCGCTACGCCGATCAGCATGGCGAAGGCATAGTGATAGAGATATCCGGTCTGCAGCCGAATGACGTTCTTGGTGACGTCAAGGACGCGCGCCGAGACGCCGTCGGGCCCAAAGCCGTCGATGAGAAAACCGTCGCCGCCCTTCCACAGCAGGCGGCCGAGCCACAGCACCGGACGCACAAACAGGAAATCGTAGATTTCGTCGAAATACCATTTGTTGAGCAGAAATTCGTAGAGGATGCGCTGATCGCGCGCCAGCGCGACCGGCACGTCGGGCCTGAGTATGTAGAACCACAGCGCGATCAGGAAGCCTATGGCCATCATCGCCGTCGGCAGGAGCTCGACATAGATCGGAAGCCTTTCGACCTCTTCGAAGATGGTATCGGCGGTCCCAAGCTTGAGCGAGGTGCCGAAGAACACGTCCGCGCCATGGCCGGTGAAGATCGACACGAACGGCCAGCCTGCGGCAAAGCAACCGACCGCCAGAATCGCCAGAGGAACGAGCATCACTTTGGGGCTCTCGTGCGCCGCCTCATAATGATGTCGGTCGTACGGCTCGCCCCAGAACGTCTTGAAGATCAGCCGCCACGAATAGAACGAGGTGAGGGCGGCGGCCAGAGTGGTCATGATGAAGCCGTAGGCCGCGGCGCCGCCTTGCACAACGTCGTCGGCCGAGATGATGGCGTCTTTGGAGAAAAAGCCGGCGGTCAGCGGAAAACCGGTCAGCGCCAGCGTGCCGATCACCATCATCCAATGGGTGAAGGGAATCTTGTGCCGCAAGCCGCCCATCTTGCGGATGTCCTGTTCGTGGTGCATCGCCAGGATCACGCAGCCCGACCCAAGAAACAACAGCGCCTTGAAGAAGGCATGCGTGAACAGATGGAACATGCCGACCGAATAGGCGCCCGCACCCATGGCGGCGAACATGTAACCGAGCTGCGAACACGTCGAATAGGCGATGATGCGCTTGATGTCGTTCTGCACCAGCCCGACCGTGGCGGCGAACATCGCGGTGGTTGCGCCGATAACGGTGACAACGGCCTTGGCGTTCGGCGCGAGCTCGAACAGCGGCGACAGCCGGGCCACCATGAACACGCCGGCCGTGACCATGGTAGCGGCATGAATCAGCGCGGAGACTGGCGTCGGGCCCTCCATGGCGTCGGGCAACCAGGTGTGCAGCAGGAATTGCGCCGACTTGCCCATGGCGCCCATGAACAAGAGCAGGCACACCACGGTGAGGGCGTCAAAATTCCAGCTCAGAAAATGGATGTTTTTGCCGACGAGCCCGGCCGCCTGATCGAAGACTGTGTCGAAATCGATCGCGCCGGTCAGATAGAACGCGGCGAAAATGCCGAGTGAAAAGCCGAAATCGCCGACGCGGTTGACAATGAAGGCCTTGATCGCGGCCGCATTCGCTTCCGGCTTGTGATACCAAAATCCGATCAACAGATAGCTCGCGAGCCCCACGCCCTCCCAGCCGAAGAACAGCTGCAACAGATTGTCGGCCGTCACCAACATCAGCATGGCGAAGGTAAAGAACGACAGATAGGAGAAGAAACGCGGCTTGTAGGGATCCTCCTCCATATAGCCGATCGAGTAGATATGGACGAGCGACGACACCGTCGTCACCACGACCAGCATCACCGCGGTGAGCGGATCTATGCGCAGCAGCCAGGCCGAGTGCAGGTCGGCAGAGCCGATGAAGGAGAACAGCGTCTCGCGCGCTTCGTTGCGGAGGAAGCCAACGTCGTAAAACGCGTACCACGAGAGCAGGCAGGCGATCGCCAGGAAGGTCGACGTGATCAGCTCGGCGCCGAGCGAGCCGGCGGCTGAGGGCGCATGTTCGGGCTCTTCCACGCCGGTATGCGGCAACGTGCTTCCCGCCATGTCCGCCGACGGCGCGCCATGCGCACGGTCTTCTGCGGCCAAAGGCGCGGCATGGTCGTCATGCGGCGCGCCCGGCTCGGCGCCCGGAAAGCGATTGTGGGCGCCGACGAGCGAAATAACGCCCGCGATGACCGCGCCGAGCAGCGGCAACAGAACAATGGCTTCGTACATCGCCGCGTCAGCCCTTCATCAAATTGATGTCTTCGACCGCGATCGAGCCGCGGTTGCGATAAAATGCGACCAGGATCGCAAGCCCGATTGCGGCCTCGGCGGCGGCGACCGTGAGCACGATCAGCGCATAGACCTGACCGACGATGTCGCCCATGAAAACTGAGAACGCTACCAGATTGATATTGACCGAGAGCAGGATGAGCTCGATCGACATCAAGATGATGATGACATTCTTGCGGTTCAAGAAGATGCCGAAAATGCCGAGCGTGAACAGCACGGCGCCGACCGACAGATAATGACCAAGCCCGATCATGACGACAGTCCCTGCCCCGACTTCACCTGCACGATCTCGATTGCGCTCGATTTGGTACGAGCGATCTGCTCGGAAATATTCTGCCGCTTCACATTCGGCTTATGGTGCAGCGTGAGTACGATGGCGCCGATCATGGCGACGAGCAGAATGACGCCGGCCGCCTGGAAGAAGTAGATGTAGCGGGTATAGAGAACGAGCCCGAGCGCCTGCGTGTTGCTGATCTCGCTCGACGGCGGAATCGGCGCGGTAATCACCTTGCCGATTTCCGGCGAAATGGCCCAGCCGAACAACACGGTCAGCAACTCGGCGAGAAGAATGCCGCCGATGATCACGCCGACCGGCAAATAGTTGAGAAAGCCCTGGCGCAATTGGGCGAAGTCCACATCGAGCATCATCACGACGAACAGAAACAGCACCGCAACCGCACCGACATAGACGATGACCAGGATCCAAGCCAGGAATTCGGCGCCGATCAGCACGAACAGTCCCGCCGCATTAATGAAGGCAAGAATGAGAAACAGCACCGAATGTACCGGATTGCGCGAGGCGATCACCATGACGGCGGAGCCGACGCAAACCGTGGCAAAAAGCCAGAAGAAGATCGCGTGAATGATCATGACAAGCCGATCTCAGCGGTAAGGTGCGTCGAGCGCGATGCTTTTTGCGATCTCGCGCTCCCAGCGATCGCCGTTCGCCAAAAGGCGTTCCTTGTCGTAATAGAGCTCTTCGCGGGTCTCGGTGGCGAATTCGAAATTCGGTCCTTCGACGATGGCGTCGACCGGACAGGCCTCCTGGCACAGCCCGCAATAAATGCACTTCACCATGTCGATGTCATAGCGCGTCGTGCGGCGCGTGCCGTCGTTGCGCCGCGGGCCGGCCTCGATGGTGATCGCCTGCGCCGGGCAGATCGCCTCGCACAATTTGCAAGCGATGCAACGCTCTTCACCATTGGGATAGCGGCGCAGCGCATGTTCGCCGCGAAAGCGCGGCGACAGCCTGCCCTTCTCGAAAGGATAATTCAACGTCGCCTTCGGCTTGAAGAAATAGCGCATCGACAGGAGGAAGGCCTGCACGAATTCCTTCAAGAACAGCGAACGGGCGGCTTGATCCAGTTTCATATCAACCTCTTATGCCGCCGATTGCGGTGCCGAGCCAATAGCCCAGCACGGCAAAAATTCCGATATCGATGCCGAGCACCAGCCGCCGCAGCACCGAAAGTTTGTCCTCGAAGGCCATGCGCTGATCGAGCGGCATTGACCCGTGGTTGGATGCGCCTTCGGGTCCGCGGTAGGCGCGCAGGTGCCGCTCCAGCACATGGATGCCCGGCACATAGAGCGCCACCGCAATGATCATTCCGATCAACGCACCGATCCAGGCCGGCAGCGAATAGTCCATGCCGTCCTCCGCTCATTTCGGCACCCAGCCAGTGACCTGCAGGACGCCCGCGACAATCGCCACCATGGCGAGCGAGATCGGCAGAAACACCTTCCAGCCCAGCCGCATCAGCTGGTCGTAGCGATAGCGCGGCACGAAGGCCTTCACCATGGCAAACATGAAGAAGACGAGTAAGGCCTTGAGCACGAACCAGATGATGCCCGGGACCCAGGTAAACGGCGGCACCGCGATCGGCGGCAGCCAGCCGCCGAAGAACAAGATCGTGGCCATGGCGCACATCGTGCACACGGCCACGTACTCGCCCAGCATAAACATCATATAGGGCGTCGAGCCGTATTCGACCATGAAGCCGGCGACCAATTCCGATTCCGCCTCGATCAGATCGAACGGCGGCCTATTGGTTTCCGCCAGCGCCGAGACAAAGAAGATCACCAGCATCGGCAGCAGCGGCAGCCAGTACCAGTTCAGGATCGACAACCACGGCAGACCGATCAAAGTGGCCAGGCCACGATTCTGTGCTTCAACGATGGCGGTGAGGTTGAGCGAGCCGACGCAGAGCAGCACGGTAATGATCACAAAGCCGATCGAGACTTCGTAAGACACCATCTGAGCCGCCGAGCGCAGCGCGGCGAGAAACGGATATTTCGAATTCGACGCCCATCCGGCCATGATCACGCCGTACACGGCGAGCGAAGAAATCGCGAAGATGTAGAGAATGCCGACATTGATGTTGGAAATGACCCAGCCGGCGTCGACCGGAATCACCGCCCAGGCGGCGAGCGCGAGCGTGCAAGTCACCAGCGGCGCCAGCAGGAACACGCCCTTGTTGGCGCCGGCCGGAATCACCGGCTCCTTGAGAACAAATTTCAACAGATCTGCGAAAGACTGGAGCAGACCCCACGGGCCGACGACGTTGGGACCGCGCCGGATCTGCACCGCTGCCCAGATCTTGCGGTCAGCGAGCAGAATGTAGGCCACGCCAATCAGAAGAACGACAAGCAGCAACAAGCTCTCGCCGATCATGATCAGCAGCGGCAGGAGATAACTCCACCAGACGTCGGCCAGGCTCATGCCATGTCCCTCATGATTCCCTTATGGCCAGTCCTATTCCGCAGCCGTCATGTTCGTGCGCCCGCCTGCGATCGCCGAACATTCCGCCATCACCGCCGAGCAGCGCGCGATGGCATTGGTGAGATAATAGTCGACGATGCCCGCCCCGAAGGGCGCCTTCTCCACCGTGCCGCCGCGCTCTGCGAGTTTTTCAATATCGGCCGGATCGCCGGGCGCGATTTGACCGATGCGCATCATATGTGGATGCGCCTTGAACAGCGCCTGCCGCAGCTCGGAGAGCGAGTCATAAGGCAGCCGGTGCTTGAGGATGTCGGAGAGCGCGCGCAGGATCGCCCAATCCTCGCGCGCGTCGCCTGGCGGGAACGAAGCGCGCGTCGCCATCTGCACGCGGCCTTCCGTGTTCACATAGATCGCCGATTTTTCCGGATAGGCCGCGCCCGGCAGGACCACATCAGCGCGGGATGCGCCGCGATCGCCATGGGTACCGATATAGACGACGAAGGCGCCTCGCGGAATTTCAATCTCATCGACGCCAAGCAGGAACAGAAGGTCTAGCGTGCCGTAAGCTGCCATCTGCCGCGCGCTCAGAGCGCCCCGCCCCGGCACAAAGCCAAGGTCCAGCGCGCCGACTCGCGACGCCGCGTTGTGCAGCACGCAGTAGCCGTTCCAGCCGCCCTTGACGGCGCCGAGATCGATCGCGGCCTTTGCGGCGAGCGAGGCAAGCGCCCCGCCATCGGCGCGCGCAAAAGCGCCAGCGCCGACGAGCACCATCGGCCGCTCGGCCTTGCGCAGGTTGTCGGCGAAGGAATGCCTCGTGATGTCGGCCAGCGTCTCGGGGCCGGCGCCGAGATAGTCATAGGGATAAGTGAGGTCCGCTTTCGCGCCGATCAGCCCGATCGGGAACCTGCCGGTACGCCAGCGCTTGCGAATGCGCGCATTGAGGATGGCGGCTTCCTTGCGCGGGTTGGAGCCGACGATCAGCAGCGCGTCTGCGGCATCGATGCCGGCAATGGTCGCGTTGAACAGATAGGTCGCCCGCCCCCACGCCGGGTCGAGCGCCGAGCCATCCTGCCGACAGTCGAGATTGCTCACGCCAAGCCGGGTCAAAAGATCCTTCAGTGCGAAAATCTCTTCGACCGCCGCCAGATCGCCGACCATCGCACCCATGCGCTTGGGATTGGTCTGCGCCAATTTGGCCGCGACCGCCTTGAACGCTTCGGTCCAGGTTGCCGGCCGCAACTTGCCATGCTCGCGCACATAGGGCTGATCGAGCCGCTGCGTGCGCAAGCCGTCGACGACATGGCGCGTCTTGTCGGAAATCCACTCTTCGTTGATGTCGTCATTGGTGCGCGGCAGGATGCGCATCACTTCGCTGCCGCGCGTGTCGATACGGATCGCCGAGCCGAGCGCGTCCATTACATCGATCGACTCGGTCTTGTTGAGCTCCCAGGGCCGCGCCGTGAAGGCGTAGGGCTTCGAGGTGAGCGCGCCGACCGGACAGATGTCCACGATATTGCCCTGCAGCTCGGAATGCAGCGCGGTCTCGAGATAGCTCGTGATTTCCATGTCCTCGCCGCGGCCGATGGCACCGAGCTCGGGCACGCCCGCGACCTCGGTGATGAAGCGCACACAGCGCGTGCACTGGATGCAGCGGTTCATCGAGGTCTTGACCAGCGCGCCGAGATATTTGTCCTCGACCGCACGCTTGTTCTCGACGAAGCGGCTGGAGTCGATGCCATAGGCCATGGATTGGTCTTGCAGATCGCACTCGCCGCCCTGATCGCAGATCGGGCAGTCGAGCGGATGATTGATCAGCAGAAATTCCATCACGCCTTCGCGTGCCTTGCGCACCATGGGCGAGCGGGTTTTCACTTCCGGCGGCTCGCCCTTGGGCCCCGGCCGGCAGTCGCGTGCGGCCCACGCGCAGCTTGCGACCGGCTTGGGTGAGCCGACCAGCTCCACCAGGCACATACGACAGTTGCCGGCGATCGACAGCCGCTCGTGGTAGCAGAAGCGCGGAATCTCCGCGCCCGCCGCCTCACAGGCCTGCAGCAGCGTGTATTCCGGTGGAACGTCGATCTCCCTGCCGTCGACGACGAGCTTGGTCATCTCTGTCTCACGCCGCTTGTTCGTCTGGCGCGCAACGCGCGGTTTGCCACAATTGCGCCGCCGGCACGCTCTCCCAGCCGAAAGCGTAATGCGGGCTCTTGATTTTCTCGAACCATTCGGGCCGGCGGCTGTAGAAGCGCGGATAGCGAAAGCGGCCGATATTCAATTGCGCGAGATGTCGGTTTTCACTCATCGCCATCACTCCGCCGCCATCGCAACCGGCTCGGAATGCGGATTCGCCGTATACTGGTCGATGCGCTTCTCGATCTCCGGCCGGAAATGCCGTAACAGCCCTTGCACCGGCCAGGCGGCGCCGTCGCCGAACGCGCAAATGGTGTGGCCTTCGATCTGGGTGGTGACCTCCCAGAGCATGTCGATCTCGCGCTTGTGCGCGCGCCCTTCCGCCATGCGGGTGAGCACGCGCCACATCCAGCCCATGCCTTCGCGGCATGGCGTGCACTGGCCGCAGCTCTCGTGCTTGTAGAAATAGGAGATGCGTGTCATCGCCTTGATGATATCTGCGGACTTGTCCATGACGATCACGGCGGCGGTGCCGAGCGCGGATTTCTTTTCCCGGCAGCCGTCGAAGTCCATGAGCAGGGTGTCGGCCTGATCGGGCCCCGCCGGCACGAGCGGCATCGACGAGCCGCCCGGAATGACGGCGAGCAGATTGTTCCAGCCGCCGCGTACGCCGCCAGCGTGGCGCTCGATCAGTTCGCGCAACGGGATGCCCATATTCTCTTCGACATTGCACGGCCGCTCGACATGGCCGGAAATGCAATAGAGCTTGGTGCCGGTATTGTTCTGCCGGCCTATGCCGGCGAACCACGCCGCACCCCGTCGCATGATGTCGGGCACCTGCGCGATTGTTTCCACGTTATTGACCGTGGTCGGGCAGCCGTAGAGACCCATATTGGCCGGGAACGGCGGCTTCAATCGAGGCTGACCCTTCTTGCCTTCGAGGCTTTCGAGCAGCGCTGTTTCCTCGCCGCAGATATAGGCGCCGGCGCCGTGATGAACGATGATATCGAAATCGAAGCCGTGAATATTGTTCTTACCGATCAGCCTGGCGTCATAGGCTTCCTGCACGGCGGCTTCGAGCCGCTCGCGCTCGCGCATGAATTCGCCGCGGATATAGATGTAGCACGTGTGTGCGCCCATCGCGCAGCCGGCGATCAGACAGCCTTCGATGAGAAGATGCGGGTCGTGCCGCATGATCTCGCGGTCCTTGCAGGTGCCGGGCTCGGACTCATCGGCGTTGACCACCAGATAATGCGGCCGTTCCGACTGCTTGGGCATGAAGGACCATTTCAGGCCGGTGGCGAAGCCGGCACCGCCGCGGCCGCGCTGGCCCGAGGCCTTCACTTCATTGACGATGGCGTCGCGGCCTTTTTCCAGGATCGCCTTGGTGCCGTCCCAAGCGCCGCGCGCGCGGGCCGATTTTAGATCCCAGCCGTGCAGCCCGTAGAGATTCTTGAAGATGCGGTCGCGGTCGGCAAGCATCAGTCTCGCCTCCGGTCGGTTGCGTCGCCAATCGGCGACCTCGGGGTTGGCGATTGGTGCACATTGGCGGCGGCGCCCGGCTTCTTGCCGTCCTCATCCGTCACAGCCGGCGGCAACTCGCCATCAGGAATCACCTTGGCGTAGATGGCTGGGTCGGTGAGGGTCGTTGGCCCGCCGATCGGCGCCGAATTGACGCGGTCGACTTGCGGACCGGGCTTGGGTGTGCGGCCGGCGGAAAGATCGTTGATGATCTGCGTGAAGCTCTCCGGCGTCAGGTCCTCATAGTAATCGGCGTTGATCTGCACCATCGGCGCATTGACACACGCACCGAGGCATTCGACCTCGATCCAGGAGAAGGCGCCGTCGGCGGTCACTTCGCCTTCGCGGCCGATCATGCGCTCGCAGACCTTTTTCAGATCTTCGGCGCCGCGCAGCATGCAAGGCGTCGTGCCGCAGAGCTGCACGTGATAGCGTCCGACCGGCGCCAGATTGAACATGGTATAGAAGGTCGCGATTTCGAGCACGCGGATATTCGCCATGCCCAGAAGCTCGGCAGTCGCCTCAATCGCCTTCTGCGGCAACCAGCCGCCGCACTGCTCCTGCGCCCGCCATAGGATCGGAATCACGGCCGATTGCTGCCGGCCCTCCGGATATTGCGCGATCTTCGCTTTCGCCCATTCGAGATTCTCCGGCGTAAATGCGAAGCTTGCAGGCTGCTTTTCGGCGAGACGGCGAACACTCATCGGTCCACCTCGCCAAACACGATGTCGATACTGCCCAGAACCGCCGAGACGTCGGCCAGCATGTGGCCGCGGCAGAGAAAATCCATCGCCTGCAGATGGGCGAAGCCAGGTGCGCGGATCTTGCACTTGTACGGCTTGTTGGTGCCGTCGGCGATCAGATAAACACCGAACTCGCCCTTGGGCGCCTCGACCGCCGCATAGACTTCGCCGGGCGGCACTTTGAAGCCTTCGGTATACAGCTTGAAGTGATGGATGAGCGACTCCATCGAGCGCTTCATCTCTCTGCGCCGCGGCGGCACGATCTTGTGGTCGTCGACAGTGACGCGCCCCTTGCCGTCCGCCGCATTCAGCTTGGCAATGCACTGCTTCATGATGCGGACCGACTGCCGCATCTCTTCCATGCGGATGCAATAGCGATCGTAGCAGTCGCCGTTCTTGCCGACGGGAATGTCGAAATCGAGCTCGGCATAGCATTCATAGGGCTGTGCCTTGCGCAGGTCCCATGCGGCGCCGGAGCCGCGCACCATCACGCCGGAAAAGCCGCGCGCCCAGGCATCATTAAGCTCGACCACACCGATATTGACATTGCGCTGCTTGAAGATGCGGTTGTCGGTCAGCAGCACTTCGAGATCGTCAACAACCTTGAGACACGGATCACAGAAGGCGGCGATGTCATCGATCAGTTGCTGCGGCAGATCCTGATGCACGCCGCCGACGCGAAAATAGGCCGCGTGCATGCGCGAACCGGAGGCCCGCTCGTAGAAGCCCATGAGCTTCTCGCGTTCCTCAAAGCCCCAGAGTGGCGGCGTGAGCGCGCCGACGTCCATGGCCTGGGTCGTGACATTGAGCAAATGCGACAATAGGCGCCCGATCTCGCAGTACAGCACACGGATCAGTTGGGCGCGCCGTGGCACTTCGATACCGAGCAGCTTTTCCGCCGCCAGGCAGAAGGCGTGCTCCTGGTTGATCGGCGCCACATAATCGAGCCGATCGAAATAAGGGATCGCCTGCAGATAGGTCTTGTGCTCGATCAGCTTCTCGGTACCGCGATGCAGAAGCCCGATATGCGGATCGACGCGCTCGACGATCTCCCCGTCAAGCTCCAGCACTAGACGCAGCACGCCATGCGCCGCCGGATGCTGCGGTCCGAAATTGATCGTAAAATTTCGCGGAACAGGCGCAGCGACATCCGTCATCACGCAACCTCCGCTTTGCCGACCTTCGCCGCTTTTGCCGCCAGGCGCGCTTTGAACTTGTCCCACACGACCACAAAGCGCTCATGGCGGCCCTCACCGATCAGATCGAGGCCGTCGTGCGCCTTGACCGCAAAGGTCACGCGCTGACCGATCACCGCCGTGCATTCGACCTCGACCGTGACAGTCATGCCCGGCAGCGTCGCCGCCAAATGGCTCACATCGACATGGACGCCGAGGCTGCCTTCGCCTGGATCGAGATGCGGCGCCAACAGCTGCGTGCACACCCATTCCATCAGCACGATCATGAAGCCGGTGGCGAAGACTTTAGGCATCGCCGCAATCTCCGGCGATTCCGGATAGGTATACGGCACGGTCTTGTTTTCCGGCACCGTATAGCTGAAGCGATGCCTGAGGCCGGGCTTGAGCGTGTCCTTCACGTCACGGCCTCATCACGAGCTTTTGCCGGCTTTCTCGTCGCCGGGTAGCACGTATTCGGTGCCTTCCCAGGGCGAGAGAAAATCGAAATTGCGGAACTCCTGCGTAAGCCGCACCGGCTCATAGACCACACGCTTAAGCTCGTCGTCGTAGCGCACCTCCACGAATCCGGTCAGCGGAAAATCCTTGCGCAGCGGATGGCCGTCAAAGCCGTAATCGGTGAGAATGCGCCGCAGGTCCGGGTGATTGGCGAAGACGATGCCGTAGAGATCATAAGTCTCGCGCTCGTACCAATCGGCGCCGGGAAACACTTCGATTGCCGAGGGCACCGCTGTGTCTTCGTCGACCGCTGCCTTTACCCGGATGCGCAAGTTCTGTTTCGGCGACAACAGGTGATAGACGACATCGAAACGTTGGGCGCGGCTCGGCCAATCGACCGCGGTGATGTCGATGAGATTCACGAACTGACACCGCGGATCGTCGCGCAGGAAGCGGAGCACCGCGACGATATCGTTCGCCCGCGCGGTCACGGTCAGTTCACGATGGGCGACCGTATATCCGGTCACTGCAGCCGGCAGCGCGGCAGCAATTGCTTTGCCGAGCGTGTCGAGCGTTTCATCCATGTTCAGCGCTCGATCGTAGCTGTGCGACGGATCTTTTTTTGCAGCAATAGCACGCCATACAACAGGGCTTCCGCGGTGGGCGGGCAGCCGGGTACGTAGATATCGATGGGCACGATGCGGTCGCAGCCCCGCACCACCGAATAGGAATAATGGTAATAGCCCCCGCCATTGGCGCAGGAGCCCATGGAAATCACGTAGCGCGGCTCCGGCATCTGGTCGTAGACCTTGCGCAAAGCCGGCGCCATCTTGTTGGTCAGCGTGCCAGCAACAATCATCACGTCGGATTGGCGCGGCGAGGCGCGCGGTGCAAAGCCGAAACGCTCGACGTCGTAGCGCGGCATCGAGACCTGCATCATCTCGACGGCGCAGCAAGCAAGCCCGAAGGTCATCCACATCAACGAGCCGGTGCGCGCCCAGGCGATGAGGTCCTCGGCCGCGGTGACAAGGAAGCCCTTGTCGGCGAGCTCACTGTTCACATCCGCAAAGAACGGATCCACTCCGCTGCCGGTGATCGGCTTGCCGGCCGGATCGAGGATCTGCTGCCGTTGCGCGGCAATTGCGGGTTCGCTCAATCCCATTCGAGCGCTCCCTTTTTCCACTCGTAGATAAAACCTACAGTCAGGACTGCAAGGAAAACCATCATCGACCAGAAGCCAAATTGGCCGAGCCGGCCCAACGCGGTAGCCCAGGGGAACAGGAAGCTGACTTCGAGGTCGAAAATGATGAACAGGATCGCGACCAGATAGTAGCGGATATCAAACTTCATCCGGGCATCGTCAAAGGCATTGAAGCCGCACTCGTAGGCGGAGAGTTTTTCCGGGTCGGGCTGCCGGTAGGCGACGACGAAGGCGACAACCAGAAGCGCAAGACCGATCACCGCTGCCACGCCAATGAAGACGATGAGCGGCAGATAAGTGAGCAGCAGCTGAGTCAAGGATTGACTCATGACATGTCCTCCTGACCGGCGAGCGGAACCGTCCTCCCCTGAGGCGGGAACAGGCCCCTAAGCGGCGCGGTTCCGAAGGCTAGGCGTGTGCGCTGATTTGCCCCAAAATCAAGCGGATTCGCAATCGCGGGCGGAACTTCGGGACCCTTAGCGCAGTGCACAAAAAGGTGCAAGACAAGCTGTGCGCGGCTGCATCTGCGCCGCCCGCCCGGGCTGTGCCCATCGGCGGGGCCGTGTCGCGTCGGCCTTGCAATCTCGCCCAGAGCGCGGCGTTTGCGGCGCGCCGCCCGCTTCACGGCTTCGCTACTGTGACCGAACGACGACGTTCTTGTACGCCCACTTGGCGCAGCGGCGGATTCCTGGCACGTGATCAGGCCGCGCCCGCCCGGTGAGCCGATCGGCGCGTCACAGGGAGTGAAAACGACCATGTCAGGCTGTTTGCGCCGCACCGCTTTGTTCACGCTCGCCGCGCCGGTGGCGGCGCCCTTGGCAAGCGCGTTCGTGGCCGCGGTCGCGGTTTTGCCGGCGCAAGCCGGCGACTATCCGTCGCGGCCGGTCAAGATCATCGTGCCGTTTGGCGCCGGCGGCCCCACCGACGTTTATACGCGTGACATCGCCGCCGAATTGCAGCAGGTGCTGCATCAGGCCTTTGTCATGGAGAACCGGCCCGGCGCCGGCACGACCATTGGCACCGAGTTCGTCGCTCATGCGCCGGCGGATGGCTACACCCTGCTCATGGTCTCCGGCACCCAGACGGTCAACGAGACCCTCTACCCCAACAAGCCTTATCAGCTGATGCGCGATCTGGTGCCGATCGCACCACTGATCGACAGCGATCTGGTCCTGGTCGTGCACCCTTCAGTGCCGGCGAAAAATCTTGCCGAGTTTCTGGCGCTGGCGCGGGCCAAGCCGGGAACGCTCAACTACGGCTCTTCCGGGCCCGGATCGAACTACCACATGGCCGCCGAGCTTTTGAAAAATCTTACCGGCATCAACATCGTGCATGTGCCCTATAAAGGCTCGAGCGGCATGCGCACCGACATTTTGAGCGGACAGATCCAGGTGCTGTTCGATTCGATTCCGACCATGGCGCCGATGATTCAATCCGGCATGGTGCGCGCGCTCGGCACCTCGGGCAAGACGCGCTCCCCTATTCTGCCCGATGTGCCCACGCTTGACGAAGCCGGCGTACGCGGCTTTCAGGCGACGCTCTGGGTCGGCTTCATGGCCCCCAAGGGCACGCCGCAGCCGATCATTGATCTGCTCAACCGCAACATCACCGCCATCCTGCAGCGACCGGAGATCAAGGAGGCTTGGGAGAAACAGGGCGCGACTCCGGTGATCATGACGCAGGCGCAATTCACGGGCTTCATGCAGGCCGAGATCGTCAAATGGGCCAAAGTAATCAAGGACAATCACATCGCGCTGATCAACTAGGGAAATTGCGCGCCATTGCGAGCAAATGAAGCAGTCCGGGCGCGGCGCCAAACTGGTTTGTTTCGTCGCTTCGCTCCTCAACCAAGCTCTGTAGGTGCAGCATGAATGACGTGACCGCGATCTCTTCCGGCCAAATCAAAGGCGAAGAGCACTGGACCGCCAAAGAGGGCAGCGTAAAGCTGTTCATGTTCGAGAAATATGCGGGCGATCCAAAGGACACCGCCGGCACGATTCTGTTCGTGCACGGCTCATCGATGGCCTCGCAGCCGACGTTCGATCTTCACGTCAAAGGCCGGCCGGATTCGTCCGTCATGGACTGGTTTGCCCGCCGCGGCTTCGATTGCTGGTGCGTCGACATGGAGGGCTATGGCCGCTCCGACAAGAGCCGCGACAACAATGCGCCGATCGCGCAAGGTGCCGACGATTGCCACGCCGCCGCGACTTACATCTGGAAGCTGCGCGGGCGGCGTCCGCTCTTGGTCTATGGCATTTCGTCAGGCGCGCTGCGCGCCGCCATGTTCGCGCAGCGCCATCCGGAAATGGTCGGGCGCTTGGCGCTCGATGCCATGGTCTGGACCGGTGAGGGCTCGCCAACCCTTGCCGAACGCAAGAAGAAGCTGTCGGAGTTCAAGGCCAGGAACCGGAGGCCGATCGACAAGGCCTTCATTCATTCGATCTTCGATCGCGATCACCCGGGTACGGCGGACGAAAACGTCATCGACGCGTTTGCCGATGCGGTCACCGCGCTCGACGATTCCGTGCCGACGGGCACCTATGTCGATATGTGCTCAAAGCTACCGGTGGTTGAACCGGAGAAGATTACCGTACCGACCCTGATCATGCGCGGGCAGTGGGACGGCATTGCCAGCTTTGCCGATCTGGTCGCCTTCTTCACCCGCCTGCCCAACCCGGATAAGCACTTTGCCGTGATGCCAGGCATCTCGCATGCGAGCTTCCAGCAAAAAAATTACGCGCTGGTCTATCACATCTTGTGGAGCTTCTTCACCCAGCCGGCGCCAATCTATACGGGCTGAACGCGCACGGCCTCTCAGCGTCCAGCACTAGGCCAAGCCGGCGTGAAAGCTCACGATTTCTGTGTGGAATTGGAGCTAAGCCATTGAAATGGCGGGAGCGACGGGGCTCGAACCCGCGACCTTCGGCGTGACAGGCCGACGCTCTGACCAACTGAGCTACGCCCCCGCGGGCGCGGTCGGGAGTTAAGGCGCACCCGCCCCCAAGTCAAGGAATTTGGCTTTTCATCGGCGCTTCTTCACCTTTTCATCAGACCTGAACACGCGCCATATCCTTGCCATGAAGCGACCTCAGACAGCCCACGAGTGCCGAAAACATCGGTGGAATCGGCAAAACAAGCGTGGTCAGCCGCACCCGAATCGTTTAACTGCTTCGCCGTGAGCGGCGCTTTTTCACGCTACCGCTTCATTGAGGAGGGTCTAATGGCAAGTAAAACCGCTACCACGGTTACATTGAAGCATCTCGCCGCGAGCCTTGCGGAGGACAACGAAATTTCCAAGAAGCAGGCAGAAGCGATCCTCGGCGGTTTGGTGGGAAATATCGTCAAGCACCTGAAGAAGGGCGAACGCATCCGCATCGGCGGCCTGGGCATTCTCCAGGTTCGCAAGCGTCCCGCGCGCATGGGACGCAATCCCGCGACCGGCCAGCCGATCCAGATCAAGGCCAGCAAGAAAGTGGCCTTCCGCGCCTCCAAGGAACTCAAAGAAGCGATCTGATCTTCCGCCAGGAACGCGGTTAGCGGAGCCGCGCGCCACTCACCGCCCGCGCGCCATCGCAGTGTTTTTTTGTCTGCGAGGCCGCGGGCGAGATTTCTTTTGAGCGAGCAGCAATCATGCCAGGCGCACGTTCCCCACGGCGTCACCCGCCACGCGGTTCCCACAGCGCTCTCCGGCCTGAGAGAAAGGTGACAAAACGTACCGGCCACATGGGTAGCACTTTTCGCCATTTGGCGGGAGGTGTCGATGCCGTGGAAGGAGTGTTCGGTGACGGAGGAGCGTCCTCCCATTGTCGCCCGTCTTCTCGAGGGCGAGGGCATGAGCGAGGTGTGCCGGGAGTTCGGCATTTTCCGCAAGACCGGCTGCCAAATGCTCACGCGTTACAATGCGACGGGTCTGGAAGGGCTCAATTGATCTGAGCCAAGTGTTCGCTGGCCGGACCGTAGGCATCAAACAAACCGACGACCGGATTTGGCTCGTCAGCTTCATGCACTATCGTCTCGGCTATATCGACCTGGAGCAGAGGACCTTGCAGAGCATCGACAACCCGTTCGACACAGGTTGTCGCCCATGTGTCACCCATGTCTCCGGACCGGACACCCGCTGAGCATGGTGGGCGGTGACGGACTCGAACCGCCGACATTCTGCGTGTAAAGCAGACGCTCTACCAACTGAGCTAACCGCCCCTGCTATTGTGGTGCCACGAATATAGGCATTGAGCGGCGACATCTATCGCCGCAGCCGGCAGGGGCGCAAGTGCACAGACCTGCCGAAAACGCAACTGTGCCGTTCATGTCTCAGCAAAGATTTAAATTGCGGTTGCCGCCGCTTAGGACTGTAAAACTCGCTTCGGGCGTTTGCAGTTTCCGCGAAATGTCGGCAACGTACTTGCGACTTACAGGGTTTCGGGGGTGCTTTTTGTCCTAAAATTCGCGGGCCGATCATCGGCAAGCGCTTGCGCTGATGAGGCATCGGGACACCGCCAATCTCGGGACCTTGTCGCTTACGGTTTGGAGCAGACCACAGGGGGCGGGCCGAGGGCCCGGAAGAAAGGACCATGATCCGCAGACCGGTCTTGATCGTCGCCTTCTCACTTGTCGTTGCAGCCGCGAGCCACGCTCAGACATTGCCGCCGCAACCGCCGCCCGTCAAAGGCATGGGCGTAGACCAGGGCAATCCGCAGGAACGCGCCGCCTGTCATCCGGACGTGACCAAGTACTGTCAGACCCAGCTGCAGGTTAATCCAAATGATGTTCTGGGGATTCTTGGCTGTCTGCAGGCCAACCGCACCAAGATCAGCGCGGCATGCCAGAAAGTGCTGGCCAGTCACGGCCAGTAACGCCGCATTCGCATTGCGCATGGAGTGCCTGGCGCGCTGCCGCCACCGCGCCGAAGCGACATGAAGCCATTCGTCTGACCAGTCCGGCGGCGCTCAGGAGGGCTGCGCCGCCTCGGACGCGAGTGCCGGCTCGTCCGCGAGATCGGCATTGCTTTCAAGCCGGGAAACATGCTCCGCCAGTTTCACCCAAGATTGGGCGAGCGCGAGCCACAGCGCCTTATCGTTGTTGTCCTCGGCCTGTCGCGCCATTGCAATGCACTCTTCGGCGCAACGGCGGTGATCCAAAGTGGTCCCCATCGGAAACTCCCCGACACAACGCAATGGACGCGGCAATACCAGTGCGCAACTGCGGCACATGAACGATCATCCGCGGGCGGAACTCGGGCAAGTGGCGCAACAAACCAGGCGAAGGGAACTTTGTGCCGGCAAGAGGTGCGGGGTCTGAGTGCGGCGAGCGACGTTTACAGCAATGCGCCAATCACATGACAGGTCAATGGCGACGACCTCTAATGTCGCCAGGTATTCCAGTTCGCGGCAGAAAACTCTTAAAAATCATTGCGTCGTGTCATGCGAAAAGTGCGTAGCTGCGCTGCAGCAATCCCATTTTGCGACGCACCATCGATACCTATATTCCCTCTCGATTCCGGTACCTGTGCCGGAGAAAGGAACAAGAACCATGCTGTTGTCCATCATCCGATTCTTCCAGGCTTGGAAGCGATATGGGGTCGCCGTGGACGAGCTCTCGCACCTCAGCGACCGGGAACTTGCCGATATCGGCATTACGCGGAGCGATATCCCGCGGATTGCCTGGGAACAGGCCCGTCACTAAAATTGCAAAATGATGATATCCGGCCGCGCTGCGCGGTCGGCAATTAGCGCCCGGCTTCGGTCGGGCGTTCTCTTTTGCGACGTTGTGCAGGCGAGCCGGGAAGCGCACAACGACCGAGGCGGTTTTACGGCGAAGCGGCTTCCATGCCCTTGGCCCTGATGACCGGCAGAGCCCGCGAGCTCGCGAGAAAGTGCAGAAACGCTCCGGCGGCCATCGCGTCCCTGGCGCGCGTGCCAAGCCCAGCCGCATAGATCGTGTAGTTCTGAATCTCCGCCGGCAGCGGTCCCACCAATTTTACGCCGGCAACCGGAAGAATCTCACTGATCTGATGGACGCCGATCTCGGCCTCGCCGTTGGCGACGTGATCGGCGACGGCCCCGCCCTGCACCAATACCGCCTTGGCCTTGATCCGATCGGCAATGCCGAGTCGCTCCAACAAGCGCTCGACATAGATGCCGCTCGAACCGCCGGCCTTGGGATCGATATAGGCGACCGACTTGGCGGCCAGGAGCGCCTGCTTGAATGCGTCGACCGTGCTGATGTCAGGCACCGGCGCGGACGCCTTCACCGCGACGCCAACACCGGTTTTGGCGAGATCGGCGCGGCTGCCGGCGACGATCTTGCCGTCGTTGGCGAGACTGTCGATGGCATCGGGCGTCAAAACGGCGACGTCAAAATCCTCCCTGCCGCTGCGGATCAAAGCCAGATGCTGCCCGACGGTTTGGTAGATGACGTCAATCTTGTTGCCGCTCTCTTTTTCATATTGGGCGGCAAGCGCGCTCAGCACCTGCTTGAAGGCGCCGCCGCTGACCACCTTTATCTCCGCCGCTGCCGCGACAGCCATGCCGGAAACCGAAGCTGCCAAAGCCAACGCGGCGACAACGACTTTAGCGACGGGCGGCATGCGCGTCCCCCGGTGCGAACACCTTACACATCGAACGCCTTGCCCTTGTCCGGCACGATCACCCTGGCCTTTTCGCCACGCATCGCCGCGATGAATTTGTCGGCATTGGGTTCGATGATTGGGAACGAGCCGTAGTGGCATGGGACAACGGTTTCCACGTTGAGAAAGCGCTTAACCGCCATTGCCGCCGTCACCGGGCTCATCGTGAAGCGGTCGCCGATCGGCACAAAGGCGATTTTCGGCTGGTGAATTTCGGCAATCAGCGCCATGTCGGAGAAAATGTCGGTATCGCCCAGGTGATAGACGGTCGGCTCCCCCTTCGCTTTGATGATCGCACCGTTCGGATTGCCGAGATAGACCGACACGCCATTAACGATATCGCCGGAGGAATGATCGGCACGCACCAAAGTGACCGTGAAAGCGCCGAGATCGGTGGTGCCGCCGGTATTCATTGGGTTGAGTTTTTCCAGTCCCTTCGAGACAAGCCACATGCCAAGATCGTAGGACGTCGTCACGGTCGCGCCGTTCGATCTGGCGATGTCGAGCGTATCACCGACATGATCGCTGTGGCCGTGGGTGAGGACGATGTGCGATACGCCCTGGATTGCGGCCGCCTTATCGGAAACGAAGGCCGGATTGCCGGTGAAGAACGGATCGATCAGAACTGCCTGCCCGGCAAAGTCGAGACGAAAAGCGGAATGGCCATACCAGGTGATCTTCATGGTGGACCTATGCGCGGCTGGAACCTTGAAAATGCGGACAAGATAGTCGCGGCCGCGCAAGGCGAAAAGCCCGCCCGCAGACACAAGGACGAGAAAGTTGGCTTATGCCGGTCATGACGCTCACCGAAACCGCTGCACTATTGCCCAAGCGCGGCGCGCTGATCGGGCTTGACCTCGGCACCAGAACGATTGGCGTCGCGGTGAGCGATCCGGAGCGGCGCATTGCCGCGCCAGTCGAAACCATCGCGCGGCAACGCTTTCAGATCGATGCCCGGCGCATCCTTGCCCTGGCGGGCGAGCGCCGCGCGGTCGCGCTCGTTCTCGGTCTGCCGATCAATATGGACGGATCCGAAGGGCCGCGCGCACAGGCGACCCGCGCGTTCGCGCGCAATCTTGCGCGGCTCACAGAGCTGCCTATTGCATTATGGGACGAGCGGCTTTCGACGGCCGCCGTCGAACGCGCGCTGATAGCGGCGGATGCGAGCCGCGCCAGACGTAAAGCGGTGATCGATCAACACGCCGCCAGCTACATTTTGCAAGGTGCGCTCGACCGGCTGGCAGGCGGAACGCTCGAGGCGCTGTGAGCGGGAACGGTGCCTCGACGTTGCGAGCGGGATCATGGTTCGATCTGTCATCCCGCTCGCAACTACTCGCTCGCGATCGTTCAAGCATTAGCAGTGAAAGCCGCCGCAGCTTGCCGGATCGGGCGGACCGAAGCCGTTGCTCGGCAGCACCGGATTGACGCGGTAGCCGAGCTGCCCTGGCGTCAGTGCCGGCGGATCGGCTTGGCTGGGCGCAAAATAGTTGTAAGTGTGCGCGTGAGCCGCTTTGGCGCCGCGATGCGTCGCCGCTGAGCTTGGTGTAGCCGCGGCGACCGACGCTGCAAGCACAACGACCGCGGCGTGGGTCGCAAGCGAGCGGCCTTTCAAGATTCGGCCTGCGGGAGTGTTAGACATGGTTCACGTGTCCTTCTGCAAAAACACCGAAGCGCCCTTTTGTCCCGCGGCACCAGATAAATCATAAATGATGCACCGCGAGGTGTGCGTGCGCATGGCACATCTGCAAGGATCGAAATTGAACCACGTTATTCCGCTCTTTCCTCCTTTTTGTGATGGCGATCACAAATCAAAGAAACGCGGCGCACACGCGGCGCCTGCCCCGTTTCAGACACAATCGCATTCAGCAGTGCGGGCTGCTCGTCGGGCAACCGGGCGAATAAGCGCGATCTCTCCCTTGCAGCCCGCGACATTCGCGCGCCATGCAACATGTTAGGTGAAAACGAAGGGAGCTTGCGGCGGTTCCTGGAACAGCGTGCCCTGCGGCAGGCCTCATCGCTCCGGCAGGACACGCTGCAGTAATGATGTGCAGGTCGTATCTTCGATTGCCACGGTGCCATGAAATGCATCACCCATGCTGGCGACGCGCGTGCGCATGAATGCGTCGGCGACCAGCGGCGGCGCGCTTTCCCTTAGTGCCGCGGCGGCTGCCGCAAGTGCAAGCTGTTCGACAGCAAGGCGAGCGCGCCGCTCGTCGAGGGCGTCGGGCTGCGCGGCGTCTGCAACACTCTTGATCTCAGCCTCGCGCATCAGCGTCGCAAAGAGTGCGGCCTCCTCTTTGCCTTTGAGCGCACGCAATACATCAAGGCACATGACATTGCCTGAGCCTTCCCAGATCGCATTGACCGGCGCCTCGCGATAAAGCCGCGGCAACAGACTTTCCTCGACATAAGCGTTGCCGCCCAGGCATTCCATCGCTTCGAACACAAGGCCGGGCGCGAGCTTGCAGACCCAAAATTTGGCCGCCGGTGTCAGAAGTCGCGCATAGGCCGCGGCGTGCACGTCGGCGGCGGCGTGATCGAATGCCCGCGCTAAGCGAAATATCAAGGCCACAGCGGCTTCGACGTCGAGCGCCATGTCGGCGAGGACAGCACGCATCATCGGTTGGTCGTAGAGGCGCCTGCCGAATACCGAACGATGGCGGCAATGGTGCACGGCCTGCGCCAGCGCCATGCGTATCAGGGCGGCGGATGCGATCGCGCAATCGAGCCGCGTCAATTGCACCATCTGCAGGATGGTGCGGATGCCCTTGCCTTCGTCGCCGACACGCCAGGCGAAGGCATCGACGAATTCGACTTCGCTCGAGGCATTGGAGCGGTTGCCGAGCTTGTCCTTGAGCCGCTGCAAGCGCAGCCCGTTGACGGAGCCGTCGGGACGAAAGCGCGGCAGCAGGAAACAGGTCAGCCCGCCCGGCGCTTGCGCCAGCACCAAAAACATGTCGCTCATCGGCGCGGACATGAACCATTTGTGGCCGGTGATCGCATAACCGTCGCTGTCCGGGGCCGCCGTCGTAGTATTGGCACGTACATCGGTGCCGCCCTGCTTCTCCGTCATGCCCATGCCGAGCGTGACGCCGGGTTTTTCCCACCACGGTCGGAATGCGGCCTCGTAGCTGCGCGACAGCACTTTTGGCGCGATCTCGGTGGCAAGATCGGGCGCGGCAGCGAGCGCGGCAAGGGCCGCCCGCGTCATGGTGATCGGGCATAGATGTCCGGTCTCGACCTGCGCGGCCATATAGAAGCGAGCAGTGCGGGCGACTTCGGCGGGCGGCGGCGCGCGCTTGCCCCTGTCGGACCAGGTGGAGGCATGCAGGCCGGCCGCGATGCTCTCCCGCATCAGGGAATGATAGGCCGGGTGATATTCGACCGTGTCGCGGCGAAAGCCTTTGGCATCAAAGGCATGGAGCTTGGGCGGATTTTCATTGGCCTGGCGGCCCCGCGCAAACATTCTGCCCGTGCCCCATTGTCGGCCGAAGGCGGCCAGGGCCGGCAGTTCCTGCGCGCCGGCATTGGCCTTGACCGCGTCCACAAGCGGCACATCGCTTGTGAACAGGTCGACGTCCTCGTAAGGCGGCGCCTGATTGAACACCTCATGCGTCTCGAAACGCGAGCGGATGGCCATGGTGTCAAGATCTCTTAAAAGCCTGCGACTCGCTGTCCTGCGCATCCGATCGTAGCACGGACGCCGCATTGCGGTTTTGTGTGCATCGCTTACATGCGGCGCCAAACGAGGCTTGCCGGATAGCGCCCATTCGGCCTATAGCAGCGCTTTAATGACCAAAGCCCAGCCGCTGACGCGCCATATTATTTCGATCAACGACCTGACCAATAAGGAGATCGAAACGATCTTCGAGGTCGCCCAGGGCTTTTTGAAGGAACTCGCCGACGAACATATCCCCTACCGCATCGCGCGCTCGAGCGGCCTCGCCTCGAAATCCATCCTCGCCAGCCTGTTCTATGAGCCTTCGACGCGGACGCGGCTGTCCTTCGAAAGCGCCATGCTCCGGCTCGGCGGCGCCACTATCACCAGCGCCGACCCGGCGGTGAGCTCGGCAGCCAAAGGCGAAAGCCTCGCCGATACGATCCGGGTCATTTCCAACTATGCCGACATTGTGGTGATCCGCCATCCGCGCGACGGCGCGGCGCGGCTTGCGGCCGAATATGCGCAGGTCCCGGTGATCAACGGCGGCGACGGCGCGCATGAGCACCCGACCCAGACCTTGTGCGACCTGTTCACGCTGCGCTCAAAGAACAAAAACTTGCGCAACATGAAAGTGGCGATTTCCGGCGATCTCAAAGGCAGTCGCACCATCCATTCGTTCGTCTATGCGCTGGCCCGGTTCGGCGCAACCATCGATCCCCTGCCCGCGCCCGGCATGGAACTGCCGGCGCATGTCGATCGGCGGCTGCGCGAGGAATTTCACAGCCGCATGGTGTCGAAGGATTCCGCGCCGTCGGAAAGCGGGCGGATCGACGCGCTCTATGTCACCGCCGATCAGCCGCATCAGCTCTCGCTTTATGCCGAGCCGGAGATCGATTACGGCGTGCTGCAGAAGAAGATCGATGCCGTCTATGTGACGCGTTTCCAGAAGGAACGCTGGACCGAAAAAGATCGGCCGTATCCGAAGATCGACGCAAAATTTTTGGGCGAGCCGAAATATGCCGAGGCGAGCGTCATGCATCCCTTGCCGCGCGTCAACGAGCTCGATGCGTCGCTCGATAGCGATCGCCGCGCCATCTACTTCCAGCAGGCGTCCTATGGCGTGCCGGTGCGCATGGCGCTGATCTCGCTGCTGCTGCATCTGCACAAGAATAATTCGCTGCACAAATTCGCCGGCGGCTTCGCCAAGCCCAATTACCCCCTCTATGCGCAGCCGATCGGCACCGGCATTGCCTGCACCAATCCGAACTGCATCACCTGCGATCCGGCCGAAAGCCAATATGCCGCGCACAAATTTTATGTGATCGACGGCCAGGCGGGTCAGCGGCTGCGCTGCGTCTATTGCGAAAGCGACATCGACGAAGTTGTCACTGCGCGGTTTGCTGTCGGTGACACGGTGCGCAAGACGTTTTTACCCGGACTGTCCGCACTTACCCGCGCGCCGGCCGAGCGTCTGCGCCATTTCGTGATTCATCGCAGCGAAGCCGAGGCCGCGGCAGCCGGCTTTGCGCCGCGCGAGAGCGGCGCCGGGAAAGTGCGTGCGGGCTAGCGGCGCCTTGCTCCCGTCACCCTGAGGCGCGAGCGAAGCGAGCCTCTACTATGGGTGACAGCCGAGGCGCGTCGGCCGTATCCTCGCGGGCCGCCGCGGCCACCTCGGGATGACCGTGAGATGCTGACCTACGATGAATCTACCGCTCGACATTTCGCCTCTCCTTTCCTACTTGCTCGGCCTGACTTTCGGCTATCTGTGCGGCTCGATACCATTCGGCGTCATCTTCACGCGGCTATCCGGCGGACCCGACATTCGCAGCATCGGCTCCGGCAATATCGGCGCCACCAATGTGTTGCGCACCGGCAACAAAAAGCTCGCCGCGGCGACGCTTCTGGGCGACATGCTCAAAGGCACCTTTGCCGTTGCGCTAGCGCACTGGGTGCTCGGTCCGGACGCGGCGCTTGCCGCCGCCTGCGGCGCCTTTTTGGGCCATTTGTTTCCGCTCTGGCTCGGCTTCAAAGGCGGCAAAGGAGTTGCGACTTTCATCGGCCTGCTGCTCGGCTTCGGCGTCTGGATTGCGCTCGTTGCGTTTTGTGTGATCTGGCTCAGCGTTGCCTTCGTCTCGCGCTACTCTTCGCTTGCCGCCTTGATCGCGAGCGCAGCCACGCCTGCAATTCTCTACTGGCAGGGTGATGCGCGGCTGACCGCGCTCTTTGTGGCGCTCGCCGCCCTGCTCTGGATCATGCACCGCGGCAATATCGCGCGGCTGCTCAACGGCACGGAGAGCAAGATCGGACGGCGCTTGGAAGCTGCGGAAAGCGGCTAGCATTCAAATCCAAACATCGTTCGGCGCCGTTCGCTCGCTGCCTCCGTCACCCGTATTGAGAACGCCGCGTGGCTCGATGAGAAGAAGTTTGACCTCGCGTTCGGCGTAAGGCTTGTGTTCGACCCCCTTTGGCACGACGAACATTTCACCGGCACAAATCTGAACAGCGCCGTCACGAAAATCGATGCGCAAAATGCCGTCCAAGACAATGAACGTCTCGTCGGTATCTTTGTGATCGTGCCAGATAAAATCGCCCTGCAGCTTGACGACCTTGAATTGGTAGTCGTTCATCTCGGCGATGACTTTCGGCTGCCACTGCTCCTTGAACAGACTGAATTTTTGACTGAAGTTGATTGCCCGATATTTCATGCTCGCTCTCGCTGGCTCGGCTCTTGCGCATCCGGCGAAAATGGGGATCCAGAGACGCCAATGAAGACTCGAGCAAGCAACTGAATTCTCGCTTGCGCGAGCACGAGCGCAGAATAGCGCCTACCCCGCCGCTTGCACGGCCGCCGGCACTGGCGCTGCAACGACGGGTGCACCGTGCGTGTGCGGGATCTTGTCGGCGAACATTTCCACGAAATGATCCGTCGCGCCGGCGCCGGTATGCGGGCGCAGCGCTTCGTCAAAATGGGTGCGTGAGGCCGGATCTTTCATCACCTTGCGCATGATGCGGCGATAGCGCCAAATCAGCCGCGCCCATTGTGAAGTCACTTTCAGAAAGTCCCACGCGCGCCACGGATAGAACACGAACGGACCGAGCAGCGGCATGCCGTAGCGCCGCTGCTTGCGCAGCTTGCGCCGGAAGAAGCCGAATTGCAGCGGATGCACGCCCTCGATCCGCGCCGAGCCGGAGAAGATCGTCAGCGAATCGAGCACCTTGGTCCTGTTGATACCGGAGGCGATGGCGCGCCGCATAATGGTCTCGACATGCTCGTCGCTGTAATAGCGCTTCCAGGCGTCCTTATAAACCTGCGTCCAGGTCTCTTTCGACATCAAGGGATGCGCCGTGCAGGCGTGCTCGAGGTCGTATTTGTTCATATCGGGATCCATCGGTACCCCGCGCACATAAAGGTTCTTGTGATCTTCGGAACCGGGCAGCGGCGTCAGATAGAAAAATTCGAGGATATCGACCGGCAGTTCCTTTTTGATGATCTCGATGTCGCGCGCGATCGAGTCCGGTGTGTCGGTCGGGAAGCCGAGAATGTAGCCGGCATAGGTCATCACGTGCTGCTTGCGCCAGGCGAGCAGCATTTCGCGGTATTCCCAGATCTTGTTCTGGCGCTTCTTGGCGCCCATCAGCGATTCCGGATTGATGTTTTCCAGCCCTAAGAAGATCGCGGTGCAGCCGGCGCGCGCGCACTTCTCGATGAAATTCGGAATGCGGTGACAGAGCGTGTCGACTTGGATCAGCAATTTTATGTTGAACTTGTCGCGCTCGCGCAATTCGATCAGTCGATCGAGGATCGGCTCCCAATTGCGGTTGCGAGCGAAATTGTCGTCGGTGATGAAGAAGCGGGTGATGCCCTGTGCCGCATTCGCCCGCACGATCGCCTCGATATCGTCCGGCGTACGGTAGCGCGACTTGCGACCCTGCACATTGATGATGGTGCAGAACGAGCATTGGAACGGACAGCCGCGGCCGGCGTCGAAACTCGAATAATGGCCGGCGACGCGAGTGACGACGGAACGCGGCAGGATCGGAAAGACCGCCGCCGCCATTTCCGGCATGTCGTCGAGATAATTGTAGATCGGCTTCGCCTGTCCGGAAGCGAGATCGCGCAGCACATCGGCCATGCGGCCTTCGGCCTCGCCGGCGAACAGATGAATGCCGAGATCGAGCGCCTCCTGCAGATCGGGCGGCAGTTTCGGCAGCATGGAAATGCAGCCCGAGACATGGAAGCCGCCCATCATGACGGTGAGCCCGCGCGCGCGGAATTGGCGGCCGAGATCGAGCGCGCGCGGAAATTGATTCGATTGCACGCCGACGAGCCCGACAAAACCTGCGCCGGCGGCGCGAATGCGTTTCGTCACGCCATCGACGTCAACGATCGTGTTGCATTCGTCGCAGGCCTCGATCTCGATGTCGACTTCGGCGCCGAGCACGCGATTGCGCGCGCATTCCTCCATCAAGCCGTGGACGCTGGCGAGGCTGTTGGACGGCAAGGTCGAGCGCCACCACTGGATGACATAGCCATCCTGGTCGTAATGCGACGGTTTGATCAGAACGACGCGGAAAACACGCTTGGCCTTGGCGTCCAAGGTACTCCCCTCCCCGCTAAGGGCACCCCAAACCCTCAACGCTCACACCGGCAAATTGGGGGTCACATTCGCAGACCAAGTCAGCCAAGTGTGCGGCTTTGTCCGGACCTTTGCAATCACTTTCGCGCGGCCCCTTTAGGTTTGCACACCGTTCCTCGCCCTCGGGCACGGAAAAAACATAGGTGCTCATTCCTGGGTTTCGCCGAGCTCAACCCAGGCTAGAATGGGTTCCCGTGCCCGACACCGCGCAAGCAAAGCAAGCCATCCGCCTCAGCGACGAGCAGCGGATCGATTGGCTGCGGCTCATTCGCAGCCAGAATGTGGGGCCGCGCACATTTCGGGCGCTGATCAATCATTTTGGCGGCGCGCGGGCGGCGCTTGAGGCGCTCCCGGCCCTTGCGCGCCGGGGCGGTGCAGCGGCCGCAAAAATTTGTTCGCGTGCGGAAGCCGAGCGTGAGATCGAAGCGGCGCACAAGCTCGGCGTGACCTTCGTTGCGATCGGCGAAGCCGACTATCCGCGAAGGCTTGCCGCGATCGATGACGCGCCGCCGTTGCTGGCTGTGCGCGGGCAAATTGACGCGCTTAAGCTGCCACAGGTCGCGATTGTCGGCTCGCGCAATGCTTCGGCGGCCGGCGTGAAGATCACGCAGATTCTGGCGCAGGGTTTGAGCCAAGCGGGCTTCGCGGTCGTTTCGGGGCTGGCGCGCGGCATCGACGCGGCGGCGCACCGGGCCTCGCTCGAAAGCGGCACAATCGCCGTGCTGGCCGGCGGACAGGACCGCGTCTATCCGCCCGGGCATGAAAGCCTGCTCATGGAGATCCTGCCGGCGGGCATCGCGCTGTCCGAAATGCCGCTCGGCTGGGAGCCGCGGGCGCGCGATTTTCCGCGGCGCAATCGGCTGATCTCGGGCTTATCGCTCGGCGTTGTCATTGTGGAAGCGGCGAAGCGCTCGGGCTCGCTGATCACGGCGCGGCTTGCGCTCGAACAGGGCCGCGAAGTCTTCGCCGTCCCGGGCTCGCCGCTCGACCCACGCGCGGAGGGCACCAATGGGCTGCTCAAACAAGGCGCGACGCCGGTGACCGAGGCCGCCGACATTATCGCCGTGCTGCAGCCGATGGTGGCGCGCAAAACCCCTGTCGGCCGAGCGCCGGCGCTGCCGGAGGGCGAATTGCATGACGAGCCGGCTCGCGGCGCCGAGCCAGCTGACGACGAGCGCACACGCATTGTCTCGCTGTTGTCGCCGACGCCTGTCTTGCTCGACGATCTGGTGCGGCTGTCGCAATGCTCGCCGCGCGTCGTGCGCATGGTATTGCTGGAGCTCGAAATTGCGGGGCGCATCGCGCGTCACGGCGGCGGATTGATGTCGTTGATCTGACTGTCATTCCGGAGCGCCGCGAAGCGGTGCCCGAAACGCACGTTGCCGGATGCGGGGCTCAATCTTGACTGGCCTTGATCGTGGATTGCCGATAGCCGCTTGCGCGGCTAGCGCAGCACCGGCAGCAGGCCGAGCCGGCGGCCGATGAGGCGATCAACCCAGCGCTTGGGCAGAATGCGGCCTAGAAAATCCTTTTGCGGCTGCGGCGACACGGTGCAGCGCGTGTTCGGACGCGGCGTGGTCAGCGCATGTGCAATGATTTCACCGAGGCGCTCCGGCGCCGGTCCATTCCTGCCAAGCAGGCGCATATAGTCGCGCAGCCGCTGCATCGGGGCGCCATAGGGAGCATCTCGATACGGCGTGATATCCACCCGCTCGGCCTTGTCCCAGATCGCCGTAATCACCGCGGCCGGACCGATGACAAAAGTTCTATGAGGTTCGGATTCACCTTGGCGCAGGGAAAGACGCGCTTTGAGTCAGGCTTCCGACCTTTGCTAACTTATGCGATCATCAATCGGATTATACAATCTTTGCTTGCGGCAAGAAATAATCCTGGTTTTACAAAGATGTTGCATGCTAATCGCGTCAGCCCTGCTGCGGTTTTTACCAGAGACGATTTGACAGCGGGACCGTCATTACCCATGTTCCCCGCGGCCGGCGCGCCCCAATCTTCCGCTCGGCGGGCAAAACGGCTGCAAAATCATCGGGTTATATATGAATCTGGTACTCGTGGAATCGCCGGCCAAGGCGAAGACAATCAACAAGTATCTGGGCAAGGGCTACGCGGTCATGGCCTCGTTCGGCCATGTGCGCGATCTGCCGGCGAAAAGCGGCTCGGTCGATCCAGACCACGATTTCCGCATGCTCTGGGAGGTCGATCCCAAGGCGCAGAAGCGGCTCAATGACATCGCTCGCGCCGTCAAGGATGCCGACAAGCTCATCCTCGCCACCGACCCGGATCGCGAGGGTGAAGCGATTTCCTGGCATGTGCTGCAGATTCTGAAGGAAAAGAAGGCGCTCAAATCGCAGGCGATCGAGCGCGTCGTCTTCAATGCCATCACCAAGCAGGCGGTGACGGAAGCCATGGCGCATCCGCGCGCCATCGATCAGGCGCTGGTCGATGCCTATCTCGCGCGCCGCGCGCTGGATTACCTCGTCGGCTTTACGCTCTCGCCGGTGCTGTGGCGCAAGCTGCCGGGCGCGCGTTCGGCCGGCCGTGTGCAATCGGTGGCGCTCCGCCTCGTCGCGGACCGCGAGCTCGAAATCGAAAAATTCGTGCGGCAGGAATATTGGTCGCTGGTGGCGACGCTGGCGACGCCGCGCGCCGAAACGTTTGAAGCGCGGCTCATTGGCGCCGATGGCAAGAAACTGCAGAAGCTGGATATCGGCTCGGGTGCCGAGGCCGAAGCGTTCAAGCGGGCGCTGGACACCGCGACCTTCACGGTAAAGTCGGTGGAGGCGAAGCCGGTTCGCCGCAATCCCTATCCGCCGTTCACCACCTCGACCCTGCAGCAGGAGGCGAGCCGCAAGCTTGGCTTCGCGCCGGCGCATACGATGCGGGTGGCGCAGCGACTCTATGAGGGCGTCGACATCGGCGGCGAGACCATCGGCCTGATCACGTATATGCGTACCGACGGCGTGCAGATCGCCGAGGAGGCGATCGGCGCCGTGCGCCGCGTGATCGAAAGCGATTACGGCCGCGATTATGTGCCCAATGCGCCGCGCCGCTATGAGACAAAGGCCAAGAACGCACAGGAGGCGCATGAGGCGATCCGCCCGACCGATCTCAATCGTCGCCCGCGCGATGCCAAGCCCTATCTCGATGCCGACCAGGCCAAGCTCTACGAACTGATCTGGCTACGCACGGTGGCAAGCCAGATGGAATCTGCCGAGCTTGAGCGCACCACGGTCGACATCGACGCGAGAGTGGCGAGCCGCCTCCTTGAGCTGCGCGCGACCGGCACGGTCGTGAAATTCGACGGCTTTTTGGTGCTCTACCAGGAGGGCCGCGACGAGGATCCCGACGACGAAGAGTCCCGCCGCCTGCCGCCAATGGCGGACGGCGAGCGGTTGACCAAACGTGCGATCACCGCCAACCAGCACTTTACCGAACCGCCACCGCGCTATTCGGAAGCCTCCCTGGTCAAGCGGCTGGAAGAACTCGGCATCGGCCGACCCTCGACCTATGCCTCGATCCTGCAAGTGCTGAAGGATCGCAAATATGTGCGGCTCGACAAGCGGCGTCTGGTGCCCGAGGACCGCGGGCGCATTGTCGTGGCGTTCCTGGAAAGCTTCTTTCAGCGCTATGTCGAATATGATTTCACCGCCAATCTCGAGGATCAGCTCGATCAGATCTCGAACAACGAGGTAGCTTGGCGCGATGTGCTGCGTGATTTCTGGCGCGATTTCATCGGCGCGATCGACGAGACCAAGGATCTGAAAATCTCCGAGGTGATCGATGCGCTCGACGCGCTGTTGTCGCCGCATCTGTTCCCGCCGCGCGAGGATGGCTCCGATCCGCGCGTCTGCCCGCAATGCCGCGACGGTCGGCTGTCGCTCAAACTGTCAAAATTCGGCGCCTTCATCGGCTGCTCGAACTATCCGGAATGCCGCTACATCCGCTCGCTGTCGAGCTCGGGCGAAGGCGCTGATATAGGCACCAAGATTTTGGGCCAGGATCCGGAGACCGGCCTCGATGTTTCAGTGCGCAGCGGCCGGTTCGGCCCCTACCTGCAACTCGGTGAAGGCAAGGACGGCGAGAAGCCCAAGCGCGCCGGCCTGCCGAAAGGTGTGGCGCCCGATGAGATCGATCTCAAGCGTGCATTGCAGCTGCTCTCGCTGCCGCGCGAGATCGGCAGGCACCCCGAGGACGGTGAGCCGATCGTAGCCGGTATCGGCCGGTACGGGCCCTACGTGCAGCACGGCAAAACCTATGCGAATTTGGAATCGCCCGAGGAGGTCTTCACTCTCGGGCTCAATCGCGCAGTGACGCTGATCGCCGAAAAAAAGGCCAAAGGGCCGCGCAAGCGCTTTGGCGCCGATCCGGGCCGTATGCTCGGCGATCATCCGACCAAGGGCGGGCCGATCGTGGCCAAGAAGGGCCGCTACGGCCCCTATGTCAGTCACGACGGTCTCAATGCCACGCTGCCGGCCGACAAGACGCCGGAGACAGTGACACTGGAGGAGGCCGTGGCTCTGATCGACGCGCGCGCCGGCCGTGCCTCGCCCGCGCCGCATGCGCGGCCGCGCAAGGCGCCGGCCGGCAAGCGCACCACAAGCGGCGGGACCCGCCAGCGCGCGGCCGGCAAGCCGGCGGCGGCCAAGCCCAAGGCGGCCGCCTCGACCGCCAAGGCGCGGAAGAAGACTCAGGCGGCCGAATAGGACGGGGCTTTAGAAGGCCCATCGGAGGGGCCACGTAATAATGTGCGCCCCATGAAACGCTCTGAGAGCCGCCTTCCTTCCCGCGACGAGCTGATCGCCTTCATCCGCGAGCGCAGCGGCAGGATCGGCACGCGCGAAATCGCACGCGCCTTTGGCGCCAAGAATGCCGACCGCGCCGCGCTCAACCGCATGCTGCGCAATCTTGCCGAAGACGGCGCGATCGACCGCCGGCGCAAGCGGCTGCATCATTCCGGCACCCTGCCTCCGGTCGTGCTGGCCGACGTCACCAGCCGCGACAGCGATGGCGAGTTTTTGGCCCGGCCGACCGAATGGGACGAGGAAGCGCACGGTGAACCGCCCGTCATCCACATCGCGAGGCCGCGCCGCGCGCGGCCGGGGGAAGTCGCCGGCATTGGCGATCGCGCGCTTATTCGCATCGAGCGCCGCGGCGGGGATTTTTCCGGCCGAATCATAAAGCTGATCGATCGCGCCAAGCATCGCAGCCTCGGCATTTTTCGTGCCCTGCCGGCGGGCGGCGGCCGGCTGGTGCCGATCGACAAGAAGCAGATGGGGCGTGAGCTCAATATCGGCCCGGCTGCGACCTTGGGCGCCGCTGACGGCGACCTCGTTGCCGTTGAAGTGACGCGGCAAGGTCGCTTTGGCCTGCCGGCCGGCACGGTGGTCGAGCGGCTCGGGTCGATCAAAAGCGAGCGCGCAGTCAGCCTGATCGCGATTCATGCGCACGACATTCCGCATGTCTTTCCCCGCGCCGTGCTCGATGAAGCAGCGGCGGCGCGGCCGACCACAATGGCGGAGCACGAGGACTGGCGCGCGATTCCTTTCGTCACTATCGATCCGCCCGATGCCAAGGATCACGACGACGCCGTCCACGCGGCGCCTGATCCCGATCCAAAAAATCCGGGCGGTCACATCGTGACCGTCGCCATTGCCGATGTCGCCTATTATGTGCGGCCCGGCTCGGCGCTCGATCGCGAGGCGCTAAAGCGCGGCAATTCTGTTTATTTTCCCGATCGCGTCGTGCCCATGCTGCCGGAGCGCATTTCCAACGATCTGTGCTCGCTGCGGCCCGGCCAAGATCGACCGGCGCTCGCGGTGCGCATGATCATCGGCGCCGACGGCAGAAAGCGCGCGCATACATTTCATCGCGTGCTGATCCGTTCGGCAGCAAAGCTGCATTACGAGCAGGCACAGCTGGCGGTCTCAGGCCGGCCCGACGAGGATACCGAGCCGATCGCGGATACGATTCTCCGGCCGCTCTATGCCGCTTATCGTGCCGTGGTGCGCGCGCGCAATGAGCGCAACCCGCTCGATCTCGACATTCCCGAACGTAAGATCGTGCTCAAGTCCGACGGTATGGTCGATCGCGTGATCATGCCGCAGCGCCTCGAGTCGCATCGGCTGATCGAAGAATTCATGATCCTCGCCAATGTTGCGGCGGCCGAGACCTGTGAGAAGGCGCGGGTGCCACTGATCTATCGCGTGCATGACGAGCCGTCGCCGGAAAAGCTCAATGCTTTGCGCGAATTCTTGGCCACGCTCGATATCAAGCTGCCGAAAAGCGGCGCGCTGCGCCCGGAAGGCTTCAATCGCATTCTCGACCGCGTCAAAGGTCGCGACATTGAACGGCTGGTCAACGAAGTCGTGTTGCGCACCCAGGCGCAGGCGGAATATTCGTCGGAAAATTTTGGCCATTTCGGCCTCAATCTGCGCCGCTATGCGCATTTCACCTCGCCGATCCGCCGCTATGCCGATCTCGTGGTGCATCGCGCCCTGATCCGGGCGATGAGGCTCGGACCCGACGGGCTGCCGCAGGGGACCGACGCGCGCGGCTTGGCCGAAATCGCGGCGAATATTTCCGCCACCGAGCGCCGCGCCATGAAGGCCGAACGCGAGACGGCGGACCGGCTGATCGCACATTTCCTTGCCGATCGGGTCGGCGCGATCTTCGACGGCCATATTTCCGGCGTCACCCGCGCCGGTCTCTTTGTCGAGCTCGACGACACCGGCGCTGACGGCTTCATCCCGGCACGTTTGATCGGCGACGAATATTTCCGCTTCCACGAAGCCGGCCGCGCCTTTGTCGGCTCGTCGCACACGCATCGGCTGGGTGATCCGGTCACGGTCGAGCTCGTTGAAGCGGCGCCGGTCGCTGGCGCCCTGCGTTTTGCGCTTGTGGGCCATGAAAGGTCGGCGACGCTGAGGGCTGGACATGCGGCGCGTTCAGAGCCGAAATCGCGCTGGCCGAACAAGCAGAAGAAGGCCGGCCGCAGCGGCGGCTACTAGCACCAACGAGATTTGCCTTGGTCGATGACGATATTTCCAGCGTGCGGGGCGGCGGCAGTGCGGTCGACCGCGCCGAGCGCCTCTCGCGCGTGATCCGCGATTTATCCGCGCCGACGGTGCGGCCGCGCGATTCCGCAACGCTGATCCTGGTCGATCGCACGGCAGCCGTGCCCAAAGTGTTGCTCGGCCGGCGGCACGAGCGCCACCGTTTCATGCCCGGCAAATTCGTCTTTCCGGGCGGGCGTGTCGAGCCGACCGACCGGCTGATGGCGGTGGCCGCCGCGCTGCACGACGCGCATCTGCGGCGGCTGATGCGCAAGGTCAAACGGCCGAGCCTCGCGCGCGCCGCAGCCTTTGCGCTCGCCGCCATCCGCGAAACGCACGAGGAGACCGGGCTGATGCTCGGCGTGCCTGCGCACGAGCCGCTCCGCACGCCCGGCGGCGCCTGGGAGCCCTTTGCCAAAGCCGGCATTGTCCCGGACCTGAGCCAGATTCACTTCGTCGCTCGCGCCATCACCCCGCCGGGCCGGCCGCTGCGCTTCGACAGCCGCTTTTTCGCCGCCGATATCACCGCCGTAGCGCGCCGCGATGACGGCTTTGTCGGGCCGGACAAAGAGCTCGTGGAACTTATCTGGATGCCGATCACCGAGGCCTCGCGCCTCGACATGCCCGGCATCACTGCGGTGGCGCTCGAAGAGCTGGCCGACCGCATCGCGTCCGGCATGAGCCTCGATCATCCGGTGCCACTCTACCGGATGCTCAACCGGAAATTCGTGCGGGAAATCCTTTGAATCCGCCTTTTCTTGACTTTCAGCCCTCGCCGACTAGGTTGCACCGCAAGCGAAATTGAAAGGTGCCTGAACATGGCCAAGACCACCACCATCAAAGTGAAGCTGGTTTCCTCAGCCGACACCGGGTTTTACTACGTGACGCGCAAGAATTCGCGCACCATGACCGATAAATTGGTGAAGAAGAAATACGATCCGATCGCCAAGAAGCACGTCGAGTTCCGCGAGGCAAAAATTAAGTAAGGCAAGTTTGGGTTTTTCGCGCACTTTTGCGTCATGGGGGTAGCCGTAACGGGTCCAGTGGACCACGGGGCTTAGGCCACGGCCGTTGGGGCCGTCGCTTGCTTTTGTGTTTGCATTGCGCAGATGATGGGTGCGGGCGATCACTGTGCCCGCGCCATCTCCTTAGCGTCGACTGATCCCGGCTCATTATGCTGAGCGGCGGAGAACACAGACTTGTACAAGTCTTCGCCATAGCTTGTCTGCAGCGGAGCCGCCTCAATCAATTTGAACGGTCTCGTGCCATCGACACGCCGTTCAGCCCGCAAGAAGGTGGCGCGGTGAGGCCATCGGACAAATATCGAATGCGCAAAATGGTACAAATGGGTTACGAAAAACACCTTAACGCCACTGTCCAAGAGGGCCCGAACAACCTGGCTTGCAATTTCAGAGCCCTCCCTTTCGTTTGTTGACGCAAACGATTCATTGAAGAGGAGCAGTGAATTGGAGCCGATACGATCGACGAGTTCGCTCATCCTGCCAAGCTCTTCATCCCATTTGCCACTCTCCATGCCGGTGTCTTCTTCGCGCTTGTAGTGAGTAAAAAGCCCCTCGCATATTTCAGCCGAAAAGCTCTCGGCCGGCACAAACATGCCGGCCTGCATCATCAGTTGGGCAATGCCGATGCTGCGCAAAAAGGTGGATTTTCCACCGCTATTGGCACCTGTGATGATAAAAATATCTGTTTGTTTTAAGTCGAGATCGTTCGCCACGACCTTGCGCTTCATGCTCAAAGCAAGTGACGGATCATACAGACCAGAAAACGACAGGTTTCTGCGGCCGGCAGAAGTCGGCGACGGCATGCAGACCGGCTCGCCGATGTCATTAAGCGCTTCACGTAAGTTCAGGCAGCCGATGTAAAAGGCCAATTCCGTCCGTAGCATCTGAAAAAAACTGAGAATGTGGTCCGCCGATTGCGCCAGCGCATTGCCGACGAGATTGACGCCGCGATCGTTCAGTTCAGACAAGGCTCTTGCTCCATTGTCATCGCGAGGATGGAGGCTAAATGTGAAACCTGGTTGTTGCTCGGACAGCAATCGGGCGAGCCAATTGCGCTGATCGACGTGCGGCCGGCGCAAGACGTAATTCCAGCCCTTGTTGCCCTTGCCCAGCTGAGCGCTAATCAGCGTACCTTGTCCAAACTTCAGCCGACCCAGGTGCTCCTCGATTTCCGCAAAGTACTCGTCGTCGAGTTCCCTTCGTAGCATCGAAAACAGTGTCGAGAAGCCTTCCGACGCGAAACCATCGGCGTATTTGTCGGCAATGCGTCTGAGCCGCTTCAAACAGCCGACAAACATCTGCACCACCTCCACGGCCCGGTGCAGCGTGCCAGCAGGGTAGCGGGCCAACGTGCTCCAATAGTTCTTTCTCTCGCCCTCGATCGCATCAATGCCAATCTGATAAATGTCTCGGACAATGACTTCGTTCTTGATGGCGTCGTCAAGTATGTGCTGACGATACCTGATTACGTCTGGATCGGTCAGGCTCGCGAGCAGGACCGACATAGCGGCTTCTAACAAGAAGGTATCGCCGCGACACATCTCATTGAATAGGATGTCAAGGCCGAGGTCCTGCCGTAGGGCCTGCTCGTTCCAAGGCAGTACTTGCTTCAAGCTTAACGTCTGATCGGTTGTGTCTCTTCGATACCGCAGCTCGCGATCCCTTCTCACCAACAGGCGCGCAGGGTCGAAATCGCGATCGGGATACATGAGGTGCGCTTTCATGACTTTAGGCGTCCTCTGATGCAATCGTAGGTCAGCCCGTGCTTCTGCGCGATCGCCATGGCGTAGGCGAGCCCATCGGCAGGCCGTCGTACAATCTTGAACGTTCGCAACGCCGGATTGTCCGGCACGACCGTACTCACCATCGACACGGTCTGCGGGCCAAATGATGCTAATTCGTCAACAAAGGTGACCCAGACGCACAAGCAATCAAGTGCAATTAGCCGCTCCATCACCTTTTTGCTGAGGAACGTCTCGTCCTGAATTGTCGTCGACGTAAAAATCTCATTCATAACAATGACAGAGCGCGGCGTCGCCCGATCGAGAATTTTTCTGATTCTTATGAGGTCATCCTCCAGCTTGCCGCGAAGATTCTCGACCCTCTCTTCTCTTTCGAAGTGGGTGAACAAGCGATCGAAATGCAGGAGCTGTGCGCTGCTGCCCGGCACCGGACATCCAATATTTGCCAGGTAGTGAAGCTGCCCAAATGCCCGGGCAAAGGTGGTCTTGCCACCTTGATTCGGTCCCGACACCACAAGGATTCGCTCGGCGCCCGCTAGATAGAAGTCGTTGCAGACCACCTTCTTCTTGTCGGCAATCAGCTTGTGCGCGAGCGCTATATCGAATCCTTGTTGACTGCAAACCTCCTTTGACCTTTCAGAGAGGCGCGGATAGCAGAATCGGAGCCCCGCCTCCTTCAGAGGCCTGATGTAATCCAAATAAGCAAGATAGAACTGAACCTCGCGCTCGAACAGCGCCACGCCAGGGTCAATAAATTCGCCGTGCGTTGAACAAAAGTGGTCGAGCGCTTGGAAGATGTCCGGATGAAGCTTGGCGACGAATTCCAATATCTTGGCTTCAATATGGTTCATATCCTCGTCGCGATCCTTGAATTTCACCAGATAGTTTCTCGCCGCGCCTTGTTTGAATTTTGCAAATGTGGCTTCGACCTCCGCGCTGTAGTCAGCCTCGCCTTGATACCGGCGAACGGTAAAAGTGCCCGGCTTTATCTGAACCGTATATTGGATGGACGCCAGACCGGCTCTTATTTTTGAAGTCTCCACCGCAAGCAAATTTAAGCCGGCGGACCCGACATAGCGCGAGAGATAGTTCCGGAAACCTTTCAGCGCCCGTGAATTGATGTTCACTGCCGAGAGGTCCTGCGCGAACGATCTGACGGCTTGACAGTAGATATCGACTGCATCGAGGAACCATGCCTGCCGCTGCAGCGGGTAATAAAGCTTTTCAACTCGTGCCAGATAAGCGCGAACGTCGCGCATGCGTTCGGCGAATGCATTCACCTTTTCACGAAGAGAGCAGGTTTCGAGGTCCTGCATCACTTCCTGGCGGTAGACGATCGTGCCGATGCGGCGCAGCGGAGCGTGGAAAAAAGGCGCGAGATTGTATTCCTCGCGGCCGGCAGTGATCGCCGCAACGATCTGATCGCAATTTAAATCGCTGAAGAATGCAGGCGCCTCGGCCTTGTCGACCTGATCCTCGGGACATTCAAATAATATGCTGGAAGCCATATTCACTTTGGTTCCCTTTGCCGCAGAATACCGCAATGAGCCAGTTCGGCCCCTGACGTTCACAGCTTTCGTCGGCGCTCTTCGTTTCGTCATCTGTACGGCCACGTGGCCTGAGCCACAGCTCTCGTCATTCCCAACGGCATACGGTGACCCGCGATGGAGCAATCGCACAGCGATCCCGAGCAACAAAAAACCCACCTCGCGGTGGGTTCGATACACACCCCCACCGCGACCATTCCGCGGTAGGAGTCATTAGCCTCTTCGGCAGATCACGGGCGACTCCATGCCCGATATTTCGATATAAGCCACCTCGGGCTGGCGTCAAGAGAAACGCCGTGGGGGCGATGTGGCTACTTTTTCTGCGAGGTCATTCTGGCCGCCCGCCAAAGCCCGAGCTTTGGGCAGCGAGCCATGTCAGCGAGCCATGTCAGCGAGCCATGTAAGCGAGCCATGTAAGCGAGCCATGTAAGCGAGCCATGTAAGCGAGCCATGTATTTCGCGACGAACAAGCTCCCCAAACGACATCAGACGCAGTCCATAACCTGACAGCTCCCCAAATCCGCTGACGATTCCGACTATGGTCCCGCTCGCCTGCAGCGTCGCCAAATAAGGACCGATGATGCTTCTTGATCCTTCGTATGTAAAATCGGCAAAAAACTGAGTATGCCAATGAGAATGATAAATCGTAACGCAATGCGTCGCTCAGGCCGCTGCAACTTTGACACGGCTCTTCTCCGGAGATCGACATCCGCGCCGTTGAACTAAGACTCTAACCCGTGCTCCTTCGCACCGCGCCGCGCCATTTGGCACGGCCGCTCAAATGCACTCCCTTTGCTTTCACGGTGCCGTCCGGACAGGATATTGATCAACGCCCGGATGCGGAGGTCACGATGCGAAAATGAGCGTTTGATAGTGTGAACGGCGCGGACACTGCTATCCGCTTTCCTCCGGAGATGCTCGGGTCGTACGCCGCGCTGCAAGAAATCGCGGGAGGCGTGGGTGCATGCGGGGCTTGGCCGCAATTGGTCGAGCGCCCGCGCGGCGTCGGCGAGCGCTCGTGGAGACTCTTTGCGCATCAGCAGTTGAGAATGGGCCTCAAGCATTCTCACTAACCGCCGCTAATAAAAGGACTATATCAGATCCGTGGGCTGCCGCATTCGAATCTTTAAACGATGGTTAAGACGCGCCGCCTTGGCTTAGCCAAATCGGCCCGTCGTCCTCTATCATGCCTCATGCTGGGCCGAGCCGGCATCACGCGACCGAGATAGACCAAGTGCTCTCATGACAACACCGAATGACCAACCGACCATTGGCGCTGCGGCCAAGGCGCCTGATCCGCCTCGCCGGCATGCGCGGCGCGAGCCGTTGCCCTGGCAAACCGCGAGAGCGCCCGAGGAGGATCCGCAAGCGCTGCAGCGGGTCCAGGCTATTCTGAACAGCGCGAATTATCGCCTCGCCGAACGGGACCCCGACTTTCTCGCGCGCGACGATGTCCGCGGCGTGCGCCTGATGCTGGATTATCTCAAAGCGGAATTGCTGCTGCAGCAGCACGGGATACAAAGGACCATCGTCGTCTTCGGCGGCACGCGCATCTGCGAGCCGGTGGCGGCTCGCCGAACGGTCGAGAGGCTCAAACGCAAGCTGCACGAGCAACCGGACGATGCAGCGCTACAGCGTCAGCTTCGCGTCGCCCAAAATGTCCTGGCCAAGAGCAAATATTACGAAGTGGCCCGCGCCTTCGGCCGTCTCGTCGGGGCCGCCGGCAAGAATGATCCTGCCGCGCACATGGCGATCATGACGGGCGGCGGCCCCGGCATCATGGAAGCGGCCAATCGCGGCGCATTCGATGTCGGCGCCAAGTCCGTCGGCCTCAATATCAGCCTGCCGCACGAGCAATATCCCAATCCCTACATCACGACTGATCTCTGCTTCCAGTTTCATTACTTCGCGATGCGCAAGCTCCATTTTCTGGAGAGAGCGCGCGCGCTGGTCGCCTTCCCGGGCGGATTCGGCACGTTTGACGAATTGTTCGAGGTGCTGACCCTGGTCCAGACGCGCAAGATCAAGCCGATACCCGTCGTGTTGGTCGGCGAGAGCTATTGGCGCAGCGTCCTCGACATCGATCGCATGGTCGAAGAGGGCGTGATCGATGACGAGGATCGGGAGCTGTTTTGGTTCGCCGAGACCGCCGAAGAGATCTGGGCCGGCATCGTGCGCTGGTATCAAGAGCCGGCGGATCAATGATCGTCCTGCGCAACCGGGTCGTGCCGCAAATCGCGTGGACGCAACGCTTTTCCGGAGGAATGAGTGAAGTTGTCGTTTCACGGCGCTGATCGCGACGTCACCGGCTCTTGCCATCTGCTGGAATGTGGCGGCCGTCGCCTGCTTGTCGACTGCGGCCTGCATCAGGGCACACACGAGAACGCGGCCCAGAATGCCGATCCATTCGGTTTCGACCCGGCGGACATTGATTTTGTGCTGCTCACGCACGCGCATCTCGATCATTGCGGCCGCCTGCCGCTGCTTGCGAAACAAGGATTCCGCGGCGAGATCGTCACGACGGCCGCGACGCGCGAGCTCGCCCGCCTGGTCTTGCTCGATGCTGCCCATCTGCAGGAGCAGGAGGCGCGCCTGCACGGAAGCGAAGCCCGAAAACCGCTGCAGCGCGACGGCAACGGCCAAAGGCCGCAGCCGCTTTATTCCCTGCTCGATGCGCTCAACAGCCTTGAGTTCTTCGGGCGAAGCGCCAATTACGGCGAACCTATGGCCATTGCGCCGGGCATTCAAGCGACTTTTATTGACGCAGGCCACATCCTGGGCTCAGCGAGCATTTTCCTGGAGCTCGACGAGCAAGGCCGCCGCCAGCGTGTGCTGCTTTCCGGCGATCTTGGCAGCGGCACGCATCACGTGTTGCGCGGCCCGGACGCGCCGCCGAAGACCGACGTCGTGGTCATGGAGACGACTTACGGCGACCGCCTGCATCGGCCTTTCGCGGCCTCGGTCGAGGAACTCTACCAGGCCGTCGGCGAAGCGCTGACGCGCGGCGGCAACGTGGTCATTCCGACGTTTGCCCTGGAGCGTGCACAGGAGCTGCTCTATTTTCTGCGCGCCGGCATCGCGCAAAGCAGGCTGCCACCCTCGATGCAGGTCTTTCTCGATTCGCCGATGGCGATTTCGGCCACGGAAGTCTTCAAACATCACCTTGACTGTCTGGATCCCGAGGTCGCTGCGCTCTTGCACGACGGCATCGACCCGTTTGGTCTGCCGGGGCTGCACTTGGTCCGGGAAACTTCAGACTCGATCGCCCTGAACGGCATCAAGAGCGGCGCCATCATCATGGCCGGACCAGGCATGGCGACCGGTGGGCGCGTCGTCCATCATCTGCGACATAATCTTTCCAGACCGGAATCGAGCATCGTCTTTGTCGGCTATGCCGCCCTCGGCACGCTCGCGCGCCGCATCATCGACGGTGCCTCCCATGTGAGAATCTTCGACGAGGATGTGCCGGTCCGCGCGCGAATCTACACCATCAACGGCTTTTCCGCCCATGCCGATCAGGCCGAGCTCGTGGCGTGGCACAATCAAACCGGTGCCGGGCGCACCTTTCTGGTGCATGGCGAGGAAAACGTCATGCAGGTCTTTGCCGGGAAGCTGACCGGCACGAAAATAGAGTTGCCCACGCTCCACCAAGGCTTCGACATCTAGGCGCGGCGGTCCGGCGCACGGGAGCGGCTTTGCTCCTGTGCGAGGCGCCGCAACCGGGTATCCGCCGCCCTGCGCGGCCCGAACAAAAAACACCGGTATGTGACGGTGTTTTAACCGATCGCATACAGATTTCGGTGTAACTGATTGAGCGGCCGCATATTGTATTGGCCGAAACGAGACCTGCCCCGTTCGAGAGGCATTGATGATCGACGCGCTGAGGCATGCGCGGCGCCTGCGCCAATGCGCGCTCAAATCGCTCAGACTCGCTGATCTCAGCCCGACCCGCGAGGTCGCCAGACACTATCGGCTCATCTCCCAGCATTATGCTGCGCTGGCACGGCTCGCCGAGAGCGGCAAATACCTGGACCGATCGCCCGAGCATGCTGCCGAACGCGCAGCCGAACATGATTCGCCAATGGCGCCACGCCAGGATGAGCTGGTCGAATGACCGCAGGCTGTCGCCGCAGACCTTCGACCAAGCTGCCGGCCCGCAGCGCCGGGCCACGAATCTGCTGCCAAACTGCAAGCCGAGCACAGCAGCACTAACGCAATGCTCAGATATTTCGCAATGTCGTCCATCCTACGGCGCAACGCATCAGAGAAGGCTGGGCGGGCATTTGTGCGTCACTGTTCAATGATGCTTGGCCGAGATCAGTTCTGCCGCGCTAGACGCAGCGCGGGGGTATCGACATGCGATACGCCGCCAAGCGAACAGACGCCGTGCATTGACGCGGCGCTAATCGCATCTGCGCCCTTTCCAGATGCGCGTGATGGAGCTGCTGCAAGGTTGCGAAAAGTGTGATCGCAAGCGTCTTGACGACGCGAATGAGCGTTGATTGAGCGATCATGGCTGTTTCCTGAAAGCACCAAGCGAAGCGCCCTGGGCGCTCCCTGTCCGGGACAGGTGGTGCCGGCCTTATCGATCTTTAATGCTGCGTTCAGTGAATGCGCTGTTTCAGGAAGTGAAATAATGCAAAGCTCGAATCGACAACCGACAAATCACTGTCACAAACAAGCGCGTCATTGCTATGGGCAAATCGGCGCCGCCGGATGCGCCTGGCTGTCATGCGAATCGGCGCTATTTCGTCTAAGGTCCACCTTCAGACTGCGTGACAACGCCCGTGGGGGTCCGCATGAATGCGCTCGTCTTTGCCTCGCGCAAAGGCGGCTCAGGCAAGAGCACGCTCGCCGCACATCTTGCCGCATATGCCAATCGGCCCTCGCGTCGTTGCCTGCTCGTCGATGACGACCCGCAAGGCTCGCTGCGACTGTGGAACACGCTGCGCAACTACGAGGCGCTGCCGCTCAAGATCGTGGACCGTAGCCTCGCCGACACGCTGAAGTCGGCAAAGCGCGACGGCATCGAATGGGCGTTCATCGACACCCCGCCAAATAATTCGGCCAGCGTCATTGACGCGATCCAGGCGGGCACGCTGATCGTCATTCCGTGCCGGCCCGGCATATTCGATCTGGACGCAGTGCAGGACACGATCGAGCTCGCCCGTGCGGCACGCACGCCCTATGCCGTCGTCATCAATGCGGCGCCGCCCAAGCGCGGCGGCATCGAGGCACCGGCAGTTGCGTCCGCCCGCGCAGCCTTGAGCAAGCTGCAGGTCCCGGTCTGGGGCGGCCAGATTACCCAGCGCTCGAGCTATTCGCTGGCGCTCGCCCAAGGCGAAGGCATCAGCGAATACGACGCTTCGTCCGGCGACGAGATCGCCCGACTCTGGCTCGCCATCGAGAAATCGGTCAAAGCAATCCGCGGCGGGCGCAACGGCGCCGCAATGCACTGCGTTGCAGCATAAATTTTGCGACGTGATTGCAACAAATCGAGGTCGCCCGCCAAAAGAACGCATCCCAACCAAAAACTCGAGCGGCATGACCGTTTACGTTTATGGCCGTCGGCGCTGATCCTTGGAAAAGCCTGGAGCCGCGCCAACAAGGAAGCGCTGATTAAGGGCGTGCCACGCCGCAGCCGGCGACGCCGACGTCCGTCTGCAGCGCAACATGGCGGATTTGTCGCTTGATCACACTAAAAGGCAGCAAACGCAGCCAAATATCGGATAATCGGAAGCATTTACATCACCCAAAATAATCCATGCCAAGCAACAAGGATCAAAATGGTAATCGGCGCGCACCGCTGATCGCATTGGGTCCTGTAAGATTGCTCTTCGCTATCGGCTGGTTCTTGGCGCAAGAACTCTATGCCAATGAAGAATTGGAGGATTGTCTCCTCTCCGGCCGTACCAATTGTGCGCCGATCGACAGCCAATCGCGATGATGCGGGTGGGTGCTCGAGCACCGTCCCGGCTGTGGAGATCGTGCATCGCCACAAGAGTTTCACGCCCTCGTCGCGGTAGCGCCACAGACAGCGAGCAAAATGAAGCTCGGGTGCCGGTGAGGGCGTCGAGGAGGATCGACGATGACCGTCCAATCCGCGTACCTCGCTTTCCCTTCGCGCGGTCTATCGACGCGGGGCCAGGCGGCCGAAAGCCTTCGCCGCCCGAAATGCCCGCGGTGCGGCAGCGTCCTGCTCATTGCTGAAGAATCCCGGTTCAATGTCCGAGGCCGCATCGACCATGTCTGGTCCTGTGACGAATGCGGCCACGGCTTCGTGACTTCCATCCGCCTTGGGCTGGCGCGCTGAGGCAGAGGCCGGCGGCTTATGCGCCGCGGGCAAACCGGGTGTGCTGGACGCATACAGACTGTGATGGGACACACGCGTTCTGCATCTATGCTGGCAAAATCTATCCTGGCAAACGGCATCCAGCCGCTCTGACTTCGGCCGCGGTACCGGGCATAATTACGGCACGCACGGTGTTTGTGTCCGTGATCGGCTCGAAACTGTCCAGAAGGAGGAGCATATGACTGAGACCTATGACCGTCGGTCCATATTGGGTTATGCCGTTGGGGGCGCCGCTGGCGCGGTTTTGCTGGGGTCGGTTGCACCGGGCCGCGCGGCCACCATGACATTCAAGGCCGACATGAAGGGGTCGACCGAAGTCCCGCCGAACCAATCGCCCGGTACCGGGACCGTGACCGCGACCTTCGATCCTGCAACCAAAGAACTCAGCTGGAATGGCAGCTTCTCCGGGCTGACCGGCCCGGCCACGGCTGCCCATTTCCATGGACCGGCCGAGGTCGGCAAGAACGCCGGCGTCCAGGTCTGGATTTCAGAAAAAGGCAAGAACCTCGAAAGCCCCTTCAAGGGCTCGGCCACGCTTACCGACGCGCAGGCCGCCGATCTGCAGAACGGGCTCATGTACGCCAATATTCATACCGCCGCCAATCCCGGCGGCGAATTGCGCGGTCAGCTCGTGAAAGCTTGAACCGCAGCACGCCCGCTCCGCTTGAGTGACCCGCCGGTTTCGAACGGACCGGCGGGTTTGCTTTGTTGAGCTTTTCCCGGGCGCAGAGCGGCGCGCAGTAATGCGGCTGCGCACAAGTCCAAACGACAATGCCTCATGCAATGTCGCGCTTGGCTGCCCACTGCTCCTTGGTTTGGGCGACATAGTCCGCAAAATGCCCGGCAGCGATCGCCGCACGGGCGCCGGCGACCAGATCCTGGTAGTAGTACAGGTTCACGATCGACAATAGCGTACCGCCGAGCGCCTCGCCCGCCCTGAACAGATGGTGCAGATAGGCCCGCGAAAATTCGTGCGCCGCCGGGCAGCGGCTTTCTGCATCGAGCGGGCGCGCATCCTCGGCGTGATGCGCATTCTTGATATTGATCGGACCAAATCGCGTGAAGGCGAGGCCGTGGCGGCCGTTGCGCGTCGGCAGCACGCAGTCGAACATGTCGATCCCTTGCCCGATCGCTTCCAGAATGTCGGAAGGCGTACCCACGCCCATGAGATAGCGCGGCCGGTCGGCCGGCAGCATCGGCGCGGTGTCGCCGACGATCTGCAGCATCACTTCTTGCGGCTCGCCGACGGCGAGACCGCCGATCGCATAGCCGTCAAAGCCGATATCGACGAGCGTGCGCGCGCTCTTTTCACGCAGGCCTTGGTCGTCGCCGCCCTGCACGATGCCGAACAATGCGCGGCCTTCGGCACCGCCGTCGAACGCGCGCTTGCAGCGCTCGGCCCAGCGCAGCGACAACAGCATCGCCCGCTCGATCTCGCCGCGCTCCGCCGGCAGGCCGACCAATTCGTCGAGCTGCATGGCAATGTCGGAGCCGAGCAAATTCTGCACTTCAATGGCGCGCTCCGGCGACAGCGCAACCATGGTGCCGTCGATATGCGAGCGAAATGTAACGCTCTCTTCGGTCACTTTGCGCAAGGCGGAAAGCGACATCACCTGATAGCCCCCGGAATCGGTCAGGATCGGATAGGGCCAGCGCATGAAAGCATGCAGCCCGCCGAGCGCCGCGATTCGCTCCGCCGAGGGCCGCAGCATCAGATGGTAGGTATTGCCGAGAACGATATCGGTGCCTGATGCGCGCACGTCGTCCTGATGCACGCCCTTGATTGCCGCCTGCGTGCCGACCGGCATAAAGGCCGGCGTGCGCACCAGCCCGTGCGCGGTCATGATCTCGCCGGTTCTGGCAGCGCCGTCGGTCGCAATCAGGCGAAAGGAAAAGGGGTTCGACATCGCGTCTATCTAGCACGCGAAGCCGAAAATTTGGCATAGCGGCTTCTGCGGAACGGCGCCTAATGCAGAGGACTAGGCTTACTGAGCTTCATGAAGCGAGCGGGACCGGGCCATCACTGGGCACCTTGCCCTGCGAACAAGGACATTTTTGGAATTGCTGCGATGGTCCGCCGGGCAGCAAATAAGCGAGGCGCCCTCGGGCACCAAACCGGAGCAAGCATGACAAGTCGCATCATCCGATGGAGTGCAAACTCGATCAGCGCAACTCCAACCGTGCGGTGGGCAGCTCGACGAGCCCGCGGATCATGATGTTGAAGGCGACCACGATGCGCTCCTCAGACTCGTTCGCCGTGCCTTGCTCGACCGCGTGCGGCAAATGGCTCGGCCAGAACAACATGCGGCCTTTTTCGGCATGGCTGACGAAAATATCGGAATTGAGCTCGTTCTTTCGCACATAACTGGGTTCGATATTTTTTGTCAGCATGCGCGGCGACATGAAGATGGTCGGCCCGCAATTCCTTGGCGTCTTGATGTAGACGAGCCCGCTCAACAGGCAATTCGGATGGATATGCACGTTGTGGCGGCGATTGGGGTTGGCGATATTCGCCCACATGTTGCTGATGTAATGCGACTTGCGCTTGATCGCCAAAGTGTCGAGAACGATCCCTGCCTCGTCCATAATGACATCGACCAGCTCCTTCATCTCGGGAAGGGTCTGGATGTTGTCCGGCGTCATATAGGCGAGCACCGCGCCCTCGGGCGAAGAGGTGCCCTTCCCTAGCTTCTGCAGGCGTCGGAGCTTTGCCTCGATACGATCACAGAGCGAGAGATCGGACAGCTTGCCGGTAAACATCGGCGTCGGGAAAAGCGCGAGCATCTGCTTCTGCGTCAACTCCACCGGCGATAAGCGGCGCGGAACGTCAAGCATCGGACTTCATAGGCGACGTGCGAGAAAACGGAAAAACAGTCCGCGCGGAACTCTGCTCGAATTGGACCTGGAAATATATGGCGATGGCCGTAAATTCGCTGCTATTGCGGGTAAAACGTATATAACCACACGATGTTGGCTTGTGGCGCTCGCATCAGCGGCACCGCGCTGCCGCTGCGCGGGTCATGGGCCTAATGAAACAACAGGCACGCGTCGCCGTAGGAATAGAAGCGATAGCCGCTATCGATCGCATGCGCGTAGGCACGCCGCATGACGTCAAGCCCGCAAAAGGCGCAGACCAGCATGAACAGCGTCGAGCGCGGCAGATGAAAGTTCGTCAGCATCACGTCGACGGCACGGAAGCGGTAGCCGGGTGTGATGAAAAGTGCCGTCTCGCCGGAGAAGGCGGATAGCGTGCCGTCCTCGGCGGCTGCGCTTTCAATCAGGCGCAGCGAGGTCGAGCCGACCGCGACGATGCGACCACCGGCGCGGCGCGTTGCATTCAATGCAGCGGCCGTTTCGGCGCTGACCGTGCCCCATTCGGCATGCATCTTGTGACCGGACGTGTCCTCCGCCTTGACCGGCAGAAACGTGCCCGCCCCGACATGCAGCGTGACGCGATGCAGCGTAATGCCGCGCGCCCGCAAGGCGTTAACCATCGCATCGGTGAAGTGCAGTCCGGCCGTCGGCGCCGCAACCGAGCCCTCTTCGCGTGCGAACATGGTCTGGTAATCGGCGCGGTCACGCTCGTCGATCGCGCGGCGGCGGGCGATGTAAGGCGGCAGCGGCATGTCGCCGCGCTCGGCCAGCGCCTGATCGAGCGCGGCATCGGTGAAGGCGAAGGCGAATGTCACTTCGCCGCCCTCATCGTCCTCGCCCTTTTGCTCGACCGTGGCATCGAGCTGATCGAGGAAGCACACCCGTCCTTCGCTGCCGAAGCGCACCACGTCGCCGACGGCAAGGCGCCTAGCGGGCTTGACCAAAGCGCGCCAGCGCGAGCCGTCGAGCCGCTTGATCAGCGTCGCCGCGATTGTCGGCTCGTGATCGCCGCGGCCGATCCGGCGGCCGTGCAGGCTTGCCGGAATGACTTTGGTATCGTTGACCACAACGGCGTCGCCCGCGCGCAGCAACGCAGGCAGATCGCGTACGCAGCGGTCCTCGCATTCGGCCGAAGCACCCGGGCGGACCACCAGCAGCTTTGCGGCATCGCGCGGCGAAACCGGCCGCAGTGCGATACGGTCCTCAGGGAGTTCAAAGTCGAACAGGTCCGTCCGCATTCTTGCTCCGGCCGGCATGAAAGTGCTTTACAAGGCGCATATCGCAACCTTTGGCGCGGCAATCAACGTGGCGGCAGGCGCGGTCAGCAAAGTCGCGGTGATCCAGGTCAAGCGCGGCATCGGCGATGTCATCTGGCATCTGCCGTTCATCCAGGCCATCGCCGCGGTTTCGCCGGGGCGTCAGGTCACCTTTCTGGCGCCGCCGTCGAGCTGCGCCGAGGAATTGCTGGCGGCGGAGCCGGCCGTCGCCGAGACCATCTATTTCGAGCATTCCGGTTCCGAGCTGCAGCGCGGGCTCAATCTGCTTCGCCTGGTGGCGCTGTTGCGCTGGCAGCGCTTCGCCAAAGTGTGGATCCTTGACCGCACCATACGCCCCGCGCTCGCGGCGCTGCTGGCTGGCATTCCGCAGCGCATCGGTCTTGGACTCGGCGCCCAAAGACTCTTCATCACCAATTCCGGCATCGATCGCGGCCATTTTCACGACCAGCCGGTCGAGTGGCTCACGGCGCTGATGGCGGCAATGAACGTGCCGCTCGCGTCAACCGAGCCAAACCTGCATCTGCCGCCGCAAACGCTTGCGGCGATCGCCGAGAAATTCAGGGGCGCGCCGCGGCCGTGGATCGCGCTCGGCATCGGCGCTTCGCATCCCGACAAGGATTGGCCCGACACGCATTGGGCGGAATTTCTGGCAGGCTTGCGCCAGCGCATCTGCGGCACGGCGTTTCTGGTCGGTGGCAGCATGAACCGGGGGCGCGCCGAAAAATTCATCGCGCTGAGCTCCGGCGCCCGCGTTGTCAATGCCTGCGATCTTGCGCTTCCCGACGCCGCGGCGCTGTTGCGCCACGCCGATCTCTTCATTGGTCCAAGCTCCGCACCGATGAATCTCGCCCTCGCCGGCGGCACCGAGGCTTTTGGTTTGTTCGGCTCGACGCCGGTGCTGCGCTATTCCAAGCGCATCCATGCCATCGTGCCGCCGGGCGGATCAGCGCCGGACGGCATGGCGCGGATCTCGCCGGCGCAGGCGCTCGAAGAAATCGCGCCCTATCTCGCGCGTGAGAAGGCGCGAATGTGATGGCTCCGCTCGTGCCCGGGCAAGCGCGCAAAAGGAGGCAACCCAATGCCGGATTCCCCTGCGCGCCAATAAGCGAAAGAGCCCCGCGCATTTAGCACGCTGCAAATGCCCTGCTTCTGCAGTCGGTCCGCCGGCCCGAAGCCGCGGCACCGCCTGTCATCGGCCCCACTGCCCCGCAAGCGATGAGTGACCCAGGGACGATGCGTGTGAAAGCGGGCTCCTTGTTCCCTCACATGATATCGGCCGCCACCTGCATCTTGACAATCCGGTCCGGATTGGCTGGCGGCTCGCCGCGCTTGAGCTTGTCGACCACGTCCATCCCGCTCACCACTTCGCCGACCACCGTGTACTGGCCGTTGAGGAAGGAGCCCTCGTCGAACATGATGAAGAACTGGCTGTTGGCCGAATGCGGATTGGAGGTCCGTGCCATGCCGACGGTGCCGCGCAGATAGGGCACATCGGAGAACTCGGCTTTCAGATCCGGATATTGCGACCCGCCGGTGCCGTTGCCGTATTTGCCGTCACCGGTCTGCGCCATAAAACCTTCGATGACGCGGTGAAAGGGCACGTCGTCATAAAACTGCTCACGCGCGAGGAGCTTCAGCCGCTCGGCGTGCTCCGGCGCGACATCGTTACGCAATTTGATAACGATGCGGCCCGGCGTGGCGTCGAGCACCAATGTGTTTTCGGGATCGGCGCCTGGCGGCAGCCTGAGGGAAGCGCTCTTTGGTTCGGCCATCGTGCTGTTCTCCTGTTGCCGCGTCGAACTACGGCGCGATCGTTGCCGACTTGATGTAGTCGAGCTTCGGAAAGGACGACATCAGATAAGCATTACCTTCGCTTTGGATGCGGCCTTGCTCGGGGCCGTTGCCTGACGGCGCGCCTTCGCCATAGCCGCCATAGAGCGCATCAACGGCGCTCATGCCGGATATCACCTGCCCGAACGGCGCGAAACCGTTTTGATCGAGTCGCGAATTGTCGGCGTAATTGATGAAGACCTGGGTGGTGCGGGTGTTAGGGCCCGCGGTCGCAAAGGTGATCAAGCCGCGGATATTGCTCTTGGTGACCGGATCGTCATTGATGCGCGCAGTACGCCATTTCGCCGAGATCGCGGGATCGGCATTAATGCCGAATTGCACCATGAAGCCCGGAATCACGCGGAAGAAGCGGCCCTGGTCATAGAATCCGTTCTTCACCAGATTATAAAACCGATCGGCACCGAGCGGCGCCCAGTCGCGATGAACTTCGACGACAAAGGGTCCCTTGCTGGTGTCAAATTTCACTTTGTAGGTCGCGGGCGCCTGCTCGCGCAGCGCCGTCGGATTGGTGAGCGCGGATTTGCCTTGAGCAAAGGCGGCAGGCGCAATCGTCAAAGCAAGCAGCAGGGCAGCAAGGCGGATCATTTTGTCTCCCGGAGAATTTGTCGGGTCAGATTGGCTTTTGGTCAGATTTTGTTTTCGCTTTTGGCGAATTTCTTCCTCAGCCGCGCGGCGACCTCCGCCGGCACAAAAGCCGAGACGTCGCCACCCATGCTGGCAATCTGACGCACCAAAGTGGCGGTGATCGGGCGAACCTCCGGCGAGGCCGGTAAGAACACTGTCTGGACGCGCGGCGCCATGGCCGCGTTCATGCCCGCCATCTGCATCTCATAATCAAAGTCGGCAGCGTCACGCACGCCCCGGATAAGAATGGTCGCGCCTTCGCGCTGCGCCACCGCGACCACCAGATCGGCGAAGGTGACGCAGGCGATCTCACAGCCTGCTTTCTTGGCGAGCGGCTGGCAAATGGCAACCAGCATTGCGAGCCGCTCCTCAGGCGAGAACAAAGGCGTCTTGCCGGGATGCACGCCGACAGCCAACACCAGCTTGTCGGCGAGCCGCATCGCGTTTTCGAGCACGTCGAGATGGCCGTTGGTGATGGGATCGAATGATCCGGCAAACAGAGCAATGCGCGGCGAGGTCATAAGGCTATCCGGACAACAGGGTGGAGCGCAAAGGCTTGCGCGGTCTAGCCCGCGTGCACGTCAGCCGCAAGCGCGTATCCCGGGCTCAGGGAGGCCGCCATTCCGCCAAATTCGGCATCGTTGGCGGCGGCCACGGGGGCGAAGGACCGATAAATTGCGTTATCTCTCAATCAGTTGAGCTTAAGCCCATGGTTGTGACGGCCGTCACGGAACTTTTGGTTCATCGGGACGAAACTGAAAGCAGAAAACGAGACTGCAGGCAGAAAAGAAGCAGCCGGATTGTCGCAACCCGCTGCGTCCGAACGTCCTTCAGGTTGCGGCACAGGGGATGGTGTTATGATCAAGACGCTTTACGCCATAACGATCGCCGCGACCGCGGCTGGATGTTTTGTGGCGTTCCCAAGTCTGTCCGAGCAGGTGCATGCGAGTCCACCGGCGATCGGCGCCAAGGGCGATCGTGCCGATATGCGTCCGCTCGGAACCGATTGCGGTCAGTACGCGTGGCCTTATTTCGAGGCAGCTTGTTTGCGCGATGCGCGCAGCCCGCTGAAACAGCCCCGCGACGTGCGTTTCGTGTTTGCCGACCGGTTCCCGAATTCCAAGTAGGAATTCCGCGCAGCGCCTCCGGGTCATTCGCGCCCACGCTGGCAGGTTTGACACGCAAGCTTGGCGGAAGGCGCTGTCCCACCCTTCCACCAAATCCCTGATTGCCGCATGATCTCGCAACAGCCACCGCGCGCGGCGCCGAAACGGGAGGAGATCATGATGAGCGGATCGGTCGTCCGTCGCCTTCTGCTGGGCCTGGTCCTCGCCGCGCTGTGCTGTTCGGCAGTGGATGCGCAAACCGCGCCTGAGGCTGGCTATCCCAGCCGGCCGATCCGCCTCATTGTGCCTTATACGGCCGGCGGACCAACCGATGTGATGGGCCGGCTGATGGCGCAGGTGCTGTCGAACGCGCTCGGCCAGCAGTCCTATGTCGAGAACCGGCCTGGCGCGGGCTCGACGCTCGGCGGCAGGATCGCGGCGACCGCTGAACCGGACGGCTATACATTGCTTGTGGCGACCGCCGCTACGCTTGCGATCGGGCCGCAGCTCTATCCCGATGCCGGGCTCGATCCGAAAGTCTTTGTGCCGATCGCCGCCTTCGCCACGGTGCCCTATTTCATGATCGCCGGACCAAAGACGCCGGCGGGTACGGTGGCGGAGGTGATCGCCTATGCCAAGACGCATCCGGGCAAGCTCACCTTTGGCGTCCCCAATGGCGCGCCGCCGCATATGTTGGCGGCCTGGTTCAAGAACCTGACGGCGACGGACATTCTGATCGTCACCTACAAAGGCGGCGCCGACGATCTCGCCGATCTGATCGGCGGTCACATCGATCTTGCGATCGAAACCTCGTCGGTCGTTCTGCCGCGTCTCGCCGACGGCTCGGTACGCGCGCTCGCCACCGCTTCGCCCGCGCGTCTGCCCGAGGCGCCAAGGGTGCCGACCCTGATCGAAAGCGGCGTGCCGGACTTTCTCGCCTTGTCCTGGACGGGCCTTGTTGGTCCGCCCGGCACGCCGCAGACCGTGGTCGAGAAAGTCAACGCCGCCATCAATGCGGGGCTGGATTCGCCCGATCTGAAATCCAAGCTCAAGGCGCTCGGCGCGCAGGGCCGTCCCGGCACGCCCACCGATTTCGCCAATTTCATCGCCGGCGAAGTGCCGAAATGGACCCAAATGGTGAAGCTCTCAGGGCTTCACGGCGAGTAAGCAGCTTCACGGCGAGCAAATATTTGTCATTGTTGTGCAGGTTCGTGCGCAACGACATGTTGCTTCATTGCGCGGTGCGATCCAGGCCGAGCGATCTGACTATCGGCGACCAGCGCGCGAGCTCCGCTTTCATCGTCTCGGTGAAATCGGCCGGGGTGCCGCCGAGGGGATCGACGCTGACCTTGGCGAGTGCGGCGGTGAAGTCGGGCCTCTTGAGGCCCTGATTGATCGCACCGTTGAGCTTGCTAATGACCGGCGGCGGCGCATGCGCGGGCGCGAGCAGGCCGGTCCAGGCTACCGTGACGAAATTCGGAAAGCCGCTCTCGATCATGGTCGGCACGTCCGGCAACTGCGCGATGCGCTTCTGCGCAGTGACCGCGAGCGCGCGCAGCTTGCCGGCTTGAATGAGCGGCAACAAGACGCTGCTGCTCTCAAACGTCATCTGGACGTTGCCGGCGAGAAGATCAGTGATCGACGGGCCGCCGCCCTTGTAGGGCACGTGCACGATGTCGATGCCGGCGCGCGCCTTGAACAATTCTCCGATCAGATGCGGCAGGACGCCGATGCCGCCGGAGGAGAAGTTGACCTTGCCCGGATTGGCTTTGGCATAGGCGACAAGCTCGGCCACGGACTTTGCCGGCACCGCGGGATTGACGACCAATATGCTCGGGCTTTGACCGACCAGCGCCACCGGATCGAAGCTCCGCAGCGGATCGTAGCCGGCATCGGGGTGCAAAAGCGGCGCGATGATCAGCCCGCTCGCCGCGGAATAAAGCAAGGTATAGCCGTCCGGCGTCGCGGCAGCGGCGTCCCTCGAGCCGATCGTATTGCCGGCGCCGGCCCGGTTCTCGACGACAAAGGCCTGGCCGAGCGCGTTCTGCAGGTAGTTGGCGGTGATGCGGCCGACGACATCGACCGGACCACCCGGCGGCGTCGGCACGATCACTTTGACGGGCCGGCTTGGATAATGCTGCGCCTCCGCGGTACCCAAAGCTGCCAAGACCATGCCGATCGCCGACAGCTTCCACGCGATCCGCAATGCGCTCCCCCAAACCATGGCGCGCTCCCTCACCTCTTCGCTTCTTCTTATCGCTGCCTTCGCCGGCAGATTTGGCGCGCCAATCTAGCCGACGAACTGCCAGATGGCAGCAATGAAGCTGCAATTTTATGCGGTTTCTCCGACACTCCTAGCCGTGGAATAGCCGCTAATTGCGACCTCTGGTTTAACCGCTAAGTAGTTTCCCCTGGATAGCTTGCGCGCGACCCGCCAATACCGGCGTCATTAAGCAGGAGCAAATAATGGGTGTCGGCAGCATGATCCGTGAGTTTTTTCGCGACCAAAGTGCCGCGACGGCGATCGAATATGGACTGATCGCGGCCGGGATCTCGGTGGCTATCATTGCGGTGGTGAACGGGCTGGGCACTCAGCTCAATTCCACTTTCAGCAGCATTTCGTCGCAACTCAAATAGCCACTACTCTGAGCACTGTGGCACTGGGCAAAGGAGCGCTGAGGAGCGCTCCTTTTCTTTTTCGCCATTTCCTTTCGCCCCCTTGCGTTTCGCCCATTCCTTTTTCCCCTCGTGCATTGCCCAAGCAGCCTTAGGCCCGCTTGCCGCTGACCGGCTTGAGAACCTGTGGTATGCGGGAGCCAATAGAACGCCGAACACATCTTGCGGCGACATCCCATTGCGACATCTTGCGGCGGCGGAGGATTTCGCAAATGGACAGCAAAGGCCCGCGCATCTAAGAATCTTCCGTAAGATCAAGGCCGTTAGCTATGATCCTCCTGATCGACAATTACGACAGCTTCACCTTCAACCTGGTGCACTATCTGGGCGAACTGGGCGCCGAGGTCGTCGTCCATCGCAACGACAAGCTGACTGCCCGCGCCGCCATCGCCGCTGAGCCCGACGCCATCGTGCTTTCGCCGGGGCCGTGCACGCCCAGGGAAGCCGGCATCTGTCTCGATCTGATCAAGGTCGCGGCGCCGACCATCCCGATCCTCGGCGTCTGTCTCGGCCACCAGGCCATCGGCGAGGCGTTCGGCGGCAAAGTAGTGCGCGCACCGGTCCTGGTGCACGGCAAGCTGTCGGAGATTCGCCACAACGGCCAGGGCATTTTCCGCGGCATCAACGGTCCGTTTAAGGCAACGCGCTATCATTCGCTGGTCGTGGAGCGGGCAAGCCTGCCGCGCGAACTCACCCTCACTGCCGAAACCAGCGACGGACTGATCATGGGGCTTTCCCATGCGAAGCTGCCGATGCATGGCGTGCAGTTTCATCCCGAGAGCATTGCGTCCGACCACGGTCATCTGATCCTGAAGAACTTTCTCGAAATCGCCGCGGCCTGGAACGCTTCGACCGGGCGGCGCGGCGCGGCAAAACCCACCGCGCGGCGGGCGCGCGCGCTTGTCGACTGAAGGATCTTGCACCGTGACCGTGGAGTTCAGGGGGCTCATCGGCAAAGTCGCGACCGGCGCCGCGCTTACCCGCGAGGAATCGGCCGCCGCCTTCGAGCAGATGATGGCTGGCGAAGCGACGCCCTCCCAAATGGGCGCTCTTCTCATGGGCTTGCGCGTGCGCGGCGAGACGGTGGATGAGATCACCGGCGCGGTCACCGCGATGCGCAGCAAGATGGTACGCGTGAATGCGCCGCCCGATGCCATCGATGTGGTCGGCACCGGCGGCGACGCGTCGGGCTCGTTCAATATTTCGACCTGCGCCGCGTTGATCGTGGCCGGCGCCGGCGTGCCGGTTGCCAAACACGGCAATCGCGCATTGTCATCGCGCTCGGGCGCGGCTGATGTGCTGGCGGCGCTCGGCGTCAATATCGATCTCAATCCGGAGCAGATCGGCCGCTGCATCCGCGAGGCCGGCATCGGCTTCATGTTCGCGCCGGCGCATCACCCGGCGACCAAGAATGTCGCCGCGACGCGTGTCGAGCTCGGCACCCGCACCATTTTCAATTTGCTCGGTCCCCTGTCCAATCCCGCCGGCGTGCGTCGGCAAATGATCGGCGTGTTCTCAAAGCATTGGACCGAGCCCTTGGCGCTGGTTCTGAAGAATCTCGGCGCCGAAAGCGTATGGGTGGTGCATGGTTCCGACGGGCTCGACGAAATCACCACGTCTGGGCCGACAAGCGTGAGCGCGCTGGAAGCGGGCGTGGTTCGCAGTTTTGAGATTTCGCCCGAGCAGGTCGGCCTGCCGCGCGCAAAGCCCGAGGCGCTGCGCGGCGGCGATGCCGCGACCAACGCGGCCGCCTTGCAGGAGGTGCTTGAGGGCAAGAAAACGCCCTATCGCGACGTCGCTTTGCTCAATGCCGCGGCGGCTTTGGTGGTTGCCGGCAAAGCCAAAAATCTCGCGGCGGGCCTTGAACTCGCCGCTCAATCGGTTGATTCCGGTGAGGCTGAAGGACGCCTCGACCGGCTGATCGTGGTTTCCAATGATGGCTGATATTTTGCAGAAGATTGAGGCCTATAAGCGCGAAGAGATCGCCGCCGCCAAGCGCGCGCATCCGCTTGCCGCTCTCGAGCGCGAGGCCCAGGCGGCCCCGGCGCCGCGCGGCTTTGCGCAAGCCATCGAGCGGCGCCTTGCCGCCGGCGCCTTTGCGCTGATCGCGGAAGTAAAGAAAGCGAGCCCGTCCAAGGGCCTGATCCGCGCAGACTTCGATCCGGCCGCCTTGGCTCAGGCTTATCAAGCCGGAGGCGCGACTTGCCTTTCGGTTTTGACCGACGGACCGTCATTTCAAGGTAGTCTCGACGATCTCCGCCGCGCGCGGGCTGCGGTGGCGCTGCCTGCTTTGCGCAAAGATTTCATGTACGACACCTATCAGGTGACCGAAGCGCGCGCCTGTGGCGCCGACTGCATCCTCATCATCATGGCAGCGGTCGGTGACAGCTGCGCTGCCGAACTGGAAGCGGCAGCCGCGGCGGTAGGCATGGACGCGCTGGTGGAAGTGCATGATGAGCAAGAATTGGAGCGAGCGCTGCGCCTCAAATCAAAGCTCATCGGCATCAATAATCGCGATCTGAAAACTTTTGCGACCTCGCTTTCGACCTGCGAGCGTCTGGCCCGGCTCGTGCCCCCCGATCGCATCATTATCGGCGAAAGCGGCATATTCACGCCGGCCGACCTGGCGCGGCTCGCCGGAGCGAACATCTCGGCCTTCCTGGTCGGTGAGAGCCTGATGCGGCAGAACGATGTCGCGGCAGCAACCCGCGCTTTGCTGGCCCCTCAGGCCGCCTTCGCCGCGGCGCGGTAGTCGCGTGGCGCGCAACACAAAAAGGCTTTCGCACCTGGGCTCTCGCGGCGAAGCGCGCATGGTCGACGTGTCGGCCAAGCCCGTCAGCGCGCGCGTCGCCGTGGCTGAGGGCCTCGTGATCATGCAGGCCAAGACGCTCGACGTCGTGCGCAAAGGTGACGCCAAGAAAGGCGACGTGCTCGGCGTGGCGCGCGTCGCCGGCATCATGGCGGCCAAGCGCACTCATGAGCTCATCCCGCTCTGCCATCCCCTGCCCCTCTCACAGGTTCAGGTCGACGCCGAGCCCGACGAAAAGCTTCCCGGCGTCCGAGTGACGGCGCGCGTGAAAGTCGCAAGCCAGACCGGCGTGGAAATGGAGGCGCTCGCCGCTGTTTCGATCGCCTGCCTCACCATCTATGACATGGTCAAAGCGGTTGAACGCGGCATGCGCATCGACGGCATCAGGCTCATCGAGAAGAGCGGCGGACGGTCCGGCCATTACCGGGCCAAGAACTACGGTCAAGACTCGTAAATTCGGAGGACAGCCGCTGATCGCTTCGTGCCGTCGATCGCAACGGCTGCAAAGATTCCGAACATATCAGGCTGTCGAGGGCGCCTTCGGCGCCGCGCAGCGGCTTTGCCCTTGACAGCCTGATGTGATCGGAAAAGGACAGTGGCCGTTGCGATCGACGACCGGTCCTGGGCGCAGCCAACATGTCGGTCGATCCGCAGAGTCCGAATTGGTCCAGCATTTGTGACCCTATTAGACGGAGCAGGTCGTGGCGCTGATCTCGGTCGAACAGGCGCTCGCTCGCGTACTTGAACACGCCGCGCCCTTGCCGGCCGAAAACGTGCCGCTGGTGGAGGCGGACGGACGGGTGCTCGCGACCGAGCTCAAGGCGCTGCGCACGCAGCCCCCGGCCGATGTCTCGGCCATGGACGGCTATGCGGTACGCGCGGACGATGTCGCCGATGCGCCGGTGCAATTAAAGATCATCGGCGAGGTCGCCGCCGGCCGGCCGTTCACCACGCCGGTCGGCCCGGGCGAAGCCGCGCGCATTTTTACCGGCGGCGTTGTGCCGGATGGCGCCGATGCGGTCGTGGTTCAGGAAGTGACCCGGCGTGACGGCGATCGCGTCACCATCCACAAATCAACCGCCAAGGGTCGCCACATCCGCCGTCAAGGCCTGGATTTCCGGCAAGGCGACACGGCCTTTGTTGCAGGCCATCGGCTGCGCCCGCGCGATCTTGCGCTCGCTGCCAGCATGAATCATCCGCACCTGCCCGTGCATCGGAGGCCCAAAATGGCCCTGTTCGCCACGGGCGATGAGCTTGTGCCGCCTGGCTGCGAAGCGGGTCCCGGGCAGATCGTCTATTCGAACGGCTTTGCCCTTGCCGCGCTGGCGCGCAAGGAAGGGGCCGAAGTCATCGACCTCGGCTTGGTCCCCGATCGACTGACGGAGACCATTGCGGCGGTCCGCAAAGCGCGCGAGCGCGGCGCCGACATTCTCGTCACCACCGGCGGCGCCTCGGTCGGCGAATACGATCTGGTACAAAAGGCCTTCGCCGCCGAAGGCATGGATCTGTCGTTCTGGAAGATCGCGATGCGGCCCGGCCGGCCGCTGATGCACGGCCGGCTCGGCGCGATGCATGTGCTCGGCCTGCCCGGCAATCCGGTCTCCTCCTATGTATGCGCGTTCCTCTTTTTGGTGCCGCTCATCCGTCGCATGAGCGGACGGCGCGATCTGACCGCGCCAACCGAGTCGGCCGTGCTCGGCGCCGACCTTCCGCAGAATGATGAGCGTGCGGATTATTTGCGCGCGACCGTGACGAAGGGGACGGACGGAACGGTCGCGACTGCACTGCCGATCCAGGACAGTTCCATGATGGCGGTCCTGTCCAAGGCGGATTGCCTCATTGTGCGAGAGCCTTATGCGCCACCGGCGCGCACTGGAAGCATCTGCCGTATCGTTAAATTGGAGCGTTAATCGGCGGTTCGCCGGCGCGCTTGCTTTCTTCACTTCAAATTAAATGGTTGCGGAACACATATCGAACGGATAGTGTCCGTTCATGATTTGTTTCGGCCGCAAGGTACTCCTTATCGGGAACCTTGCCGTGCAGGGGAGAAAGCGCCGATGCTGACCCGCAAGCAAGCAGAGCTCTTGCGTTTTATCCATGAACGCCTCAAGGAGGCAGGCGTCCCGCCGTCCTTCGACGAGATGAAGGATGCACTCGACCTGCGCTCAAAGTCGGGCATTCACCGCCTGATCACCGCGCTCGAGGAGCGTGGCTTTATCCGCCGCCTGCCCAATCGTGCGCGCGCCATCGAGGTGATCAAGCTTCCCGAATCGGTCTCGCACGGCATTGCCGCCGGCCGCTCGCGCGGCTTCACGCCAAGCGTCATCGAAGGCAATCTCGGCCGGGTGCGAACGGCCTCTGAAGACGAGGGCGGGCGCCCGGTCGCCGTGCCCGTGATGGGGCGCATTGCCGCCGGCACGCCGATCGAGGCGATCCAGACGCGCAGCCACACCATCAATATGCCGCCCGATCTGTTGAGCTCCGGCGAGCACTTTGCGCTAGAAGTGCGCGGCGATTCGATGATCGAGGCCGGCATTCTCGACGGCGACATCGCTCTGCTCAAACGCACCGATGCCGCCGACACCGGCGATATTGTGGTCGCGCTGATCGACGACGAAGAGGCAACGCTCAAGCGCTTCCGCCGCCGCGGCGCCTCGATCGCGCTCGAGCCCGCCAATGCCGCATACGAAGTGCGCATCCTGCCGCCCAACCGGGTGCGCATTCAGGGCAAATTGGTCGGCCTGTTCAGGCGCTACTGAGCGCGACCGTCTTCAGATCAGACCGAGCGACCTGCGCTGTTGTCCGATGCGGCCTTTTTGAGCGCGGTATTGCGCGGTTCGGTCACGGCTTGCGTGATTTCGCCGATCTCGCCGCGCCGCACTGCGCCCTCGCGGCACTATTGATCGGCCTCGACATCCTCGGGCTGCGGCGTCGCGTCGCGCAAGGACCCGATCGGCACAACGGCATTCGCATCGGGGTGTGGAGGCGCGGGCGACCACGGCCGATCGAAGCCGGCCGGGCGGGCCGACTCGATCAAAAAGCCGTCGGCGGTGCGACGTAGCGCCAGCGCCCCGCGCTGCCGCCACAGGTCGCGGTCGATCACGATTGCGGCACAGCCGGTCGGCGCCGGCCGCATTGCCACGACGAGGACGGCCTGCCGGCAATCGTCTTCAAACGCATCCGGCGCCATCGCATAAGCGACCAGAGCGCCATCGGCCAGCCTGCCGACGCACCCCGACCGATCGCACGCAATGCCCTGCCCGAGCGAGCCGTCATGGACGTCGCGCTCGTCGGCGTCGGCAGCGAGCCACTCGCGCATCGCAAATGTGTCGGCGCCGGTATGGTGGAAGGCGAGCCGGCCATCTCCGCCCCGCAGGGCGAAGCTGCGGCCATCATTGGCAATCAGGACGTCCGGCGAGGGAACGCGCGCGGCCCAGACGCTGGCCAGAACTGCCAGGACCACGCCGCTCCACCGCAGCGGCGTCTTCAACAAGCCCAACAGAAGCAACCCTGCCGTGGCGAGCAGCAGCGGGCCGGCACCGAACGACGATACGCGCCCGAAGGCGCCGGGCAGGCTCGCCACCCACTGAGCCACGCCGTCCATCCACTCGATGCCATAGCCCATCTGCCGCCAGCATTCGGCGTCGAAGCCGAACGGCATCATGACGACGCCCAGAATGCCCATCGGCATGACCCAGGCGGAAACGACCGGCATTGCCAGGAGATTGGCGAGAACGCCATAGGGCGCGATGCGGTGGAAATGATAGGCGGCATAGGGCGTGGTCGCCAGGCCCGCGAGCAGCGAGGCCAAAGTGAGCGCGATGATTTCATTGATGCCCCACAGCGCGGCGCGCGCGCCCCACCAGCTGTCGGCGTTGGAGCGCAGCCGGAGGCTGCCTTTCTCATAACCGGCGATCAGCGCCAAGGTCGCCGCAAAGGACATCTGGAAGCTTGGATGCACGACTGCTTCGGGCGCAAACGAGAGCACGACCAGTGCCGCGATGGTGAGCGTGCGCATGGTAACAGTCGGACGATCAAACAAGACACCGACCAGGACGACGGCGATCATGATGAAGGAGCGTTGCGTGGCGACCTGATTGCCTGACAGCAACAGATAGAATGCAGTCACGATCAGCGCGGCTGCGGCCGCCCATTTTTTAATCGGCGCGCGGTCGGCCAGTCCCGGGACCAGCGCCAGGCCGGCGCGGAACACAAAGAAGATCAGACCCGCCACCACCGCCATGTGATAGCCGGAGATCGACAGCACGTGGCCGATGCCGGAGACGAACATCGCGTCATAAAGATGCTGGTCGATGGCGTCGCGCCGGCCGTTGATCAGCATCGCGGCAATTGCGCCGCGATCGCCCGGCAGCACCGCGCGGATGCGAGCATCGATCGCGTCGCGCATCTGCTGAATGAGTGCATCCGCGCGCGCCCAGACGCCCTGCGTCGCCGGCGGCGTCACGATTTTGATCGGCCCGCGGGCAAAGCCCGAGGCGCCGATGCGTTGGAAAAACAGATCGCGGGCGAAATCGTAGGCGCCGGGCTTAAGCGGCTGCAGCGGCGGATCAAGCAGCGCCCTGGTTTCGATGAAGGAGCCTGGCGGCGGCGCCATGCCGCGCTTGACCGACAGTCGCACGCGAACCGGCCGCTCATCAGCCTGTATGCGCCCGCCATCAAGCCGATCGAGGCGCAGCACAAAACGATCGGTGTGCTGGCTCTCCTCGCGCAGCTCGACATGGCCCGCGACGGTGACGTTGGAGGCGGCGTGGCGCAGCACCGGGTGCCTGATGAACGCGGTCTTGAGGGTTGCGACCGCAAAGCCTGCCGCCATGAGAGCGAGCCCAAGCGCCGCAACAAAGGCCGCATGATGCCGTCGCAGCCACACGGCCAGGCTCGCGCAGGCTGACGCAAGCGCGAGCACCGCCCAGGCCGCGGGCTCATGATCTGCGGTGAAGTAGAGAATAATGCCGCAGCCATAGGCTACGGCGAGCCACGCAAACAGCCGATCGGCGGCGACCTCATCCGCCGCCCAGTGCCGCAGCTTGCTCGCGAGAAGAAATTCGGCGCGCGGCCCGGCCAACCCCGGCGCCGCACGCGCACCAGCCCCAGGCCAAGGAAGAGTACCCGGAAGGGTACCCGGCATGGTACCCGCCTTGGCGCGCGCCCGGTTTTCGCTCTTGCCGCCCTCCGCCACCCGCGCTCCCCATGCGCGCAAATTTTGCCCATGCTACCGTAGCGCGTGGCCCATGGCTAGGCGTGTGGACAAGGCTCAACCCGCTGCGGAAACCTTGGCCCAGGTATCGCGCAGCCCGACCGTGCGGTTGAACACAAGCCGGTCGGGCGAGGAGTCCGGGTCAGGGCAGAAATAGCCCTGCCGCTCGAACTGCACCGGCTCGTTCGACTTGCTCCTCGCCAGCGCCGGCTCCAGGCGCGCATCCGCGATCACTTCCAAGGAATTCGGGTTGAGCTCGGTGGCGAAATTCGCAACGTCCGGGTCAGGCTGCGTGAACAGCGGATTATAGAGCCGCACTTCGGCCGGAACCGAATCCATGGCGGATACCCAGTGCAGGGTCGCCTTGACTTTCCGACCGTCGGGCGCATTGCCGCCCTTGGTCGTCGGATCGTAGACGCAGCGCAATTCGACGACGTCGCCGGTCGCGTCCTTCACCACCTCGCGGCAGGTGATGAAGTAGGCATAGCGCAGCCGCACCTCGGTGCCCGGCGACAGCCGGAAGAATTTCTTCGGCGGATTTTCCATAAAGTCGTCGCGCTCGATGAACAGCTCGCGGCAAAAGCGGATGTGCCGCGTGCCGGCCGTCGGGTCCTCCGGGTGGTTGACGGCTTCGACCTCCTCGCACCGGCCTTCCGGATAGTTTTCGATCACGATCTTGAGCGGCCGCAGGACGGCCATGCGCCGCTGTGCCGTCCTGTTGAGATGCTCGCGGATGACAAATTCGAACATCCCCACGTCGACGGTCGAGTTGGCTTTGGCGACGCCGATGCGCCTGACGAATTCGCGGATCGCGGCCGGCGGCACGCCGCGGCGGCGCAAGCCGGCGAGCGTCGGCATGCGCGGATCGTCCCAACCCGCGACATGGCCGCCGCGCACAAGCTCAGTGAGTACCCGCTTCGACAGCACCGTATGGGTCAGATTGAGGCGGGCGAACTCATATTGACGCGGCTGCGAGGGCACCGGCAGATTTTCGATAAGCCAATCGTAGAGCGGCCGGTGATCTTCGAATTCAAGCGTGCAGATCGAATGCGTCACGCCTTCGATGGCATCCGACTGGCCGTGGGCAAAGTCATAGCTTGGGTAGATTGTCCATTTTTTGCCGGTACGCGGATGTTCGGCATGCAGGATCCGGTAGAGCACCGGATCGCGCATGTTGATGTTGCCGGAGGCCATGTCGATCTTGGCGCGCAACACGCGCGCGCCATTGGGAAACTCACCGGCCCGCATGCGGCGGAACAGATCGAGATTCTCCTCGACGCTGCGGTCGCGGAACGGTGAGTTCGTGCCGGGCTCAGTCAACGTGCCGCGGGTTGCGCGCATCTCCTCCTGGCTCTGGTCATCGACATAGGCCTTGCCGGTGCGGATCAGGTGCTCGGCCCATTCGTAGAGCTTTTCGAAATAGTCCGAGGCATAGAAGAGGTTCTCGCCCCAGTCGAAGCCGAGCCAGCGCACGTCGCGCCGGATCGCATCGATATATTCCTGCTCCTCTTTGGTCGGATTGGTGTCGTCGAAGCGCAGGTTGCAGTGTCCGCCAAATTCCTCGGCGATGCCGAAATTGAGGCAGATCGACTTGGCATGCCCAATATGCAGATAGCCGTTCGGTTCGGGCGGAAACCGGGTGACGATGCTCTTGTGGCGACCCGACTCAAGATCGGCACGCACGATGTCGCGGATGAAATCCTGTCCCGCTTCCCGTGCTTCCTTCTCTACCACCGACATCACGCCTTCGTTCCTATCGTCGCCGTCTCGCCCGCTTCGGCCTGGACATCGCGAGCGGGCCCGGATTGAACAGTTTGATCGGCTGGGTCAAGCCCAAAGCCGCAGTAACGTCCACAGCACCTGCCCGGCATGTCCCGGGCACGACCCGCGCAATCGAGCACTACCGTGAGCCTGCCCGCAGATTCGCCGATCGTTTTGATGCTTTGCTGGTTATTTGTGCTAAACGGGCCCACATCCAAGGTGTCCACGGCCGAGCCTGGACCATGAGCTTCGGAAACGAGGGATTTACCGTCTGATATGAGCGTGGTCACCCGCTTTGCCCCCTCGCCCACCGGCTTTCTGCATATCGGCGGGGCGCGCACCGCATTGTTCAACTGGCTTTATGCGCGCGGCCGCGGTGGCAAGATGCTGCTGCGGATCGAAGACACCGACCGCGAGCGCTCGACCCAGGCCGCGATCGACGCCATCCTCGACGGCCTGGAATGGCTCGGCATCGTCTGGGACGGCGAGGTCATCTATCAATTTTCGCGCGCCGCGCGGCACCGCGAGGTCGCCGAGAGCCTGCTCGCCAGCGGCCTTGCTTATCGCTGTTACGCGACGCCGGAAGAGCTCGCGCAGATGCGCGAGGCCGCGCGTCGCGAAGGACGTGCCAAGCTCTATGACGGGCGCTGGCGCGAGCGCGATCCGAGCGAAGCGCCGCCGGGTGCTAAGCCGGCGATCCGTCTTAAGGCGCCGCTGACCGGCGAGACCGTGATCGAGGATCAAGTGCAAGGCCGCGTCGTGTGGCAGAACGAGAATCTCGACGATCTCGTGCTGCTGCGCTCCGACGGCACGCCGACGTATATGCTCGCGGTGGTCGTCGACGATCACGACATGGGTGTCACCCACATCATCCGCGGCGACGACCATCTCACCAATGCGGCGCGGCAGAAGCAGATCTATGATGCGCTCGGCTGGACCGTGCCGGTCATGGCCCATATTCCGCTGATCCATGGGCCGGACGGCTCAAAATTGTCAAAGCGGCACGGCGCGCTCGGCGTCGACGCCTACCGCGCCATGGGCTATCTGCCGGTGGCGCTGCGCAATTATCTGGTGCGGCTGGGCTGGAGCCACGGCGACCAGGAAATCTTCTCGACCGAAGAGATGATCGCCGCGTTTGATCTGCCGCAGATCGGCCGCGCGCCCGCGCGGTTCGACTTCGCCAAGCTCGAAAATCTCAATGGGCATTATATTCGCCAGAGCAGCGATACCAACCTGCTCAAGGCGATCGAGGACCTGCTACCGCATCTGCCGGACGGCGATCGCATCGCCGCAAAGCTCACGCCAACCGTCCGCACGCAATTGCTGGCGGCCATGTCGAGCCTCAAAGAGCGTGCCAAGACGCTGGTTGATCTGATTGACGGCGCTGGATTCCTGCTGTCCGACCGGCCGATCGCGCTGGACCCGAAGGCACAGGCTTTGCTCACGCCGGAGGCGCGCGACCTGCTCGGCGATGTGTCGGCCGATCTTGCCCGCGTCGAGCCGTGGACCAGCGAGGGCACCGAGCAGGCGGTGCGCAATTTCGCGGAAGCGCGCGGCGCCAAGCTCGGCGCGGTGGCCCAGCCGCTGCGCGCCGCTTTGACCGGCCGCACCACCTCGCCCGGCATATTCGAGGTGCTCACCGTGCTCGGCAAGGAAGAAAGCCTGGCGCGGCTCGCCGACCAGACCCACAATGATCGCCGCGCCGGGCAGCAGAATGCCAGCTGAAGGCGGGCGGCACGTCTTTGCCGCATCGGGCCAACCATGGCGAAGGCGCGCGGAGGCTATTATCTTGCAGTGCAAACGGGGTTGCGCTACGCCAAGGGCGCCGGGTCGAGCCTGCCACTCTCGTTCGATTGGCCAGTCCGGTCCACGGCGTGTCACCGCCGTTGTTGAATGTCGAGGTACGATCATGGACGCGAAGACCGGCGCCAATATCAAAACAGGCACGCTGACGCTTGGCGACAAGAGCTACACGTTCCCGATCTATGACGGAACGATCGGCCCCGAAGTCATGGATGTCAGCAAGCTTTATTCCGAGGCCGGCATCTTCACCTATGACCCGGGCTTCACCTCGACCGGCTCTTGCGAATCCAAGATCACCTATATCGACGGCGACGAAGGCGTCCTGCTGTATCGCGGCTATCCGATCGCCGATCTGGCCGAGCACGGCGACTTCCTCGAAACGTGCTATCTCCTGCTCTATGGTGAATTGCCGACCGCGGCGCAAAAGGCGGATTTCACCGACCGCGTGACCCATCACACGATGGTGCACGAGCAGATGAGCCGCTTCTTCCAGGGTTTTCGGCGCGACGCCCATCCGATGGCGGTGATGGTCGGCTGCGTCGGCGCGCTCTCGGCCTTCTATCACGACTCCACCGACATCACGGATCCGAGCCAGCGCATGATCGCCTCGATCCGCATGATCGCCAAAATGCCGACGCTGGCGGCGATGGCCTACAAATATTCGATCGGCCAGCCGTTCATGTATCCGGACAACAAGCTCGACTATGCGTCGAACTTTCTGCGCATGTGCTTTGCGGTGCCGTGCGAGGACTATAAGCCCAATCCGGTCCTGGCGCGCGCCATGGACCGGATTTTCACGTTGCACGCCGACCACGAGCAGAACGCCTCGACGTCGACCGTGCGGCTTGCCGGCTCGACCGGCGCCAATCCGTTCGCTTGCATCGCCGCCGGCATCGCCTGCCTCTGGGGCCCCGCCCATGGCGGCGCCAACGAGGCGGCGCTGAAAATGCTCGGCGAAATCGGCACCGTCGATCGCATTCCCGAATTCATCAAGCGCGCGAAGGATCCGAAGGACTCCTTCCGCCTGATGGGTTTTGGCCACCGCGTATACAAGAATTACGACCCGCGCGCCAAAATCATGCAGAAGACCTGCTACGAGGTGTTGAACGAGCTCGGCATCAAGGACCCGTTGCTCGACGTTGCCATGGAGCTCGAAAAGATCGCGCTGCACGACGACTATTTCATCGAGAAGAAGCTTTATCCGAACGTGGACTTCTATTCCGGCATCACGCTGCGGGCGATGGGCTTTCCGACCGCGATGTTCACGGTGCTGTTTGCGCTCGCGCGCACCGTCGGCTGGATTGCGCAGTGGAAAGAGATGATCGAGGATCCGCACCAGAAACTCGGCCGGCCGCGCCAGCTCTATACCGGCTCGCCGCAGCGCGAATATCTGCCGATGTCAAAGCGAAGGTAATTTGTTTCGGCCGAGAGGCGCACCCACCGCGACATGGGCCACCGGGACTATTGAGCGGGCCACCGCCCGGGCTCGTGCGCTAAAGACGATAATCGCCGTCGCCTTGCCCTTCGCGGTGAAATTCTGTGCCAAATGATGGGCATTGAAGTTTTGGCGGAATGCGCATGTTGCAGCGGCTGACAGTCATTGCACTTCTTTCCGCCCTCGCCGGCACTCAGGCCGCAGCACAGGATGCCATCGGCGCAGTCAGCCGCATCCAGGGGGAGGCGAGCGCGACACGCGGTGGAACGACGCGGGCGCTGGGCCTGAACGCGTCCGTGTTTCTCAACGAGGCGGTCTCGACCGGCGACGCGGCGCGGCTGGAAGTTAGGTTCGCCGACAACACGCGGCTGACGCTTGGCGAGAAAGCCAAGCTGACGCTTGACACTTATGTCTTCAATCCTGCCGCGGGCCGCGGAACAATCAAGTTTGCGATGGTCGGGGCCTTCCGGTTTCTGTCAGGCCGGGTAGCGAAGCTCGCCAGTTCCGACGTCAGCGTGACGACGCCCGTCGCAACGGTCGGCATCCGCGGCACCGAATTTTGGGGCGGGCCGATCGACGATCAGGCGCTCGGCGTATTCCTGATCCAGGGCGCGGTGAGCGTATCCAACGCCGCCGGCACACAAATCCTCAGCCAGCCCGGTCAGGGCACCAATGTCGCAACGCCTGGCGCGGCACCCGGGCCGGTCACCTTCTGGCCGGCGGACAAGGTGAACCGAGCGATTGCGACCGTGACGTTCCGATAGACGCCAGATCTGAACCTTCCGGAGGCCGTCCACCGCCGAAAGGTCGAGAGGCCATGGTGCGGTCCAACACGCGCGCCCCCGCCTCTGTCAGCGCCGACCATACGCCCAAGTGAGATAGGCTCCGCCCCAGGTGAAGCCGCCGCCGAAGGCGGCAAGGATCAGCCGGTCGCCCGCCTTCAGCTTGCTTTCGTAATCCCACAGGCAGAGCGGAATGGTCGCCGCGGTGGTATTGCCGTATTTGTGGATGGTGATCATCACGCGCGCGGCCGGCAGCTTCATGCGCTCGGCGGTGGCCTCGATGATGCGCCGATTGGCCTGGTGCGGCACCAGCCAATCCACCTGGTCACTCGTGAGATGATTGCGCTTCATCAGCTCGGTAGCGACCTCGGCCATGCGCGCGACCGCAAATTTATAGACCGCGGCGCCTTCCTGATGGACATAGTGCAATCGCTTGGCCACGGTCTCCGCGGTCGGCGGCATGCGGCTGCCGCCGGCCTTCTGGTGCAGATGCGGCATGCCGGCGCCGTCCGAAGCAATCAGCGTGTCGATGATGCCGTATTGTTTGTTCGGCTCGACCAGCACCGCGCCGGCGCCGTCGCCGAACAGCACACAGGTGGCGCGGTCGGTATAGTCGATGATCGCCGACATCTTGTCGGCGCCGACCACCACGATCTTTTTGTACTTGCCGGTCTCGATGAATTGCGCAGCGATGGCCAGCGCATAGACGAAGCCGGAACAGGCGGCCTGCACGTCGAAGCTGCCGATGCAACGGATGTCGCACATGTCGCAAATCAGATTGGCAGTCGATGGAAAGACAAAATCCGGGGTCGTGGTCGCGCAGATCAGAAGCTCGACAGCCTCGGCCGCTGTCTTCGTCTTTGCGAGCAGCCCCTGCACGGCCTGCGCGCCCATATGCGAGGTGCCGAGCCCCTTGCCCTTGAGGATATGGCGCTCCTTGATCCCCGTGCGCTCGGTGATCCACTGATCACTGGTCTCGACCATCTCGGCGAGCTCGGCATTGGTGAGCACGTCGGGCGGCACATAACCGTACACCCCGGTAATGGCGGCCCGGATCGGGGCTTTCCGCGCCGGTCTCTTGATCTTGCTCACCGAGGATTCTTCGAACTGACGCTTCAGGCTTTGAGTGGGATGTGCGGCTTAGCAGGATGATTGCGGCAATGGTAGAGGCGCGGCCCGCGGCTTCCTCGCCGCGCCCACTGTCTCGAGGACGATGGCCGCGGCCTTGGCGCTTGGGCTTACGCCGCCGACGCCCATGATCTGATCGAGACGGCCGAACGCGGCGACCTGGCGCGCGCGCTCCGGTGTTTCCGACAGAAGTGGAAGGAGCGCTTCGGCCAGCCGGTCCGACGTGCATTTCTCCTGGATGAATTCCGGAACCGCGTTCGCACCGAGCACCAAATTTGCCAGAATTACGCTCGGCAGCCGCGACTGGATGCGAATGAGCCGGGCGATCACCGCTTCGAGGATGTGCAGGCGGTAGGCGGCCACGGTCGGCACACCGGCGAGCGCGAGTTCGAGCGTTACTGTTCCGGACGCCGCGAGCGCCGCCCGCGCGGTGCGGAACGCCGCCCATTTCTGCGCCGGCTCGACGACAATCCGGGGCGCCATCGGCCAGCCGGCCGCCGCCTCGCGCACGCGCGCGGCCAAATGCGGCACGGTCGGCAGTACGATCTCCAGCGGCCCGACGCGCCGGCCGACACGGTCGAGCGCTGCGCCAAAAATCTCGATATGCCGCCTGATCTCGGTCGAGCGGCTTCCCGGCAGCGCAAGCACAATGGGCGGTGCGCTTGCGCGGCGCGCCGCCTCTTCGGCGTTGGGCCGCAGTTCGGACAGCCGCTCGATCAAGGGATGGCCCACATAGGAGCACGGCGGACCCTTGAGCCGCCCATATGCCGCCGGCTCGAAGGGCAGGATCGCGAGCACGCGGTCGACATAAGCGCGCATCGCCCGCGCCCGGCCGGACCGCCAAGCCCAGACCGAAGGCGACACGTAATCAACGATGGGAATCATCGGCGCCAGTTCGCGCACCCGGCGCGCCACGCGATGGGTGAAGTCCGGACTGTCGACAATGACCAGCGCGTCCGGGCGTGCGGCCAGCACGGCCGCGGTGGCCTCGCGGATTCTGCGAAAGATTTTCGGCAGCTTTTGCGGAATCGCGGTCAGGCCGACGATTGCCAGTTCATCGATCGCAAACGGGCTCAAAATTCCGGCCGCCGCCATGGCGCGCCCGCCGATTCCGGAAAGCGTTATCGCCCCGCCGGTTTGCGCGGTCAGCGCACGCGCCAAAGCCGCTCCCAGCGCATCGCCGGATTCTTCCGCCGCGATGATGTAGACCGAGGGCGGCGGCAGCGGCGCGGATTCAGGCGCATTCATCGCGGCGGCTCCTCACGCAGGCCGTGTTCGTGCACGCCGATGACAAAAATGCCGGCGCGATCGGCGGCGGCGAGCATCTCCTGCGCATCCGCCATCATCGTGCAGCCGGCGGCCACGGCGAGGCCGGCAAGACCGGCGCGGGCCACATTCTCGATCGTGCGCGGCCCGATCGAGGGCAGGTCGAAGCGACGGTCCTGACCGGGCTTCGGCGCCTTCACCAGAACGCCGACGCCTGGCGCAGCCGTCACGCGGCCGAGCTTGCGCAATTCGGCGATGCGCAGCAGCATATTGTCGGTGCCTTCGGCGGCCTCGACTGCGAGCACGTGATTGTTCGCAACGATCGCAGCCTGCCCGATATCGAACGGTCCGAGCGCGGCGATGACCGTGAGCGCGCGGGCGATGTCGGCGCGATCGCGGTCCGTCGGCTGGTGCCGCCCCAATATGCCTTCCGGCGCGAAAACCTCCGGCGCCACATCCCTGACACCGACCACTCGCAAGCCGCCGCTCTCGGCCACGCCGGCAACGCCGGACAACAGCCTGTCGTCGCCGCCGCGGAAAAAGCGAATGACGCGCGGCATCAGCTTGAGTGTCGTCCAGTCGAGCCGCAGCGCCGAAATCGGCGGTCGCAGGACCGTGCCGATGAACAGCACCTCGCGGCAGTTCTCGGCGCGCGCCAGCCGAAAGAAGCGGCCGGCCTGGCCGATGGCGATCCAGTGATGCGGATAACGCGCAATCACTTTTTCGTCGGCCCAGCCTTTGACGCCGAACATCACCGGGCGACGGCCGCGCCGCGCCACTGCATCGGCGATCGCGCCCGGAAAACTGCCGCCGCCGCAGATGATCGCCAGCGAATCCGAGGAGGGTTGCGCGTCGGCCATGACCGGCTCACTCTTGGCAAGGCTCACAAAGCTCATTCGACTCCGTCACTTGCAGGTCCGTCGGCGCCGCGCCGCGCGCGCGGTCGCATCAGCGGCCGCTTGCCGCCGGCGCGGATGAACGCGATCATCTTGCCGACCAGCGGATCGCCGGCAAATTCCCGCGCCACCGCTTCGATCCGATCGGCAATCCGGCCCTCGACAAAAAACAGCAACCGGTAGGCGCGCCGGATGCGATGCATCTCGGCCTTGGTCGCGCCGCGCCGGCGCAAGCCGACAATATTCAACCCGACCAGCGCCCCGGTCTGGCCGAGCGCGAAACCGAATGGGATGATGTCATCGCGCGCCGCCGACATGCCGGCCATCATCACGCCTTCGCCGATGCGGACAAACTGATGGATGGCGACATGGCCGCCGAGGAAGGTGTGATCGCCGACGCTGACGTGGCCGCCGAGCACGGTGTTGTTGGCGAGCGTCACGTTATTGCCGACGCAGCAATCATGCCCGACATGGGCGCCGACCATGAACGTGCAGCGGTCGCCGACGCTCGTGATGCCGGCGCCGTCTTCAGTCCCGGTATTCATGGTGACGCCCTCGCGCAATTCGCAATGTGCGCCGATCACAAGCCGCGTCGGGCCGCCTCTATAATGGACCGATTGCGGCGGTGTGCCGAGCGAGGCGAAGGGGTAGACCACGGTGCCTTCACCGATCGCGGTGACGCCCGTGACGTTGACGTGGCCGAGGAGCCGCACGCCGGGCGCAAGCTCAACCTGCGGCCCGATCAGACAATAGGGCCCGATCTCGACAGAGTCGGCAATACGGGCACCGTCGGCAATGCGCGCGGTCGGATCGATCATCGCCATTCAGGGCAAGTCCCGAACGAACTGCGCTAGAGCCCGCTCATTCCCGCGCAAGAGGAAATCCTGAAGGGCTGGGTCCCCGCCTTCGCGGGAACGAGCGGAACGTCGGGCAAATTCACGCATGCACGCCATACACTACGCCTCGGTGATCACTGCGCCGACTTCGGCTTCGGCGATCAGTGCATCGCCGACCTTGGCCTCTGCCCGGTACCACCACATGTTGCGGCGGTGCGCGATCTTGTTGACATGATACTGAACGGTATCGCCCGGGACGGCGGGCCTGCGGAATTTCGCCTTGTCGATCGTGAGAAAATAGAACACGGCATTTTTCCGCGTCGCCTCGTCCATCTGACGCAGACACAGCACGCCCGCAGTCTGCGCCATGCCTTCTATCAACAGCACGCCCGGCATCACGGGATTACCTGGAAAATGTCCTTGGAACTGCGGCTCGTTGACGGTGATATTTTTGATGCCGATGCCATGCTCTTCGCCCTTGATGTCGATGATGCGATCGATCATGACAAAGGGATAGCGATGCGGCAAAAGCCGCAAGATCTCGCGGATCTCGGCGGCCTCGATAACCTCGCCGCTCATGCCTCTTCCCCTCCGCCCTCGTCGCCGCGCAGCACCAGCTTGCGCACCATCGCGACGCCTTTGAGCCATTCGCGCGCCGGCCGCGCCGGGAAGCCGCCCCAGCGCGCCTTCGCCGGCACATTGGACATTACTCCGCTCTTGGCGCCAAGCACGGCGCCAGAGCCGATATTGAGGTGATCGGCGACGCCGACCTGGCCCGCCATGGTGACGAAATCACCGATCGTAACGCTGCCGGAAATACCGGTTTGCGAGACAATCACGCAGTGCCGGCCGATCGAGGTGTTGTGTCCGATCTGGACGAGATTGTCGATCTTGGTGCCCTCCCCGACGACGGTATCGCGCGAGGCGCCGCGGTCGATCGTGGCATTGGCGCCGATCTCGACATCGTCCTGGATGATGACCCGCCGCGTCTGCGGGATTTTCTGATAGCCCTTGGCGCTCGGCAGATAGCCGAAGCCGTCCTGGCCGATCCGGGCGCCGGGATGAATGATCACGCGGTCGCCGATCAGCGCGCAAAGCACCGAGGCATTGGCGCCGACCGCACAGTCGCGACCGATCCGCACATCCGGACCAATGACGGCGCCCGGTCCGATCAGCGTGCCGGAGCCGATTTCGGCGCGCGGCCCGATCACAGCAAAGGGATCGACGGTCACGCCGGCTTCCAGCCGCGCGGTCGGATGGATCTGCGCCGCCTCGGCACGCCCGCGCGTCGCAAGCAGGGAGGCCGGCCGCAGCGCGTCGGGAAACAGTTTGCGGGTGACGGCAACGAAGGCGGGATAAGGATGCGCGGTCTCGAGCGCGGCGATGCCGCGCGGCACGGCGCCCGTAAAACGCGGCCCGACCAGGCAGGCGCCGGCGCGCGTGCCGGCGAGTTCGCCGAGATATTTTGAATTATCGAGGAAGCTGATGTCGGACGGCCCCGCGGTATCGAGCGGCGCAACATTGCGGATGCGGCGATCCGCAGGGTCGCCTTCGCGCAAAGTGGCGCGCGTGAGTGTGGCGATCTCGCCGGTCGTCAACTCGCAGCTCGGGGTAACAAGATCGGGCATCAATCGGTCCGTAGCGCAAGCATGCAATTCGGACTGGCCCAAGATTTTAGTCGAGCATGATCCTTTCCCGGAGCCGGCTTCCACTTTTCGGGGATCATGCTCTGATCAGAATTTGGCGCCGCCGCCAAAGGCGAAGAACTGCGTGCGATCGTAGGGGCCCTTGGTGATCGGATAGGCAAAGTCGAAGCGCAGCGGTCCGAACGGCGAATCCCAGATCAGGCTGGCGCCGACCGAGGAGCGAATGAGCGCGCTGTCGTTGTAGACCATGCCGCACTGGCAGACAAAGCTACCGCCGTTAGTGGTGGCGTTGGTGGCTACGGTGATCGGGCCGTTGATTTCGCCGGTGGCAAAATTTTGCGTCTCCCCCTTGTAGCCCCAGACCGATCCGGCATCGACGAAGACCGCACCCTTGAAGCCGGAATCCTTCGGCAGGAAGTAGAACGGATACTGGAATTCGAGGCTCGCGCCCCAGTATTTGGTGCCGCCGATATTGTCGTTGGTCGTCCCGAACGTGATGTCGCGCGGCCCGATGCCGGCCGGCTGGAAGCCGCGCACCAGATTCGGACCCATCTTGAAATCGTCGAGCATGCGCACATAGCCGCTGTTCGACACGCATTCGCCGGCCTGTGGGCAATCCTTCAGACCATAGATGTCGCCTGCCTGCAGGTGCACGATGCCGACCAGATCGGAGACGATTTCGTAGTAGCTGCGGAAATCGACCGTGCTCTTGATATAGGCGGTGTCGCCGCCGGCGCCGGCAAAGTCCTGACCGAAATTGAGGAAGATGCCGTTGGTCGGATTCTTGTTGTTGTCGAGCGTGTTGAAGACGATGCCGTAACCCGGCGCCGAGGTGAACGTGGCGCCTTGGCCCAGCTCGACGCGCACCGGCAGCGAGGCCTCGCCGTCCTGGAGACAGTTGCTCTGAGTGCCGTTGGTAATAGCCGTGTTGTAAGCTGGATTGTAAGGCGTGCCGCCCGATGACATCAACGCGCTCGGGGTGGGGAAGGTATTGGCAAAATCCGGATTGAGGTTGTTGCAGTTGTCCAGATAGTACGGCAGCGTGATCTTCTGCACGAAGGCCGAATAGCGCAATTGAATCGCAAAATCTTCGCGCAGCGGCAGGCCCCATTTGAGCACGCCGCCATACGACGTCGTCCCGTAAGACAGATAAGTATTGGCCAGCGTCTGCTTGGCGAACAGATCGATGCCCATGCTGGAGCGCGTATCGAGAAAATACGGCTCGGCATAATCGATCTCGATGCCGCGGACATATTGGCCATAGGTGACCGCGGTGCGGGCGAAGCGGCCGGTGCCGAGGAGATTGCGTTCTTGCACCGAGACTTCGCCCAGCCAGCCGTCGGAGGTTGAATAGCCGCCCATGATGGAGAAGTCGCCGGTCGATTGTTCCTCGACATCGACATTGATGACAACGCGGTCGGGCGCCGAGCCCGGCTCGTTGGTGATCTTCACATTCTTGAAGTAACCGAGATTCTTGATGCGGCGCTCGGCGCGGTCGATCAGCGCGCGGTTGTACGGATCGCCTTCGCCGATGTCGAATTCGCGCCGGATCACATAATCGCGGGTGCGATAATTGCCGCGGATATTGATGCGCTCGATATAGGCGCGCGTGCCCTCGTCGACCACGAACACCACGCCGATCGTGCGAGCCTGCGGATTGCGGTCACCGCGCGGGCGCACCGTGCCGAACGGATAGCCGCGGCGCGCCAGCTCGATCGTCATGTCCTCCACGGTCTTTTCGATCGCCTCGCCGTTGTAGATCTGGCCCGCGGCCATCCGCAGACTGGGCCGCAGCGACTGCGCATCGACGGCGCGGACGTTCGATTGGATGTCGATGGTGCCGAAATGGTAGAGCGGCCCCTCCTCGATCGTGAAGGTGACGATGAAGCCCTTCTTGGCGGGATCGTAGACGCCGGTCGCCGAGACGACCTGAACGTCGGCATAGCCGTGCTTGAGATAGAAGCGCCGGATCAGATCGCGGTCGGCTTCGATACGATCCGGATCGTAGACGTCGGTGGTCTGCAGGAAGCTCAGCCAGTTGGATTCGGCGGTCTTGATCACCTCTTTGAGGCGCCAGTCCGAATAGGCGGTGTTGCCGACGAAGACGATCTTCTTGATGCCGGTCTTTTCGCCTTCATTGATCTTGAAGATCAGATCGACGCGGTTGTTCGGCCGCTCGATGATCTGCGGCACGACGGTGACGTCAAAGCGGCCGTTGCGCTGATAGATTTCGATGATGCGCTGAACATCGGCCTGGACGGTGGGTTTCGACAGCGCGCCACGTTCCTTGGACTGAATTTCCTCGGTGAGCTGCTCGTCCTTGAGGCGGCGATTGCCTTCGAAGGCGATGCGGTTGATCACCGAGGCCTCGACCACCGTGACAATGAGCTTGCCGCCCGATTGCGCGATGTGAACATCCTGGAACAGGCCGGTGGCATAGAGCGCTTTGAGGCCGGCATCGATCGCCGCGGCATCGAGCCGTCCCGAGGGACCGGGCTTGAAGTAGGAGCGGATCGTATCGGCTTCGACGCGGCGATTGCCTTCGACAACGATCGCGCTCGCAGGCACGCCGGATTCGGCCGGCGCCGCCACGGCGGCCGTCATGAAGCCGCCGGCCGTCGCGCCCAACAGCGACGGGCCAAAGCCCCCCAATGCGAGGAGCAAGCCGGCCACGACAAGCCCTCGTTTTACCCGCACACACATGTCCATGCGCAAAGCGCCCTTATACCCCTCGTGGCCGCCCCCAGCGGCGGGTTACCTGCAGATCTCCCTCAATTGCGCCTTGCTCAAATTCGAAATTCTATTGAGATATCTTTCACTTCTGACCATCCCCAATAGCATCCCCACGTGCTCGCTGCCACCCCCCGACATGTCGGCCCAAGCCCTTCCCCAGGGTCTTAAGACCCTCAAGAGGTCGTCAGACGGACGATGTCATTGAAAGTTGCAAATATCATCAACATCACGACGATGGCGAGACCGATCCGAAACCCAACCTCCTGCGCACGGTCCGAAAGCGGACGGCCGCGCACCCCCTCGATCGCATAAAACAAAAGGTGGCCGCCATCGAGGAGCGGGATGGGAAACAGGTTGAGCAGTCCGATCGAGACCGACAGGACGCCAACCAGGTGGACCAGCGCGACAAAGCCGATCTTGGCCACCTGCCCGGAAATCTGCGCGATCCGCGCCGGGCCGCCGAGCTCATCGGCCGACTCGCGCCCGACGATCACGCCGCCGATATAGCTGAGCGTCCGATCGACGATGAACCATGTCTCCTGCACGCCCATCACGACCGCTTGCGGCGGCGAGACCGGCTGGAATTTGAGATCGGCGACGTCCATCGAGCGGCTGATGCCGAGAATGCCGATGCGATGCATGTTGCCGAAATTGTCCCTGACCTCTTTCAGCGCCGGCGTCGCCTTGAGCACGATCGGCGTGCCCTTGCGGTCGACTTTGATGGTGAGGCTCTCGCCGGCGCTTTCGCTGACGATGCGCTGCATGTCCGCAAAGTCGGCGATCGGCTTGCCGTCGATCGCCACAACCACATCGCCGGGCTGGAAGCCAGCCGCGGCCGCCGCGCTGTCCGGCTGGACCGTATCGACGCGCGCACTCATCGATTGCTTGCCGTAGATCATGAAGATCACGGCGAAGATCGCGATGGCCAAAACGAAATTGGCCGCGGGCCCGGCGACGACAATGGCTGCGCGCTTGAGCACCGACTGGAAATGAAAGCTCAGCGCACGTTCGCTCGCGCTCATGGCTTCGAGCTGTGCGGTGCTCGGGGCGCTGCCGGCGTTTTCGTCGCCGAAGAACCTGACATAGCCGCCGAGCGGGATGGCCGAGATCTTCCAGCGCGTGCCGTGACGATCATTAAAGCCGGCAAGTTCCGGGCCGAAGCCGATCGAAAAGACCAAAACCCGCACGCCACACAGACGCGCGACGATGAAATGCCCGAATTCGTGGAAGAACACGACCACGCTGAGCACGAACAGGAAAGGGATGAGGTAGCCGGAAACACCTCCTCCCAGCGCATGCAAATGCGACAGCAAATACGACCCCATGACGTTGTCCGACGCCCCCATTATGCCTCGTTCCCCAATCCGTTAACGCTAGGATGCCATTGCGGCAATTTCGGGCAAGAGGTCGGACGCCAACCTTCTTGCACTATGGTCAATGGCAAGCGCTTCGTCGACGGTTTGCGGCTCGGTCATTCCGCCGCGCCTTTCCATGCCCTCAAGGGTCGCCTCGACGAGCGCGGCGATTCCGCTAAAGCCCAGGCGCCGCTCGACAAATTCCCGCACGGCGACCTCGTTGGCGGCGTTGAGAATGGTCGGCGCAGCACCACCGGTTGCGAGCGCCCGCCGCGCGATCGCCAACGCCGGGAATCGCACCAGGTCCGGCGCCTCGAAGGACAGTGTCGAAACCTGGGCCAAATTAAGCCGCGCCGCCGGTGTCCCCATGCGCACAGGCCAGGCCAGGCAATGCGAAATCGGAATGCGCATATCCGGCGCGCCCAGCTGCGCGATCACCGATCCGTCTTGAAACTCGACGAGCCCATGCACGATCGACTGTGGATGAACCACCACGTCGAGCATATCGGGCGGCAAGCCGAATAGATGATGCGCCTCGATGAGTTCGAGACCCTTATTCATGAGTGTCGCCGAATCGATGGTGATCTTCGGGCCCATCGACCAGGTCGGATGCTTGAGCGCCTGCTCGACGGTGACATTGCGAATCGCGTCGAGCGTCCACGTGCGAAAGGGGCCGCCCGACGCGGTGAGGACGACGCGCCGAACGTCCTCGCGCCGGCCCGACCCCAGCGCCTGGAAAATGGCATTGTGCTCGGAATCGACCGGCAGCACGGAGGCCCCGGCGGCAGCGGCGCGCCGCATGAACAAGGCGCCCGCGCAGACCAGGCATTCTTTGTTGGCGAGTGCCACCGCCGCGCCGCGCTCCGCCGCGGCCAGTGTCGGCGCCAGAGACGCGGCGCCGGTGATCGCCGCCATGACCCATTCGGCGGGACGCTGCGCCGCTTCGATCAGCGCTTGTGGACCCGCCGCCGCTTCGATGCCGGAGCCCGATAATTCGGATTTGAGTGCGGCATAGGCCGCCGGATCCGCCACCGCCGCAAAGCGCGCGCCAAGTTCGCGCGCGAGCCGCGCCAGCGCGACCGCATCGCGGTGGGCGGTCACCGCCTCGACGGCGAAGCGGGCCGGGTCACGCCGCAACAGATCGGCCGTGCTCGAGCCGATCGACCCGGTGGCGCCGAGGATGGTCACTCTCTTAGTCACTGCCTTGGGGACAGGCTGCGGCAAGATTTTTGCCAAAGGGCGTTTCTGTCTCATCGAATGGCTCAAACAAATCCTACCATACCAACAGGCCGCGCGCGGGAGCGGCCAAGCCCTGCCGCAAAATTCCGATCAGCACGGCCGCCACAGCGGCAACGAGGAAACCGTCCAGGCGATCCATCATGCCGCCGTGGCCGGGAATGAGATTGCTCGTATCCTTGACGCCAAACCGGCGCTTGACCGCGGATTCGAGGAGGTCGCCGGCTTGCGCGGCGATCGAGAGGATCAAGGCCAGAGTCCCCGCGACCGCCGCCCGCGGGCCCCCGCTCGCATAGGCGACTGCGACGGTTGCGGCAACCCCCCCGACGAGCCCGCCTAGTGCGCCGGCCCAGGTCTTGTTCGGGCTTAGACGCGGCCATAACAGCGGGCCGCCGATCGCCCGGCCGACGAAATAGGCCAGAATGTCGGTGGCCCACACTGCCGTGAACAGAAACAGGAGGGCGCGAAGGCCAAAATCCGGGTCATTGCGCAGCAGCACCGCGCTGAGCAGGAGGATGCCGGCATAGATCACGCCCCCCGCGCCCCAGAGCGGCGGCATCGCAGGCCGGTCGCGCTGCGGCCAGGCGCCGAGCGCCAGCCCCGCCAGGATTGCTCCCGACAGCGTGATTGCAATTGCGATTGGGGTTTCGCCCAATCCGGCAAGAACCGCGGCGAGACCCAGCGCGAACAGGCCGGGCGCCACGACCCGCGGATCGGGACGGTGCGTCGCAAGCGAGGCCCATTCCCGCAGGATCGCGGCGGCGGCGACCAGGCTGACAAGTGTGAAGGCCCAGCCGCCGAGATAGGCCGCGCCGAGCGCGACTGGTGCCAATACCAGAGCCGACACCACGCGGCGCCCAAGATTGCGCGCGCCCGTCTCTTCCGACGCGACGGAGCCGCCAGCGCCGGGATTGCCGTGGTGATCCGCGGTCACGAGCCGGTCTGCGCGACTAAACCGCCGAAGCGTCGTTCGCGTCGCTGATATTCGGCAATCGCGCATTCAAGCGCCGTGCGGTCGAAATCGGGCCAGTTGAGCGGTACAAATACCAGTTCGCTATAGGCCGACTGCCAGAGCAGGAAATTCGACAGCCGCTGCTCGCCGCTGGTGCGAATGATCACGTCGGGATCGGGCAGGTCGGGCGCATCGAGGTGCCGCGTCAGAAGCTCGGGCGTGATGTCGTCGGCCTTGAGCCGACCCTCCGCCACCTTGGCCGCAAGCCGCCGCGCCGCGCGCGCGATCTCCTGCCGTGCGCCGTAATTGAAGGCGACGACCAGCAACAGCCCGTCATTGTGGCGCGTCAAATTTTCCGCCTCTTCGAGCAGGCTTCTGATATCGGCGGCCAGATCATCGCGTTCGCCAATGACGCGCACTCGCACATTGCTCTTGTGCAGCTCGGCAAGATCATTGCGGATGAACCGGCGCAGCAGCGACAAGAGATCATGGATTTCCGATTCCGGCCGCGACCAGTTTTCCGAACTGAAAGAGAAGATCGTCAGCACTGAGATGCCAAGTTCGCCGGCGGCGCGCACCGTCCTGCGCAAGGCTTCGACGCCGCGCCGGTGGCCTTCCACCCGCGGCAGTCCGCGCGCCGCCGCCCAGCGCCCATTGCCATCCATGATGATGGCAACGTGGCGCGGCGCATGGAAGCTGCTGCAGGATCTTCCATCCTTGGCGCTCGCCGGCATCGCGGCCTTATCGATCGTCGTGTCCGCGGCGTCACTCACACCGTCATGATCTCCTTTTCCTTGGCGCCGAGCAGCTTCTCGACTTCGGCGATCGTTGCATCCGTCACTTTTTGCACCTCGGCCGCCTGGTGCTTGTGCTCGTCCTCGCTGATCTTGTGATCCTTCTCGAGCTTCTTGAGCAGATCGAGACCGTCGCGGCGGACGTGGCGCACCGCAACGCGGGCGCCTTCGGCATATTTGTGCGCGAGCTTGACGATTTCCCGCCGACGCTCTTCGTTGAGCTCGGGGATGCGCAGCCTCAAATTTTGCCCTTCGGTCGACGGCGTCAAACCGAGATTGGCCGCCGAGATCGCCTTCTCGACCGCATGCACCATCGCGCGATCCCACACCTGCACGTTTAGGAGCCGCGGCTCCGGCACGCTGATCGTGGCGAGCTGATTGAGCGGCATGTGGCTGCCATAGGCCTCGACCTGAATATTGTCGAGCAGCGCCGTGGAAGCCCGTCCGGTGCGCAAGCCGGACAATTCGTGCCTCAACGATGTGATCGCGCCCTGCATCCGGCGCTTGAGATCGTTCATGTCAAATGTGGCCGTTGCCATGTCGGCTACTCCTGTAACCCTCGGGCAATTCCCCGGCGCCTTTGCTCGCGCTCTCCCGGCATTGCTTCCTCAACCCGACCAAAAACCGATTCGGCAGGCGTGGAACCCGGCGTATCAGGAGACGCCGCCAATGCCGAGTCGGATGCGACCGCGAGCCTAGCCGACCGTTGTGAAGGGCCCTTTTCCGCACAGGACGTTCTCGATCGCGCCCTGCTCGCGGATCGAAAACACGATGATAGGCATACGGTTTTCCTGGGCAAGCGCGAATGCCGTCGCATCCATGACCTTGAGCTTGCGGTCGAGCGCCTCCTGGTGGTCGAGGCGGTCGTAGCGGGTGGCCTTGGGGTCCTTCTTCGGATCGGCGGTATAGACGCCGTCGACATCGGTCGCCTTGAGCACCGCCTGGCATTCCATCTCGGCCGCGCGCAGGACGGCGGTCGTGTCGGTGGTGAAGAACGGGTTGCCGGTGCCGCCGGCAAACACGATGATGCGGCCCTGCTCGAGATGGCGCAGCGCACTTTGGCGCTCGTAGGTCTCGCAGACCTGCGGCATGATCAAAGCCGACATGGCACGCGCGCTCACGCCGGCGCGCTCGATTGCCGTGACCAGAACCAGCGCGTTCATCACGGTTGCCAGCATGCCCATGGCATCCGCCGTGGGCCGCGACAGGCCGTTTTCCGAAATCTGCGCGCCGCGCAGCACATTGCCGCCGCCGACCACGACGCCGAGTCCGGTGCCGAGCTTGTGCGCGGCGACCAGATCGGCTGCGAAACGATCGATGGTCGGCTGGTGAATGCCGAACTTCTCGGGCCCTGAAAGCGCCTCGCCGGACAATTTGACGATCACCCGGCGATAGTTCGGCTTGGCCATCGTTCGATCCTAATGCGTGCCGGCCAGCGCAGCGACCTCGCCGCCGAAATCGCCGGTGGGGCGGTCGATGCCTTCGCCAAGCGCAAAGCGCTTGAAGCCGACGACCTTGACCGGACCACCGACCCTAGCTTCGGCCTCTTTGATGGCCTGCGCCACGCTTTTCTTGTCGTCATGGACGAAAGCCTGTTCAAGCAGGCAGACTTCCTTGTAGAACGTCTTCAGCCCTGACTCGACGATCTTTTCAACGACATTGGCGGGCTTGCCCTGGGCCTTGGCCTTGTCAGCGAGCACATTCCTCTCGCGCTCGACCACAGCGGCGTCGAGCCCGAACGGATCGACCGCTTGCGGATTGGCCGCGGCAACGTGCATCGCCAGCAGGCGCCCGAAGGCTTTGAGTTCATCGGCCTTGCCGCTCGACTCCAGCCCGACAATCACGCCAATGCGGCCGAGCCCGTCGGTGACCGAACTGTGCACATAGCTTGCCACAACGCCGTTGCCGACCGACAGCTCGGCGGCGCGGCGCAAGGTCATGTTCTCGCCGACCTTGGCGACCGTGTCGGCGATCGCATCGGCAATGGTGATATTGCCGGCCTTCGCGGTCAGAATCTTGCTCAAGTCAGCGCCCGCAGTGAGCGCGGCATCCGCGATCATCTTCACCAGGCCCTGGAACAGATCATTACGCGCGACGAAGTCGGTCTCCGAATTGACTTCGACCACGATGCCTTTGTTGGCCGCAACCGCAACGCCGATCAGGCCCTCGGCCGCGACCCGGCCGGCCTTCTTGGCGGCCTTCGACAGGCCCTTCTTGCGCAGCCAGTCGACGGCCGCTTCGATATTGCCGCCCGTTTCGCTGAGCGCCGCCTTGCAATCCATCATGCCGGCGCCCGTCTGCTCGCGGAGCTCTTTGACCATGGATGCGCTGATCGTCTCTGCCATTGCTGTTGTCCTTGCGCCTTCATCATCTTGAGGAGCCGAGCAACGCGACGAGCTCGGCCCCATACTCATCGGCACTCGATAGGAGCGCGAGCGAGAAGCTGCCGCGCCGTGCGTTCCAGAGCGGCGGACGAGCGCCCGCGTCCCGGAATGACGCGCCTTACACTTCCTCGGCCGTCAACTGCTTGGCCTTGGCGATCCAGCTTTCGACGCGGCCGGGGAGCCCGACCTCCTCGCCGACATTGTGGGCCGCTTGCGGCGAGAACTCGGCGATCTGCTGGTAGTGGAAGATGCCGAGGTCGTTGAGCTTCTTCTCGATGGTCGGCGACACGCCGGGAAGCTTCTTGAGATCGTCGGCAACGCCGCGCGGGCCCGACAGCGGCTCGAAGCCGAGCGTGCTGGTCTCCGCCGGCAATTCCTCGGCGACTGGCTCGGCCTGGGCGCCGATGTCGATGCCCTGGACGCCTTGCGCGCGCGAAATGCCGTCGATCGCGGCCTTTGCCACGAGATCGCAGTAAAGCGTGATCGCACGGCTCGCATCGTCATTGCCCGGCACGACATAGGTAATGCCGTCCGGATCGCAATTGGTGTCGACGATGGCGGCAACCGGCACGCCAAGCCGCTGCGCCTCCTTGATCGCGATATCTTCCTTGTTGGTGTCGATGACAAAGACCATGTCGGGAAGCCCGCCCATGTCCTTGATGCCGCCAAGCGCGCGATCGAGCTTGTCGCGCTCGCGCTGGAGCGTCAGCCGCTCCTTCTTGGTGTAGCCCTGCGCCTCGTTCGAGCTGAGCATCTCGTCGAGCGCGCGCAGCCGCTTGATCGAATTCGACACCGTCTTCCAGTTCGTCAGCGTGCCGCCGAGCCAGCGCGAATTGACGTAATATTGCGCGCAGCGCTTGGCCGCGTCCGCAATCGCGTCCTGCGCCTGCCGCTTGGTGCCGACGAACAGGATACGCCCGCCTTCGGCGACGGTGTCGCTGACCGCCTGCAGCGCCCGATGCAGCATGGGCACCGACTGCGTGAGATCGATGATATGGATGTTGTTGCGGGTGCCGAAGATGTACTCGGACATCTTCGGATTCCAACGGTGGGCCTGATGGCCGAAATGCACGCCAGCTTCCAACAGCTGGCGCATGCTGAAGTCTGGCAGCGCCATAAAGACATTCTCCGGTTGATCCGCCGCGGACCGCGAGCCGACCTCCTGAAGGAGACCGACACCGGACGGCATAAGCCAAGGTCCGCGTGTGAGATTGCCGCGCTTATATAGGGACGTTGGGCCGGAAGCAACAACCCATAGGCGGTCAATACCCCCTTCGGCGGCGCCTTCTCGCGGCCTTTTTGGCCGCATAGCGCGCTTCGGCGGCCGCCTTTTGCTCGGCGGCGACGACCGCTTGCGCATCGGCCAAGTCGTCCGCGGACGCACGATGTACCGCGCCTTGCGAAGGCGCGCGTCCCCCTGCCCGCGCCCGCTCCACAACGAAACGGGCGTAGTCGTCCATATCGCCCTGGAACGGCTTGATCTCGCCGTCGGCGGTCAGCCACAGCCGGTCGGCGACGAGCTCGATCAGCGAGCGATCGTGCGTGATGAGAATGACCGCGCCTTCATAATCGTTGAGCGCATCAAGCAGCGCGCGCCGACTCTCGAGGTCGAGATGGTTGGTCGGCTCGTCGAGAATGAGCAGGTGCGGCGCGCTCATGCCGATCAGGTTAAGCAGCAGCCGCGCGCGCTCACCGCCGGAAAGATTGGCGACGGTGGTGTCCTGCTTCTCGCAAGCGAGGCCGAATTGCGCGAGCCGCGCGCGGTGCGCGGATTCGCCAAGGTCGGGCTGTTTGCGCCGCAGAATGTCGCGCGGCGTGTCGTGCGGATCGAGCGCTTCGATCTGATGCTGATGAAACCAGCCGACCTTGATGCGGCTGTCGCGTTTCATCTGGCCGGCCTGCAGCGGCAGTGCGCCGGCGATCATCCTGGCAAAGGTCGATTTGCCGGCGCCGTTGACGCCGAGAAGCCCAATCCGGTCGTCGACATCGAGCCGCAGATTAAGTTTCCGCAGCACCGGCGTGCGGTTGTAGCCGACGGCGGCACCTTCAAGCTGCAACAGCGGCGGCGCCAGCGGCCGATTCGGCGACGGCAGCGTGAACGGCGCGACGCGCTCCTCGACCAGTTCGGCAATCGGTTCGAGCTTGGCGAGCCGCTTGATGCGCGACTGCGCCTGCGCCGCCTTGCTCGCTTTGGCGCGAAAGCGATCGATGAACTTTTGCAGATGCGCGCGCTCGGCCTCCTGCTTGGCGCGCGTGGCGGCCTGGAGGCGCGTCTTCTCGGCGCGGCGGGTCTCAAACTGGTTGTAGCCGCCGGAATAGAGCTCAAGCTTGCCCTGGCTCAAATGCAGGATGGCATCGACCGAGCTGTTGAGCAGCTCGCGGTCGTGGCTGACGATCAGCGCGGTATTGGGATATTTCCTCAAGCGCGCTTCGAGCCAGAGCGCGCCTTCGAGATCGAGATAGTTTGTGGGCTCGTCGAGCAACAGAATATCCGGCTCGGCGAACAGCGCCGCCGCAAGCGCAACGCGCATGCGCCAGCCGCCGGAAAATTCCGCCATCGGGCGGGCGAGATCGTCGTTGGAAAAGCCGAGCCCGCGCAAAATCTCAGCCGCCCGCGAGGGCGCACGATCGGCGTCGATGGCGTTGAGCGCGCAATAGATTTCGGCGAGCTCTTCAGGCGCGGCGGTCGCAAGTTGCGCGTTGAGATCTTCGCGCCTGTGATCCGCCGCCAGAACGGTGTCGAGCAGTGTCACCGGCGTGGCCGGATGTTCCTGCTCGACCGAGCCGATCCGCGCCCGCTTTGGCAGGATGATATCGCCGCCCTGCGGCACGAGATCGCCGAGGATGAGCTTGAACAGCGTCGATTTGCCGACGCCGTTGCGCCCGACCAGGCCGACCTTGGTGCCGGAGGGGATCGTCACGCTGGCGGAATCGAAGAATTTTCGGCCCCAGGCGCTGAAAACGAGATTCTCGATCCGAAGCATATTTTCGGGGCCAGACTGCCGTAATTGGTCGGAAAATGACGCGGCCGCTGTTTAGCGCAGAGCGCTTCACATAGCGGGTGAAGGGGCCAATTCCAAGTGCAGCCGAATTGGCTTGCCCATAGCGTGACGGCCGGACCTGGCGGGGGCCCGTCCACCTCTTGCTGACCTGTAGCGCGCAAGACGTGGACTGCCGCGACAAGCGCGGGCATAACGCCGTAGTATAGGCCGCAAGGATCGCAAATGGCGAGGCGCCGCATTGAAACCGAGATCGACATCAATGCGTCGACTGCGAAGGTTTGGGCGGTCCTGACGGATTTTGCGCAAATCGGCGCCTGGAATCCGTTCATCACGTCGATTGCGGGCAACCTCGCAGCCGGCGAACGTCTGACCATTAACCTTCATCCCCCCGGCAAGTCGGCCATCACGCTACGCCCGACGCTGCTTAGGGTCCGGCCGGAACGTGAGCTGCGCTGGCTCGGTCATTTTGTCGTCCCGGGAATCTTCGACGGCGAGCACTATTTTCTGCTCGATCCGCTGGGCGCGGACCGCACCCGCTTGACGCACGGCGAAAATTTTTCCGGTCTTCTGGTGGGCATGCTCCGGGCCACGCTCGACGCGACCGAGACCGGTTTCAACGCCATGAATGCCGCCCTGAAGCGGCAGGCCGAGTGGAGCTTGGCATGAGCTACAGCGCCTCGACCGTGACCACGCCGGTCACCGCCTTGATGGCGCCGGCGATCTGCGGCGAGACCTTGAAGCGGCCGGGCAATTTGATCTCGACCTCGCTGCCGTTTTGCAGCATCAGCACCATCGAGACTTCGCCCGCGCTGTAATCCGCGCCGTTGCGGCCGCCGTTCTGCATCGGCTCGAGCCGGCGCGCCACCCCCGCAATCGGCGCCTCGTCGCGCAGGAACACGCGCAGACCGCGCTGCATGCGCGCCGCCGCTTCGTTGAGCGGCTCAACCGACTGGATGCGCGCACGCACTTCGTCGCCCTGCACTTCGGCGGTGAGGAACAGCAGCACGGCGGTGCCCGGCTCGAGCAGATCGCGATATTGCGCAAGCCCCTCGGCAAACAGCACCGCCTCGTAATGCCCGCTCGGGTCGGACAATCCGATAATGCCCATCTTGTTGCCGGTCTTGGTGCGCCGCTCGGTGCGCGTCACGACCGTGCCGGCGACGCGCCCTGCCCCGGCCCCGGCTTTCACCGCGCGCGAAAATTCCGACCACGACTGCACGCGCAGCCGCTTGAGCGCGGCGCCGTAATCGTCCAGCGGATGGCCGGTGAGGAAGAAGCCGACCGCTTCATATTCACGCTGCAGGCGCTCCGCGGGCAGCCACGGCTCGCGCGCCGGCACCGCGATCGGCGCGGCCGAAGCCGCGGCGCCAAACAGTTCCGACTGTCCGAGCGCCAAATCGTCATGCGTGCGCTGCGCGGTCGCAAGGATTGCATCGACCGCGGCGAAAGCGCGCGCGCGATTGGGCTCGATCGCATCGAAACAGCCGGCCGCTGCAAGGCTTTCCAGCACGCGCTTGTTGATCGCACGCGGATTGATGCGCCGGCCGAAATCGGCCAGGCTTTCAAACGGCGTGTCGCCGCGCGCGGCGACGATGCTTTCGACCGCCTGGCGGCCCACTCCGCGCAAAGCCGCAAGCGCGTATAAGATCGTATTGTCGCCGACCTCGAATTCGACGGCCGAGCGATTGATCGACGGCGGCTCGACCTTGATGCCGAGCCGCTCGGCCTCGGCGCGGAATTCGGCGAGCTTGTCGGTATTGCCCATGTCGAGCGTCATCGAGGCGGCAAGAAACTCGACCGGATAATTCGCCTTCATGTAGGCGGTCTGATAGGTGAGCAGCGCGTAAGGCGCCGAATGTGACTTGTTGAAGCCATATTCTGCGAATTTCGCGCAGGTATCGAAGATCGCTTCCGCATCGGCACGTCCGATACCGCGCTCGACCGCGCCGGAGACGAAGCTGTCGCGTTGCGACGCCATCTCCTTCTTGTCTTTCTTGCCCATGGCCCGGCGCAGAATGTCGGCCTTGCCGAGGCTGTAACCGGCAAGATCGCGGGCGATCTGCTGCACCTGTTCCTGATAAGTGATGATGCCGTAAGTCGCTTTGAGGATTGGCTCGAGCTTTGGGTGCAGGTAATCCGTGGGTTCGTGACCCAGCTTGCGCGCGCAATAGGTCGGAATATTTGCCATCGGGCCCGGGCGATACAGCGCCACCAGCACGATCAGATCTTCGAATCGATCGGGACGCATGTCGACGAGCGCTCGCCGCATGCCGGCACTTTCCACCTGGAACACCCCGACCGTCTCGCCGCGCGCCAGCATTTCATAAGTCTTGGCGTGATCGAGCGGCAGGTTGGACAAATCGATGTCGATGCCGCGCCGCTTGACAAGCTTGACCGCGACGTCGAGCACGGTGAGCGTCTTCAAGCCCAGGAAGTCGAACTTCACCAAGCCGGCCGGCTCGACCCATTTCATGTTGTATTGGGTCACCGGCATCAGCGATTTCGGATCGCGATAGAGCGGCACGAGCTCGGTCAACGGCCGGTCGCCGATCACGATGCCCGCGGCATGGGTCGAAGCGTGGCGATGCAGGCCCTCGAGCTTCTGCGCGATGTCGAACGCTCGCCGCGTTACCGGATCGCGATCCCGCTCGGCTTGCAGCCGCGGCTCGTCTTCGATGGCACGGCCGAGCGGGATCGGATTGGCCGGATTCTGCGGCACGAGTTTGCACAGCTTGTCGACCTGCCCGTAGGGCATTTGCAGCACGCGGCCGACATCGCGCAGCACCCCGCGCGCCTGCAAGGTGCCGAAGGTGATGATCTGCGCCACCTGATCGCGGCCGTATTTCTCCTGCACATAGCGGATCACTTCGTCGCGCCGGTCTTGGCAGAAATCGACGTCGAAATCCGGCATCGACACGCGCTCCGGATTGAGGAAACGCTCGAACAGAAGGTCGAAGCGGATCGGATCGAGATCGGTGATGGTCAGCGCATAGGCGACCAGCGAGCCGGCGCCCGAGCCGCGGCCCGGCCCGACCGGAATGCCCTGCGCCTTGGCCCATTGGATGAAGTCGGCGACGATCAGAAAGTAGCCGGCATAGTTCATGCGCGCGATGACGCCGAGCTCGAAATCGAGGCGCTCGTAATATTCCTGTTCGGTGTGGCCCTGCGCGATGCCGTGACGGGCGAAGCGCTTTTTCAGGCCGGCCAGAGCCGCATCGCGCAATGCCTGCGGCTCGTCGCCCTCGGTGAAGCGCGGCAGGATGGGCGCCTTTTTCTGCGGACGGAAGCTGCAGCGCTCGGCGATTTCGATCGTGGCGGCCAGCGCTTCCGGCAGATCGGCAAACAGGTCCGCCATTTCGGCGCGGCTCTTGAAGCGGTGCTCGGCGGTCAATTGCCGGCGGTCGCTGTCGGCGATGAGCCTGCCCTCGGCGATGCACAGCAGCGCGTCATGCGCCTCGTAATCCTCCCGCGCCGCGAAGAACGGCTCATTGGTGGCAACCAGTGGCAGCGCGCGCGCATAGGCAAGATCGATCAAGGCCGACTCGACAGCCCGTTCGGCCGGCATGCCATGGCGCTGCAATTCGACATAGAGCCGATCGCCGAACAGGCTTTGCAAAATCTCACAGCGCGACGCGGCCAGGACATTTTGGCCGCCGGCGATGGCGGTATCGAGCGGGCCGCCCGGGCCGCCGGTGAGCGCGATCAGGCCCCTGGTCTCGCCGGCAAGCGCTGCGAGCGTGATATGCGGGCGCTCCTGCGGCGAGGTGTCGAGATAGGCGCGCGAGATGAGCCGCATGAGGCTGCGATAGCCTTGCTCCGCGGCAGCGAGCAGCACGATGCGCGGAAAATTCTGGTCGTGCGCACCATTGCGGCTCTCCTGATCGGCGAAATCGATGCCGACCGCGCAGCCGATGATCGGCTGAATGCCGTAGCCGGCGAGCTTTTCGGAAAATTCGAGCGCACCGAACATATTGTCGGTGTCGGTGAGCGCCAGAGCCGGCTGCCGATCCTTCTTGGCAAGCTCGGCCAGCCGCGCAATCGTCAGCGCGCCTTCGAGCAGCGAGTAGGACGAGTGAACGTGCAGATGGACGAAGCCGGGCTCAGCGGACATTGCCAATTTCCTGTCGACCGTTCCGCGCAAGGCGTCCGGGGATCGCGCGGCCGCGACCGATCACGTGCGACTGACTTACAGACAATCGGCGATTCTTGTCGCGACGTTTGGCCAAGTCCCCTCTACTTTTCCCCAATATGCCCGCAGGCAAGGTCCGCAAGGCGAGCCCGCAAGCCGCTTGCGCAGGGCGCCGCGGATCGTCATGCCCGCGTATGCCGCGCGAAGGTGGGGTCGCTTCGCGCGCCTTTCACGCGGGCATCCGCGTCTCTGTCCACTGTCCTGGGCAGACAAGTGTGCTTTAAGACGACAAAGACGTGGATGGCCGGAGCAAGCGGTCCTGCGGACCGATCGCAGGACGCAAACGTCCGGCCACGACGAACCGTCGCGTCGCGGCCTAGACCACGCCGAGCACCTGCGCCCAGACCGCGACCGTAGCCAGAAACAAGCCGATTGCCGCCAGCGCCAAAGCCTCTTCGACGACCGAGCGAACCATGATTGACCCCTTTCCTGACGCCCTGTGTAGGAACGAATAGGGAACATAGTTCACTTCTTGTTCCGGGTCAATGTCAAGCGCGACGTTACACTTGACATTGCCAAGCGTAACGTCGCGAACGTTGGCACTGGGGTCAGTTGAACTGACCCAGTACCCCAGCGTTTTCGCCTCGCCTCGAACGCGTCGAGCCCATCAATGGATGTTCCGCCGTTTCCCGAAGTCGGTCTGTCCAAGGCGGACGCCGCTCGGTGAGGCAGGTGCGCGAGTTTGCAAGACGGGCCATTATTCAAGTCCGGCATTCGCATTCGACTTCGCGGCTTTCGGCCCTGCTTGGGTGATTCTCAGTTCCCGGCGGGTCGGGGAGCGCGTTGCGCCGTGGGCAACGGCCGGCCGGAGAGCAGCCGATGCATTCGCCGCGACCGTCATTCCGGCGAAGTGCCATACTCGTCCATGTCGCACTGATCCTGGGCGCCACGCCGCGGCCCTTATTTGCCGGGTTCCCGGCGTGTAACGCCATGATCAGTGCAGACAAGTTGCGCATCCAAGCCGAACGGCTGTTCGCCTTTGCGTTGCGCACGCGTCATGTCGGCGACCCGGCGGACGCCGAACACCTCGCCAGACGGGCCGCGCAATATCTCGACGAGGCCGAGCGTTTGGCTGCGCAGCAGCGCCGCGATGAGATCGTGCAGCAATCACCGCGACGGCAAGAGGCGTCCTGACCAAGCGCCGGGCGATGCCTCGCGCGGCTTGCGCACAGCAATGTGCGGGACAGCGTCGCGGGCAAGTCGAGCGTGAGCGGCGTTGTGATCGGCATCTTTGTGCCGTGCAACCACACTGCCATTAATTACAGGAAGTTAACCCCGCGTCCCTACTCGAGCACCGACCCGCCGCAGGCGATCGCGCATATAAGAGTCGTCGAACCGATCTGATTCCGCCGGATCGGTGCTACGGAGATGCAACTTCGCCCCGCGTTGTCGCCGCGCCGTAGCAATTTTGGCCTGATCGGCACGAAAAGGAACGAAAAGGAAGATGACGAGGAGAGTGCTATGCGCAGACTGACACTGACCTTGGCCACAGCCGCACTGATGCTGAGTGGCTTGGCGATCGCCGCGAATGCCCAAACACAGGCGGGCGGCGCTTCGAGCCTGCACGCTCAAATTCAGAACGCCACCCCGCTCAAGCAAGCCGCCTGTCGCGGCTTCGGCCCCTATTGCCCGCCGGGCTGGGTCCGCGCCTGCGGTCCCTGGGGGTGCCGTTGCCGACCGTGCTGGTGAGTTCCGTTGCAGCACGCACAGTTGGGAGGCCGCCGCCGGGCGGCCTCCTTGTTTTCGAGGTGACCTCCGGCACAGCCCTGCCGAGCCTCCATCAGGCCTGTTGCACGCGAGATGAAATAACGGCGCCGCACCGGCGTTCATCCCGCAAAGCCTCGGGAGGTTGGATATGAAGCCCGTCCCGCTCTTCGCCCTTGCTACGGCGCTTGGACTGAGCGGCTCGGCGCCGCCCGCCTTCGCGCAGAGCAATTATCCCTGGTGCCTGATATCGACCGCCTTTGAAGGCGGCGAGAATTGCGGCTTTGTCACATTCGACCAATGCCTGGCGTCACGGCTTGGCATCGGCGGCTTTTGCCAGATCAACACACAATACCAGCCGAGCGTCTCAGCGGGGCCGCGCCGAGCGCAGAAGGCGCCTTGAGCCGCTGCGCCGATGCGCCCACCGGGAGGCGAGGATTGGAAGGCGAGCATTGCGAGGCAATATGAGATTTTGGCCGTTTCTGTCCGTCGCCCTCACCATGCCGGCGCTGTCTGCGGCCCCCGCAACGCCCGGTGATGCCCAGACCAATTATCCATGGTGCTCGAACTTTGCCGACGGCTTTGGCGGCACCAATTGCGGCTTCGTCTCTTACGAGCAGTGCATGGCGACGGTGCGCGGCTCGGGCGGCTTCTGCGCGAGGAACGATACGTATAAGCCGCCGCTCGCAGGAGCGCCGGCGGGCCATCCGCGCAAACTGCATGCACGCAACTCTTAGAGCGATGCCCGATTAAGGCAGCAAACGGAGGTTATCATGAAGACAGCGCTTCTGGTCTTTGGGATCGCGGCGGCGATGAGCGCCGTCGCACCGCCTGCGCAGGCGCAAAATTATCCGTGGTGCGCACGCTACGGCAACGGCTTCGGCGGCACCAATTGCGGCTTTTCCACCCTCGCCCAGTGCTTGGCCACGGTGCAGGGCATCGGCGGCTTCTGCCAGCAGAACGACTGGTACCGGCCGCCTGCTCCGGCCGTGCGGTCACGGCATCCGCGTGCGCAGTATTAGACCGGTCGGCGGAATCGCCTCGGCGAGACGTCCATTGATGCTAACCGTGATCGCGGGACGGCATTGATCTTGCTCTGCTGCCGCCGGCCAAAACCACACAACAAAGGCGGCTCCTGACACGACCGGACCCGCCACCTGCTCCCATGAGGCCACGCATCTGGTTGGACTTTCGCCAAGCCTGGAGTGTTTCCGATCCGATCGAATCGGGAAACGCTCCGCCTTGTCGCATTTTCCTGCGGAGAACTGGTGTCCGCTTTTTCCGGAAAATGCTCTAATCCAACTCCAGCACCGCACCGTCGCGGATGGTGACGCGGCGATCCATTTGCGCGGCGATGTCCATATTGTGGGTGGCGATGATGGCGGCGAGCCCCGAGGCACGCACCAACTGATTGAAGGTTGAGAAGACGTGATCGGCAGTGCGGGCGTCGAGATTGCCGGTCGGCTCGTCGGCGAGAAGAATGCGCGGCGCGTTTGCCACCGCGCGTGCAATCGCCACACGCTGCTGCTCGCCGCCCGACAGCTCGGCCGGACGGTGCGCGAGCCGATCCTTCAGGCCGAGATAGGCCAGCAATTCGGTACCGCGCGAAACGGCCTCGGCGCGCGACAGGCCGCGGATCAGCTGCGGCAGCATGACATTTTCCAGCGCCGAGAATTCCGGCAAGAGATGGTGAAACTGATAGACGAAGCCGATCTCGGTGCGGCGGATGCGGGTGCGCTGAACGTCGGTGAGCTGCGACGTGGCGATCGCATCGATATAGACCTCACCGGCATCCGGATGTTCGAGCAGGCCCGCGATGTGCAACAGCGTCGATTTGCCGGAGCCCGACGGGGCCACCAGGGCCACCGACTGGCCGGGCCAAACCGCAAGCTCGGCTTCCTTGAGGATGTCAAGGCGCGAGTCGCCCTGCCGGAAGTGACGGCAGATGCCATGCAGAAAGACGACCGGTTGCTCCTCCTTGTCGGTGATCGACGTTGCGGCCTCGCCTATCGCGGTGGTGTCGTCCATGGCGGCTGATCACTCGTAGCGCAGCGCTTCGACCGGATCGAGCCGCGCCGCCCGCCACGACGGATAGAGGGTTGCCAGCAGCGACAGTCCGAGCGCCATGATCAGGACTGCCGTGGTTTCCTTGACATTCATGTCGGCCGGAAGCTGCGACAGGAAATAAAGCTCCGGCGAGAACAGCTCGGTATTGGTGAGCCAGGACAGAAACCGGCGAATCTCCTCGATATTGAGGCAGACGACGGTGCCGAGAATGAAGCCGACCAGCGTGCCGATGACGCCGATCGAGGCGCCGGTGATCAGGAACACGCGCATGATCGCGCCCTGCGACGCCCCCATGGTGCGCAGGATCGCAATGTCGCTCGACTTGTCTTTGACCAGCATGATGAGGCCGGAGACGATATTGAGCGCGGCCACCAGCACGATCAAGGTCAGGATCAGAAACATCACATTGCGCTCGACCTGCAGCGCGTTGAAGAAGGTGGCGTTGCGCTGGCGCCAGTCGACCATGTAGATCGGCCGCGCCGCCGCAGTCGTCACCGCTTTGCGGAAATTGTCGATATGATCGGGATCGTTGGTATAGACCTCGATGGCGGTGACGTCGCCCGAGCGGTTGAAATAGGCCTGCGCCTCGGTCAACGGCATGAAGACGAAGGCGGAGTCGTATTCCGACATGCCGATCTCGAATACGGCGGCGATCTTATAGGCCTTGATCCGCGGCGTCGTGCCCATCGGCGTCACGGCGCCGCGCGGCGCGACCAGCGTGAGATTATCGCCGGCGCGAACCGAGAGCTGTTCGGCAAGCCGGCTGCCGATCGCGATGCCTTGGTTGTCGTCGAAGCCATCGAGCGTACCCTGCTTGATGTTCTTTGCGACTTGCGTGAGCTTTGCCAGATCGGCGCCGCGCATGCCGCGCACCACCACGCCTGACGCATTGAAGGGCGAAGAGGCCAGCGCCTGCCCCTCGACCAAAGGCGCGGCGAGATAAATGCCGTCGACTTTCGACACCCGCGCCGACACATCCGCATAGTCGGTGAGCGGCGATTCCAGCGGCTGGATCAACAGATGGCCGTTCAGGCCGAGAATTTTTGACAGCAGCTCCTGGCGGAAACCGTTCATCACCGCCATGACGATGATCAGCGTCGCCACGCCGAGCATGATGCCGACGAATGAGAATCCGGCTATGACGGAGATGAATCCCTCCTTGCGCCGCGCGCGCAGATAGCGCAACGACAACATCCATTCGAATGCCGAGAAGGGATGGGTGCCGGTCGGCTCGGCCATCTAGGTCTGGTCCCCGCGATTACCCCGAGTTTCACACGATTCTGGCGGTTTCAAGCCTGGTAGTGTCGCACCAAGGAGCGTCACGCACAGGTTCCTTGCGCGCGCCCGGAAACGGCCCTGTTGGGCAGTCTTAGCAAGCCGCAGAGCTTAGGCGTAAAGCAAGTTGCTTCCTTGGGAAATCCGCGTCACGGCATCGGCCGGCGACATGAGTTCCCGCGTCCCGTCGGCACGGCGCTTGACCTCGACCTTGCCCTCGGCAAGCCCGCGCGGGCCAACCAGGATCTGCCAGGGAATACCGATCAGGTCGGCGGTCGCGAATTTCGACCCCGGGCGCTCCTCGAGGTCATGGTAGAGCGTGTCGACCCCCTTGGCGGTGAGTTCCGCATAGAGCCGTTCACAGGCCGGATCGGTATCGGCGCCGCCCTGCTTGAGATTGAGGATGATGGCACCAAACGGCGCCACGGATTGCGGCCACTTGATGCCGGCATCGTCATGGAATGCCTCGATGATGGCGGCCACCAGCCGGCTCGGACCGATGCCATAGGAGCCGCTATGAACCGGCCGATCGGTCCCGTCCGGTCCTGTCACAATGGCCTTCATCGGCTCGGAATATTTTGTACCGAAATAGAAGATATGTCCGACCTCGATGCCGCGGGCCGAGAGGCCCTTGCCTGGACCGAGCTTGGCGAAAAGGGACGGATCGTGCTTTTCCGACGTCGCCGCATAGAGCGACGTCCATTTGTCGACGATGGCCTGCAGCGCCTTGGCATTGTCGAAATCCACGTCCGGCCCCGGCACCTCGAAGGTCAGATAGTCGCCGTGGCAGAACACTTCGCTCTCGCCGGTATCGGCCAGGATGATGAATTCATGGGACAGATTCCCGCCGATCGGCCCACTCTCCGCGACCATGGGAATGGAACGCAGCCCCATCCGGGCAAAGGTGCGCAAATAGGCGACGAACATGCGGTTATAGGAATGCTTGGCGCCTTCGAAATCGAGGTCGAAAGAATAGGCGTCCTTCATCAGGAATTCGCGCCCGCGCATCACGCCAAAGCGCGGTCGCACCTCGTCGCGGAACTTCCACTGGATATGATAGAGATTGAGCGGCAAATCCTTGTAGGACCGCACATAGCTGCGGAAAATCTCGGTGATCATCTCCTCATTGGTCGGGCCGTAGAGCATTTCCCGCTCGTGGCGGTCCTTGAACCGCAGCATCTCCTTGCCATAGGCCTCGTAGCGGCCGCTCTCCCGCCAGAGCTCCGCCGACTGGATGGTGGGCATCAGGAGCTCGATTGCGCCGGAGCGGTTCTGTTCCTCGCGCACGATGCGGCACACCTTGTCGAGGACCCGCAATCCCAGCGGCAAGAAGGCATAGATGCCGGCTGCCTCCTGCCGGATCATGCCGGCCCGCAGCATGAGCCGGTGGGAGGCGATCTCCGCCTCTTTCGGTATTTCGCGCAGGATGGGCAGGAAGTATCGGGAGAGGCGCATGAAAATCCGCTGTGCCGGATCGGCGGTCGAGACCGGCGGCCAAACAAGCCGCAAAGGTCTCCGAATTACAAGAGCAATCGCCGGGGCGCAGGTCCGCCGGAGAGCGATCCCGGATCGCCGTCCGAACCAGAATTTTTTTGCGCCGGGCGATGGTAAGATGATGACAAGGCTTTGAAGATCGATTACGACTAGCTGGCGAGCCTCGGAGCGCCGACTGATCGGCAAGCTGCGGGGTAGCGGTCCAAGTCTCGGGAGGATGACCCGCGAGCGGAAAGCATCGCCAGCCACGTCCAAGCCGAAATGCAAGCCGCATCCAGATAATTAAACGTGGGTTATGGGTCAGACGAGGATTTTACAGCAGGGCGTTGGCCCTGCTTTTCTTTTGTGATGGGCACCTGGCGGAGCGCGGCCCATTCCCCCACAGGTTTGAAGAACCGAGCAATCCAGCACAACATGTTGATACTACAGCGAATTCATTTTTGACGGAGCATGCCGGCGCGGGCGAGATAGTTGACGCATTGCGGGGGATGAAACGGACGAGCGCGTCGCCGAAGGCGTCCCACATCGAGGTTTTCCAGCGCCCATGCGGAAACACCGGAAACTGGGGCGACCAGCCGCGGCGCGCGAGGCAATCGAGGCTCGCCAAGCCAGTTTGCGGCGCCAACCCCCATACACTCGCGCAGATCGCCGCCCAAGCCGGCGCCTCATCTGCAACGGCCGCATGTCGCGTCAGCGCGGGCCTGGCAAACCTGCCGCATGAGAGCCGGCCCGAGGCGGGCAGCGTTGCGAGCGCGAGGAGCCCTGCCAGCTGTGCGCATGATCAGAAGATCAATTCGTCAGCGCCTCTGAGTAGCGCGCATAGAGGCCGTCGATGCGGCTTTCCCACATTCTTACAAAGGCGCCGGACGTGAGATTGTCGACGGATTTCCAGATTTGTTTGACCTCAGGAAGCGTGTTGGCCCAGATCGCCCGCTTGCACCACGCCTCGCCCTTTTCTCTGCCTTCGTCGGTGGCGCACATCGACTTCCAGGCGACACGCTCGGGATGATTGACGTGCTCCTCCGCGCCTTGCGTGCCTTGCTGATGGATCAGATAGAGATCGCTGATCGTCGGCTTCTTGTGTGTCGTGAGCTCAAACATGATGGCCGAGGTCGCGAACTTGAATGCGGCAGCAATGGCATTGTCACGCGGATTGAGAATATCGCCGGAGCCGTATTTGGCGAACTCGTACTTGCTGAGCTGGAATAGGCCGACATACGAGCCCGTGCGCTGCGTCGGATCGAAATCGGACTCCACCTTCGCGACCGCCTTCATGAAATTGAAGTCCAGGCTGAAGGCGTCGGACGCGTGTTTGATTTCCTCGACGGGCGTCCCGAGCGGAACGTCTTTCAGCGAGGCCAGCGCGATATCGGGCGGCCGCTGTTGCGGCGGCACTTCCGAATAGACATAGGCATGCACCAGATAAGAAAGCTGCTTTGCGACGCTCAAATCAGGCAGCCGGCTGTTCGGAGCGAAGAATTTCTGCAAACGAACAACTTTCTGAGTGAGCACATCGGTTATGCCTTTGAGGCGGTCCGACTTCAGCGGAACCACGACGATCGGCTCGGCCGCAGATTGCTCCGCCTGCTGAGGGTCGTCCCGCAAAACGAGGAACGTTCCCGCAAACGTAGCCACGGCAACAGCAATATACAGGAAAGACGTGCCCCGCATTCCCCCTCAGCCCACCCATCCGATCCGGCAACCCAGAGTGAAAGCGCAAACGATTAACGATTCTTGAGTGTGGCAAAAGTGAGAGGACGGCGTCGCGAGATTGCGGCGGAATGCAGGCCACACGCAATCAGGAAGCCACGCCTTGCAAAGGGCCTGCCGTGGACCTGCTGTGGGCCTGTTGGGTGACCGGCCCGTTCTCCGTCGCCTCCGCCGATCGACCGTGTAACCCCTGGGTGAGTGTCGATGCCTGCCGCCTCGGACCTGAATCTGCCGTGACCGCCGCCGTCTCAGCTCCCCAGTCCGGTCGTCAGCCGAGGGCGATCTGGAGCGTGACACAGGCGTCGCCAGCGAATTGAGCCGGATTGTTGCCAAGCGAGCTTTGCGCAGCGTCGCCTCGCACGCTGACATCATATCGCAGCGACATAGGATCGCAGCGATAGAATTTATCAATGACCGCATTCCGTATTCAAATTGATCTTCACGATCCTGCCTGCACGAATTTGATTGCAAATATCTGGCGATACGAGACAGGCGCGTGAGTAGTTGTCTCCTCCGGCTTCTTCTTGGCCTCTGATGTGCGGTGCAACGGACCAACGGTTCGGCGCGGCATCAAACCAAAGTTGGATTGACCGCGGAACATGCTTGGGGTCGGAAGTCCCAAGATGTGGTGAAGCTGCGACCTCATGGAATACGAGGAAGCGGCGCACCGCGTGTGAATGACAGTTGCGCGCCGGGGGCCGCCGGAAGGTGCGCGAATAACCATGCGCGGGGTCAACCCCGCAGACGTCAGTTAAGGGAGGATTGCGAAATGTCTCGACCGACATATGAACGCAGCGTCTCGCGTCGCAACCTGTTGCAAGCGGGGGCCGGATTGGCCGGCAGCGCGCTAATGGCGCAGTCGTTCGGCACGCCCGCATTGGCCGTAGGTATTTCCGACCAGCAGCCAATCGGCACTTGGCCGGCCGGAGTGCAAGGCGACACCGTCTATATCGGCGCGGCGGTGCCGCGCACCGGCACCTACGCGGTGCAAGGCGAGGACGAGCTCAAAGGCTGGCAGCTTGCAGTCGAGCACATCAATAACGGCGATCCGCTCTTGCAGAAGATCGCGCCGAAGGTGAGCAAGGGCCTGCTCGGCAAGAAAGTCGATCTGGTCGTCGCCGACTCCGCCGCCAAGCCGAACGAGGCGGTGCAGGAACAGCAGACCTTCATCAACCAGAACAAGATCATCCTCATGACCGGTTCGACCTCGAGCGCGGTCGCGGTTGCACTGAACAAATTCGCGCAGCGCGAAAAGGTCCTCTACGTCACCGGCATTTCCGGTTCCAACGACACCACCGGCAAGGACTGTGTGCGCTACGGCTTCCGCCAGAACTTTTATGGCGAAACCGCCGCCAACGCGATCGGCCCGGTGCTGCTCAAGCAGTTCGGCAAGAACCGCAAGGCGGCGTTCATGACGCCGGACTATACCTATGGCCACACCGTGACCAAGTCGGTGAACGATTATCTGACCCAGAACGGCGGCTGGACCATGGTGACCAACCAAATCTCGCCGCTCGGCACGCAGGACTTCAGCCAGTATCTCACCAATATCGCCAATTCCGGCGCCGAGTTCCTGGTCAACGTGAACTGGGGCCGCGACGCGGTGCTGTCGATCCAGCAGGCCAAGCAGTTCGGCATCCTGCCGAAGATGACGCTGGTCGTCCCCTATCAGATTCCCTTCCTCGCCAAGGAGGTCGGGCCGGAGCTCACCGCCGGCGTCTATGCCGCCACGGACTTCTGGTGGACGCTCGAGGACAAATATCCGCTGGCCAAGATGTTCGTCGACGCTTTCTACAAGAAGTACAACTATCGGCCGGAATGGGGGGCCGAGAACTCGTATATGAGCTTTGCCATCTGGGCGCGCATGGTGTCGGAGGCGGGAACGTTCTATCCGCCCGATGTCATCAAGCAGTACGAGAAGGGCGAAACCTTCCCCTCCGTCGTGGGCGACGTGCATTTCCGCGCCGCTGACCACCAGCTGGTCCGTCCGGTCGTCATCGTCCGCGGCAAGAAGCCAAGCGACATGAAGAACAACGAGGATTATTGGGAGGTTCTCGAAGTCGTGCCGGGTGAGCCGCTGATGCAGAAGCCCGATGCCTTCGGCTGCAATCTGGGCGATTACACCTGAATGCAGCCGAGTCCCTCGCCGTCCGAGCTCCTGACGGCGTCTCTGCCGAAGACAGCGCGGCATGCCCGGCGCACCGCCGGGCATGCCGGCGACATTAACGTGAAACGAATTGCGGATGCCGCGTGGTCAACTGGGCTAATTTCATCTCGCAATGCTTCAACGGGCTGGTGCTCGGCGCGCTGCTCGCGCTGATCTCCTCCGGGCTGACGATCATCTATGGCACGCTCGGCGTGCTCAATCTCGCGCATGGCGCCATGTTCATGCTCGGCGGCTATGCGGGCTGGCTGGCCTATAGCTATAGCGGCTCGTTCATCGCCGCCGTCGTTGCCGGTTCCCTGTTCACTCTGATCGTCGGCTTGGTGACGGAGCGAGCGATCATCCGGTATTTCTACAAACGGCCGCATGAGGACCAGCTCCTGGTCACGTTCGGGATCGGCATCGTCTTTGTCGAGACGATACGGTTCTTCTTCGGCAGCCTGTCGAAGGCGGTGCCGCCGCCGCCGCCGCTCCTTGGGATCACGCCGCTCGGCTTCATGTTTTACCCGACCTATCGGCTGGCGCTGCTCGGCATTGTCGCGGTCGCTTTGCTCGCGCTCTATGCCGTGCTCTACCGAACGCGGATCGGCATGATCGTGCGCGCCGGCATCGAGGATTCGGTGATGGTCGATGTGCTGGGCATCGACGTTTACAAGGTCTTCATGCTGGTGTTCGGCATCGGCGCCATGGCGGCAGGATTCGCCGGCATCATCAATGCTCCGGTGGTGTCGATCGCCCCCGACGTGGGCGAGGCGATCCTGGTGCAGACCTTCGTTGTGGTCGTCATCGGCGGCGTCGGATCCTTTCCGGGAGCGGTTCTCGGCGGCTTGATCGCCGGCGAGATCATCAGCATTACTTCGATGTTCAATCCGGGCTATTCCTACGTCATGCTGTTCGTCGCCATGACGCTGGTGCTGGTGCTGCGTCCCTATGGGCTGCTTGGCACCGCCGGCCGCGAATGAGTGCGGCCGTCTGATGCTCCGGCAGCGCCCGCTCATCGTCGAAACCCTAACCGCGGCCGCGCTCATTGCCGCGCCGTTCGTCCTGCCCTACCTCGGCTTCACGCCTCCCACCATCAACCGCATTCTGGTCTGGGGGCTGTTCGGCATCGGCTTCGACATCCTGTTCGGCTTCACCGGGCTGCTGTCGTTCGGGCAGTCCGCTTTCTTCGGCACCGGCGGCATGGTGGCGGCCTATTTGCTGACGGTCGTCAATTTTCCGCACGTGATCACCGCGGTATTCATCGGCATGATCGCGGCCGCCGTTGTCGGCTTCCTGGTCGGGCTGATCGCGCTGCGGCGCACCGGCATTTATTTCGCCATGATCACGGTGGCGATCGCCGAAGTCTTTTACTTCGTCGAGTTCAATCCGCTCTCCGCCTACACCGGCGGCGAGAACGGATTGCCGGGCGTCCCGACGCCGACGCTGTATCTCGGCTTCACCACGATTCACTTCGACAGCGACACCAAGCTCTACGCGTTTCTGGCGTTCTGGTACTTCGTCGGCCTGGTGCTGGCGCTGCGCATCGTGCGCTCGCCGGTGGGCGCGGTGCTGCGCGCGATCCGCGACAATCCGGTGCGCGCCGCCGCCGTCGGTCACAACATCCACGGCTACAAGCTGACCGCCTTCGTCATTGCCGCCGCCTATGCCGGCTTTGCCGGCGGCCTGCTTGGCATCATGCAGGGCTTCATGCCGCCCGACGCGTTCACCTTCGACACGTCCGGGCAATTGGTGATGCAGACGGCGATCGGCGGCGCCAGCACGCTGTTTGGCCCGCTGGTTGGCGCGACCGTCTGGCTCTATCTGAGCGACTTCTTGCAGACCACGCTGCATCTCGGCGCGACCTGGAAGCTCGTCCTCGGCGTCGTCTTCGTCCTGCTCGTTTGCTTCCTGCGCCACGGTATCGTCGGCGCCTTGCGCGACCTTGCCAGCCTGGCCGGTCGGCGCACGCCGCGCGAGGCGCCCGTCTCCGATTCGACGATCGCGGCGCAGCCGGCCACCATGTCGAGCGCAGCTTCGGTGGTTCCTCTGCCCTCGCACGCCAGCAAACCCGGCGAAATCCTGCTCACGGCGCAAGGCCTGACCAAGCGCTACGGCGGCCTCATCGCCAATGACCACATCGATTTCTCGGTCCGTCGCGGCGAGCGGCGCGGCATTATCGGCCCGAATGGCGCCGGCAAGACGACATTCTTTCGCATGTTGACCTGCGAGTCACCGCCGACCGCCGGACAAATCGTGTTCGACGGCCGCGACATCACGGGCATGAGCGTCACCGACGTGTGCCAGCTCGGTCTGACCAAGAGTTATCAGATCAATCAGCTGTTCACCCGGCTCACCGTGCGCGAGAACCTGACTATCGCCGCTTTGGCACGGCTGCGCGGCAGCTTCAGGCTCGATCTATTCCGCAGCCTGCTCGCCCTGCCCGGTCTGCGCGAGCAGGTCGAGCGCACGCTCGAACTGGTCGATCTGCGCGGTCGCCTGGATACGCCCGTATCGGAGCTCGCCTATGGCGAGAAGCGGCGGCTCGAAGTCGGGCTTGCGCTCGCGACCAATCCGAGCCTGCTCCTGCTCGATGAGCCGCTCGCCGGCTTGAGCCCACGCGAGCGCGTGGAGACGGTCGCATTGCTCCGATCGATCAGCAAGGGTCGCACCATGATCGTCATCGACCACGACGTCGATTCTCTGTTCGAGCTCGCCGAACGTGTCACCGTCATGCAAGAAGGCCGCGTGCTGGTCGAAGGCACGCCGGACGAAATCAAGGGCAACGCGAAAGTGCAGGAAGCCTATCTCGGCGGGGTGCACGGCGTGTTGGCGGCGGAATGAGCTTGCTTGAGGTCGATGGGCTGAATTCATATTACGGCGACAGCCACATTTTGTTTGATCTTTCGCTGCGCGTCGAAGCGAACGAGGTGGTGGCCCTGCTCGGCCGCAACGGCGCCGGCAAGAGCACGACGCTCAAGAGCCTGATGGGGCTCGTGCAACCGCGCTCCGGCACCGTCGTGTTCGACGGCGTGGACGTGGCCGGCAAGCCGGCGCATGCGATCGCGCGTGCGGGCGTTCAGCTCGTGCCCGAGGACCGTCGTATCTTCGGCAGCCTGGACGTCGAGGAGAATCTCGTGCTCGCCAGCCTCACCGCATCCCGAGCTTGGCCGCTCGATCGCATCTATGACATTTTCCCGCGGCTTGCCGAGCGGCGGCGCAGCCGCGGCACCGATCTTTCGGGCGGCGAACAGCAGATGCTGGCGATCGCGCGCGCCCTGATCCGTGATCCCAAGCTGATCCTGCTGGACGAGCCGTTCGAGGGGCTCGCGCCGGTGATCGTTCATGATCTGATGGCGGCCTGCCGCAAGCTGGTCGAGGTGGGCCAGACCATCGTGCTGGTGGAACAGAATCTCGCGGCCACGCTAGCGCTCGCGCAACGCGCTTATATCATCAACAACGGTCACATCGTGCACGAAGGGCCGGCCAGCGAAATCCGCGAAAACCCCGACGTGCTGCGCCGCTATCTCGGCGTTTGACGCGCGTCATCTGTTCGCGGCGCAGTGGTACAATAGCGCGCGCCAGCCCATCGACGGCCGGATCGCTCTACGTAACCTTGCCACGCTTCTGGCTTGCTCAATCGACCGGGGCGGTCGGAGCCGCGTCGGTGATGAGCCGCGCGCCGCGCTGGAAGGTCATGTAGCTCCACAGCCAGGTTATCGCGACAACGAAACGATTCCTGAGGCCGACCAGAAAGTAGATGTGCACGGCGCTCCAGAACATCCAGCCAACAAACCCCTTAAGCTGAATGCGACCGAGCTCTACGATGGCGGCGCGCCGGCCGATGGTCGCGAGATCGCCCTGATGCCGATAGCGAAACGGCGGCATGGATCGCCCGGCGACACGGGCCGCGATCAGCTTGCCGACATACTTGCCCATCTGTTTGGCGGCAGATGCAAGACCGGGAACCGGCCGACCGGCGGGGTCTTTCACGGCAACCGTATCGCCGACCACAAATATGGTGTCGAAGCCTTCAACGCAGAGGTCGGCACGAACCACCACGCGGCCGGCGCGATCATGCTCGGCCGCAAGCCACTGCGCCGCCGGCGACGCCGTAATGCCGGCCGCCCAGATCACCGCGCCGGCGTCGATACGACCATCCGCGAGATCAACGCCGCCATCATCGCATTTGAGCACCGGGCTCGACGTCATGACATCGACGCCCATCGCCGCGAGCGTGTCGTGCGCGTAGCGCGCATGGTGTTCTGAGAAGTTCGGCAGCAGACGCGGTCCCGCTTCGATCAACACAATTCTGGCCGTGCGCGGATCGATGCGCCTGAAGTCGCGCGCCAGCGTCTGCCGCGCCACCTCGGCGATCGCGCCCGCCATCTCGACGCCGGTCGGGCCGCCGCCGATGATCACAAATGTGAGCAGCCTCTCGCGCTCGGCGTCATCTCGCGCCAGTTCCGCTTCTTCAAAAGCCGACAGAATACTGCGGCGAATGCGGGTTGCGTCTTCAATGCGCTTGAGACCCGGGGCGAACCGCGCCCAGCTATCATGACCGAAATACCAATTCCGAGCGCCGGTCGCGATCACCAGATAGTCAAATGCGAACGGGCCGGCATTGGTATTGACGATGCGTGCCGCGGCATCAATGCCTGCGACCTCCGCCATGAAAACCGTCACATTTGCTTGTCGGCGCAAAATATGCCGAATTGGCCAGGCGATATCGGCCGGAGACAATGCCGCGGTCGCGACCTGGTAAAGCAGCGGCTGAAAGCAATGATAGTTTTGCCGATCGATCAGCGTGATGTCGACCGGCGCATGCCGCAAGGCTTTCGCCGCTTCAAGCCCGCCAAAGCCGGCGCCGAGAATGACGACCTGAAGCTTGCGCTGCGGCATGACAACCTCTCCCGCGTTGCGGCAACGCGGCCCCGACATGTGCCGTTCCAGCGCCCCGCCTGAATTATATCGGAAGCGGCGGAAGCTTCGCCTCCCGGATCTTGCTTCGCCGAATCAACGCTACTTTACGCCGCCTCGACCCGACGAAAGCCGTTCCACATCGCGGTCGCGCTGCCTGAGAGCAGCACGCGCACATAGCGCAGGCGCTGGAAGTCGCCATTGAGCGAGATGCGCGGCAGCGCGGTGAGGCAGTGATTGTGTTCGGCGAAAAGCATGCCGGGCCGCGTGGTCACCGCCGTCTTGAAGCCGAGCGCGGCCGCGATCTCGAATTCGCGCGCGCCGGCCGAGCTGCGGTCGCCGTAAGGATAGGACAGATGCTCCGGCCGTACCGCGAGCGCGGCTTCGATCACTGAGCGGCTGAGATCCATTTCCGCGCGCACGGCGTCTGCCGACAGTTTTGACAGGATCGGATGATTGACGGTGTGGGCGCCGATGGTGACCAGCGGATCGACTGCGAGCTGGGCGAGCTCCGACCAGCTCATGCAGAGGTCCTTGCAGAAAGCGGCAATGTCGACGTGATAGACGGCCGCGAGGTTGCGCACCACGCCGCGCAACTCTTCCTCGGTCGCGCGCGCGCGTAGCCACCAATAGAGCTCCTCGAACAGCGCGTTCTTCTCCGCCGGGGTCCGGCACTCGAATTTGCGGTCGCGCCCGTCGATGACGAGCCCGATCCAATCGTTGCGCGCGATGACCGCCTCCAGCACCAGCCACCATAATTCGCCGAGCCGGTCCGGAAAGCTGGTCGGCACATAGACCGCAAACGGCGCGCCGGCTGCCTTGAGGATCGGATAGGCCCATTGCAGCGTGTCGCGATAGCCGTCATCAAAGGTCAGGCAGACGAAGCGGCGCGCGAAATCGCTTTCGGTGAGACGGCGGTGCATCTCGTCGAGGCTGACGATGTCGATGCCGGAGCGGCGCAGATCCTTGACCACCCGGGCCAGGAAGTCAGGCGTCACTTCGAGCAAATGATTGGGCTGGAACCGTCCGGGACGCCGCGGACGGACATGGTGCAGCGTCAGGATGGCGCCGACGCCGGCCACCAGGCGCCGCAGCGCGATATGCGCGCCGGTGAAATACAGGGATTCCAGGCCGCCGCGAATGATCGTCTGTTTCAGGCCGGGCATGCAGTTCCGTCGGACTCGTTTCTCGATCGGGATAAGCTATGACAAAGCCGCGTTGGCAATCTTTTGCCAAGGCCGCTGCACGGTCAAGCGAAAGACAAACGGCGTTCGCGTTATGCGGCCGCTGCCGTCTCACCGAGACCATCGGGCGTGGCACGGACCGCGGTCACGTCGTCGAAGCCCGCAGACTTAAGACGCTCGCGCGCGGCTTCGGCATTGGCGGAACTTTCGGCGGCGAGGACCGCGCGCGGCGCGACGTCGGCGATACGCTCGAGGCCGCTGCCCGCCGCGACACCGGCATCGATCAGGACATAATCGTAGCTGCGGCCCAGCGCGTCGAAGCGGATGATCATGTCGCGTGTGGACACGATCTCGACGCGCTCGATCGCGCCGTGTCCTGGCGAGATCAAATGCAGCGGCGAGAGCCGATCCTTGGTGATGATGTCGCGGAACGACGCCGTACCGAGCATCAGTTCGGCCAGGCCGTCGGCCGCGGGCTCGCTCGAAATGGCGCGGATGGCAGCTTCGCCCGACGCAAGCCCGATCAGCACGACGCGCGAATGCTCGGCAAGCGCGCGCGCAAGCTTGATCGCGGTCTGGGTCGTGTTCATGCCGGGCTCCGCACCGAATACCGCAGTGCGCCGCCCATGACCGTGCTGCAATGCGGCGGCAGCATCGGCGATGGTGCCGAGCGGAATTTCAGCGGCACTGCGCGCGTCGCTTTTCGACGCGGTGCCAAACAGCGCGCCAAGCCGCGTGCCCAGGCGCGAGGTCCGCTCCGCCGCTTCCTCGGGCTTGGCCGCCTCAAGCGGAGGCTCGCGCCGCAGCGGCACGACTCCGGCGGGCGCCGCCAGGATTTCATTGCTGATGATCATGCCGCCGCTGAGCACCAGCATCGCAAAGCTCGCGATCAGGATGGTCGGCAGCTTTTTCGGATAGGCCGGGACATTGGATACCGTGGCGCGCGAGATCACGCGCGCATCCGCCGGCGTCGAATTGATCGTGTCATGCGAGCTCGCTTCGCGATATTTGGCGAGATAGGACTCCAGCAGATCGCGTTGCGATTTGGCGTCGCGCTCGAGCGCGCGCAACTGCACATCGTCGCTGTTGACGGAAGCCGCCTGCTTCTTGAGCTGGTCAAGGATCGCGATCTGCGAATCCACGCGCGCGCCGGCAAGCTTGGCGTCGTTCTCGAACGAGCGCGCCATGGTCTCCGCCTCGTGCCGGATCTGGCCGTCGAGATCGGCGATCTGCGCACGCAATTCCTTGATGCGCGGATGATTATCGAGGAGCGTCGAGGATTGCTCGGCAAGCTGCGCGCGCAGCGTAACGCGCTGCTCGGTGAGCCGGCGAATGAGCTCTGAATTGAGAATGTCTGAGGCCTCGATCGGCTGTCCCGATTTCAGCATGTCGCGAATGAGTTTTGCCTTGGCTTCGGCATCGGCCTTGAGCGCCCGCGCCGCCGCGAGCTGCGCGTTCACGTCGCCGAGCTGCTGCGCCGACAGCGTCGTGTTGTTGGTGCCGACCAAAAGATTCGCCTTGGCCCGAAAATCTTCGACCTTGGCTTCGGCGGCCTCGACCTTCTGCCGCATGGTCTCGATCTGGCTGGCGAGCCACTGGCTCGCACCCTGCGCCTGCTCCTGCTTGGCCTCGCGCTGGCGCACCAGATAGGCATCGGCAATCGCATTGGCGACTTGCGCGGCAAGCTCAGGGTCCTCAGACAGAAAGACGACGCCGATGATGCGCGACTTCTCGACCGGGAACACGCTGAGCCGGTCGTAATAGGCGGTGAGCACGCGCTCTTCCGGCGTCATGCTCAGCGGATCCTTGACGAGCCCGATCAGCGCCAAAAGCGACTTCACCGGCGAGACGCCGTTGAGCGTCGGGTCGAATTCCGGCTTCTCGTTGAGCTTCAGCTTTTTGATCACTTCGCGCGCGACATCGCGCGACATGATGATCTGCGCCTGGCTCGTCACCGCCTCCTGGTCTACCGCGGGATCGGTGGTGATCTTGTCGGCGTCGGGGCGCAGATAGACGTTTTCGCGCTCCTCGATGAGCACGCGCGCTTCCGACGAATATTTGGGCGGAATCAGTTGCACGACGACGAGCGCCGCAAGCGCGGTCAGCAGCGTCGGGATGATGATCTTGCGCCGCTTTCGCCACAGCGCCGCGCCGAGGGCCGGAAAATCGAGATCGGCGGAATCACTCACCGGGGGCGACGCCATCGACGCACTCCTACCACTCATCGACCGGACGAAAACTAGCAAAGGACCGCTAGCACAGGCGTCATCACAAACTATTAAGGTTGCCATCCGGTTAAGGCGCGCGCCAGGCAAAACGCGGCGATCGCGTCAGGATTTATTAACCGCTGCGGGGTCCTCTATCGGTCCTGCGCCTTTCCCGCTTTGCGGAATTTGCAAATGAGTGACCTGCGGCCGCTCGACCGTCCTCTGAGCCGGACCGCTTTTGGCCGCCATGCGCCTCCTCTGATCGCATCGGGCGCTCGCGCCGCGCGCACCAACTCCTCGCCGGCCGGCATCAAAATTCTGCACATTCTGCGCGCGCCGCTCGGCGGCCTGTTCCGCCATGTCATCGACGTGGCGCGCGGCCAGATCGAGCGCGGTCATCGCGTCGGGCTCATTTGCGACTCCGGCACGGGCGGCGCGCGCGCCGACGAGATTCTGGCCGAGCTTGCGCCACACCTTGCGCTCGGCCTGTTGCGCCTGCCGATCACGCGCCAGCTTGATCCGAACGACCTTCGCGCGCTCTGGCACATTTCGCGCCACATCAAGCGGATCGAGCCCGACGTGCTGCACGGCCACGGCGCCAAGGGCGCCGCGCTCGCGCGCCTCACGCCGAGCGCGCCGAACGCGATCCGCGCCTATACGCCGCATGGCGGCTCGCTGGTCTATTCGCCCGGCACGCTTTCCGGCGGCTTCTATCGCACCCTGGAGCGGCTCCTCAATCCGCGCACCGATCTGTTCCTGTTTGAGAGCAGCTACATCGCCGAGCTGTTTCGCACCGTGATCGGCAAGCCGCATGCCATCGTGCGCGTGGTGCGCAACGGCATCGCCGAGCGCGAATTCGAGCCGATCATCCCGCGGCCCGACGCAACCGACATTGTCTGCGTCGGCGAATTGCGGCCGGTCAAGGCCCTGGACGTGCTGATCGAAGCGCTGTCGATCATGCGCCGGTCCGGCCGGCGCGTCACCGCGACGATCGCCGGCGAAGGCCCGGACGCGACGAAGCTCAAAGAGCAGGCGCAGCGGCTCGACCTTGCCGAGCAGATCTTCTTCATCGGCCATTGCCCGGCGCGCGAGGCCTTCGCCAGGGGCCGCATGCTGGTGTTCCCCTCGCGCGCGGAATCGCTGCCCTATGTCGCGCTCGAAGCCGCCGCCGCTGGCGTGCCGATCATCGCCACCGATGTCGGCGGGATGAGCGAAATCTTCGGGCCGCAATCCTCGCAGCTGATCCCCCCCGACGATATCCAGGCGCTGATCGCCGCCATTGCCGGCGCGCTCGACGATCCCGAGCAGCGGCGTCACGACGCGAGCATGCTGCGTGCGCGCGTGCGCAGCGAATTTTCTCTGACCACCATGGTCGAGTGCAATCTCGCCGCCTATCGCGAAGCGATCGCCTGCCGAAACGAATTTACCTAACCAATTTTTGAACATTGTTCACTATGTTTCGGCGTCGCTTCGCCGGGCGGCATCGCATATGGTGCGGCGCGCAGAGAGCGGGGCGTGCCACGCGCGTTTTGGGAAAGTTGCTGTTAACCATGTCCGGCCCCGAGACCACGACCCTGTTCGAGACCTCGGCCGCGGTGTCGTCCGCGGTCAAGGCCATGCCGCGCGCAGACGCGAAGCCGCAAACGCCGCGCGCGCTGCCGCCCGCCGCGCGCGATGTCGCCGCGCAAGGTTTTCGCCACGCCTATTCGCCGATCGTGCTCGCCGGCGCGGTGCGCGCCATTGAAGTGGTGCTGGTCGTCACTGTCGGCCTCTTGCTCTATCTTGGCTATGTCGTGCCGGACAACGGCTTCAACCGCTATTATTTCGCGGCGATCGCCGGCATCGCGCTGCTGGCGCTGCTCGCCTTTCAGGCGGCCGACATCTATCAGGTGCAGGCCTTCCGCGGCCACGAGAAGCAATATATGCGGCTCGCCTCGGCCTGGTCGGTGGTGTTTCTGCTCGCGGTCGCCATCTCGTTCTTCGCCAAGGCCGGCGATCAGTTCTCGCGCGTCTGGCTCGGCAGCTATTATGTGCTCGGCCTGATCGCGCTGCTCGCTTTCCGCCGCGCTCTGTTCCTTTTGGTGCGGCGTTGGACGCGGCAGGGCCGGCTCGACCGCCGCACCGTCGTGGTGGGCGCCGGCGGGCCGGGCGAAGCGTTGATCGACGCGCTCGCGCATCAGCGCGATTCCGACGTGCGCGTCATCGGCGTGTTCGACGACCGCGGCGACGAGCGCAGTTCGCCGACCTGCGAGGGCGTGCCCAAGCTCGGCACGGTCGATGATCTCGTCGAATTCGCCCGCCACACCCGCGTCGATCTGGTCATCTTCTCGCTGCCGATCTCGGCCGAGAGCCGCATCCTGCAGATGCTGAAAAAGCTGTGGGTGCTGCCGGTCGACATCCGCCTTTCCGCGCACACCAACAAGCTGCGCTTCCGCCCCCGCTCCTATTCCTATATCGGCAACGTGCCGGTGCTCGACATTTTCGACCGCCCGATCGCCGATTGGGACGTGGTGATGAAATGGCTGTTCGACAAAATCGTCGGCACGCTGGCGCTGCTCGCGGTGGCGCCGATCATGCTCGTCATCGCCGCCGCGATAAAGCTCGAGAGCAAGGGCCCGGTCTTGTTCAAGCAGCGCCGCTACGGCTTCAACAACGAGCTGGTCGAGGTCCTAAAATTCCGCTCGATGTATGCCGAGCACACCGACCCGACCGCCAAAAAGCTCGTCACCCGCGACGATCCGCGCGTCACCCGCGTCGGCCGCTTCATCCGGCGAACGAGCCTCGACGAACTGCCGCAGCTGTTCAACGTCGTCTTCACCGGCAACCTGTCGCTGGTCGGCCCGCGCCCGCACGCCGTGCACGCCAAGGCCGAGGATCATCTCTATGACGAGGCGGTCGACGGCTATTTCGCCCGCCACCGCGTCAAGCCCGGCATCACCGGCTGGGCGCAGATCAACGGCTGGCGCGGCGAGACCGACAGCAAGGAAAAGATCCAGCGCCGCGTCGAGCACGATCTCTATTACATCGAGAACTGGTCGATCCTGTTCGACCTTTACATTCTCGCGCGCACGCCGTTCGCGCTCCTGCGCGGGGAGAGCGCGTATTGAGCTTCGTCATTGCGAAGTGCAGGCACAGTTGCGTCATTGCGAGGAGCGAAGCGATCAAGCAATCCGGTTCTGCGCCGTCGCCTGGATTGCTTCGCGTCGCGCGCAATGACACGAGTACCGAGTCGCCCAAATGACCTCCGCCGCCACCCGCGACACGGCAAGCCCGCGCCTCGGCATCCGCCCGCAGCGGCTCGCCGACAATTTCCTCCACGTCACGCTCTACCTCTGTATCCTGTCGAGCTTCTTCGTCTTCGTGCAGCCGGCGCCCTATGAATATATCGCCGTCGTGCTCGGCGTCGCCTGCATCCTGGCACGGGTGCGCTTCAGCCGGGTCATCGTCCCGCTGTTAATCTTGTTGCTCATCCGCGACGGCGTCGGTCTGCTTGGGCTGCTGCGCATCTACGGCACAGGATACATCAGAGCCGAAGGCGAACCGGTCGTGGATCTCGTGCACAATTATGAGTACGACGATTCGACTCGGTTTCTCGGAACGTCTTTCTATCTCGGCATCACGGGCGTGATGTTCGCCTGCATGTTTGCCGACGATACAATGCGGCGGATCGCCACGCTTCGGTCATCGTACGTCATGGCGGGTGCTGTAGCATCGCTTGTCGGAACGCTTGGATATTTCGGGCTGTATTTCGACTTTATTCCGGGCTTCGACATGTTTTCTTTGAATGATCGCGCAGTCGCCGGTTTCAAGGACCCGAACGTGCTTGGCTGCTATCTGATCCCGCCGCTGACCTGGCTTATCCAAGAGTTCATTGTCGATAAGATCAAGTTGCATAATCTAGTTGCGAGCATCATCATTTTTATCGGCTTATTGCTCGCATTCTCTCGCGCAGCGTGGGGAAGTTTCGTCTTCAGCACGCTTCTGATGCTCTATCTGCTGTACGTCACTCAGAAAGACTCGCATACGCGAGCCCGTCTCGCCTTCTTCGTGATAGGTGGCGCAGTTGCAGCAATGGCCATCCTGACGTTACTGATGTCGATCGACGTTGTCGCTCAGATGTTTGCGGAACGCGCGCGCTTGCAAAGCTATGATCTCGATATGGACAACAGATCGCGCATCCTGCTGCAGCGCGACAGTTGGCGTGAGATTTTGCTGCATCCCATGGGCATGGGGCCGTGGGGCTTTGCCCATGCCACGAATTGGGTGTCACATAACACTTATCTCAGCACCTTTCTCAATCACGGCTGGGTCGGCGGCGCCGCTTATCTTTTGCTGACCATCTTGACGCTGGCGATCGGATTTAGGGCGCTCTTGGTACGCTCGCCATGGCAGACGTTTCTTATCGCGAGTTACGTCCCGTTTGTAGGTCTGGTATTGGAGGCCTTTGTGATCGATACGGATCACTGGCGACATTTTTATCTAATGATGGGCCTCGTCTGGGGTCTAGCCGCGGCGACGATAAGGTATCGTCGTCAGATTTTGGCTGGCGACCTTCGGAAGCTGGAAATTGAAGCGGGATCGTCTACTTCGATGTTGCGAGCGCGGCGGGGCTGACCGGCGCGCGAACTGGCATTCGGATCCCGCCATATTGCGCGCATAATTCAATTAACGTGCGCGCGGTGCGCTCCCATGTATAACGCGCCGCACGTGCGCGCCCGGACGTGGCGAGCTCGGCGCGCCGCACCGGATCGTCGTGAAGGATGCGTAAGAGACGCGCCAGTCCATCGACGTCATCGGCATCGCAATGCAACGCCGCGTCGCCGCAAATCTCGATCATCGCTGGTGTGTTACTGACGACTGCCGGACATCCAACCGACATGCCTTCGACTGGCGGCAGGCCAAAGCCTTCGTAGCGCGACGGTGACACCAGCGCCAAGGCATGCTCCATCAGAGAGCGCAGCTCTTGGTCCGATACATAGCCTGTCGGCCGCACATTGTCGGAATCGATTTCGACCGCTTGCCCGTTGACGATCGCGTTGCGGTACCCCGTGATCAAAAGCAAGGTATCGTTAAGGCCTGCTTTTTTCATGGCGGCCGCGACGGTCTCGGCATTCTTGTTGTTGCCGGCGCCGACGCCGAGAAAGAACTTGCGGTCCTTGAGCCCCAGCCGATCGACGATCGAATTGTCCGGCACGATCCGTGCCATGTGATCTGCGCCGACGTAACAGACCTTGATTTTGTTGATGTCCGCACCATACCACTTGGCGAGTTCGCTGCGCGAAAACTCCGACACCGTGGCGATGCACAGCGCCCGCCTGCAGAGGCGTGGGATCAGAAAGTTGTAAACGGCACAAAACAGCTTGGTGAAATTTTGCGGCCGCGCCTTGGGCGTCGCGTCATGAATCACCACGATCTGATTGCGCCTGATCACGGGACCGAGGCTGCAGAAGTTCAAGAGCAAATTGCCGCCAGCGAAGAACGGCAATTCGAACTGCTCCCAAAAATAGCCGCCGCCGTTTCCGCAACGACGCACTGGAATATTCCGTAATGGAAAATCCCGCGCGGCAGACGGTGCCAGAATTTCGACGCGGCCATTCAATCCCGCATATTCACCGCTCTCGATTAAGCGATCGATGACCTTGGTCACCTCGATAGCGAAGCGCTGCACGCCCACCATACGCTGGGTGAGGAAGCGACCGTTGATCACAATTTTCGGCTGCACGCGAGCGGGGTCCTTCAATGGAAGCCAGGCGGCTAACAGTCCGCAGCACCGGTTCAGCATGCGGTTAGCGACGGCGCATTAAGATCGCGTTACCCAAAGCGACGCAGTCAGCTCGGCTCCCCACCCGTTAAGTTTCCCCCGCTTTCACAACCGTTTGAATTATTTTGAAACAATCACAATTTTATCGCGCATCGCTTCCTATGCTCGAAATCTGCATGGGGAGTAACGTGAATGACGACATCAGTGCCGAACATCGCCACGCTGCGTACAAACACCGTCGCGTATCCGATCATCTTTGTTCAGGGCTACACATCGATCAACGATGGTGGCGAAGGATTTTTTCAGTATGTCTCGACCGATACGAGCAGCGCGGACAACGGCGGCACGATCATCGTCGATGCTTCCGGCCATCGTTATTACCGTGCCGACGCGGGCAATGTGAACGTCAGATGGTTTGGCGCCAAGGGCGATGGCGTCAGCAATGACACGACAGCCATTCAAGCTGCGGATACGTATGCGCGCTCCTTTGGCGGCACGGTATTCTTTCCCGCCGGGACCTACATGGTATCGCAGCTTGTGCTGTATACCGGTTCGAACTGGCGCGGCGTGGGGCGTAATGCCACCACGATCAAGCAGATCATCGGCTCGAACACCGACCTGATCTACGGTAACAATTCCAACGCGAATTGGGGTAGCAGCTCGCCCACCTTGATCGTTGATGGCTTTCAGTTGCAGGGCATTACGCTCAACGGCAATTGGAATGCCGGGAGCGGCAACACGAGCGGCAGCGGTATCGCGGCCTATTGTGCCCGGCCGATCCTGCGCGACGTATTCATCACGAATTGCGCGCAATATGGAATGCGGACCGAATTCACTGACAGCTCCGCAGGCGGCGCGGACACGTTTACGATGGAGGGATTCTTTGAAAACGTGCACATCGATACGGTGGGCATGGGTGACGCCCTAAGCGCGCCGCGGAAACAGGGCTGCGCCTCGTCATCCCGAGGTGGCGGCGCAGCGGCCCTCGAAGGATGCTGCCCACGCGCCTCGAACGCACCCTTCGAGGCTCGCTTCGCTCGCGCCTCGGGGTGACGGCCCAGATCGGGAAGCCCATTAACATCGCGTTACCCAATCCCTGCCAATGTCGGCGCATGCATGCGCCCGTTGAGCCGCTCGCCGAGGGCGCGGTGCCGCAGAAGGCGCCGCGCGAGCGGCTGATCTCGATCCCCTATCTGTTGCTGCGCGGCTCGACCGCGGCCGGCGCCTTCGCCATGGGCTTCGTGCAGACCTTCGTCTTCGCCCGCATTCTCGATCCGGAGCGCTTCTCGATCTTCATCATCACCGGCGCGGTCGGCTATTCGCTGTGGATCACCGATCTCGGTCTCGCCAAGATCGCCTTCGTCAACCTGCGCGCGCCGCATCTGCAGGGCAGGCGCGACGAGCGCGCCGCGCGCGAGGCGACCGCGGTCATTTTGTTCTATGTGGCGCTGGCGCTCGCCGCCGCCGTGCTCTGCTTCCCGGCCGAGCTTTTGCGCGCCGGCGCCAGCATGCATGGCGCCTTCGATCTTGCGCTGTTCATGGCCTTCATCGTGCTCAATCTTGCCTGGTTCTCGCTGCGTACGCTGTCCATCGCGGTCGATCTCTTTGTCTATTTCGAGCGGCTCGAACTGGTGCGCCGCGCCGCCAATATCGCAAGCCTGCTCGCGATGCTCGCCGGCCTGCCGCTCACCGCTTTCCTCGTTGGCTCGAACCTGCTTTGGGCCGGCCTGTTCGCCACCGCGACCGCAAAGCTCGTTGCCCGCGGCGCGCTCGTCCTGCATCTGCGCGGCTTTCCGCGCGAGCTTTTGGGCTTCTTCCGCTCCAACCGGCACGCAATCGCGCGCAGCGCGACCGGCGCCCTGAGCGGGCTGTTCGTCGCGACCTTTCCCTATTACGTCGTGCCCTTCGCCTATGGGCTGGGCGCCGCGCCGATCATTCTCGAAGTCACCTTCAAGATCTTCCGCGGTGCCTGCGTGATCTTCGCCGCCGTCTGCGATCTCGCCATTCCCGGCCAGACCCGCGCCTTTGCCGCGCGCGATGCAAAGCGCCTGGTCAAGACGACGCTGCTCGCAGTGGCGCTCTGCCTCCTGCCGGCGCTCCTCGCCTGCGCGCTTCTGATCTTCGCCGGCCCGCCGCTCTATCATTTCCTGCTGCGCACGGCCGCGACCGTGCCGCCGGCGGTGACGCCGATCATCGTGGTGCTGGTGCTAATGAGCGTGCTGCAGATCGTGGCCGAGGCGCTCCTGCAATATACCGGCTATTTCAGAAGCCTCGCGCTCAACGGCGCGCTGGTCGTCGTGATGATGATCGTTGCGACCGTCGTCACCTTCGTCTTCAAACTAGGCCTGGTCGGCTTCCTCGCCGCCTATGCGACGGCCTATGCGATCGGCGCGCTGGGCCTCGCCACGCTCGCCATCCTCGGCCCGTTCAGCGCCGCCGCCGCGCCGGCCGACGGGCGCCCCTCGCTGCGCGGCCTGCTGCGGGCGCTTGCGGCAGGAGCGGCGTAAGTCTTCCGCCCCCGCTATCGCGCGGAAGGTTCACATCCCCCCAATCCGCAGCGCCAGCGCCGCAAGCCAAACCAGTCCCGTCAGGCACAGCCCGCAGAACACCGCGCCCGAGCCGAAATCCTTGATCCGGCCGATCTCCTTATGATGCTCGGGCGTGACATGATCGGCGAGCTTTTCCACCGCGGTGTTGAGAAATTCGATCGCCAGCACGGCGAGCATCGACCCGATCATGGCGACATACCAGGCGATGCTCGGCGCCACCAACAGGCCGACTGGCACGCCGATCGCAAGCAGCACCGCTTCGTCGCGGATGGCCGGCTCGGTGCGAATCCCATCGCGGATGCCACGGAACGAATTGAAGGTTGCGCTAGAGAGCCGCTTCAAGGGTGCGTCCGCTGCCAGAAGGGTGCGAGTCGGCGAGAATGCTCCTTCTATAGCGGCGTTAGTGATCCGTCACCTTGCGGGAACGCGATGAAACCGCCCTGCGAGGCTCGCATACATTACCCTTGGGGGTCTCGGCGCAAAGCGTCGTGCGGCCGCGCCGCGCCCTAAGCGCCGTTGCCAGAACGCCGCAAAATCAGTAGACAGCGCCGATCCGGACCTTTGCTTAAGGCGGCCAAAGCCGGCGGAGCGTAGCGCAGCCCGGTTAGCGCACCAGTCTGGGGGACTGGGGGTCGCGAGTTCAAATCTCGCCGCTCCGACCAATTCTTCAGCCTTCCCACAATGTTCCCCGGACGCGATGCAGCGCGAGGCGCAACCGTAGCCCGGACTGAGCGAAGCGATATCCGGGAGCGGCGATTGCGCCTCGCAACCGGTCCCGCATGTCGCTCCGCTCGCGCGGGCTACACGCTGAGCAGGTTCGAGCCCGTGATGATCCCTGTGCCTTGGGTGATGTGTCAGGATGGGCGCGGACGGTAGATTGTCCGATCGAGGCCGCTGCAGCGAGCCCGCCTCACCTGCGCGGCAAGGACGCGGGCATTGCGGCGGCCCACCGCGCACTTAGATAGAGTGCATTAGGCCGCGCCGAGCGGCTCCCCTTCCCCCGACACCCCGGCCGCTCGACGTAGAAGCCTAAGTTGAGGCAACAACTTAGCGCCCTGACGCTTAAGCTGCGTCGGGGTGCTTTTTTGTGGCGGTCAAGGCCCGTCCCGACGATTGTGGTGGATAGTGTCTTTGCGGCCACGCTCCGCTCGGCTTTGTGCAGCGGTCGGCGCGCAAGCTTGGCGAAGATAAGAGCACCAAAAAGCCGACTGGCGCGGCTGCCTCACCGTTCGCCCGCGTTCTTCAACGCCGCCGGCTTTTCGAAGCCAAATTAGAACGTCCCGATCACGTAACCTATGCTGACGACGGCCCAGAGAGTGGCCGCGGCAAGCACGAGCACTTCGGGAATGTCATAACTTCGCAATATACGCATCAACATGGGGACCCTCAGTCCCCCGACGTCCCGGCTGAGTATCCGAATCGAACCAGGGCTAAATTGTGATGAAGACGCGCGGGCGCGGCGGCCCGCACTCAGCGTCGCCACCGGCCTTGACGCGGTGGTCCTGCTGAAGGTGCCGCAGGCGTGCGGCGCGCGTGCCAAGAGCGCGGAGCCTGTGACGGTCCCGGGTCGGCAGCGCACCGCTGCGCGCTGCGCCGCGCCCGGGATACGCGGATCGATGCTGCGCTGCGCCCGGGAAACAAACAACGTGACGTTCC